>JGI1221J11331_1000046_pt1 | contig 33437 bp, 20 predicted proteins | sample LakVidmifraction_4_FD_11331 | JGI IMG/M metagenome (IMG submission 11331) | reverse complement strand
CCTGCCATTAAAAACCTATGTGCAAATGTATGTCTAAAAGTATGAGCAGATAATCGAACATCGGTAAAATTCATGATGCCCTTTAATCGTTTAAATAGACATTTAATTGCATTAGCACTAAGTTGTTGATTAGTGGTGGAACAAAATACATAATCTACTTTGGTATGGAATTTCTGTTCACAAAATATCTTATATTCTGCTAACTCTTTTAATAATTTATCTGAAAGTGGAACACTTGTCTGTTTACGCTTTTTCCCATAAACAATAATAGAACCATGTTCAAAATTTACTTGATTCCATTTTAAATTTATGGCTTCACCTAGTCGGCAACCTGTACCTAGTAAAAATACAATTAATGAGTAATCACGATACGCATAGAATGACTTTTCACGTTGTTTCATACGTCTGTAATAATTAAGCATTTCACTAATTTGATAATCTGAAAACACTTCAATTTTTGTATCCTCAACCATATATCTAAATTTTTTAGTAGGTGCTCTTTTTTCCTCAATAACTTCAATTTCAACCATGTAATTAAAAAACGTTTTCATGGTTCTTAATTTTGTATTTAATGTAGAAGGATTATTACCTCGTTCATTTTTACAATGGCTTAAATATTTCTTTATTAAATTTGGTGTAACTTCATTTACATTGATAACTTCATTTTCTGCAAAATAATTTTGAATTTCATTTAAAGCATTTTTATAACGTAAAATAGTAGCATTAGAAATATTCTTAAATTCTCGATCATCAATAAAATCTTTAATAGCAAATTTGACTAACATAAAAAAACCACTCCCTTAGATTATCGACATAACCTAGAAAGTGATTTCAACATTCAAAAAGGTGTCTACCAAAACCCACAACCTTGTGAGTAATTTAAAAATGGCTAGAACCCTTGATATATCAACTATGGTGACCCGTGGGGGGCTCGAACCCTCGACCTCCACCCTGTCAAGGTGGCGAGATTGCCTTTAACGGATTAAACTTTTATACACCAATAGTTTTTGAATGATGGAACATTACATAGGTCATGTACTTACTTCAAATAATATAGTAGTCACACAAAACTGTCAAGTGGTCTAATATAATTATCACTAAATCACTATATTTTTACATTATTTTAGTACGCTTGACACGTAAATATTATTAATCCTACCTTACTTCTGTCAATATCAAGTATCTTCCAACTTTTACCCATTACATAAAATTCATCATTTACAGATAAATCTCCAGTAGTTGGATTATTTTGTACAGTGGTGGTTATTTGATTATTAGGCAAATTAATAGCACTATCACTAGTCAAAGAAAATGTGCGACTATCCACTATACAAGCAATATTAATCGGTTCACCATATGTAGTAGCGTAGAGTGGTTCACCTCGATAATTAGTTTCACCTGTCGGAGTTAAAATAACTTCTGTCACCTGAATTGTATGATTACAGTAACGCATAATGGCTTTATATTTATTTGCCCTTTTAGCAACTATTTGATTGATAATTAGATAATTAAGACCGCTGTATGTGATTAAATCACCACGTTTAATGATAGTGTCAATTGTTGAAATGTATCTATCGTCAAACTCATTTAATGATGGATTGGTTATAATGGCTTTTGTAACTATATTGTTGATAGAGACATTTTGACCTACACTCGATAATAAATAGTTAATATCATTTGTATTCGTTTCATTATTAAATATATCGAACATTTTACACCTCCAAACTATGAATTAAATAACATAAAAAAGTTTCCCTCTACATCATCATCATTTTTCATTGTTCTTATTTTACGTTCAAGTTGATCTATTCGAGATTGAACATTTTCTGCAAATTGACTAACACTCAAATCATCTTCTTTATAATTTTTCATCGAAGATGGATTATTAGCAATTGATTCCAAAATAGACAATGCAGTTTTGTAAATGTTACGTTTACTTGTATTAGACGTTGCATTGTATTCATTATGGGGCTGTAAGTCGTTTTCTTGGAGATAGATAGATAAATCTGTTTGTTGTAAGTTGACACCTTTAATTTCAAGTTGTAGACGTTGAATATTTGTCATTGTGTGACCTCCTTTTAAAATTGATAAAAAAAACTACCCCACAATTTGAAGGATAGATTAGGTAATGTTATTTTAATGGTAATTTAACTTCAAATTCTCTAATTTTAGTTACAATGTTAGATGATACTTCATTTGCTTTTTGATTGTAAGAAATTAGAGAACCACTCGGTGATAGTGCGAAAGAAATATAATTTTCATAATTACTATACAATTCAAAAGCAATATCATAAGCATCTTTATATTCTTGAGGAGGGTTATTTAACTTTCTAATTAAACTGGCAACCTCATCTTTTTTTAATTCTAATTCCTCGTTTTTTCCTATTTTTTGATAATATTTACTGATCCCCCTTATAACCGCTTGAGAATCTCCTTTATAAAGATAATCACTTGTTATTGATACTATTTGTTTGAAATATAGCGTGGTATGATTTCGTCTAATATCTAATAATTCAGCAAGGTCTCGTGCTGTCATATTATTTTTAATAATATAACTCCATCCACGTGAATATGTACTAATCATTTCTTCTGCCTTACTAGATTCAGATAACATTATACTAACTACATTTCGTAAGTCATTTTCATAACTGTTCTTTAATTCTTCTATCTTCTCATTAGTAGTCTCATCATTTGGTTTTTCTTCTAACGCCTTTTTATAAAATGTCAATGCTTCACCATAGTTTCCCTCTTCAAACTTTATATCACCATGCTCAATTGCTTCGTTATAAACTTTTGAAGAACAACCAGAAATAATAAATACTAAACAAAGACAATTTAAGAATATTAATTTTTTCATAATTCCACCACTCCTTTTTTTATAATATTCACATAAATCTTACCATAACTAATTACCTAAAAGTTAAGTATTATGGAAATATTTATCGTAAAGTGGTCATCGGTCTGTTATTTGTGCTAAATAATCAATACTCTAAACGTGCTAGACAGAGATAATCTTACTCTGCCTGTCAAATCAGAACCCGTGAATCACGATGTCCAAATTAAATCAAATATGTAATTAATTTTAAAGCATGGGCAAAAAGTCCACCCTATTGTGATACGTATTGTTGGAGGTAAATCACCTTTGAGTTTAGGATTATAGTTAAGTTTAACCGTGACAGATAGTCTGTGAGATAGTCGGGATTAAGATAATATTATGTGCGTGATAAATTAGGTATGTTGTAGGCATATATTTTCATTTAGGGGTATCAGCAAAACACGAACATTCACCAGTTTTACCTCAATTTAGCCAAACGAACTACCACTATAAATACACTTATGTAGGCAATTCGTTTATTTTACAATTATTAGGTTAAAATTAGACCACTTTCTAGTCAAGGAAGTGGTCAAGATGTGATAAAATTTTGATTTTAATGGATAAATCAGGCTAAATAATACGAATATACGAACAAACATTCGCTATATAAGGCTAGATTATAATGATTCTAATTAAAATACCCACTAAACAAGTAGGAATAGATTGTATTGTAATCTAAATGATAATTGTTCTCAATTAAAAATCCTTAATTAGAATGATTATCATTTAGAACCCTAATAACAGCAAAATTTTTCTAGTATTTCACTGTAAAGTATATTTACTTGACACCACTACATTCTCACATAATTATTTCCCAACTATCAGTAATTATTTCCCAAACTACTCATCAATCCGTGGTCGCTGCCAAAGACCTCAAATCCTCACTCACTTTATCCTTATCATTTAACCGTCCTAACTCCATCTGTACATCATTAGTATATGGGCTATTGTTTAATATTTCCTCTAAACTTATTGCACCCATATCGCTTAATTGTCTTAAATTCTCAATGATTTCCTTATCATTTGATGGCATAGCATATTGAAACACTGTATCCAACGTATAGTATTCATCATCTGTAAACGTTACATCTCTATACGCTAACAACTTTCTTATCTTATTGTACCGTTGCTCTATACCTTCACGTATAAACTGTTCATTAAATCCTGCTTTTACATTCGCAAGGCTGAACAATAACTTAATACTAACCTCACTAAGATTACTAATATCTGTCTTATTCATGCTTACCGCAGGTGTATTACTTATATCTAATAACGATTGTACCAATGTCTTGTAGATAGTCTGGAATGTCTGATAATCTAATTGATTACCCACCATTTTGAACTCACTACCGTCATCTAAATTAATCCCACCACCAATAATATCAGTAGGTAAGCCATGACCTTTTAACTGTTGTCCAATTGCCACAGGAATAGGGTTCATGAACTTGTAAAAACTATCTGTATATTTGCTTATCAAATCCTCCATAGCATCTAATATGCTAATTAAGTCTGTCAACTCACTATGTCCATCTGTTGCTGATAACTCTGACACATTCACATATACAATTGGTAAGCCTGATAGGTTAGCGTTACGCTCTTTTAATCTTAACTTACCGCCTAAGTTATCATATTGTTCAACAACTTCATCTGTAAACACATTCCAATAAGAGACACCTTCAATAATAAAATGCTCCACAAAGGCTATCAACTCATTACCATTATCATATACAGGATAACTCTCAGCAGGGTCAAATACTTTACTCTTGATTGTCTTACCATCCATATAAACGTATTCTGCCACCACACCATACTTTATCATCTTATCTAAAATCTGAAAGTTGACACGATTATACTTCCCAACTTTTTGTACCTTCTGAAACTCTTTGACAACCTTTTCATCACCTGTTAATGTCACAGGGTGTTGTAGTAAATATGCTGTTTGAAAGTTTAATATTGTTTTAGCATATTGTAAAACTATTTTACGTGGATAAAATTCTTTGCCATTGTACATTTCACTTTCTCGCATAACAATTTTATGTCTACCACTTAAATATTCCTTCATGTCAACAATATTATCAACTCTTGACTGATTATAAACAGTTGTCGTTTCATCCACAAACCAATCGGTTGCACCGCTATGAACCTCTTTAATATACTTTTGTAAAGTCATAATCTAACCCCTTTCCTCTAATTTACATACCATTTACCGCTCTTCATGGCTTGTACCGCTAACGCACAACTAATAACTAAATCGTCATGGTTTGTTTGTCCTTTTTTATTTCCCATTTTACCATCTGTTTCTTGATATATTTGCATCTGTTCCAATGTTTCTTTACACTCGACATTTATCATATTCATTTCAAATTGTTCCTTATAATCTGATATCATGACTGCCTTAGTTGTCGCGGTTGTTGTAAATCCTAACTGCATTTTCTTTTTACCTCTTTGGTCAAACTGTTTTTGCTTATACAGGTTCATATATGTATAGTCTTTTCTTAGACGTTCCAATAATGGTAATCCATAACTGTTTCTCTCTACACATAAAAACGCATAATTGTACAATTTACCTAACTCGTTAATAACTTCTGCAAACTTATAAAGTGGTATCTTATTATAATAAAATGATAAAACTTGTTCCCCATCGGTATCGAAGATAGATATTGTTGAATCATCTCCACCACTACCTGATGAAGTATCCACACCACCATAGTATTTAATTGTACGTTTAGGCTCATGATAAATAAACAATTGTTTGTTAAGATACTTATGCATAGGTGTAGGTATGATGTCCAATAATTCGTGAGTGTTTAACGGCTCTACTAAGTAATTCTGACGTTCTAGCACCTTTGATTGATCGAATACACTTTGACCTGTTGATATAAAACTTTCCATTGGATTACTAGGATATTCTTGATAAAATTCCTGTAAACTCATGTCTAACAATTTCCATCTTCTCCACATTAATAGACGTAAATTAGCACCTTTTTCATAAAGAATCTTCTCATCAGGCTCTAATTCCTTTACACTCAATCTAAATCCTTTACTGTCCTCTAAATACCATTTAACCGCTTCATCGTGATCGTGTTTGAATTGTTTCTTATATAAACTTGCATAGAATGGTACAAAGAATGCAAAGTATTTACTTCCTTGACCCTTAAACGCTTTCATGAACACCTTTTGATAATGATTGAATCCATTGGAAGTTGTTTCAATTACAACTTTTGAATATTCATTTTTTGCTAATGATTGCTCCGCACTAAGCAATACTTTCTCTTGATTATTATAGAAGGCAAACTCTGACAATAATATATATTCAAAGGTGCTACCACGCCCAACATCCTTGTTTCCCGCCACTATACAAGTAATCCTACTACCATTATCCAGTAGTAATTCTCCTCGATTTTCACGTTTCGTTTTTGGGAAACTACCTGCAAATTTATCTCTCGGTAAATACTCGTTCATCATCTTTAATCGTTCAAATAGTGCTGATGAACTATCTTGTTTGTAACTCACAATTAGATAATTTGTATTTGGCTTAGTTACTGCATAATACAAACACAAAGCAAGACTTAGTGTACTAAATCCACCCTGACGTGCCTTACTGATAATATTATATTTCTTCATTTGATTGATAAACTCGCCTTGCTGATCGTTCAGATTAAAGTCAATTATATCGCCCATATTGTCAATTATTTTCACAAAATTCTTGGCAAATAACTTAAAATCTTTCAAAATAATATCTAACTTTTGATTTGTTGTTAGTTTTTTAGCCATTGACATTACCTCCTATCTGACTACAATTCTAAATTATCTTCCTCAACATCTTCCTCAACAACAACATCCTCATTTTCTACTTTAAGAGTTTTATCTACTTTTTGAATTGTTATAGTTTGTTTTGCTACACTATTTATTTCCTTTGACAATTGCAAGAATAATTTCACACTATTTGCATCGCCTTCTTTTGCCTTTTCTACCACTTTTTTATAAATTACATCTAAATCGTTCGCTATACAACTGTCTAAATACATCGCTAACAGTTGCTTATATTCGCTTGATTTTTCCCACACCAAAAAACCATTCATCGTTTTTCTATCAACTGCTTTCAAAAATTCTGATTCTGTTTTTTTGGGTAGCGTCTGGTCATAGCGAATATTATGCTTCCATTTAAAATATTCGGGTTTGCGAAAATCCGTCATACTCTTTAACTTGTCATAAATATTCATTTGATCACCTTCAACTTGTTAGTAGTTAGGTTATGGTTATCTAATTTATTATTCATACTTTCCATAACATCTAACATTTTATCATTGCTACTTTCCATATTAGCAATACCCTTTTGCATCTCACAAATATTAGTTTGCATCTCACCTATATTAGTTTGCATCTCACCTATTTCAATTCTCATTTCTGAAACATTGCTGATAATAATTTTATGATGATTAACTTTACGCTTAAATATATTTAACATTGACATTACCTCCTGATAGATTATGATTGATACTTACTACTTAATATAAAAAGGGGAGTGTATATGGCTAAGAAAATTGTATTATTATTGTTTTTGTCTATTATTTTAGTTGGTTGTAATTCAGATGATATATCTCAAAATAATACGGGTAATGAACAAGGGAAAACAACAAAAGAAGAATCAAATGACACTATCCAAAATAAAAAAGAATATGATATAGGAGAAGTGGTTATTGTAGAAACATATGATAATTTAGATAAAGATACACCTATGCCAGAAGAAAGTGAACAATATCATATTAATAGTGAAAAGTTTGAAAAAGCAATATTAGAACATATTCTTGAAGAAAATAATATTTCATATGAATATAAAGAAATGCCTGTATATGATGACGCATTAACCGCATTAACAAACGGTGATGCAGATACTATGATACCATCAGCAGACCAATCTAAATTAAGAGGAGATGATAGATTTTCTAATGTATATTCTCACTTGAAAGCCATATTTACATTAGGAAGTGGTGAAATTACCATTGATTTTGATTATAACGCTTCATTTGCAATATTAGAAACTAATGAAAACTTTGCCAAAATGATTAATGATGGTATTTCTAAAATGAAGAATAATAGCAAGTATAAGGAAATATATGACCAGTATTTTGATAATGACAAATATTCTGTATTGAATTAATCCTAAGTGGGGTACGACCGAGATAAGTGTGAAAATAGGTCACAGTGATACATTATTTACTAAACACTGTTAATCCCAAACAACTCATAATTCTAAAAACTGCTTTCTTGCTATATATATAATAGAGATTAATGATTCTTAAATTAGTTTAATGATTCATAATAGTTTAAATTAGTTTAATAATTAATAATAATAGTTTAAATTTGATTCATAATAGTTTAATAAATAATCACATACTCATAGGCTAAATCGCCCTATATAGTATGTATAGCGTAAAAGCAGTTTTTGGATTTTTGGAATTTAGAATGAGTGTTTTAATATGGTAACTCGTCTAATGTTATCATCTCGCTTGGATTATCACCTTCTAATTTAGCCATCATTTTTTTATATTTATCTGGTGATATTAATTCCATTTTACGATATGTAATAGGCTCATCAACAAACTTATCATAATCATTTGTTATGTATGTATTGGCTTTTCGGTCTGCATCACGTAATCCGATAACATAATAATCTTGATTGAGTATGCAATCTATCAACTTATACTTTTTGAGTATGTCTAAGTATTTGACAAGGCTACGTATGCTTACTCCTGTTTCCTCTGATAATGCATATACGCTTACATCGACACCACCGTCATATAATTGATTCTGATACTTTAGATAACTGTAAATGTAAAATCCATATACACCTATATTATCGTTACTCATACATTCAGCAAAAGTTTCAAATTCTACTAAATGGGTATCACTTACATCATGAAATGTTCCATCCTCATGACAATCTTCTTCACTTTCTGCCGTCCTGTGTATTCCCTTTAAAGGTACTTTAATTTTATAATTTCTACTTGTTTTGTTTATGAGATATAATTTATCAACCTCACTACATCCACTCATATAATCAAAAGTTACACCTTCATTTTTATCATAATTCCACATGACAGGATAATCATTGTCAGTAGTTGTATAGTTTAATTTGTCAAGTATGCCATTCTTTTTAATAATACAATCTACCGATGTTGTAGTAGGGCTATATCCCAATATACTTTTTATGTCCTTAGTGTCAATTTTTATAGCGGAATACTTTGCATATCTATATAGCCAACTTATTAAATAGTAATATGAGTATGCAAATGCGATCTTACTACCTACTTTTTCCTTAGACTTTTCATGCTTGGTGATAAAATTTGTTAAGTCGGTAAATATCTCATTGGGCATAAATATTTTATTCTCTTCTTCATTAAATTTTAATAAGCCTACTATTTCATCTTTATTCATTCGATTACCTCCTGATTTGATTAATTTAATGCCTTATACTCATCAATTGCCATTTGTAATTGTTCACTTTTTTCAAATAATGCAAAAGTTTTTTTTGACGTAGGTGAAATTGCCACTGTGATATAATCAATCCCTTTTATGTCGTGGATATGTTTAAATAATTTTTTATTATAGCAAAAAAATAATTTATCTTTAATTGTCATATTGATTACCTCCATTTCCGTATAATTTGTATATTAATTTAATGAATTGTTCGTGTTTAGGGTACTAGCATATAAAATTTATTCTTAAAATTCAAGCGTGTTTTCGATTCAAACACAAAAAAGCCACCTAGAAAGGTAAACGACAATTCGTTCACCTTTCTAGGTTCTCCCTTTTAAAAGGAGGACTTGATTTCGTCTACCCCGAATTGTGGGGTGTAGATTAAGCAATGGTATACTTAACTTCATTTTTACGTGTTAAAGCAAAACTAATTAAATTGTCAATTTTAGTCTTATCCTTGATCTGAATTGTTGAAGCATTATAACTTTTAAACTCGTTTCTTAATTCAAATTGTTGTTTTGGTAACTCTAATGGCATATCAAAAAACCCCTGCATTTCTGCAAGGGCTATATCAGTTTGTAAATATCCATCATTATTAAGTTGTATTTTTGCCTTAGTATTATATTTACGCTGTAATGACTCAAATTCAAACTTTGTTGTATTGTTTAATAAGTCAATTAGTTCTGTAAATCCTAACATTTCTAGGTATTTAGTATGTGTTGCTTTAAAGTAGTCGCTATAATGTCCCAAAAAGCCACTATCAATCGCTAACAATAACATTTTACCTTCCTTGCTTGTTGGAAGTGGTAAGCCATAAAATGACCACATTAATAAGGCTGTACTCATTGCATATTTACTTGTATAGTTACCGCTATGTATGTTCTGTATTGCGTTTATGTTTGCTGTTTGTGGATTAACGTAATCATCATAGGACACTTTGACAACATGATTACACCATGATTTGCCTCTGTGTAGTGCTAAATCAATTCCTATTAATTTTCGTTTATCTGTTCTATCTGCAACATATAAATTATTAAACTCGTAGAAGTAATTTATTTTATTACCTTTAACATAACTTTCAATTGCACAACCCATCAATGAATCTAAATCATCTGTTAAACATAAACTATGTTGATCTTTTGTAAAATCTGAACACCATTCCGGAAACTTACCTTTTAATTCATTTTGCATAATAATGAGTGACAAAATAGTCACTTAGTTTCTCCATATATGTATATACATTAATAGTTACCAAAATATAGTAACCGTTCTCCTTTTATCCGTGGGTTAATTTTTCACAATTAATTTTTGTGATACCCCTTTGAAATAAAAGGAGAAATTAAGTCTTGCAATTTGCCACTCTTTTCACCTCCTGATTATAATTTTTTAGAATACCTAGCCTTTTTACAAATTCATTTCCTCAAAACTTTTTATATAAAAAGAGGGTACTTGAATATACAAGCACCCCCCTCAATAATTAAATTATGCTACTGTAAGAACTGCCACTGCTTTATTGCTACCAACTTTTAATGTTGCTTCCGCTACTACTTGACCTTTAACATTGTCACCCGACTTTGCAAGCGGTTCGAATGTTGGTACACGTAAGTATGCTAAATCAAGGTAGTTGTCATTAAACACAACCATTTTATCCACTGGCACGTGCTTAGATAGTACAAAATTAACCTTGCCATAATTTGTATTCACAGAATCCACAAGTAAGCCAAAATCTGTTGTAACGTGGCTATAACTATAACGATCTTTGTAAATAGCATCAATTTGTTCCTTGATATCTGCTCCGACTAGTGCATAATATGTACCTTCTGCCAAATCTTGATTCCATAAATTACGCATCACTGACTTAACATCATCTTCGATAACTGCACCTGTAACCGCTACTGCATTAGAAACGTCTGCAAACTCAATCAGACCTGATAATTGACGTTTAAATGGAGTAATAGAACCATCATTCTTTAATCCATTAATGAATTTCTTCTCCATATTGATTTTCAATTCTAGTAAACGGTCATTGATTTCCGATGCGAATTGTGTTGTTTGCATTGCTCCCGCTGTGCCTGAAATTGAAGCACCTTTTTTAAAGATTTCAAGAATGTTATTTAATTCTGCACGTGCTGTTTCATGAAATACAGTTGTATCTGAACCTTCAACCGCTGATAAATCGTCTGTGTTGTCTAATGTTTTTGCTCTCCACGTATAAACAGTTGACAATGCTTTTTCGATGTTTCCTTTTGCCATTAACATAGATGTTAGTGGTGTAGATTGTACTCCAATTAGTGCAATTTCCTTTGACAATGAGATACTTTCCATATCTGTAAAATTTGTAGATTTAAACATAATATAATCGCCCCTTTAGTTTTTTTTTAGTTAAATAGTTTCGCTAATTTACTTCCGATCATTCCCATAGTGTTTTTGTCTTGTTCGTACTTTGTAAATTCATCCGCAACCTTATGATCTGTTGGAATGTAACCTGTTTCTACCTTTACATCTTTAAGTAAACCTTGAAACTTTTCAATTTGTGTAGAAAGTTCTTCAACACTATCCACTTTAATAAATTCTTGAAACTTTTCTAGTCCTGCTGATTTCAATTCTAGTGATACTTCCTTTTGAAATAATTCTTGTTGCTTAGTTTCGATTGCAATTTCATCATCGGTTTTAACTACTGGCTTAAATTGCAGAAGTTCATCCCTATCAGATACGATTGGATTTAATTCTTTTTCAACCCATTCTGTTTTAGCATTGTTAATTTGTTCATTCAACTGTTCCTGCGTAAACGTTTCATCTTCCATATTTCGCATACCTCCTAAATAAATTTTGTGTTAATATTACCCCTTGATAAAATCGGTTTATCACCGAACAACCCTCTAAACTCAAATATTAATTCTTGAATGTCATCGGGTATGTAGTCATAAAAATAAACACCCACATTTTCCTTGTTGGTGTCTGTAATGCTAATCTGTTCAATTTGTGTTTTGTCCTCGCTAAATATAGTTAAAGTAATGTCTGTTGGATCGACACTTTCACCGCTAAACGTCTTAAAATGTACCTTTAAGCGTACTGTATCGCCTTGTAGCATCATGCTATCACCTCATTTACAGATGGATTAATAATGTATTGTGTAGTGGTTTTGTTCATTAATACTTGACTTACACTAGGATTAATTTGTACTGAAACATAAGCATTTACAATCCTCATATCCGTTGGAATAATAGCATTTACACTACTATTAATTAGTTTGATATGTGCTTGTAAATGTTTAAATGTTTTAGTTTTTCGTTCCACCATTGCATTTATAGGATTAATGTACGCTATAACGTCTTTAGTTGCTGTTCTAATGCTCCTAACACTTTTATTGACATTTGTATGTATTGGTGATAGATAACCCTCTACATGTCGTATAGTGCGTTTTTTGTGAGTTGTATTACTTGTAATTGTGCTTAAATTGGATGCTAGTACAATTGCTTTTTTGTTATAGTTGTTTACATTTGTATATATAAGATTGGTGAATGAATTTACTGTAATAGTTTCAACTTTTGCAGGAATAGAGGGAACTCCGAACACTTGTAAATAAGGATAATCACCACTAATTCCCCAAATGCTTGTAAAATCCCATTCTGTAAATGATGATTGAGTTTGCATTTGTGTAGTTGTTAATCCTGTTCCGCCTGCTGAAATAGTTTGACCACTAGTAAGAGTATCCCAATAACTATTAGTCACAACTTCTGGAAATGAAGTAGAACCAACTAATCCACCGTTATACACGTTTGGATCAGGCGTTACGGTAACTAATCCAGTAGAGTAGCAATTATCAATAGATGATGTGTCGGTTAAAATATGACCGACCAATCCACCTACACGACCTTTACCTGTTACTGTCGCATGAGAAAATGAGTTATTAATTATTACATCACCATAACCGGTTAGTCCACCGACACCATATTGTCCTGTTACTTGTCCAGTTGTGTAGCAATTTGTAATAGTTGTATTTGTCGTATACCCTGTCAAAATACCTACATAGTTTTGCATATTGCTTGTTACATTTGCATCAACTACTGCTAAATTGGATATAGTCGCATTTTCGGTAAATCCAAATAAACCCACATATGTAGTTGACACATCAATGGATAGATTTTTAATCTTGAAACCCTTACCATCAAATAAACCCGTAAATCTTGTAGATGAGTCTCCTATCGGTGTAAAGTTGCCCCAACCCGACATATCAATATCATTTATTAACTCATAATCACCTGATAAGTTATTTCTTACATCATGTAAATCTTGTGGTGTACTAATTAAAATAGCCATTTAATCAGCCCCTTATATCACCTGTGGCACTTGTATATTATGGATTACTGTCAATTCATCGTCATCACTCTCAATTGTAAATGGTGTAAATGTTTCTGTTGAATAAGCATCTCCACCAGTTGCCACATTGTAAATTACTGATTGTCCAAACGTTTGTGGATATGTAATATCTGCATCAATGCCTTTTACAATGACTTGTAATTTTAACACTTGATCGCCTGCTGTGTGTGTCCATGTAACTCTACTATCCGATGGTGATAATCTAATGATCGGTGTACCTGCATCCGTTTGTAACTCAATGTAGTTCCAATTTGCTTGAATATAGTTTCGTAAATCTGCATATGCAAATGTAGTAATTTCTGCCATTATTTATTCCCCCTTTTTAAAATTTGTTACTTGTTGATCTAATCTTTCCAATGATAATATAATCCGTTTTTGTGTTTCGTTTTGTTTGTCAATTTGTTCATTTAATCTTGTTTCTCTTATTTTTGCTTCATTTCTACTATCAATCATTAGCCATACAAATAAGATTGCAAAAATCCCGTTACTAATAATAATTTCTAAAGGCAAACCGCCTAATTCCATTTTGACACCTCCTGTAATAGTTAAAAACACAAAAAGAGTAGTCGGCTAAACTACTCAATTTTAAAAAGTTTGGAGGAAATAAATTTGTATTTAAAAGGAAATATCCTTCATTGACAGTTTTAAGTTGTAATATTTATTAAAACTCTCAATGAAAAATACTTACCCTCCCTACACTACTACAAATACATGATTGCTGTAAGTCAACGTGGACGTGGCTTTGAGAGACTCTCTAAACTTGGACATTTACAAATTTATAACGTACCCTTCCCTAGTAGCAGACTAACTTTTTGTTGAAAAAAGTGCCTTAAACCCTTATATATATGCGTTTTCATGACATTTAGGCAAAACGCTAAACTTTAATAATGTCGGTGCTTACCTATGTTTTTTATGTGTTCTATTTATACACGTTTTGACTACCCTCCCCTTAACAGTAGACTAACTTTTATAGTAAAAAATCACCCTTAAACCATTGATACGACTATGTTTTTGGCATACTCTTTTAAATTAACATATTCTAATAATTGCGGTCTGTAGTGGTGTTTTTAATAGTCTCTAAACTATCTTAATTTCTTAGTGCCCCCTAGTAGGAGACTAACTTTTATAGTCAAAAATCAACGTTTAAGCCTTGCTACATCTACATTTATAGGGTATTAAGTTAAATTAGCACACATTAAAATTGACGGTACGTACCGTTGTTTTTGATATGCTTTTAAACTTCACATTTTTTATACTACTACCCAAGGTACTACTTTTATCACATGTTTTAAAGTCAATGGTGGCGTGGCTTTAAAAGACTTTCGTTTTCGTTCACCCTTTTTATATCTCTCCTCATGTATACAACTTTTATCATATATTTTAAAGTCAATGATACCAACCATTATAGCCGTTTTTGCTTTTTCTACCATTTCCATATCTACTCTCACATATGATAAAGGTATGTTTTGCTACTTCTACAAACCTAAAGTCGACTTTATGTTTAAAATTATTTTTACCCTCTTTCGTAGTAACAGAATTACAAAAAATTATCTCACACTTACTCTCACGTGGGATTGAGGACTGTTTTTAAGCCATGTGAATGATTAAATCTTATTATTTTTACTCTCTCTCATTGTAACAGCATTATCAAAAATTGTTAGACACTTACTCTCACATATGATGAAGGTGTGTTTCGCTCCTTCTACTATTGTTATTTTTGATCTACTACAACCTCTCTTTCGTAGTAACAAAACTATCAAAAGTCATCTCACACTTACTCTCACGTGGCTTACAGGTGTTTTTAAACAAGGTAGCATCTCTATATTTATGCTTATTTTTACTCTCTTTCGTAGTAACAAAACTATCAAAAATTGACAAACCCTTACTCTCACATGGGATTGAGGTGTTTTTTAGATGATTAGTACGCCTATTTTATGCCTATTTTATTATTGTAAATGCAAAATAGAGCACATGCTCCAATTTGATAGTTTTAATCTGCCTAAGTCTAATCTAACAAATTTTACACATTAACATTTTACATACTAATACACCGATAAATAAGTATTAACCTATTTTTGTATGATTACACTCACGTAGATAAGCATAGATTAGATATTAGATAATAATACTATTCCAAAACAAAAAGGGCTGTGTTAGCCCCTTAGAATTATATTCTACTTATTCTATTTCTCATTTCTATACATTGACTAAACACATATTTAGGTAATTTATCCTCTAAACTGAATTTAAAAAACATACGTTTACATTTTCCATTTGATAGTTTTTTATCAATTATGATGTCGGGCGTCATGTCATCATCCAATAAAATGGCACAGATACGATAAATAGTATTAGGAGATAACCAAATTTCTTTTTGTCTAGTCATATCTATATGTCCAAATTGTTAAGTGGATTAAATCTGTCGTTCTGTTCCTTGAGTGCTGTTCCCCAAATGCTTACATATTTCATCGTCATGTCTAACTTTTCATGTCTTAGCATCTTCTGTAATGAAAATACATCGCCACCTGCCATTAAAAACCTATGTGCAAATGTATGTCTAAAAGTATGAGCAGATAATCGAACATCGGTAAAATTCATGATGCCCTTTAATCGTTTAAATAGACATTTAATTGCATTAGCACTAAGTTGTTGATTAGTGGTGGAACAAAATACATAATCTACTTTGGTATGGAATTTCTGTTCACAAAATATCTTATATTCTGCTAACTCTTTTAATAATTTATCTGAAAGTGGAACACTTGTCTGTTTACGCTTTTTCCCATAAACAATAATAGAACCATGTTCAAAATTTACTTGATTCCATTTTAAATTTATGGCTTCACCTAGTCGGCAACCTGTACCTAGTAAAAATACAATTAATGAGTAATCACGATACGCATAGAATGACTTTTCACGTTGTTTCATACGTCTGTAATAATTAAGCATTTCACTAATTTGATAATCTGAAAACACTTCAATTTTTGTATCCTCAACCATATATCTAAATTTTTTAGTAGGTGCTCTTTTTTCCTCAATAACTTCAATTTCAACCATGTAATTAAAAAACGTTTTCATGGTTCTTAATTTTGTATTTAATGTAGAAGGATTATTACCTCGTTCATTTTTACAATGGCTTAAATATTTCTTTATTAAATTTGGTGTAACTTCATTTACATTGATAACTTCATTTTCTGCAAAATAATTTTGAATTTCATTTAAAGCATTTTTATAACGTAAAATAGTAGCATTAGAAATATTCTTAAATTCTCGATCATCAATAAAATCTTTAATAGCAAATTTGACTAACATAAAAAAACCACTCCCTTAGATTATCGACATAACCTAGAAAGTGATTTCAACATTCAAAAAGGTGTCTACCAAAACCCACAACCTTGTGAGTAATTTAAAAATGGCTAGAACCCTTGAATACCAAGGGTTTAGCGTCTATTATGTATGGTGACCCGTGGGGGGCTCGAACCCTCGACCTCCACCCTGTCAAGGTGGCGAGATTGCCTTTAACGGATTAAACTTTTATACACCAATAGTTTTTGAATGATGGAACATTACATAGGTCATGTACTTACTTCAAATAATATAGTAGTCACACAAAACTGTCAAGTGGTCTAATATAATTATCACTAAATCACTATATTTTTACATTATTTTAGTACGCTTGACACGTAAATATTATTAATCCTACCTTACTTCTGTCAATATCAAGTATCTTCCAACTTTTACCCATTACATAAAATTCATCATTTACAGATAAATCTCCAGTAGTTGGATTATTTTGTACAGTGGTGGTTATTTGATTATTAGGCAAATTAATAGCACTATCACTAGTCAAAGAAAATGTGCGACTATCCACTATACAAGCAATATTAATCGGTTCACCATATGTAGTAGCGTAGAGTGGTTCACCTCGATAATTAGTTTCACCTGTCGGAGTTAAAATAACTTCTGTCACCTGAATTGTATGATTACAGTAACGCATAATGGCTTTATATTTATTTGCCCTTTTAGCAACTATTTGATTGATAATTAGATAATTAAGACCGCTGTATGTGATTAAATCACCACGTTTAATGATAGTGTCAATTGTTGAAATGTATCTATCGTCAAACTCATTTAATGATGGATTGGTTATAATGGCTTTTGTAACTATATTGTTGATAGAGACATTTTGACCTACACTCGATAATAAATAGTTAATATCATTTGTATTCGTTTCATTATTAAATATATCGAACATTTTACACCTCCAAACTATGAATTAAATAACATAAAAAAGTTTCCCTCTACATCATCATCATTTTTCATTGTTCTTATTTTACGTTCAAGTTGATCTATTCGAGATTGAACATTTTCTGCAAATTGACTAACACTCAAATCATCTTCTTTATAATTTTTCATCGAAGATGGATTATTAGCAATTGATTCCAAAATAGACAATGCAGTTTTGTAAATGTTACGTTTACTTGTATTAGACGTTGCATTGTATTCATTATGGGGCTGTAAGTCGTTTTCTTGGAGATAGATAGATAAATCTGTTTGTTGTAAGTTGACACCTTTAATTTCAAGTTGTAGACGTTGAATATTTGTCATTGTGTGACCTCCTTTTAAAATTGATAAAAAAAACTACCCCACAATTTGAAGGATAGATTAGGTAATGTTATTTTAATGGTAATTTAACTTCAAATTCTCTAATTTTAGTTACAATGTTAGATGATACTTCATTTGCTTTTTGATTGTAAGAAATTAGAGAACCACTCGGTGATAGTGCGAAAGAAATATAATTTTCATAATTACTATACAATTCAAAAGCAATATCATAAGCATCTTTATATTCTTGAGGAGGGTTATTTAACTTTCTAATTAAACTGGCAACCTCATCTTTTTTTAATTCTAATTCCTCGTTTTTTCCTATTTTTTGATAATATTTACTGATCCCCCTTATAACCGCTTGAGAATCTCCTTTATAAAGATAATCACTTGTTATTGATACTATTTGTTTGAAATATAGCGTGGTATGATTTCGTCTAATATCTAATAATTCAGCAAGGTCTCGTGCTGTCATATTATTTTTAATAATATAACTCCATCCACGTGAATATGTACTAATCATTTCTTCTGCCTTACTAGATTCAGATAACATTATACTAACTACATTTCGTAAGTCATTTTCATAACTGTTCTTTAATTCTTCTATCTTCTCATTAGTAGTCTCATCATTTGGTTTTTCTTCTAACGCCTTTTTATAAAATGTCAATGCTTCACCATAGTTTCCCTCTTCAAACTTTATATCACCATGCTCAATTGCTTCGTTATAAACTTTTGAAGAACAACCAGAAATAATAAATACTAAACAAAGACAATTTAAGAATATTAATTTTTTCATAATTCCACCACTCCTTTTTTTATAATATTCACATAAATCTTACCATAACTAATTACCTAAAAGTTAAGTATTATGGAAATATTTATCGTAAAGTGGTCATCGGTCTGTTATTTGTGCTAAATAATCAATACTCTAAACGTGCTAGACAGAGATAATCTTACTCTGCCTGTCAAATCAGAACCCGTGAATCACGATGTCCAAATTAAATCAAATATGTAATTAATTTTAAAGCATGGGCAAAAAGTCCACCCTATTGTGATACGTATTGTTGGAGGTAAATCACCTTTGAGTTTAGGATTATAGTTAAGTTTAACCGTGACAGATAGTCTGTGAGATAGTCGGGATTAAGATAATATTATGTGCGTGATAAATTAGGTATGTTGTAGGCATATATTTTCATTTAGGGGTATCAGCAAAACACGAACATTCACCAGTTTTACCTCAATTTAGCCAAACGAACTACCACTATAAATACACTTATGTAGGCAATTCGTTTATTTTACAATTATTAGGTTAAAATTAGACCACTTTCTAGTCAAGGAAGTGGTCAAGATGTGATAAAATTTTGATTTTAATGGATAAATCAGGCTAAATAATACGAATATACGAACAAACATTCGCTATATAAGGCTAGATTATAATGATTCTAATTAAAATACCCACTAAACAAGTAGGAATAGATTGTATTGTAATCTAAATGATAATTGTTCTCAATTAAAAATCCTTAATTAGAATGATTATCATTTAGAACCCTAATAACAGCAAAATTTTTCTAGTATTTCACTGTAAAGTATATTTACTTGACACCACTACATTCTCACATAATTATTTCCCAACTATCAGTAATTATTTCCCAAACTACTCATCAATCCGTGGTCGCTGCCAAAGACCTCAAATCCTCACTCACTTTATCCTTATCATTTAACCGTCCTAACTCCATCTGTACATCATTAGTATATGGGCTATTGTTTAATATTTCCTCTAAACTTATTGCACCCATATCGCTTAATTGTCTTAAATTCTCAATGATTTCCTTATCATTTGATGGCATAGCATATTGAAACACTGTATCCAACGTATAGTATTCATCATCTGTAAACGTTACATCTCTATACGCTAACAACTTTCTTATCTTATTGTACCGTTGCTCTATACCTTCACGTATAAACTGTTCATTAAATCCTGCTTTTACATTCGCAAGGCTGAACAATAACTTAATACTAACCTCACTAAGATTACTAATATCTGTCTTATTCATGCTTACCGCAGGTGTATTACTTATATCTAATAACGATTGTACCAATGTCTTGTAGATAGTCTGGAATGTCTGATAATCTAATTGATTACCCACCATTTTGAACTCACTACCGTCATCTAAATTAATCCCACCACCAATAATATCAGTAGGTAAGCCATGACCTTTTAACTGTTGTCCAATTGCCACAGGAATAGGGTTCATGAACTTGTAAAAACTATCTGTATATTTGCTTATCAAATCCTCCATAGCATCTAATATGCTAATTAAGTCTGTCAACTCACTATGTCCATCTGTTGCTGATAACTCTGACACATTCACATATACAATTGGTAAGCCTGATAGGTTAGCGTTACGCTCTTTTAATCTTAACTTACCGCCTAAGTTATCATATTGTTCAACAACTTCATCTGTAAACACATTCCAATAAGAGACACCTTCAATAATAAAATGCTCCACAAAGGCTATCAACTCATTACCATTATCATATACAGGATAACTCTCAGCAGGGTCAAATACTTTACTCTTGATTGTCTTACCATCCATATAAACGTATTCTGCCACCACACCATACTTTATCATCTTATCTAAAATCTGAAAGTTGACACGATTATACTTCCCAACTTTTTGTACCTTCTGAAACTCTTTGACAACCTTTTCATCACCTGTTAATGTCACAGGGTGTTGTAGTAAATATGCTGTTTGAAAGTTTAATATTGTTTTAGCATATTGTAAAACTATTTTACGTGGATAAAATTCTTTGCCATTGTACATTTCACTTTCTCGCATAACAATTTTATGTCTACCACTTAAATATTCCTTCATGTCAACAATATTATCAACTCTTGACTGATTATAAACAGTTGTCGTTTCATCCACAAACCAATCGGTTGCACCGCTATGAACCTCTTTAATATACTTTTGTAAAGTCATAATCTAACCCCTTTCCTCTAATTTACATACCATTTACCGCTCTTCATGGCTTGTACCGCTAACGCACAACTAATAACTAAATCGTCATGGTTTGTTTGTCCTTTTTTATTTCCCATTTTACCATCTGTTTCTTGATATATTTGCATCTGTTCCAATGTTTCTTTACACTCGACATTTATCATATTCATTTCAAATTGTTCCTTATAATCTGATATCATGACTGCCTTAGTTGTCGCGGTTGTTGTAAATCCTAACTGCATTTTCTTTTTACCTCTTTGGTCAAACTGTTTTTGCTTATACAGGTTCATATATGTATAGTCTTTTCTTAGACGTTCCAATAATGGTAATCCATAACTGTTTCTCTCTACACATAAAAACGCATAATTGTACAATTTACCTAACTCGTTAATAACTTCTGCAAACTTATAAAGTGGTATCTTATTATAATAAAATGATAAAACTTGTTCCCCATCGGTATCGAAGATAGATATTGTTGAATCATCTCCACCACTACCTGATGAAGTATCCACACCACCATAGTATTTAATTGTACGTTTAGGCTCATGATAAATAAACAATTGTTTGTTAAGATACTTATGCATAGGTGTAGGTATGATGTCCAATAATTCGTGAGTGTTTAACGGCTCTACTAAGTAATTCTGACGTTCTAGCACCTTTGATTGATCGAATACACTTTGACCTGTTGATATAAAACTTTCCATTGGATTACTAGGATATTCTTGATAAAATTCCTGTAAACTCATGTCTAACAATTTCCATCTTCTCCACATTAATAGACGTAAATTAGCACCTTTTTCATAAAGAATCTTCTCATCAGGCTCTAATTCCTTTACACTCAATCTAAATCCTTTACTGTCCTCTAAATACCATTTAACCGCTTCATCGTGATCGTGTTTGAATTGTTTCTTATATAAACTTGCATAGAATGGTACAAAGAATGCAAAGTATTTACTTCCTTGACCCTTAAACGCTTTCATGAACACCTTTTGATAATGATTGAATCCATTGGAAGTTGTTTCAATTACAACTTTTGAATATTCATTTTTTGCTAATGATTGCTCCGCACTAAGCAATACTTTCTCTTGATTATTATAGAAGGCAAACTCTGACAATAATATATATTCAAAGGTGCTACCACGCCCAACATCCTTGTTTCCCGCCACTATACAAGTAATCCTACTACCATTATCCAGTAGTAATTCTCCTCGATTTTCACGTTTCGTTTTTGGGAAACTACCTGCAAATTTATCTCTCGGTAAATACTCGTTCATCATCTTTAATCGTTCAAATAGTGCTGATGAACTATCTTGTTTGTAACTCACAATTAGATAATTTGTATTTGGCTTAGTTACTGCATAATACAAACACAAAGCAAGACTTAGTGTACTAAATCCACCCTGACGTGCCTTACTGATAATATTATATTTCTTCATTTGATTGATAAACTCGCCTTGCTGATCGTTCAGATTAAAGTCAATTATATCGCCCATATTGTCAATTATTTTCACAAAATTCTTGGCAAATAACTTAAAATCTTTCAAAATAATATCTAACTTTTGATTTGTTGTTAGTTTTTTAGCCATTGACATTACCTCCTATCTGACTACAATTCTAAATTATCTTCCTCAACATCTTCCTCAACAACAACATCCTCATTTTCTACTTTAAGAGTTTTATCTACTTTTTGAATTGTTATAGTTTGTTTTGCTACACTATTTATTTCCTTTGACAATTGCAAGAATAATTTCACACTATTTGCATCGCCTTCTTTTGCCTTTTCTACCACTTTTTTATAAATTACATCTAAATCGTTCGCTATACAACTGTCTAAATACATCGCTAACAGTTGCTTATATTCGCTTGATTTTTCCCACACCAAAAAACCATTCATCGTTTTTCTATCAACTGCTTTCAAAAATTCTGATTCTGTTTTTTTGGGTAGCGTCTGGTCATAGCGAATATTATGCTTCCATTTAAAATATTCGGGTTTGCGAAAATCCGTCATACTCTTTAACTTGTCATAAATATTCATTTGATCACCTTCAACTTGTTAGTAGTTAGGTTATGGTTATCTAATTTATTATTCATACTTTCCATAACATCTAACATTTTATCATTGCTACTTTCCATATTAGCAATACCCTTTTGCATCTCACAAATATTAGTTTGCATCTCACCTATATTAGTTTGCATCTCACCTATTTCAATTCTCATTTCTGAAACATTGCTGATAATAATTTTATGATGATTAACTTTACGCTTAAATATATTTAACATTGACATTACCTCCTGATAGATTATGATTGATACTTACTACTTAATATAAAAAGGGGAGTGTATATGGCTAAGAAAATTGTATTATTATTGTTTTTGTCTATTATTTTAGTTGGTTGTAATTCAGATGATATATCTCAAAATAATACGGGTAATGAACAAGGGAAAACAACAAAAGAAGAATCAAATGACACTATCCAAAATAAAAAAGAATATGATATAGGAGAAGTGGTTATTGTAGAAACATATGATAATTTAGATAAAGATACACCTATGCCAGAAGAAAGTGAACAATATCATATTAATAGTGAAAAGTTTGAAAAAGCAATATTAGAACATATTCTTGAAGAAAATAATATTTCATATGAATATAAAGAAATGCCTGTATATGATGACGCATTAACCGCATTAACAAACGGTGATGCAGATACTATGATACCATCAGCAGACCAATCTAAATTAAGAGGAGATGATAGATTTTCTAATGTATATTCTCACTTGAAAGCCATATTTACATTAGGAAGTGGTGAAATTACCATTGATTTTGATTATAACGCTTCATTTGCAATATTAGAAACTAATGAAAACTTTGCCAAAATGATTAATGATGGTATTTCTAAAATGAAGAATAATAGCAAGTATAAGGAAATATATGACCAGTATTTTGATAATGACAAATATTCTGTATTGAATTAATCCTAAGTGGGGTACGACCGAGATAAGTGTGAAAATAGGTCACAGTGATACATTATTTACTAAACACTGTTAATCCCAAACAACTCATAATTCTAAAAACTGCTTTCTTGCTATATATATAATAGAGATTAATGATTCTTAAATTAGTTTAATGATTCATAATAGTTTAAATTAGTTTAATAATTAATAATAATAGTTTAAATTTGATTCATAATAGTTTAATAAATAATCACATACTCATAGGCTAAATCGCCCTATATAGTATGTATAGCGTAAAAGCAGTTTTTGGATTTTTGGAATTTAGAATGAGTGTTTTAATATGGTAACTCGTCTAATGTTATCATCTCGCTTGGATTATCACCTTCTAATTTAGCCATCATTTTTTTATATTTATCTGGTGATATTAATTCCATTTTACGATATGTAATAGGCTCATCAACAAACTTATCATAATCATTTGTTATGTATGTATTGGCTTTTCGGTCTGCATCACGTAATCCGATAACATAATAATCTTGATTGAGTATGCAATCTATCAACTTATACTTTTTGAGTATGTCTAAGTATTTGACAAGGCTACGTATGCTTACTCCTGTTTCCTCTGATAATGCATATACGCTTACATCGACACCACCGTCATATAATTGATTCTGATACTTTAGATAACTGTAAATGTAAAATCCATATACACCTATATTATCGTTACTCATACATTCAGCAAAAGTTTCAAATTCTACTAAATGGGTATCACTTACATCATGAAATGTTCCATCCTCATGACAATCTTCTTCACTTTCTGCCGTCCTGTGTATTCCCTTTAAAGGTACTTTAATTTTATAATTTCTACTTGTTTTGTTTATGAGATATAATTTATCAACCTCACTACATCCACTCATATAATCAAAAGTTACACCTTCATTTTTATCATAATTCCACATGACAGGATAATCATTGTCAGTAGTTGTATAGTTTAATTTGTCAAGTATGCCATTCTTTTTAATAATACAATCTACCGATGTTGTAGTAGGGCTATATCCCAATATACTTTTTATGTCCTTAGTGTCAATTTTTATAGCGGAATACTTTGCATATCTATATAGCCAACTTATTAAATAGTAATATGAGTATGCAAATGCGATCTTACTACCTACTTTTTCCTTAGACTTTTCATGCTTGGTGATAAAATTTGTTAAGTCGGTAAATATCTCATTGGGCATAAATATTTTATTCTCTTCTTCATTAAATTTTAATAAGCCTACTATTTCATCTTTATTCATTCGATTACCTCCTGATTTGATTAATTTAATGCCTTATACTCATCAATTGCCATTTGTAATTGTTCACTTTTTTCAAATAATGCAAAAGTTTTTTTTGACGTAGGTGAAATTGCCACTGTGATATAATCAATCCCTTTTATGTCGTGGATATGTTTAAATAATTTTTTATTATAGCAAAAAAATAATTTATCTTTAATTGTCATATTGATTACCTCCATTTCCGTATAATTTGTATATTAATTTAATGAATTGTTCGTGTTTAGGGTACTAGCATATAAAATTTATTCTTAAAATTCAAGCGTGTTTTCGATTCAAACACAAAAAAGCCACCTAGAAAGGTAAACGACAATTCGTTCACCTTTCTAGGTTCTCCCTTTTAAAAGGAGGACTTGATTTCGTCTACCCCGAATTGTGGGGTGTAGATTAAGCAATGGTATACTTAACTTCATTTTTACGTGTTAAAGCAAAACTAATTAAATTGTCAATTTTAGTCTTATCCTTGATCTGAATTGTTGAAGCATTATAACTTTTAAACTCGTTTCTTAATTCAAATTGTTGTTTTGGTAACTCTAATGGCATATCAAAAAACCCCTGCATTTCTGCAAGGGCTATATCAGTTTGTAAATATCCATCATTATTAAGTTGTATTTTTGCCTTAGTATTATATTTACGCTGTAATGACTCAAATTCAAACTTTGTTGTATTGTTTAATAAGTCAATTAGTTCTGTAAATCCTAACATTTCTAGGTATTTAGTATGTGTTGCTTTAAAGTAGTCGCTATAATGTCCCAAAAAGCCACTATCAATCGCTAACAATAACATTTTACCTTCCTTGCTTGTTGGAAGTGGTAAGCCATAAAATGACCACATTAATAAGGCTGTACTCATTGCATATTTACTTGTATAGTTACCGCTATGTATGTTCTGTATTGCGTTTATGTTTGCTGTTTGTGGATTAACGTAATCATCATAGGACACTTTGACAACATGATTACACCATGATTTGCCTCTGTGTAGTGCTAAATCAATTCCTATTAATTTTCGTTTATCTGTTCTATCTGCAACATATAAATTATTAAACTCGTAGAAGTAATTTATTTTATTACCTTTAACATAACTTTCAATTGCACAACCCATCAATGAATCTAAATCATCTGTTAAACATAAACTATGTTGATCTTTTGTAAAATCTGAACACCATTCCGGAAACTTACCTTTTAATTCATTTTGCATAATAATGAGTGACAAAATAGTCACTTAGTTTCTCCATATATGTATATACATTAATAGTTACCAAAATATAGTAACCGTTCTCCTTTTATCCGTGGGTTAATTTTTCACAATTAATTTTTGTGATACCCCTTTGAAATAAAAGGAGAAATTAAGTCTTGCAATTTGCCACTCTTTTCACCTCCTGATTATAATTTTTTAGAATACCTAGCCTTTTTACAAATTCATTTCCTCAAAACTTTTTATATAAAAAGAGGGTACTTGAATATACAAGCACCCCCCTCAATAATTAAATTATGCTACTGTAAGAACTGCCACTGCTTTATTGCTACCAACTTTTAATGTTGCTTCCGCTACTACTTGACCTTTAACATTGTCACCCGACTTTGCAAGCGGTTCGAATGTTGGTACACGTAAGTATGCTAAATCAAGGTAGTTGTCATTAAACACAACCATTTTATCCACTGGCACGTGCTTAGATAGTACAAAATTAACCTTGCCATAATTTGTATTCACAGAATCCACAAGTAAGCCAAAATCTGTTGTAACGTGGCTATAACTATAACGATCTTTGTAAATAGCATCAATTTGTTCCTTGATATCTGCTCCGACTAGTGCATAATATGTACCTTCTGCCAAATCTTGATTCCATAAATTACGCATCACTGACTTAACATCATCTTCGATAACTGCACCTGTAACCGCTACTGCATTAGAAACGTCTGCAAACTCAATCAGACCTGATAATTGACGTTTAAATGGAGTAATAGAACCATCATTCTTTAATCCATTAATGAATTTCTTCTCCATATTGATTTTCAATTCTAGTAAACGGTCATTGATTTCCGATGCGAATTGTGTTGTTTGCATTGCTCCCGCTGTGCCTGAAATTGAAGCACCTTTTTTAAAGATTTCAAGAATGTTATTTAATTCTGCACGTGCTGTTTCATGAAATACAGTTGTATCTGAACCTTCAACCGCTGATAAATCGTCTGTGTTGTCTAATGTTTTTGCTCTCCACGTATAAACAGTTGACAATGCTTTTTCGATGTTTCCTTTTGCCATTAACATAGATGTTAGTGGTGTAGATTGTACTCCAATTAGTGCAATTTCCTTTGACAATGAGATACTTTCCATATCTGTAAAATTTGTAGATTTAAACATAATATAATCGCCCCTTTAGTTTTTTTTTAGTTAAATAGTTTCGCTAATTTACTTCCGATCATTCCCATAGTGTTTTTGTCTTGTTCGTACTTTGTAAATTCATCCGCAACCTTATGATCTGTTGGAATGTAACCTGTTTCTACCTTTACATCTTTAAGTAAACCTTGAAACTTTTCAATTTGTGTAGAAAGTTCTTCAACACTATCCACTTTAATAAATTCTTGAAACTTTTCTAGTCCTGCTGATTTCAATTCTAGTGATACTTCCTTTTGAAATAATTCTTGTTGCTTAGTTTCGATTGCAATTTCATCATCGGTTTTAACTACTGGCTTAAATTGCAGAAGTTCATCCCTATCAGATACGATTGGATTTAATTCTTTTTCAACCCATTCTGTTTTAGCATTGTTAATTTGTTCATTCAACTGTTCCTGCGTAAACGTTTCATCTTCCATATTTCGCATACCTCCTAAATAAATTTTGTGTTAATATTACCCCTTGATAAAATCGGTTTATCACCGAACAACCCTCTAAACTCAAATATTAATTCTTGAATGTCATCGGGTATGTAGTCATAAAAATAAACACCCACATTTTCCTTGTTGGTGTCTGTAATGCTAATCTGTTCAATTTGTGTTTTGTCCTCGCTAAATATAGTTAAAGTAATGTCTGTTGGATCGACACTTTCACCGCTAAACGTCTTAAAATGTACCTTTAAGCGTACTGTATCGCCTTGTAGCATCATGCTATCACCTCATTTACAGATGGATTAATAATGTATTGTGTAGTGGTTTTGTTCATTAATACTTGACTTACACTAGGATTAATTTGTACTGAAACATAAGCATTTACAATCCTCATATCCGTTGGAATAATAGCATTTACACTACTATTAATTAGTTTGATATGTGCTTGTAAATGTTTAAATGTTTTAGTTTTTCGTTCCACCATTGCATTTATAGGATTAATGTACGCTATAACGTCTTTAGTTGCTGTTCTAATGCTCCTAACACTTTTATTGACATTTGTATGTATTGGTGATAGATAACCCTCTACATGTCGTATAGTGCGTTTTTTGTGAGTTGTATTACTTGTAATTGTGCTTAAATTGGATGCTAGTACAATTGCTTTTTTGTTATAGTTGTTTACATTTGTATATATAAGATTGGTGAATGAATTTACTGTAATAGTTTCAACTTTTGCAGGAATAGAGGGAACTCCGAACACTTGTAAATAAGGATAATCACCACTAATTCCCCAAATGCTTGTAAAATCCCATTCTGTAAATGATGATTGAGTTTGCATTTGTGTAGTTGTTAATCCTGTTCCGCCTGCTGAAATAGTTTGACCACTAGTAAGAGTATCCCAATAACTATTAGTCACAACTTCTGGAAATGAAGTAGAACCAACTAATCCACCGTTATACACGTTTGGATCAGGCGTTACGGTAACTAATCCAGTAGAGTAGCAATTATCAATAGATGATGTGTCGGTTAAAATATGACCGACCAATCCACCTACACGACCTTTACCTGTTACTGTCGCATGAGAAAATGAGTTATTAATTATTACATCACCATAACCGGTTAGTCCACCGACACCATATTGTCCTGTTACTTGTCCAGTTGTGTAGCAATTTGTAATAGTTGTATTTGTCGTATACCCTGTCAAAATACCTACATAGTTTTGCATATTGCTTGTTACATTTGCATCAACTACTGCTAAATTGGATATAGTCGCATTTTCGGTAAATCCAAATAAACCCACATATGTAGTTGACACATCAATGGATAGATTTTTAATCTTGAAACCCTTACCATCAAATAAACCCGTAAATCTTGTAGATGAGTCTCCTATCGGTGTAAAGTTGCCCCAACCCGACATATCAATATCATTTATTAACTCATAATCACCTGATAAGTTATTTCTTACATCATGTAAATCTTGTGGTGTACTAATTAAAATAGCCATTTAATCAGCCCCTTATATCACCTGTGGCACTTGTATATTATGGATTACTGTCAATTCATCGTCATCACTCTCAATTGTAAATGGTGTAAATGTTTCTGTTGAATAAGCATCTCCACCAGTTGCCACATTGTAAATTACTGATTGTCCAAACGTTTGTGGATATGTAATATCTGCATCAATGCCTTTTACAATGACTTGTAATTTTAACACTTGATCGCCTGCTGTGTGTGTCCATGTAACTCTACTATCCGATGGTGATAATCTAATGATCGGTGTACCTGCATCCGTTTGTAACTCAATGTAGTTCCAATTTGCTTGAATATAGTTTCGTAAATCTGCATATGCAAATGTAGTAATTTCTGCCATTATTTATTCCCCCTTTTTAAAATTTGTTACTTGTTGATCTAATCTTTCCAATGATAATATAATCCGTTTTTGTGTTTCGTTTTGTTTGTCAATTTGTTCATTTAATCTTGTTTCTCTTATTTTTGCTTCATTTCTACTATCAATCATTAGCCATACAAATAAGATTGCAAAAATCCCGTTACTAATAATAATTTCTAAAGGCAAACCGCCTAATTCCATTTTGACACCTCCTGTAATAGTTAAAAACACAAAAAGAGTAGTCGGCTAAACTACTCAATTTTAAAAAGTTTGGAGGAAATAAATTTGTATTTAAAAGGAAATATCCTTCATTGACAGTTTTAAGTTGTAATATTTATTAAAACTCTCAATGAAAAATACTTACCCTCCCTACACTACTACAAATACATGATTGCTGTAAGTCAACGTGGACGTGGCTTTGAGAGACTCTCTAAACTTGGACATTTACAAATTTATAACGTACCCTTCCCTAGTAGCAGACTAACTTTTTGTTGAAAAAAGTGCCTTAAACCCTTATATATATGCGTTTTCATGACATTTAGGCAAAACGCTAAACTTTAATAATGTCGGTGCTTACCTATGTTTTTTATGTGTTCTATTTATACACGTTTTGACTACCCTCCCCTTAACAGTAGACTAACTTTTATAGTAAAAAATCACCCTTAAACCATTGATACGACTATGTTTTTGGCATACTCTTTTAAATTAACATATTCTAATAATTGCGGTCTGTAGTGGTGTTTTTAATAGTCTCTAAACTATCTTAATTTCTTAGTGCCCCCTAGTAGGAGACTAACTTTTATAGTCAAAAATCAACGTTTAAGCCTTGCTACATCTACATTTATAGGGTATTAAGTTAAATTAGCACACATTAAAATTGACGGTACGTACCGTTGTTTTTGATATGCTTTTAAACTTCACATTTTTTATACTACTACCCAAGGTACTACTTTTATCACATGTTTTAAAGTCAATGGTGGCGTGGCTTTAAAAGACTTTCGTTTTCGTTCACCCTTTTTATATCTCTCCTCATGTATACAACTTTTATCATATATTTTAAAGTCAATGATACCAACCATTATAGCCGTTTTTGCTTTTTCTACCATTTCCATATCTACTCTCACATATGATAAAGGTATGTTTTGCTACTTCTACAAACCTAAAGTCGACTTTATGTTTAAAATTATTTTTACCCTCTTTCGTAGTAACAGAATTACAAAAAATTATCTCACACTTACTCTCACGTGGGATTGAGGACTGTTTTTAAGCCATGTGAATGATTAAATCTTATTATTTTTACTCTCTCTCATTGTAACAGCATTATCAAAAATTGTTAGACACTTACTCTCACATATGATGAAGGTGTGTTTCGCTCCTTCTACTATTGTTATTTTTGATCTACTACAACCTCTCTTTCGTAGTAACAAAACTATCAAAAGTCATCTCACACTTACTCTCACGTGGCTTACAGGTGTTTTTAAACAAGGTAGCATCTCTATATTTATGCTTATTTTTACTCTCTTTCGTAGTAACAAAACTATCAAAAATTGACAAACCCTTACTCTCACATGGGATTGAGGTGTTTTTTAGATGATTAGTACGCCTATTTTATGCCTATTTTATTATTGTAAATGCAAAATAGAGCACATGCTCCAATTTGATAGTTTTAATCTGCCTAAGTCTAATCTAACAAATTTTACACATTAACATTTTACATACTAATACACCGATAAATAAGTATTAACCTATTTTTGTATGATTACACTCACGTAGATAAGCATAGATTAGATATTAGATAATAATACTATTCCAAAACAAAAAGGGCTGTGTTAGCCCCTTAGAATTATATTCTACTTATTCTATTTCTCATTTCTATACATTGACTAAACACATATTTAGGTAATTTATCCTCTAAACTGAATTTAAAAAACATACGTTTACATTTTCCATTTGATAGTTTTTTATCAATTATGATGTCGGGCGTCATGTCATCATCCAATAAAATGGCACAGATACGATAAATAGTATTAGGAGATAACCAAATTTCTTTTTGTCTAGTCATATCTATATGTCCAAATTGTTAAGTGGATTAAATCTGTCGTTCTGTTCCTTGAGTGCTGTTCCCCAAATGCTTACATATTTCATCGTCATGTCTAACTTTTCATGTCTTAGCATCTTCTGTAATGAAAATACATCGCCACCTGCCATTAAAAACCTATGTGCAAATGTATGTCTAAAAGTATGAGCAGATAATCGAACATCGGTAAAATTCATGATGCCCTTTAATCGTTTAAATAGACATTTAATTGCATTAGCACTAAGTTGTTGATTAGTGGTGGAACAAAATACATAATCTACTTTGGTATGGAATTTCTGTTCACAAAATATCTTATATTCTGCTAACTCTTTTAATAATTTATCTGAAAGTGGAACACTTGTCTGTTTACGCTTTTTCCCATAAACAATAATAGAACCATGTTCAAAATTTACTTGATTCCATTTTAAATTTATGGCTTCACCTAGTCGGCAACCTGTACCTAGTAAAAATACAATTAATGAGTAATCACGATACGCATAGAATGACTTTTCACGTTGTTTCATACGTCTGTAATAATTAAGCATTTCACTAATTTGATAATCTGAAAACACTTCAATTTTTGTATCCTCAACCATATATCTAAATTTTTTAGTAGGTGCTCTTTTTTCCTCAATAACTTCAATTTCAACCATGTAATTAAAAAACGTTTTCATGGTTCTTAATTTTGTATTTAATGTAGAAGGATTATTACCTCGTTCATTTTTACAATGGCTTAAATATTTCTTTATTAAATTTGGTGTAACTTCATTTACATTGATAACTTCATTTTCTGCAAAATAATTTTGAATTTCATTTAAAGCATTTTTATAACGTAAAATAGTAGCATTAGAAATATTCTTAAATTCTCGATCATCAATAAAATCTTTAATAGCAAATTTGACTAACATAAAAAAACCACTCCCTTAGATTATCGACATAACCTAGAAAGTGATTTCAACATTCAAAAAGGTGTCTACCAAAACCCACAACCTTGTGAGTAATTTAAAAATGGCTAGAACCCTTGA
>JGI1221J11331_1000045_pt1 | contig 33675 bp, 46 predicted proteins | sample LakVidmifraction_4_FD_11331 | JGI IMG/M metagenome (IMG submission 11331) | reverse complement strand
GCGGACAAATATGAATTTGTTTTAACTAAGAATTTTATTTTTCATTTAGATGATGATTGGGTTGAAGTTAATATGATTAATAGTAAAACAAAAACCCAAGGCATATCTTGTTTTGGTACTAGTGGTTGGAAAAATAAATGTGAAAAGCAATTGCAAAAAAATTAGGCTACCCGGAGTAGATTTCGTATCTTCACAGAGTAGAAAATAATAATAGTTCATTGACATATTGGATAAGATTAAATTGCACTTGTGTTGGAATTGGTAGACATGCTACACTTAGAATGTAGTGCCTTAAGGTGTGAGAGTTCGAGTCTCTCCAAGTGTACAAAAAACTGTTCGAGTACTAATTATGACTTATCACTCTAATTGGGAAGTAGTGGGCAAATATACTAGAAGGTTGCTAATCAACATATATAATACGAATGGTTCTGATACTGAACCTGAGATTAGAGCGGTTGGATTCCGAAGTGTTAATAGTTTTAAAAGGGTAAGCTAGTTACTATTGATGCTGAAATATATCTGTGAGATCATTGGTTGATGGCACCTCTCCAAGGTTAAGTTTAACGATAAGTTCACTTAGAATTGTAAAGCCGGATTAGGTTCAAATCCTAACATAGCTACAAAATTAAAATGGTCCTATGCGTATTAGTAAGTCGCTCTTACTATTGCTAGTGGGTTAATGTTACGGCTTTTGGTTTAACACTTCTTATACTAGTTTTAAGAAAAAGTTAAAGCATTAGAATAAGTGACTTAATAAGGTTGGTTCGATTCCAACTAGGACTACAAATTTTCTTTCAAGTCCTGACCTAACTGTGGGTTTGGTTGCAACCAAAACTACGGGACCGTAAGGGGAAAGAACTTCTAATTGTTATTAAAGTAAGTACCGGTATCTGGCTGCGGTTAATCACCTTGTTGATGGGAAAACTTGTAAGGTGTTGATGGGCCTTATAACTACGCTGGACAATTAATACGCGTTAAAAGTTTAGATACTAGTCCATACAGAGGTATTGGTTAGAATTAGAAGTAAAACATAAAGTTAGACGTTCAAGAGTGAACTTAAAAGGGATTCAAATCACCATTCTAACTTATAATATTAAGAGAGTAAGTGAAGCTAGGACAAGCTGGAATAAGATAAAGGTTTATCTCCAGTCCCAGATATTTCTAGAAACCTCGAAAGACCCGAACCTCTCTTATATTAGCTTCCTTAGCTCAGTTGGTAGAGCTCTTATTTTGTAAGTAAGTAGTCATCGGTTCGACTCCGGTAGGAAGCTCAAAAAAATCGTTAAATAGAGTAGAAATAACTTTAGTAGGTTAAACGATATCCTACAACTGCGAGTGTAGCTCAATTGGTAGAGTGCTAGTTTTCCACATTAGAAGTTGGGGGTTCAAATCCCCCCACTCGCTCTTTTTTATATTTTCGGGCATTTTTATAAATTTTTGTATATTTTTGTATATTTATAATAAACAATAATATATGAAAAATATGAAATGGGAAAATAATTTATCTGAAATACTATTAGGGAACATAATAGTTAATAATAATTCGAGTTTAAGAGGGTGGATATTAAAGAAAAAAATATTCCCTTATAAATGTAATAAATGTAAGATTAAAAAATGGAATAGTGAAATGTTAGTTTTAGAATTAGAACACATTGATGGGAATAGAAAAAACAACAAAAAAAAAAATTTAGAGTTATTATGTCCCAATTGCCATTCTCAAACCCATACATATAGAGGGAAAAATATTAAAAAAACAACACACATTATAGACGATTCTGACAAGATCATAGACTTGTTTAAAAAAGGATATAACATTAGTCAAATATTAAATACATTAAATTGGTCAGGAGGTAGGAATTATAAAATAATATATAAAATATTAAAAGACAAGGGAATTAACCTTCCCACAAAACATGATATGTTTTTATTACAAAAAGATAAGAACCAACAAAAAATAGAAAAAAAATTAAATGTTTTACAAAATCGAATTAATATTGTTAAAACCTGTAATATTGATTTCAACCAACGTGGGTGGGGGTTAAAATTATCCAAACTTATAAATTTAACCTCCTCAGCCACCTTAAAATTTGTGAAAAGAGAATTACCTGAATTTAGTAAAAAATGTTGGCAACATTCAAATAATTTAAATATATAATATTAAAGATAGCGGTTACTTGACTCCTAATATGTACAGTAACAGTCACCTAGGTGTTAGGAAATCTGAGGGTGGTACGTCACTAAGGCTCACTATAGTGGTAGGTACGTTTATGAATTTATTATGCTAAAACCTACAATTATTCCCGTCGACAACTGGCTAAGTCACTACCCTTTCACGGTAGAGTAGAGGGATCGATACCCTCCGGGAATACAAATTAAAAGTTCTTTGCTTGAAGATAAACATATAAATAAGTTGGGGTGAAAAAACCAAGAGACAAATCAGTATATTTATTAAACTGTATCAGCAGTTGTGTTTATTGTAGAGGTTATCTACTCTCTGAAACGAAGGTTTGATATAGACGGCGTGATTCCATAACTGAAATTTGGACAAAAGACTTTTAATAATTTGGCCCGGTAGCTAAACTGGCTTAGCACTTCGTTTGCAACGAAAAGTATGCGAGTTCGAACCTCGTCCGGCCCACAATTCTGAGATATCTACCCTAGGTAGGTGTTCTGTCAAGGTTTTTAAGGTTGAACCCGCTAATCAACCTTAACTGGCTTATTGGTGAACTGACTATCATCCCATCCTGTCACGATGGAGTAGAGAGATTGAAACTCTCATAAGCCGCAAAAATAATTCATTCTCCCTTAAGGGTAGTCAATGTTTTACGTTTAATTAATATATCGCGGAGTAGAGCAGTGGTAGCTCGGTGTCCTCATAAGTCACAGGTCGTCAGTTCGAGTCTGATCTCCGCCTCTAAATAGTTTTACAGGTCGTTCTGTCCTTGAGTTCTATCCTAAAAACTCTAAAAAAGGCAAGGTCTCTTAGCTTAGTTGGTAAAAGCAGCTCGCTCATAACGAGAAGATCATAAGTTCGAATCTTATAGGGACCACAACAATCTTATCCAATTTAAACCCATAAAAACCTACAAATCGTAGGTTTTCTTTTGTCTTACTTTACAATATTACTTGGATATATTATTATCCCTTCGTATATTACAACAAATAATAACAATCAACAAATAATAAAAAATGAAAGAAATACTGTACTTCTCTTCTGGCTGGTGTCAACCCTGTAAACAGTTATCACCTAGGATGGAAAAATTAAAGTCTGAAGGTAAAATTAGTTATCGAAAAATTGATGTAGATCAAGATACTAACTTAACTGCAAAACATTCGATACGAAATATTCCTACTTTAATCTTACTAGAAAATGGTGAAGTTAAAGACAGACTATTAGGACTAAATACAGAACAGGTAATTCAAGACTTTTATAATAGGTAATAAAAATAAAAAATTTAATAATAAATTAAAATTTAATTAAAAATGAGTAAGTTTCAATCAAGTAAAGTATACGATGGGTTCTCTACGGTTTTTCGCCAATGGCGAGCCGCAGGAACCCATTGCTGATAGTCGATTTTTACATGGCTACGGTATTTCATTCAAAATATATTTTGAAGGGGAATTAGATGAAAAAAATTGGGTTATGGATTTTGGGATGGCTAAACGTGCCAAAACTTTAATAGATGGTAAACAACCCAAGGCATATTTCGATTATATATTTGACCACACAGTTATCATTGCTGAAGATGATCCTGAAGTAGAAGCATTTAAGCAAATGGGAGAAGCGGGAGTAGCACAAGTAAGAGTAATCCCAGCTACGGGTGCTGAGAAATTTGCTGAATTTATCTTTAATAAGGTTAATCCATTCGTACTAGAAGAAACAGATGGTCGAGTTAGAGTTACTAAGGTGAAGTTTATGGAACATGGGAAAAATGCAGCATATTATTATGAGTAAAAGTATAATCTTAAAATAAAAAGTCATATGAGTAAATTTGAATCTAATAAACTATTAATATCTAGCGACTTTTACAGCGTTCAAGGAGAAGGGATTAGTACCGGCATACCCTCTTATTTTATAAGATTATCACATTGTAATTTACAATGTGGTATGTCTATGAAATTTTTAAGAGACATTAAAAAAGCAGGAACTGAAAAATTAGCTGATGGTGAAATATTTAAAGGTGATTTAGAATTAGAAGGTAAAGCAAGTTGGACTTGTGATAGTACCTCCCAATGGGCCCTTAGAGGTGAAAATCAAGATTTTAATTTTTTAATTAATAATTGGAAAGAACAGGGTATTTATGATGATGTAAATCATGGTATTATTCACTTAATTTGGACTGGTGGTGAACCAACTATTAAACAGCATCAAGAAGCTATTGTTAATTTTAATAACCATTGGAGAAATGAAATCCAATATGGAAACAATTGGCATGAATGGTTACCTTTTCAAGAAATTGAAACTAATGGTACAATATATATTGGAGATGAATTATTTTCAATACTTGACCAAATTAATTGTTCCCCTAAACTATCAAATTCAGGAATGACACCAAAACAACGTATAGTGGAACCCGCTATTAAACGTATAATGGAACATTCTAACTACCAATTTAAATTTGTAATATCAACCGAGGATGATATTAAAGAATTATTTAGGGATTTTGTTATTCCTTATGAAATCCCATTAAAAAATGTAATTTGTATGCCTGGTTTAGATTCCCGAACAGATTTCCATGAAAGAACACAATTCGTTTTAGAAATGGCTAAGATCTATAAGTTTAGGGCCTCTACACGTCTTCATATTTCTGCCTGGGATCGTACACTGGACTGTTAGGAGGAATTGGTATTTTTTTCCCCTTTTATATATTTATAATAAAATGAAAAAATGTAATAAATGTCAAGGGATTAAAGAAGAAAAATATTTTAATAAATCTGGGTTTTTTAAGAGTGGGAAAGTAAAATATACTTCTGATTGTAAAGAATGTAGAAAAAAACATTATATTGAAAATAAAGATAGTTATATTACCTCTGCAAAAAATAGATACTGTAATAATAGAGAAGAAATATTAAAGCAGATGAAAACTTGGCAGGGTTCTTCATTGAAACCTAAAGAATGGAGGGTAAAAAATCAAAATTACCTACAACAAAAGTCTAAAGAATGGTATTATTCTAATAGAGATAGATCTTTGAAAACCCAATATGAATGGAGGTTAAATAACAAAAAATATGCATCCGAATGGCAAAAAACAAATAAAGATAAAGTAAAACAATATAATAAAAAAGCAGATGCTAAGAAGAGAAAAGAAAGACCTTGGGTTATCGCTTGGAGAAACCAACTATCAGGTGTTTTAAAAAGACTAAAACAGAAAAACCAACCCTCTACATTAGATTCATTAAAATATTCACCACAACAACTCAAAGAACACCTTGAGTTGTTATGGTTAAAGGGGATGAGTTGGTCTAATTATGGAAGAAAAATAGGATGTTGGGAAATAGATCATATAAAACCCGTTAGTAAATTTGATGCAAATACTGAAGCATGCATAGTTAATTCATTAGATAATTTAAACCCCTTATGGGTAACTGATAATAGGAGAAAAGGAAATATATATATAGAAGAAAAATTGAGAAACATTAAAGATATAAACAATTAATTTGGATAAGCAAGAAGCACTTCGTATATTAGAAGAAATAAAGGAAAATATCAACATATGTTGTGCCATAACTATGGAACCCGATGAGGTATTAGTTTTAATAGATAAAATAGAAATTTATATAAATGGAGAATAAAATTATGGCTAAAAACGAAATTGAATTACTTAAAAAAGCAAATGAGGTAGAAGGAAGTATCAAAAAAACTATCCCTAGCCAAGAGTTAGAAATTGCCAAAGCAGGATATGCGAATGGTATTTCTACACAACTCCATAATTTGCTTGAGAGTGGGGAATGTCGTTCTTTAAATCAAAAAGAGAAGGAGGAAATAATAAATGAGGCTGCCAAACATTATGGTAAGTTCTTAACCGCACTTGGAGTTGATTGGGAAAATGATCCCAATTCGGACAACACTCCTTATCGTGTAAGTAAATCTTATGTTGAAGATGCTTTTAAGGGAAGATATAACCTTTTAAGTGATATCTCAAGTTTCCCTAGTAATTATACAGGTATAATTTTAGAAAAAAATATTGGTATTTATAGTAAATGTTCCCACCATCATGAAAGTGTAATTGGGTATTGCCATATTGCTTATATCCCAGGGGGGAAAGATAATAGAGTGGTGGGTTTAAGTAAACTTAATAGAATTTGTAGCTATTTTGCCTCTCGTGGATGTATCCAAGAAGACTTAACATTAGCAATACAAAAAGCAATAGATAAAATTTGTGAAAATAATTTGGGTACCTTAGTAATAATGGAAAATTCTCATAATTGTGTGAAATGTAGGGGAGTTCGTGATATTAATAGCTCTATGATAACTAGTTGTGGGAGTGGTGTGTTTTTAGATCATAATAAAACAGCTAAACAAGAAGTTTTTGATATGTTAAAAATATCCCCATCAAGATAATTCCTGCATTTGTGTTCTTATACAAAAATGTTATATTTATAATAAAACAACATGGTAGGAATTTATAAGATAACAAACCCTAAGGGAAGAATTTATATAGGTCAAAGTATTGATGTTAAACAGAGATGGAGGTGCTATGAGAGATATACTTATAACTGTAAAAATCAAGTCAAATTATTTAATTCTCTTATGAAATATGGTTATGGTAAACATCTGTTGGAGGTAATTGTAGAATGTGGGGAAGGGGAATTAGATGTATTAGAGAATAAATGGAAATTACATTTTGATAGTGTTGAAAAAGGGTTAAACCATTGTTATTGGGATTGTGCCTCTATGAAGGGGAGGAAACATACTAAAGCATCAATAAATAAAATCATAAAATCCCATACAGGAAGTAAACGTTCTGAAGAGACTAGGTTAAAAATGAGTTTAAATAGTGGTGTAAAAGGAATCCCTCGAACAGAGAAACAAAAGAAATCAACCTCTCAAGCTAATATGGGTAAAATCCGAGATTTAGAATTCTGTCTTAAAAGACGTAAAGAAGTTATACAGTATAGCCTAAATGGTGATTTTATTAAGGAGTGGGGAAGTATATTAGAAGCAGAGGAAAGGTTAAAAATTAAGGGAATTTCATCTAATTGTAGGGGTAATTCTAGGATGGCAGGTAAATATCAATGGGTCTATAAGTTTAATAATTACCCTTTGAGGATTAAGGAGTATAAGAACCCCACATCTTTACCTATAATCCAGTATAGTTTAGAAGGGGATTTTGTGAAAGAATGGAGTTCTATACATTCATCCATTAAATTTTTTAATGGGGGAGGGATACAAGGATGTTTATTAGGTAAGCAACTCACTTCATGTGGGTTTCTTTGGAAGTATAAAACCAAAAATTATCTACTAAAAATCCCACCTTTTAAAAGGGAGAAGATAGAAAGAAATAAAAATTTTATAGGGAAAATCTCCAAACCTATAACTCAACTCACCAAATCCGGAGAATTTATATCACATTTCCCTTCAATGAAATTAGCTGAGAAAGAAACTGGGGTTAGTGCCTATAACATAAGTGGTTGTGTTAGGAACAAACAAAAAACAGCAGGAGGGTATATTTGGGAATATCAAAAATAATTTGGATTTTACCCCAAACTTCAGTATATTATAACCAAATAAAATTAAAACACACCACTATTAAAATAAACAACCATGCAAAAAGCAGACAACAAATTAATATTAAGTTGGGAAGATTTAGATATTTTAGTTGAAAAACTATGTGAAAAAGTTATCACCGAATTACCAAATATAGACTCGGTACATGGGATAGCTAGAGGAGGTTTAATCCCCTCTGTAATGGTTTCACATATGTTAAATTTACCATACGTAGATTTAATAGGTCCAAATACCCTAGTAATAGATGATATAGCGGATACTGGTTTTACCTTAGAGAATGCACCTGGAGTTTATACAGCAGTTTTACATTATAAATCTCATACTAGCAGTTTTAAACCTAACATATGGGCAGCTGAACATACGGGGGATGAATGGGTGATTTACCCATTTGAAAGGAATGATTCTATCGAAAAACAAGATTATTTATTAAATATATAGAGTTATGAATAACACCTTAGATAAAGCAATCTTAGAATTTAGAATTCTAAGAAGCACAGTAGAAGACACAGTTCTTATGCCCTTTGAAGAAGAGATACTTGCCTTAGTAGGTAAGTTTGGTGAAAGTGGACAAAGTGGTTGTTCTGCACCTTATACTGCAGATATAATATCCCAGACCGTTAAAGACTTATGTTTACAAAACCCTATTTGTGGTATTACGGGTATAGATTTGGAATGGAATAAGGTTAGTGATGGTAGTGACAACCAAGAAATGTATCAAAATAAAAGATTATCGTCTGTATTTAAAGAAGGTAAAGATGGAAACCCATATTATTTAAATGCAATTGTCTTCAGAGGAGAAGATAACATCCACTTTACTGGTAACTCAGTTAAACTAAAAGATGGGAGTACTTTAAAAAGTAGACAATTTATTAATTTACCTTTTAAACCTAAGAGCTTTTATATTGATGTTATTGAAACCGAATGGGCAGATAAAAATGAATCTACTAGAAAAGAAGGTGGTGGTTGGTGGACATCCGTTGTAAAGGATGAAACTCAATTAAAAGAAGTATTTGAATATTATAATAAATAAAAATTAATCTAAATAAACAAAAAATTATGAATTATTGGCAAGTAGACGTAAAGTTATCAATTGAACATGAAAGTGGTAAAATCCAAAGAATAACAGAAAAATATTTAGTAGAAGCTGTATCTCCAACAGATGCCGAAGCAAAAGTTTATAAGGACTTTGAAGGGGAAAGTAATTTTACTGTGGATAAAATTGTAAAAACTAAAATTATTAAAATTATAGATTAATGGGAAAACAAACAAAATTAGATTTTGGATTTTCTAAAACAAAAGAATTTACATCCGTACCTTTTATAGATGAGGTAGAAATTTTTAATGATTTGATGGGTAAATCTTATCAAAACAGAACAACCCCTACCATCAACTTAGATGATGCCCAATTTGTAATTAATTTTATCCAAGAGGAGTTGGATGAATTAAAAGAAGCAGTAGAGGGGAATAATATTATTGGAGTTCTAGATGCTTTACTAGACATTACTTATGTAGGTTTAGGAAATGGAGCCTTAGTTTTTGGGTTAAAAGACAAAATAGAAGTAGGGTATGCTGAAGTCCAAGCTTCTAATATGTCTAAAATATGCTCTACTCTGGAGGAAGCAAAAGAAACAGTAAAGATTAGAAGCGAACAACAAGGAGAAAAATGCCATTATAAACCTGCGAGTGGTAAATATGTTGTGTATCGTAGTTCAGATAATAAGGTGATGAAGTCCATCAACTATTTTAAACCCAATCTATCACAATTTTTTACGGATGAAGAACTAATCCACCTTCACAACCCCATAGCTATTATTTAAAAAATATTTAACAAAACTTAGGCCCCCGCAGGGGGCCTTCATATATTGACGTAATAAAAATACACAAATGTCATATAAGAAATGTTATCAAGGTAAAAAATTAGGGAATAATTATTATGAGATGCACCTCTGGGAACAAGATGGAGAACACCAAATCATCCCGTATAATAATATTGCCTATCAAGAATGTTCTGAAGAAAGCCATTCTTTTAGAGGTTTAAATGGAGAGTTTCTAAAGCCAACCTCAAATTGGTTTTTTTCTAAAAACCCAAACTATAGCTCTAAAAACACCCCGGGTCTTCATTTTCAAGATATGAAACCTCACCAAAAATTCTTAGTAGAAAGATACGGAGTAAATGATACCCCTTCAACAGGACATAGGGAAGTATTTTTTGATATAGAATGTGAAATAGGAGGAGCATTAACTGAGGAATATATTGAAAGTGCACCTATGCCTATTACTTCAATAGCATGGTGGGATAAAACCCCTGATACCTGGCATATTCTAATTCTAGATAAAAAATCGGAATTAAAACATACAAAGACTAGAAATAAAGAAATAATTCCTTGTAAAACTGAAAATGAATTATTAGCCAAGTTTGTTGAGTTATTTAGAGAAATGGACCCTGATATTCTAGTTGGGTACAATTGTATCCCAAAAACCTCTAGAATATGGAAGGAAGATGAAATCATAGAAATCGAAAATCTACCTAAAACCACCCCACTACATGGGGGAAATAACAGAGTACTTCGATATGTGTCATCAAACATGAAGAACCAATACAATATCCTATTAGAGAATGGTAATATTATAAAAAGTAGCATAGACCACATTTTCCCAGTATATGAAAAAATATCAACATATCAATCATTAAACCCCTTATTGGGGAATTTATCTGATAAATCTGTAAAGGATATGATGGGAAATAATAATGACTTGTATTTGGAAGTTGTTAAAGGTAGCAATCCCAACAATGACCAAAATATGAGTTTAGTGGGGGGTGAGGATATTACATCCATAACTAATGATGATTTATATTTGTTGGGTCTTATATTCACTGATGGCTGGTATCATAATGAAAAAAATGGTGATAAAAATACTATTAGTGTATCTAATAGTTGTGTGGAGTTAATTGAAAATATTATACCCATAGCAAATATTTATAGGAGAAAATCATCCCAAATTGAGAATATTAACCAATTAAAACCCCACCAATCCAAACTTTACCCTAACGCTAAACCCAACTATAGGTTTAGAATGTTTAGTAAAAACTCACATGGTGGTAAGTTTAAGTTATTAAAAAAGTTAATTTATGGTGGTGATGATAAAAAATCACTTAATATAAACTTATTATCTAAGTTGTCTAAAAAACAATTTTCATCATTCTTTTCGGGGTGCATCGATGGGGATGGTAGTGTTAATAATAAATTTTTATCCTTCTGCAATTATGAAGGTAATATCCCTAAGGTTCATGAGTTGTTATTATGGAATGGTGTTTATTCTACAATTGAATCTTCCGAGAAAAACTTAAATATCCCTTACACCAACATATTTAATAACAAAACCTTTATTGAGGGTTTAAGTTTTAGAGGGTATAAGAGAGACCAGCAAAAAACCAAAATTAAGTATTTTGAATTCAAAAACAAACCCTCATGTAATGCCAAAAAGTATGTTCTTGAAGATAAAGTACTAGTTAGGATAAAAGAAATTATAGATACTAAGGAGGAGGTAGATATGTGTGATATAACTACATCAACAGGTTATTTTATTTATAAGGGGGTAAAAACCCATAACTGTGATTATTTTGACATTCCTTATTTATATTATAGAATGTGTAGGACCATAGGTAAAGATTGGGCTGATCATTTATCTCCTATTGGACAAGTTGTCTCCAAAAAGAATAATAAATACTTTTACAAGCAAAACCAATATGTAGATATTGTAGGAGTTGAATCTTTGGATTATATGAGATTACATAAAAAATATCACTGGAAGGATGAACCTAGTTGGAAGTTAGATGCTATTGGAGAAAAATATGTAGGGATGAATAAAATTGAATACGATGGAAATCTTGACCAATTATTCGCTACCGATATCCACAAATTTATTCAGTATAACTTTGTAGACGTAGAAATATTACAAAAGCTAGATGAAAAATTGCAATATATAGCGTTAACTAAGAATTTGGCACATAAGGGTAAACATAATTATAGTGAAGTTTATGCTAATAGTATTACACAAGATGGAGCAATTTCTGCTTATCTATTATCTCAAAATATAATTCCACCACCTAAAGAACCAAATCCTCAAAAGAAGGATACATATGCTGGGGGGTATTTATTTTGCCCTAAAGCAGGATTGTATAAATATATGTTTGATGAAGATTTAACATCATTATACCCCTCAATAATAATGTCTATAAATATAGGTAAGGAAACATTTGTAGGTAGTATTATAGATGCAGATGATCGTAATAGTAGATTGGGTTTTAATGATCTTAAGGAAATGGATTCTAAAAATTTACTACTAGTTGAAAACAGTAAAAGAAGACAAACCAATATAGAGGTTGGTGAGTTAATAAAAATAATTGAATCCCAAAAACTGGCAATATCAGCTAATGGTTCTATGTTTAGAACGGATAAAGAATCAGTATTATCTACTATTTTAAAAAAATGGTTTGAAGAAAGAGTAGAGTATAAAAAAAGGATGCAAAAAGCATATAAAGCAGGAGATAAGGAAGAAGGTGATCATTGGCATCGCTATCAACTTTGCCTCAAAATCTTACTTAATTCACTGTATGGTGCAACAGCTCTCCCAAGCTTTAGGTATAGTATGAACAATCAAGTTCTAAGTGAAGCCATAACCTTATCAGGTCACAGAATTATTTGTGAAAGTGCTTTGTGTGTAAATAAACACATGAATAAGGTTATAAGGAGTGAAGAGTTGACAGAGGAATTCAGACAATCCCTTGACTCCTAATATCCTTTTACATATATTACGTTATAAACGATGTAATAAAATTAGACATATAACACGACACACCAACATAGGTAATGCGTTAAACGCGCGTAAAATACGCAAAAATCCAACATAGTATGGCAATTAAAAAACAAACAATTAGAAAAAACCAACATCTAACATCCTTAGGTAGAGATATTCCTAAAGACGAAATTATTGCTCTAAGTGAAAACTGGACAGAACAACAAGAAAAATTCTTTAAAAAGATGTTGAAACAAGGAGGTGATTTTAAAGTTGGAGGGGTAAAATATAAAGTAACAATAGAAGAAAGAGATGACATTGATTCTAATGGTAATAAACCAACCAACCCCCCTCTAACACCCGGAGAAAGAACCTTTTAGCAATAAAATAATATAAATAAAAATACTAATATGAAATTCTTACAAGAAGTTCCAAAAAACATTTGTCCGAGTACTGACGTAAACTACGTCGCGTATTCGGATACATGATCTGATTCAATCTACATACACGCCGAACCATTACTTTTAAATTTATACCCTAATTTTGAGGAATTAAAGGACAAAGAAAAGGATAATATTTTAGAAAAAGTAGCCTTAAAGTATCAAGACGTAATTAATGAAGAATATGGTCTGTTAGCAAGTAAAGTCTTTAATGTGGCTGAGCACAGGTTGGAGATGAAAACTGAGGCTGTTATACGTGCTGCCTATTTTAGAGCAACTAGAAGATATGCACAATGGATTACAAAACAAGAAGGCATTGATAAAGAGATTTTAGATATTAAGGGTTTAGAGTTTATGAAAGCTAACTTTCCTCCTATCCTAGGTGAATTTTTTAATGACATACTCCACCAAGTATTAAAGGGTGGTAAAAAAGATGATATTTTAGAACAAATTAAAATATTTAAAAAATCTATACTAGACGGTTCAATTCCCCTTACAAAATTAGGGAACCCTACCGCTGTAAAAAAATTACAAAAATATTCTGGGAAAAACACCAGAGCTGGGGAGATGTTTACTGAAATTTTAAAAGGTGCACCCGCTCCTGTAAGAGCGGCTGTTCGTTATAATGATTTATTAAGATTATGGCAATTAGATAAAAAATATAATTTAATAACACAATCTGATAAGATTAAATTTATATATTTAAAAGATAACCCTTATAAGATTGAGGCATTAGCATTTCAAAGTCATGACATTCCTGAAAAAATTAATGAATTTTTAGAAAGGTATGCTGATAGGCAAAAAATATTTGACTCCATACTACTAAATAAATTGAGTGGGTTCTTTTCAGACCTGGGATGGGGCCTTGAGTTGAATCCTTTTGTTAATGCTTTAAAATCCTTTGAGGTATAAAATAAATTTCATATATTAATATAAATAAAAAATTATATAAAGTGGTAAATAAACTAACCCTAACTTCAGTAATATCAAAATATTATTTAAACGGTTTAAATAATCAAGTAAAATGGAGGATCAAAAATAATAAATTAACAATATATGCCGGAGAAAGTGGTAGAATATGTAAAGTTCAACATAATAATTTCCCTATTGAGGATTCTGAATTAGGGATATTTGATACTCACAAATTAATCAAACTACTTTCTATCACTAGTGGTGATTTAGCTATATCTTTAGATAAAATTAAATCGGTTTATACTAAAATACACTTTGCTGATTTGAATTTTGACGTAACTTACTCATTAGCCGATATTCTCATCTTAGGAAAAAATAAATGGTATGAAGATCCTAAATCTTTTGATATTGAAGTTGTTCTTACAAGAGAAGATATTGATTATCTTATAAAAGCTAAGGGAGCATTATCTGATGTTAATAATATGTTAATTACTACTACTACTGATTTTGATGGTACTAAAATATGTGAAGTTATATTTGGGGATAATACCGGTTTTTCAAATAAAATAACCTACCAACTCAGAGGAAAAATAACCAGAGAAGACATTCAAATTCCATTTAATTCAGATATATTTAAAGACATTTTAAGTGCCAATAAAGATATGTCAACTGGTTTATTAAGGATATCAGAAGGGTTTGGTTTAAAATTAGATTTTACTACTGAGGAGACAGAAAGTGAATATTTTATCGCTAGAAATGAGTAATTACATATGTATTATAGAACAAAACAGTGAATTTTAGGACACGTAGTTATGTTTACAAATAAATTAATCGAGTAGCTTAGGCACTCACAAAACTAAATAATATGAGTACATTACCATTACCCCATGAACGCACACCGTTCGATTTATTATTCCGAAACTTATTCAAAACAGACGGAGCTTATCAACCCACCACATTTGATAACAAACAATCACACCCCCTAGACATTTTTTACGACGACAACGGTCTTCACTTTGAAGTCGCTTGTACAGGTTTAACTAAGGAGGATATTGATTTAGAAATAGATGGAGATCTTTTAAAAATCTCATACGACAAACCTGAAGAACAAGAGGATTATTTTGGGTATATCTACAAAGGATTAGCCAAAAGATCATTTAATCTAGGTTACAAAGTAGCAGCTACTTATGAATTGGAAAAACTATCAGCCTCAATGAAAGATGGTTTATTACATATTTTTATTCCAATTAATAGTACTAAAGCTAAAAGCAAAATTAAAATTAAATAAAAGTTTTATTAAAAAAGCGTGTCCTAGCGCATTATTTTTCGTATATTTACGTCTAATTAAAAACAAGTTATAAATGACAACAAAAAGAAAGTCAATACAGACTATCACAGATCCTTTATTAGAGCCTTATTTCATTACAAAAGATGAATACAGTTTTGCTGTTAAGCAAAATGTAAAATCGGATGCTGGTCATTTTAGGTCTAAGAAAGGAACACCTAAAACTTACGAAAAATCTTTATTTTATTACCCTCACTTTGAACAAGCTATACAAAAAATAGCTAAATTAAAGGTCGAGAATGGTAATTATAATAATCTAGAAAAGTATATTGAAGATTATGAACTAATTAGCAACCAAATTAAAATTTACACAGATGAGCTTAGAAGCACTATTTAATTCAGTTATTGTCAAACCCATTGAAGTAGAAGAAACTACTTTTGGTAACATTATCGTCCCTGATTTAGGGAAAGAAAAAAATGAAAAAGGAACTGTAATAGCAGTAGGTCCTGGTCAATCCACAATTACAGGAACTTTCCTCCCAACTATTTTAAAAGTGGGTGATGTTGTAATTTTACCTACTATGGGTTTTACAAAATTACCATATGATGGTGAAGAATACTACGTTGGGGTAGAGAACTCGATATTAGCGAAAATTAATAAAACAAAGAATTTAGAAAAAAATGGGTAAATTAGTAAAACTAGGCTCAGAAGCCAGAGAAAATTTAGTAAAAGGGATTGATATATTAGCAGATGCTGTAGTATCAACATTAGGACCTAACGGTAGAAATGTAGTTATAGGTAATATTAATGGGGTTCCTCAATCAACCAAGGATGGGGTTACAGTTGCTAAATCAATTGCATTAAACAACCCAGAACAAGACCTAGGAGTACAATTAGTAAAACAAGCCGCTATTAAAACTGCTGAGAAAGCAGGAGATGGTACAACAACTTCAACATTATTAGCCCGTGAAATGGTTAAAGCAGGATTAAACGCCTTAAATAACAATGAAAGTGCAGTCCAAATCAAAAGAGATATGGATTCTGCCGTTACCCAAGTAGTTTCCAACATCAAGAACCATATATCAGAAGATATTAGTGGGGAAAAACAACTAGAACAAATAGCAACAATTTCTGCCAATAATGACCCTGAAATTGGGAAACTAATAGCCACTGCTATTGATAAAGTGGGGATGGAAGGAGTTGTTCATATTGAGGAGTCTCGTACCGGTGAAACTTATTTAGAAACAGTTGAAGGGTTACAATTTGAAAGAGGTTATAAATCACCCTATTTTGTAACTAATAATACAACTATGACCGCTGTTCTTGATAATCCTCTAATTTTATTAGCAGATTCAAAACTTACACAAGTAAAAGAATTAATACCAATTTTAGAAGCAGTTTCGGCTCAAGCTCGATCTCTGTTAATAATAGCCGAAGATATTGACAACGAGGCTTTAGCTACCTTAATTGTTAATAAAATGAGAGGTACTGTAAAAGTATGTGCTGTTAAAGCCCCTGATTTTGGAGATAGAAGAAAATTAGCTTTAGAAGACATTGCAGTAACTACTGGTGGTGTTGTTTTTGATAAACAAAAAGGAATGAAGCTTGATAAATTTAGCTGGGATTGGTTTGGAGAAGCAAGGACTATTACTATAGAAAAAGAACAAACCACAATTGTAGATGGTAAAGGTAAGGTTGAAGATATTGAAGCTCGTGTTGAGGAATTACAACAACAAGTGGGACAAGCAACAACCCCCTTTGAAATTGAAAAATTACAAGAAAGATTAGCAAAATTTGTTGGGGGGGTAGCTATTATTCATGTAGGTGGAAATACTGAAACTGAAATGAAAGAAAAGAAAGATAGAGTTGATGATGCTTTACATGCCACAAAAGCAGCCATTGAGGAAGGTATCATACCTGGAGGAGGAATTGCTTTATTATGTGCTTCTCACACCATACTATCTGATTCAACCGGAGCTAAAATTGTTAAAAAAGCTTGTAAAAAACCTTTTATACAAATTTTAGTGAATGCAGGGTATAATGAAACTCAAGCAGAAAAATTAGCTGCTGACTTAGTAACACGTCCTCTTTGGTCAGGGTATAATATTAAAACCAAATTACCCATAGTTTCTTTTTGGTCAAGTTGGTTTGGGTATAATATTAAAACTGAAGAGATAGTTAACATGAAAGATGCCGGTATTATAGACCCAACAAAAGTAGCCCGAGCTGCATTACAAAACGCTGTATCCGTAGCAGGTACTGTATTACTAACAGAATGTACCATAGTAGACGAACCTCTTAAGGATAACCCACAACCACAACAGATAGACCCAATGATGGGAATGATTTAAATACTAATTAATAAATAAACAAAAATGAACAAACAAGAATTATTTGAGGAAATTGAAGCAAACTTTAATACCTTATCAGTAGAAAATTCCGGAACAACAAAAGCATCACAACAACGTGCCCGAGCTGCGGCTATGAAAATCAAGAAATTGATCACAGATTATAAAAAAGCATCTGTAGCAGAATCTAAATAAATTAATTGGGGAAACCTTTGGTTTCCCCATTTATTTTTCGTATATTTACACTATGGAAAAAATTATAATAGAAAAAAATATTCTAATTGCTAGAAGACAAGCCCCAGGTGATAGGTGGTCTTTAGTCTCTAATGAACCTAATGGAATTATACATAAAACATTAACTGATTGTTTAGAGGCATACATGGTAAAAACAGGATTTAAGGGTGAGTATAGACTTGCCCCCTTAAAAAGTGAATTATACTCAATATCTTCTACAGAAGAAGAAGTAAAAGTTGAACCTGAAAAAAAATATAATATCTATGGAGATTTTGGGGAATAGTCACGGACTTACTCGACTTTGACTATGGAACTATATAAGTACAACCATGAAACAACATTACGTATACATACATTTAAACCCTAAAACTAAAGAAGTATTTTACGTTGGAATTGGAAAGGGCAACCGAGCATACAATAAGGGGGCGGGACGCAACCAATTCTGGGGTAACTATGTTAATAAACATGGCTTTGAGGTTGAATTAATTGCAGAAGGTTTAACTAGATCTCAAGCCGGTAAAATAGAAATTGAATTAATAGCCTACCTAGGTAGAAGACAAATTGATATTGGTGGTGTACTAGTTAATAGAAGTACTGGGGGGGATGGTGGGTGTGGGGGTTATACCCATACTGAAGAATGGAAAAAAATTGCTAGTGAAAGACAGATAGGAGTACCTAAAGGTCCATTATCCGATAAAGCAAAAGCAAAATTAAGTAAAGCTTTAATAGGTAGAGAAATTACTTGGGGGAAACCAATCTTACAGTTTGACAAAACAGATGTTTTTATTAAAGAATGGCCATCAGCAAAACAAGCATCTAAATCTACAGGAGCAACAAGTATATTTGAAGTAGCAAGTGGTTATAAAAATAAAAGGTATAAAAGCTCAGGTGGGTATATTTGGAGATATAAATAAACAATCGTATATTACAGTTATGAAAGAAAATAGTTTATTAGTCGAGCGTTATAGACCTACCACTTTAGATAAGTATGTTGGTAATGAAAATATCAAGAAATCAATTTCCAAACACCTAGATCAAAATGATATTTTAAATCTTATTCTCTACGGTTCAAGTGGTACTGGAAAAACTACATTAGCTAAGATCATTGTCAAAAATTTAGACTGCGACCATTTATACATTAATGCCTCGGATGAAAGAGGTATTGAAACCATTAGAGATAAAGTAATGGGATTTGCTAGTACAGCATCATTTAAACCACTTAAGGTTGTTATATTAGATGAAAGTGATTTTCTAACTATCCAGGCTCAAGCCTCACTTCGTAATATTATCGAAACCTTTTCCCGTACAACTCGTTTTATAATGACTTGTAATTTTATAGAACGTATTATAGACCCCTTACAATCTAGATGTCAGGTTTTAAAAATCATACCACCATCTAAAAAAGATGTTGCTAAACACTTGGCATGGGTATTGGAACAAGAATCTATCGAGTTTGAGATAAATGACTTAGTACCCTTAGTTAACCAATACTACCCCGATTTACGCAAGTGCCTTAATACTATACAGTCATCTACGTTTAATAACGTGTTAAAATTGGATAAATCAATACTAGTATCTTCTAATTATATAGATGAAATTATTAATGAGTTAAAAGCTAAATCAAATTTTAAAACTATTAGACAAATTCTAGCTGATTCTCAAGTAGATGATTTTGATGAATTATTTAGAGCACTTTATGATAGAGCAAGTGAATTTTCCCCCAACAAGGAAGGCTCAGTAGCTATGTTAATTAATGAACACCAATATAAATCAAATTTTCGTATAGACAAGGAAATAAATTGCTCCTCTTTACTTCAAAACCTAATTAATAACAAATAACAAATAATTATGCAACAACAACAACAACAACAGGCACCACCAATCGACTTATCAACTACATCACCAATTAAAACCTCATCCGGAGGGAGTGTATTTTTACAAGGAGTATTACTTCGCACAGTATCTAAATTTATATCGGGCACCGATGAAGATGCTTTACTACCAATCCCCGTATTCTTTGATTCTCTAACTGGTAAAATTTTAAAAAGCTCTGTTCCTAAAGATTTAAGAGAGGAACTTAAAGACGAACTTATTTAATGAAATCTACCTTTGATTGGATAAAACATATAAACCAATATAAAACCCCTATCGAAGATTTCACACCTAAAGATTGGGATCTTTTTTCACCATATGTAATTCACAAGGTATTAAGTATGAACGAAGACTACCTAGAACTGGTAAACGAGGTTCAAAAAATACTCCCCCAAAATAAAAAAGAGATATATTCAATTTATAAAGAATTTATCCCTAAAAACAATAAATGGAGTAGTTATATTAAATCTAAAGTTAAACAACCTAATAATGATTTAATCCACCACCTACAAGAATATTTTAAATGTTCTAGTAGGGAAGCAAAAATATACGTAGATTTGTTGGGTGTTGATAAAATAAGTTGTATATTAAGGGATATAGGAATTGAAAAAAAGGAAATGAAAAAACTACTAAAATGACACTATTACTTTACAAAATGTTGCTATCTTCTGCAGAAGCAGATAAAGCAAAATCAATGTTATCCCTAGATTTACTAGGAAATCAAGCAGTTGGGATAGGTGACCATTCTACTGGGGATTTTTATAAAAATGCTGAAGAGGCTCTTAGAATGTTAATAGATGCTGAAGAAAGGATTACAATTTTAAAAAAACAATTCTCACCAAAAACACAAATAAATGAGTAACTCAGTCACTAAATACGAAGAAATTATGAGCGATAGAGAAATTATGAATTCGAAAAACCCTAAAACAACTCGAATTCAAAGTTTAAATTTAGAAAAATTAAATAATGCGTTAAATGGTGGATCAAGTGCAGTACAAGACTTTGAATTTGAATACCCAAAATTAGCAAATGAGTTTAAAAACATACAACAAGAGCAATACGAATTATTTGCACGGAAAATGATTTCATATGGGAGGGGTAATATCTCCTTAGGGGGTAACTTAGAAAATAAAGAAGATAAACAACTCTCCCTAACCTCTATATGGATTAGGATGATTGATAAAATGAATAGGTTAAAAAATATGGTGGTTAAAAACCACACCAACCCCCTAGAAGATGAATCTATAGAAGATACCTGGAGGGATATTTCAAATTATGCTTTAATAGCTTTATTAGTAGGGAAAGATAAATGGTGATAACCTATCATTTTTCGACAAAATCCCCATATGTATAATAAAACATAGATATGAAAAATAAAATATGTACTAAATGTCATAAAAATTTAAGCTTGAGTTCCTTTAATAAATTAAAAATTGCTAAGGATGGTTTAGCTTATGAGTGTAAGTTATGTGGTAGGGAAAGAAATAAAAAGTATAATAAAGATAATAAGGAGAAAATATCACTTACCCATAAAAAATACTATCAAAAAAAAAAAAAACAATAATTGAAAATTCAAAGGTATACAATGAAAAAAATTATGAAAAAATTAAAGAATATAAAAAATCATACTTAGAAAACCCCACAAATAAAGAAATACAAAAACTAAATGTCAAAGAGTGGAGAACAGAAAATATAGAACATCATAGAAAAACTAGAAGAGAATATATGAGGGATTACAGAAAAACAAACCCCAATTATATTTTAAAAGAAAATGTAAGTCATTACATTAGAAGAGTTTTAAATGGTGGAAAAAGTGGTTCATATGAAAAATATTTAGGTTGTAATATTGAGGAATATAAGAAATATTTAGAAAATCAATTTGATGAAAAAATGACTTGGGAAAGTTATGGTAAGGATGGGTATTGGGAAATTGACCATATTATACCTACTAGTAAGGGGGGTAGCTTCCATTATACTAATACTAGACCCTTATCAATTTTTGAAAATCGAAGTAAAAAAGACAAAAAATAATTTGGCTCGGAAAATACCTAAAATAGTAAAAGATATTATTAATAATCCACCTAAGGCAATAAATTTTGCATATCAAAAGAATATATCATATTCTCAGATGTCTATATTTAGAGGTTGCCAATATCGTTGGAAACTACAATATAAGGACAAGAAACGTAAGTTTACATCCAGTATATTTACTGTTTTTGGAAGTGCAATTCACGAAGTTATTCAACATTATTTAGATGTAATGTATGACAAGAGTGGGGTGGAGGCTGATAAAATTGATTTAGAAGAATTATTCCAAGAAAGGTATATAGCAGAATACCAAAAACAATATAAGGCTAATAAAAATGAACACTTTTCATCAGCAGAAGAGATGAGAGAATTTTTTGAAGATGGAGTAGGAATCTTAAAGTGGTTTGCCAAAAAACGAAGTAAATATTTTAGTAAAAAAGATACTTATTTAGTAGGTTGTGAAATACCCATTATAATCCCACCAAATAAGATGTATAGTGATGTATTATACATGGGATATTTAGATGTTGTAACATACCACGAACCAACAGAAACATTCAAGATAATAGACATTAAGACCAGTACCAGATCATGGAATAAAAGTAAAAAAGATGATAAAAATACAAGAGCCCAACTCATCCTATATAAAAAATACTTCTCAGAACAATATAATATACCATTAGATAAAATCCAAATCGAATTTTTTATATTAAAAAGGAAAGTATTAGATTATGATGATGAAAAATTAATGTCCCCCCACCAGGCTTATAGGGTGCAAATATTTACACCACCTAGTGGAAAAAATAGTATAAAATTAGCACATTCTGGGGTTTTGGAATTTATAGATGAGGCATTTACCTACCAAGGCGAAATCAAAGAAAAAGAATACCCTAAATCACCTAGTAAGTGGAATTGTTCTTTTTGCGCCTATTCTGATGACAAGGAATTATGTGGGGCGGGGGCGCATTTTAAATAACCCAATGTATACGTATATACAATAATAACGTTTTAATAAATAAAGATTATGAGTAACAATAAAGAGATGACACGAACTAGTGTTATGGTTCAAAGTGATTTATTTGAGGAATTTAAGATTGCTTGTGTAAAAAGAAAATTTTCATTACAAAAACTAAATGACCGTGCTATTTTCCTATACCTCTCAAATGAGGAATTTCGTAAACAGATAACTAATCAAACTAATTTAGAATTGTAGTAATATGAATAATTTTCTCTGTATATTCTCCCACCCACCTTACCATGTATAAATGACATTAGAGTCATCATATATGGGTAAAAGGAAAACACAAGAAGAATTTATAAAGGATGCCATCAAGGTACATAAGGGGAAATATAATTATTCCCTTGTTATATACAAAGGGGTTAAGAATAAAATTAAAATTAAATGTCCCCAAAACCATACATTTGAACAATCCCCCAACGATCATTTAAATGGGCATGGGTGTAAAGAATGTTCAGGTTGGGGAAAATACACCACCTCCAGAGAAGAGTTAATTTCCTCTTTAGAAGAGGTACATGGGAAATATTTAGATTTTAGCAATATTGAATATAAGGGTTTTATGCAAAAGGTATTAGTATCATGCCCCCAACATGGACCCTTTAATAAAAATGTTGCTGATTTGTTAATAGGGAAACAAGGATGTCCTAAGTGTAGTTGGGAAAAGATGGGAGCTAAATTTGCGTGGAATTTACAAATTTTCATATATAAAGCTAATTTGATACATAATAACTTATATGATTATTCCACCACTAAGTATACTAATGCTACAACTAAGGTAAATATTATATGCCTTAAACATGGTTCTTTTGAACAGCAACCTAAAGACCATATAAATCAACAACAAGGGTGCCCTTCATGCTCCCAATCCAAAGGTGAAATTTTGGTTAGTAAAATTTTGAAAGAGCTAGATTTAGATTTTAAATCTCAACACACATTTGAAGGGTGTGTTAATAAAAGAAAATTAGTATTTGATTTTTATTTACCCCAATATCAAATATGTATAGAATTTGATGGTATACAACATTCTACTCCTATAAAATTCTTTGGAGGATTAAAATTCTTTAATTATATTAAACATAATGATAATATCAAAAATATATATTGTAATGAAAATAACATAACTTTAATTCGTATTAACTATAATCAAATAAGTAAAATTAAACAAATAATAAACAAATATGTCTAACATTCAAAATGCCCATTTTCGTCACGTTGAGCAAAAGTATCGTAAAAAGATACTGCTCGTTTGTGACGATATTTAATTAGAGTACATTCCGGAGTGGCAACAATTGCCAAAGAAATAGTATGTGGTACGGCACACCATTTTAATTGGGTACAAGTAGCGGGTGCAATAACCCACCCTGATAAGGGAAAAAGATTAGATCTATCCCCTAGCACTGATAGTGAAGTTGGTATGGAGGGTTCTAGTGTTATATTATACCCCGTTGATAATTATGGTGATTCAAGAATTCTAAGAGAAATAATCCAATTTGAAAAACCTGATGCTTTATTTTTAATTACAGATCCAAGATATTTTACTTATATATTTAATATGGAGCAAGAAATTAGAAAACAAATTCCGATTACATATTTAAATATTTGGGATGACTACCCCACACCAATGTATAATAAGCCCTATTATGAAGCTTGTGATTTATTAATGGGTATTTCTAAACAAACAGTTAATATTAATAAACTGGTATTAAAGGGACATGAAAAAAATAAAATATTTAAGTATATCCCTCATGGTAAAGATCCTAATAAATATTTTCCCATAAACGAACCAACAATAGAATATTTAGATTTTAAAAAGGAAATATTTAAAGGGAAAGAACCTGAATTTGTGGTTTACTTTAACTCCCGAAATATCAGGAGAAAACAAATCCCTGATACTATGTTAGCCTTTAAAGTATTCTTAGATTCCTTACCTAAGGAAAAATCAAAAAATTGTTATTTAGTATTAAAAACTGAATTGGTTACTGATGCTGGTACTGATTTAGATAAGGTTAGAGAGTATTTGTTGGGTGAGGATTATTTTGAAAATTGCATTATATTAGACAATAAATTCAGTGAAAAACAATTAAATTATCTTTATAATATAGCGGATGTTCAAATATTATTAACATCAAATGAAGGTTGGGGTTTAACTCTAACAGAAGCCATGTTGTCTGGTACTCCTATTATAGCTAATACCACAGGAGGTATGCAGGACCAAATGAGATTTGTAGATGGAGATAATAAATGGTTTGAACCTTGTGCCAAGATACCTTCAAATCATAGAGGTACTTATAAAGAACATGGAGAATGGGCTTTTCCTGTATATCCAACCTCAAGATCAATCCAAGGTTCACCTCAAACACCTTATATTTTTGATGATAGATGTTCTTGGGAGGATGCTTGTGATAGAATAAAAGAAGTATATGCTTTATCCCCCGAAGAAAGAAAATTTCGAGGTTTAAAGGGTAGAGAGTGGGCAATAGGTGATGAAGCAGGTTTTACATCTAAACATCAAGCTAAAAGGGTAATTGATGCCTTAGAAGAACTATTTTTAATCTGGGAGCCTAGAGAAAAATATGAGTTAATAAATGCTAACGAATATAAAGGAAATTTCATAAACCATAAAATAACTTACTAATGAGTAAACCAAGATTTGTAATTAGTTCCCCATTCGACTGCTATTCAGGTTATTCAGCTCGGAGTAGAGATGTAATAAAAGCAATCATACAAAGCGATAAATATCAAGTTGAACTATTATCCCAAAAATGGGGGGATACTTCATGGGGTTTTTGTAAATCCCACCCAGAATGGAATTTTTTATTAGATTATTTAGCAAAACCCGAATGGAATCAATCTCAACCCGAGATTTGGATGCAAATAACTATACCCAATGAATTCCAACCCTATGGTAAATTTAATATAGGGTTAACTGCTGGAATTGAATCTGATACCCCAAAAGCAGAATGGATTGAAGGGTTAAATAGGATGAATATAAATTGGGTTTCTTCTGAGCATGCCAAAAATGGATTTTTAAATGTAAAGTTTGATAGAATAGATAATAAAACTAAACAAAAGATAGGTGAGGTTAAACTCGAAAAACCNNTTGAAGTAATATTTGAAGGAGTTGATTTAAGCATTTACAAACCCTTAGAAAAAGATGTAATCAATACTATAGATTTATCTTATATAAAAGAATCATTCTGTTTCTTAATGGTAGGACATTGGATGCAAGGTGAGTTAGGGCATGACAGAAAAAATATTGGTGTTTTAGTAAAGGAATTTTACGAAACCTTTAAAGACCAAACAGGAGTAAAACCTGCCCTCATTTTAAAATGTTCAGTAGGAACATCTTCATATATGAGTAGAGAAATAGTTTTAGAGAGGATTAATAAAATAAAACGTTCAATTAAATCAACTAACCTTCCTAACGTTTATCTTTTAAATGGTGAGCTTACTGATACTGAAATGAATGATCTATACAATCATCCTAAAATAAAATCCATGGTTACTACAACTAAGGGAGAAGGTTTTGGTAGACCATTATTAGAATTTTCTACAACAGGTAAACCTATTATAGCATCAGGATGGTCAGGTCAATTAGATTTTTTAAATCCCAATTTTACTACCCTACTACCTGGTGTTTTAGAAAATGTACACCCATCAGCCTCTAATAATTGGTTAATACCAGAATCTAAATGGTTTCAAGTTAGTTCTATTCATCTTAAAAAATCGTTAAAGGATGTTTTTCAAAAATATAAAACATATTCTATAAAAGGTAAACAACAAAAACACCACGTTAAAACTAATTTTAGTTGGGATAAAATGTCAAAATTAATACAAACAAAACTAAATAACCCAGATATCATCCCTTTATTTCCTGAAAAGATGGATTTAAATTTACCAAAACTATCTTTACCAAAACTAAATTTACCAAAACTAAATAAAATATAAAAATATGAAATTCGATGATTTAATAGAGTGTACTAGATGTGGGGGAGATTGCTGTTATAAACAAGAAGTAAATAAAGATATTACATTAGAAATGTGTTATGGGTGTGGTTTTATTTCAAACTCTTTAATGAAAAAAGATACAGATTTTCTAAAAGAGCAATTAGAAACACTTCCTGAACTATATAAAGAATTAATGGATGAGGATGAAAGTGGAAAAGTATGGATGCCTAGTACTATCAATATAGAGGATAAAGGGATGGTATTCGCTAGTGGTAAGAGTAGAGATGAATGGATGTGGGGTGCTGTCAAGGTAATAAAGGTACCTAAAAAAGATCTTAAAAAATATAATGGTAAGAAATTTAGAGCTGATATGACTACACTAAAAAATTTTAAAGAACGTGATTTTATGAATTCCCTTTCATATATAGGGGTAATACCAGAATAAATATGAAAATTTCATACGCTATCACTTGTTGTGATGAACTATTAGAAATAAATACCCTCCTATCTTTTCTCCTAAAAAATAAACGAGAAGAAGATGAAATAGTAGTTCTAGTAGATTTAACTCAAAATGAACCTACTTCGGAATTATTAGATTATCTCCATAAGTTAAGTTCTAAGGGGAGTATTAAATTAGTAGAAGATAAGTTTAAGGGCCATTTTGCCGATTGGAAAAACTCATTAATGTCTCATTGTATAGGGGATTATATTGTAAATATTGATGCTGATGAAATCCCTCATATAAATTTAATGAACTACCTCCCCTCGATATTGGAGTCTAATCCTGAAGTTGATATTATTAGAGTACCTAGGATTAACACAGTTTCTGGGATTGGTTTATCTCATGTTAAAAAATGGGGATGGAATATAAGTAAGATAGAATCCCAAATTGGGGAAAAAGAATTTGATTTAGACAACCCTCAAGATTTGGATGAATATACTTTATTGAAACAATATAATTTAATCATTGAAGAAATAAAAGTAAAATATTATATCCCCATAATTAATTGGGAAGACTACCAGATGCGTATCTACAGAAATAACCCAAGTATAAGATGGAAAAACAAACTCCACGAGGTCCTAGAAGGCCATAAATCAGAGTCTACCCTACCAGCAGAAGAAGAATGGTGCCTATACCACCATAAAGAAATAGATAAACAAAAAAAACAAAATAATTATTATAATACTCTTTAACCTATGATATCCATAATAATCCCAACTTACAGGAACCCAGAATGTTTAGATATATGCTTACAATCAGTATTAGAGGGACAATCAACAAAGAATGAAATTATTGTGGTAGTGGATGGTTTTACTTCCGAGTCCAAACATATTATAGAAAAGTATAGGGGTAAAATTAACTTCCTCCCATTAGAAGAAAACCAAGGTATGCAGATGGCACTAAACTTGGGGGTTTATAACGCTCATAACGAAACTATTGTTATCATTAATGATGATAACGTATTATGTAAAGATTGGGATAAAACTATTGAAGAAGAATTAAAACGTAATCATGTATTAACTATTAACCAAATCGAGCCTTTTAGTGGTATATTTGAATTTCCGGTCAAAGATTTTGGTACTCACCCCAATAATTTCGATTATGAGGGTTTTAAACAATACGAACCCACAATACGTAATGATGTTGAAACACCTAATGGTGGAATATTTCCTTTTGCTATGTCCAAAAAAGATTACATGATTGTTGGGGGTTTTGATACACTTTATAAATCACCCTTTATATGTGATTGGGATTTTTTCCTTAAATTGGAATTAAATGGTTTAAAATTTAGCCGAACTTCTAAAGCACATTTTTACCATTTTGCAAGTATGGCAACTAAAAAAGGCAAAGATAAAGAAGCAATGAGTGCATCAGAATCACCGGCTGCTCAAACCTTTATATATAAATGGGGTATTCCCCCTAATTTATATAAAAATAACTCACACAACCCCAAAAATGGGTCTATCATTAAAGGGATTGAATTTAAATAAAAAACATAAAACATGATATATAATTTAGAAGAAATAATAAATAAATTATCCAATACCCCATCAGATATTAATGAACATTTCCCAGCTATAATAAAATATGGGAGTGAATGTGACCATATAACCGAAATGGGAGTAAGGGGTATCTGTTCTACCTGGGCTTGGTTGGGGTGTAAACCTAAGGATGGTTTACATTCTTATGATTTACACGACCCCTCTCAGTGGGGGGGAGATCTTCAATCTGTTAAAGATACAGCGGAGGCATATAAAATAAAATTTAATTTTACTGAGGTTGATGTAACTAAAATAGAAATAGAACCAACAGATTTACTGTTTATAGATACTTGGCACTGTTATGACCAATTAAAATTAGAACTATCAATACATGCCCATAAAGTTAAAAAATACCTTTGTTTCCATGATACTACAACATTTGCCCATAAAAATGAAGCTTTAACTTCCCACCATAATTGGGAAGATAATACTACCCAGGGAAAAGGTCTTTGGGATGCAGTTACTGAATTTTTAGATGAAAACCAAGAAGTATGGGAATTAGTTGAAAGATTTGAAAATAATAATGGGTTTACTATTATAAAAAGAAAATGAGAATTATATACAGGATTAGTGATAGTGGCTACAATAAAGTAAAACCAGATTATATCAATAACGAAAAATGTTTAAAAAACGCTTCTGAAGAATTAGAAGGTGCTATTTTTCATATTATAGCTGATGGTATATCCCCCGATACTGATAATATGGTTCGAAAATACCTTACACGAGATAGTATTATTCATGTTAAAAAGGGAAATGGAGCAGCCACATTTAATATAGCATTGGATAAAGCACTAACTTATGATGATGATGAAATTATTTATTTCCTAGAAAATGATTATCTCCACAAACCAGGAAGCTTGAAGGTGTTAAAAGAGGGTTTGAGTATAGGAGCATCTTTCGTATCGTTATATGACCATCCGGATAAATATATTGAACCGGATAAAGGTGGGAATCCTTACTGTGAGGGTGGTGCAGAAGATACAAGAGTATATTTAACAAATTCATGCCATTGGAAGATAACAAATAGTACAACTATGACATTTGCAGCCAAAGTTAGTACATTAAAACGAACAGAAAAAATATTAAGGAAATGGACATCAGGAACACACCCAGACGATTTTCAAATGTTTTTAGACTTAAGGTCACAAAATGAATTATTAATAACCTCAATACCCGGTTATTCAACACATGGAGAAACATCTTATCTTTCTCCCCTAACAGATTGGAATAAAATATGAGCAAGAAAGTACTAATTACAGGGGTAGCAGGTTTATTAGGTAGTAGACTAGCAGATTGGATAATAGAAAACAAACCTGAATATAAGGTAGTAGGTATAGATGATTTAAGTGGTGGGTTTAAAGAAAACATCAACCCCAAAGTAGATTTCTGGAAGATGGACTTAGTAACAAATCCTATTGAAAATTGTTTTGAAGTAAATAAATTTGATTATGTATTTCACTTTGCTGCATATGCCGCTGAGGGATTATCACCCTTTATCCGTACCTTCAACTATGATAATAATTTAAAAGTCACAGCTCACATAGTTAACGAATGTATAAAAAACAACGTTAAAAGATTGGTATTTACGTCAACTTTAGCGGTATATGGACATGGTAATAAAGGAATATTCAATGAAACTCAACAACAGGCACCTATCGACCCTTATGGGGTAGCAAAGTATGCTTGTGAAATGGATATCAAAATAGCAGCAGAACAACATGGTTTGGATTATTGTATTATTAGACCACATAATGTCTATGGTATTAAACAAAACATATGGGATAAATACAGAAATGTACTAGGTATATGGATGTTCCAACATTTAAATGGTATGCCTATGACAATATTTGGAGATGGTGAACAATCAAGGGCCTTTAGTTATATAGATGATATTTTAGAACCTTTATGGAAGGCTGCCATTCTCCCTCAAGCCAGTAAACAAATCATAAATTTAGGTGGTATAAAAGAACATACCATTAATGAAGCTAATAGTATACTTTTAGAGGTGATAAATGATGGTAAAGTAGAATATCTTGAAGGAAGACATGAGGTTAAACATTCAATACCAACTTTTCAAAAATCTATAGATATATTAGGTTTTAAACATACTACTTCATTATATAAGGGTTTGCAGGAAATGTGGGAATGGGCTAAAGTACAACCTATGAGAGAAAGGTTCGTTTGGAAAAAATATGAGTTAGAAAAAGGAATATATAGTTACTGGAAAAATAAATAAATCTGAGTACTCATTATAAACAATATGTAATACGTAATTTAAAATAAAAAAAATACTATCTTATGCCTCCTGCCAAACCCCTCTCCAAAAATATGATTATAGCCGCTATGGCTAAGACTAAATCCAATTTAGCTGGGTCTAGGTACCTCCATGTTTCATATCAACATTATAAAAGATATGCAAAAAATTATGAAGCTACTGAGGAAGGGTATGACTCTCTATTTGACCAACATAAAAACCAATGTGGTAAAGGCATACCCAAATTCTTAAATGATGGGAAAAAATCCCCCGCACTTTTAGATATAATTGAAGGTAGGGTATCAGCAACCTCATTTGCACCTGCAAAAATTAAACATCGTTTAATAGAAGAAGGATATTTACTAGAGGAATGTAGTATGTGTGGTTTCAAAGAACGTAGAGTACTAGACTACAAAATCCCCCTACTATTAAATTTTAAAGATAAGATAAAATCTAATTATAATAAAGAAAACATAGAATTGTTATGTTATAACCATTATTTTCTTTCAGTTGGGGAGGTTTTTACTGATAAAGATGAACAACACATAGAATCTTCAAAAGGACATAGTGGTACCACTGAGCAAGTAAAATGGGAGGTTGATCCTTACCATTTACAACGCTTAAAAGAATTAGGATTAGGGGAGGATGAAGATGATGTTAACCAATATATTAGTAGAATATAATGAAAAATAAAAAACATAATAAAATAATAGATGACTATTATACTTTCAAATCTAAACATCTTGAAAAGCTGGGTGTAAAAATCTTGAAGGCTGATGAAAAATTTCGTAAGTTAAGAGATAAGAAAATAAATGATAACTTTTTAAAAAATTTTTAAAATGAAATTTGAACATACTTTAGAATTCAATACTACCCAAGAACTAAATGAGGTATTTGCAGAGGGTAACAAATCAATATCAAATACTATTGTAGATGTAGCCTTAAAGAATCTCAAAACAAAGAAACACAAAATCCCAGTAATCCAGATTACCACTAAGGATGATGATGTAGTATATGATGTTTTGATTACTCGCCCTGATATGATTGAAACTTTAGAACAAAATCTTAGTATAATGGAAGAATATGAAGATTATAGTCGTTGTCAACAAATAGTAGATGCATTACATTATTTAAAAAATTTAAAATAAAGGTTTATGTGATTTAATTTGGCTACCTGGGATATATTTCGTATCTTTATATATAAGATAAAACTATGCCATTATACGAATTTCAAAATTACAATAAATATGGGAATGTTAGGACAAGGTTAGTATCTTCTCCTAAAGGCAAATCATTTGAAGTAAACCCAAAGGGGCTTGGAGGATATATAGGAGTTAGAATGTTCAAATATGAACATAAACACCCTATATACCCTCCCTCTTTAATTGTAATCGACAATCAGAAATATATAACACCGGAATGGCAGCCTGTTTTAATGGAGACAGAATTAAGTGATATTAAGTGGATTAAACCTGAAGTTAAAAGAGCAGAGATAATTGAGCATAGATTTAAATCTTCAAGTAGTGATAAGGTTTATATAGCAAAAGAATATATAGCTATTGATGGTTCACGCAAATATAATTGCAATTGCTTCGGCTCAATAAGAGCTAAAGATGGTTGTTGTACTCATATTAAAAATATTAAAAATAAATAAATTAGAGAAAGAGAAAGTAAATGATTACTAACAACTAATATTATAGATATATGAAATTTAAAATTTACTAATTATGGAACGACAAATATTAATATGTGAATGTCACTCGCTCGAACACCAAGTAATTTTTTGGTATGACGAAGAATATGGTGAATTGTACTGTGAACCCCATTTAACAACTAATAAAAACTTCTTTAAAAGACTATGGCGTGGGTTAAAATACGCTTTGGGTTATAAAAGTAAATATGGTGACTGGGATAGTACAATATTTAAAAAAGAGGACTTATCAAAATTTCGTGCTTATTTAGAGGCACATACTAAGTAAATTTTATTTACCAACCCATTACATACTATATAATTTATTATAAACTTATGAAAATAGATTACTTTAAAGAAGAAAACGAACTAACAAAAAAACTGTTTGATTTAGATGAAATCCTTAACTTCCAGATAGAACACGATATTCAAATTATAAGAGAAGAAGATTGGCAGTATATGTGTTACATAGATAAAAAAGGATATGGTAGTGGGCTAACAACTATGGGTGCTTTAGTACTTGGAATAAAACAGTTTAAAGACCACTTAATAAATGGCGGGTAACGTATTTGTATATGGAAAGCATCGTTTTAAGATACTAAAATATTGAATTAATCAAATATTAAATAAATAAACACAAAGATTGAATTATTAACCAACTGCCTATAAATTATATACGGTGTTATATACTGGGCGGTTTAAAAAACAAGAAATTATGAAATTATCACCAAAAGAAAAAGCAAATTGGTTATATGAACTTTATAAAAGTTACTTACCTAGCAGTTTAGAGCCTGACTTATTTAAAGCGCTAGGACAAAAATTTGCTTTGATTTGTGTAAGCGAAATTTTAAAAGCAAGGCAAGCTGGAACTACTGGGGTTGTTTTTGACGAAGCTTATTGGAAAGAAGCAGAACTTGAACTATATAACGTGATTTAGCCTTGTATATAACGTTTGGTATATAAAACGTTGAGCGATTAGATTACAAATATTAAATAACTTTAGAATTAAATAATTACTAACTTAAAAAGACTGACAATGTTTTATATACAGTGTTAGCAAACGTTTATTATGGAAT
>JGI1221J11331_1000039_pt1 | contig 35130 bp, 61 predicted proteins | sample LakVidmifraction_4_FD_11331 | JGI IMG/M metagenome (IMG submission 11331) | reverse complement strand
GAGAGAAGGCCCAAACTTAATCTTCACTTTTTTTTGACCGGGGGTACTAATATAAAATATATTTTGTAAAATTATTACCATCGCTCTTTGTTTATTAATTCCTTGTCATGCTTTAATCTTTTAGGATGACAAACTGTCTCATGGCAATCCTTGCATACTGGAACTAAGTTTACATATTCTTTACTTCTAAATATATATTTTCTAGTCAGTGCTAACCTTGGATGATGCCTTACGAATTGATTATGATGTACGTGGTTAGCCTTAGTGTATTCGCCTTTAGCTTTACATATCTGACACTCACTCTTATAATCTTTTAATACTTCTTTCCTTAATCTTCTCCACTCTTTAGACTCATAGAACTTGTGTACCTCATCTCTATCTATTAGATCTCTTATCCACATTGCTAATTCATCTTGATTATGTAGGTCCATTGAATCACTCCATATAAAAAAGACACCCGTAATGGATGTCTCAACTTATCTATCTATTTAGTTTATATCTTCCAGCTATAGCCACAATCTTGACAAACAGCCTCACTATGTATCTTAGTCTTGGTTTTCTTTGGCGCAAAGATTGCTATTAACAATCTAGGAAATGTTAAAAATAACCATAACATTAAATCAATAAACCATCCAAACAACCAATAGCTTATGCCTTTCTTTTTCCTTTTAGTGACTGATACTCTTTGTACTTGAACATTCTCACTATTACATTTCTTGCAAACCATCTTTACCGCCTCCCTTACCCTTATTATAACTATATGGTAAAGAAGTTACAACCTTAATTCTATAATTTAACAATCTCTATTTTAAGCCATTAAGTACTACTTATCCACCGTACGGAGACTACTTGATTTGTTTAACTCTACCACTTACTCGTTTATATGTACTGTGTTCTTCCATACACTTTAATAAATCTCCATACTTGTTTAACTCCTTCACACCTCTATGACCTAAAGGGCAGCTTATAAACCTACCAAGTATCTCAGCTTTTCTTATACCATCTATTGGAATTATAAATATGAACCCACATTGTCTGCATTGATAACTAATATACTCTTCATTCACAACCTCACTCCCTTAGATATATTCATACTTGTCATACTCTGGTTGAACAATTACTTCCATCCATTCATTAAAAAACTCATTCCACCAAAACATTTTATCGCCATATCGTTTATACCTTACTGCTCCATATGGTATCTTAAATTCTTTCTCCCACTCTATCTCTTTAAATGTCACTTAATCACCTTCTTTAAAATATAAAAAGGAACCAGCTGATTAGACTGATTCCCGAAAGGAGGATATTTCCTATCCTGTATTTGTATAATTCTTTAACTCATACTATTATCTCACATATATCCGAACTAAGTAGGCAAACAAACGGCAGTCTCTCCATAAATTGATATAGCCATTTTTCTAAGTGCCTCACTTCTAACATACCTGCATCCTCTTTCACTCATGTGGACCTTATAGCCTACCTCAAACCATTGTAGATTATCTATGTAGTATGAAGTAACAATACTATATTCAGTGACCTCTAATAGCTCCATTGCTTTGTCTATTTTTTTAATAACAGAATCAGCCTTATTCATACAATGTTCTAAGAAGTCTAACTTCTCCATATTTGATATAGTAGCATTCTCGACTATGCTAGAAAATGCATTAGTACTTGAGATTTGTATTCTATCACAGTCTATAGCTCCTACTCCATCAGCCCTTTCATATTCTTCTATATCTTGTTTTATATTATCTATGCTTAATTTTAAGTATTTATAGTTATATAGATCCTGCTCTAGTCTCTTATAGTATTTGTCTTTGATTTTAATCATTGCTCACCTCTCTTAACCATATGTCGTAATATCTTAGCTGTTGAATCGGCTTCAATTATTATTCGTTCATCTTCTCCTATAAATTGTTCTACTCTTGCTATTTGGTATATTTCTCCTCTAAATTTTATAACATCTAATAAATTCATTTCTTTCTTTTTCTCTGTCAATTTTAGCATTATGTCATAATCAAACTCTCCCATTAATTCGAGAATATAAATCCTTTGTTCTTTTTCTTTTATGATTTCCTTAATTTTATCTAAATCTTTGTTAGCAATATATTGTTTAATAAAATAACCTATTTCAGCTCCCATTATCATAAAAAATAAATATCCTAATAATATTATCATCCCTACTCCTCCTGACAATTCCCATACATTAACCAACTCATGCACTCTTGCATTGTGTCTAATTCTTCTACCAGCGCATATCCCATGCGGTTGTCTATGGCTAAGTACTTCTTACCTTCATCAGAATAGAATATTCCAAGTGGTCTCCTAATTTTTATAATGTTGATGACTTCTTTAGTACTTATCTTTTTTATGCCAGTGTTATATTCTTCTAACTCCTCCGAATTAACAATAAACTTATCAATATCATTATCCAATGGATTATTCATATGATCATCTCCTTAGAAATTTCACCAGTCATAAAGTCTACCTTAAGAAAACATTCTCGTATTCCTTTTTTATCTTCAAAAACTATAAAATTATCAGTTTCTTGTATTAGCTTGCCTATAAAAGTTCCTTTTGTTCGTTTACTTACAGGTTTAGATATTTTATAAGTACCCTCAATACAGATGTTCTTACTAACTTCTCCTTTTACTAAAATATCTGGATAAATACTTCTTAAATTCGGTTTTTCAGGTTCGTGTTCAATTATCCCAAAATATTCTGGTGCAACTTTTAAAGCTTTGGCTAATGCTTTATATTCATCGACACTCGGTTCAAGCTGCTTGTTTTCGAATGCTTTTATTTTGTGTTCTGATATTTGTGTAAGCCTGGATAGGTAATCTTGAGTTATGCTTCTGTTTTCCCTTAGCTTTTTTAGTTTTGTTCTAGTATCAGTTTTATCCTTGCTTTTTAAATAGCACTCCCTACACATTCTCCTCCTACATACCTTCCCATCACTTTCAGTCCTAAATACATCAAATTCATCTATATTTTTTACAACATCGCAATCATAGCACTTCTTAGTTTCCATTGATCTAACTCCTCCCTATCAACTTATATCAACATTGTTGATTGATCTATTGTTTAATATATCTAATAAATTAATTTGTTTGTCATATGGGTATCCTATTCTTTCATATGCCATAACAATACGACCCTCAAATTCTAAAACTCTTTCTATTTTCAGTGGATACTCCTTCATATCACTCACTCCTTCCTACACATAAATAACATTATCTGTAGCTACGGTAAATCTATATTAAGTACTATAACTTTTTCCCATTCTGGCACTGTTCTCATAGCTGCATCAATCTTTAATTCTAAATCTTTTTCTGAAATACTTTCATCTTCTAGAAAGATAAACTCTGCAAACTTTTCTTCTATCTCGTCCTCGTCAAGTGACTTAAAATATATTCTATCGTCATCTTGCCACATATCATCAACTCTAGACTCACCTATGCTAGCAAGCCAACTATCGTAGGCATCGTCTGCTACAATTTCACTTGATACCATCGGTACAACCCTCATATCCCTATTTAATACAATCAATTCAATCAACTTGGCCATATTTTCATGCATGGTTCTTACCTCCAATTCTTTTTAATAAAATCTTCCACATTATCCTTAACTTTAGTTGTGATATTACCAAATCTAAAGAATATACTTTTATCTGCTAAATATACTTCAAATCCATATCTAAACTTTTTTATTTTAATTGCTTTGGTTATAATTTCTAGTGCAGCATCTAATGTTAATTCCATATATTCCCATATACAATTTCCTTTTTTATCTACTGCAGTATTTTGTTTATCATCTATTTTAATAGTCATAAACTTAAATTTCATTGCTGTCTCCTCCTCCTAAAATGGTATATCATCATAATCGGTTGGATGGAATCCGTCCATATCAGGGAAATCAACCAGCCCACTGTTATCTTGTCTAGACTCTTGAGAGTCTTGATTAGACTTTCCACCCTTATCTCCCCACTCTAGAAACTCAACATTACTAGCAATGACCTCAGTAGTATATTTTTTAATTCCATCCGTAGCAATATAACTTCCTGTCTGGATTCTACCTTGAACACCTGTCAATCTACCCTTAGCAAGATAATTAGCGCAGTTCTCACCCATTTTGCCCCATACAACCACTCTTATAAAGTCAGCTGTAGGTTGGTTCTTGCCTTCCAGCTCCTGCTTCTTGTCTTTTGACAGCTGCTTATCTACTGCCAGTGAGAAAGTTGCCACCGCTTTTCCAGAGTTTGGTATATATCTTAGTTCAGGATCTCTTGTTAATCTGCCAATTAATACTACATTATTCATAAAATCACTCCTATTTATATTTTTATTAAGAAATCATCTCTATTACAGTTTCTAATTCTTTCAAATTCTCTTTTAAATAATCTTTTATTCGTTTCATAGATTCATTCTTCCAAGCTCCTCCATCAGCTTCATAAAGAGCAGCCTTAGGTCCTTCTTGCATTCTAAATATAAACTTGCTTCCTACTTGGTCTATTTCAGGGAATGATCTATATGGAGCTAAGTTCACAGGATTTGGTACCTCTGCTTCTCCCACGCTAGCAATACCTGTCTTTATAGTGACCTTTTGACTTATCCCATTATCGCCTGTTTCTTTAACCGCTTCATCCCTAATTAAGCCAGTAAATTTTAAAACAAGCGCCTTGTCTCCCTTATCAGCAAAACTAGCCTGCAGCATAATATTAAATTGCTCTGTATCAACAAAAGAGTCATATCTGATGTTGTTCGGTAAAATAGCCACAGCTCTTAATATTTCTTGTCTAATTCTGTCAGGATCAAGTGGAGTTAAAACTCTTACTTCATAAGGACTAACAACTTGTACTAGTAATCTACCGTCATAATCATCTATATTGCCTTTTAAAAATTCTACAACACTTGTTAAATTGCTTACTTGCAATGTTTCTATTTTAGGTAATGTCACCCTAACTAAATGAATCTTTGAAAACAACCCAAAGTCTGTATCAATTAAAACATCCTCTTCATATCCCAATTTCACTAAATACTCTAAAGCATCTTTATTTAACATTATTTAGCCTCCTATTTTTTATTATCTAACTAGCTTAATACCTTTCATATCTACATCATCCTTAGACGGCTCAATTATCTCTCCAGTTTCTTCATCTACTCTTATATAAGTTTGTCCTTTAATTTGTTTGCCATATTCACTAGCAATGATTCCGCCTCTTCCATCTCTGTCAATTATTATCTTTGTTGTCACTCCCATTAGCTGCGCTAATTTAGTCTTTGTTTCAATTATCACCGTGCTTAACTCTCTATCCTCATCGGTCTGAAAAGTTAGCTCTATATTAAGCTTTCTTTTTGTATCATGTGCAGTATTAGGATCAGCAATATTTTCTAATACTTCTTTTAATGCGATGTTAAACTTTTCTTCTAAAGCTCCTCCAGCGAAACTATCTAATCTAATCATTGCCCATCTCCTCCATTTTCTTAATCATTTTCTCCCATTCTTGATTAATTACATCCAAGTAATCAAGTATTATTCCATTTTTAGACATAACCTCAATCATTGCAGCCTTTGGTATAAAGTTATATCCCTTTTTACCTTTGTTGACCTTCCACTTTTCCCAATATTCGATGACTATATCGCCAGCTACATAATATCTTTTGTTTTCACACTCCATATAGCATAGAATAAAGCTTATTTCTCCTACTTCAAGCGCCGATTCAATATATTCCACTTGATGATCAGCAATATTTGATAGTGGAAGTCCTCTTTTGTCCTTGGTTTCCTTACAATCGAATGAAATAGGAATTCTATGTTTAACAGTTCCTCTGAAATCTAGAGTGCTTTTACCTTCTGGATGAGCTGACACTATTTCTTTGCCCTTCCTGGTAACAGTCCACGGAGTACTTATCTTTTGAACTAGCGCAATTTTCCTTCTCATGTATTGATAGTTGGCCATCTCGACCTCCTGTTCAAAGCCTCTACCTTTGTTTGCCATCCATGGGTTTCTATTCATACACTCCTCCCTTTTTAGCTTCTCCAAACTCTAGTCTAGCTTTTTCAATGGCCTCTTTAAATCCAAGTAAAGGATCTTCTTTTTTAAGTCTAGCCGCTTCATCTGCAATCATATTTATTCTTCTTTCGTCCATTTGTATTCCTCCTCCTTTGGTTCTACTCCAAGCGCAAACATTGTTGCATCTAACCCATCTAATTTTTCCTCAGCCTTTTCTTTCTCTTCCATTGCCTTTTTATAGCAATAAGAGCCATAGCCTCGTTCAATACTATCTTGTGACTTCAATTTCCTCCCGCATTTCCTACAATGTGTACTTCTCACTTTGCCACTCCTCTCTTTTTACTAAGTTTTATTTTCTCTATCATTTTTTCGCATCTTTAGATATATACTCCATCCAGTTAAATCGTTATAAACTGGTGTAAATTCAGTAAGCCAATAACCTGGGTACTGCTTCTCCCAATAAGTTCTATCTTCTGAATTCTTTGCAGCCTTTTCTACTTGTCTTTTAGTGTATTTATGATCATTGTTTCTACTCTCAGGTCTCTCTAAATTCTTTGATGAGCTCCATCTCTTTTTACCTTTAGGATTCTTCATAAGGTACCTACTTAATGCCTCTATTCCATATTCATCAGGTTGCAATCTATCAGTGTTTACAAAACCAATACTTTTTTTATTCTTTACACCCTTTTTCTTTCTCCTGGACCATAAAGACTCAACAACATCTCTATCTAATCCACCATTCATCATTATGTGATGATGTATTCTTATAGGTGTCTCTCCAATTCCCTCTGTCTGATACTCTGTAACCAATAAATACTTTAAAGGATCTAGTCCTTCTTTCTTTCTTCTGTAGTCAACTCTCCTAAGATAGTTTTTTATTTCTCTTTCTGCATCTTCTATAGTTTTTGGAAGTTCATCATCTGAATATGTAGTAGATACATGTAAGTCATTTTTATCAAAGTTCGTGTTTGCTAGCTGTATAAAATATCTTCTAGCATTCTTTTCGTTCAAGTTCTTTTGCTTTGGTGCTGATAGCTTTTTCTTTTTATGCCTTTTGCCTTTTTGTACTATTTCAGTTCTAGCTCGAGGAATAATGTCTACTTCTAAATAATCCCCACAATAGATTTTCTTTTCTCTTATATATTTCACGGCCTAGTCTCCTTTTGTGTATTAGGTCGTAAAGGTATTATGTTTAGTTTATTGTTTTTTCATTTAGTGTTTCGTTTAAACAATAATACCCATTACAAGCCCGTAAATTAGCTTGTTTAAGCATGTTTTTGTTTGACTTTTAGCCTGTTAAAAGATATAATATAAGTATATATATTTATTGATTTAGTTGGCCTAAGTCAGTATAAAATTATTAGAATCCTTGTAGTGTTCTCTCACTTACAGGGATTTTTCCTTTTCTTCATTTTTAACCCTACTTTCATATACACATCTCTCATCTATCATGTATTTACACTCATTAAAACAATGAGTCATGCAAATAGCCTCTCCAAATTTTGGACAATGTACCCAATGCTTATTCTGTAACATGGTTTTCTGACAAATAGAACATATATCAACTTTTTTAAGGAAGTTTACCATAATACAGCTCTCCTCCTGCCTCTTTTATAGCTTGTCTAGTTTTTCTAACACCTTCCATATACTTCTCCTCTGTTTTATAAAACTTGCAACCTTTACATTCCTTTTCTCTTAGAGCCATACATCCACCATGCCCATCATCAGCAAAACACTTCTCCATTGTCATCCTCCTCATCAAATAATATTAAAGCTAATGTATTCCACGAATTACCTCTCTTTTCTATTTTTCTTCTATATGCGGGAGATCCTAAATATCTAATACTGCTAATATTGCAACCTCTCAACTCTGCAAGCTCTTTTGCAGTTCCCATTCCTAGAAGATCATCACCTTTATATAGTGCATATTCCTTTTGCTTCATATCAGGCTCCTCCATCCTCCAAATAAAATGCTTTTCCAGATAAATTCTCTTAATCTTCTCCCACTAATTAGATGTCTCATCTGCATACTCCTCCTCGACTTTCTTAATCTCTTTATCAGCCTTATAATACATTTCTTTTATATCTTCTGGTATCTTTCCCTTATTCATATTTATATTTTTTAGTAATTCTCTTATAAATGCTCTTGTATCTTTCATCACTTAACCTCCTCATGACAAAACTTTCCAAAATTACCTTCTCTAAACATTTCCTCTTCCTCATATTGCTGTTGGCTATAATCAGAACAGTAATTTAATATTCCTTCGTGCTTCCATGCCTTATCTCCATAATGTTTAATAAACTTCTTTTGGGCCTCTGGAAGATTGTCAGCTCTAATTTTTATCCATCCACCTTCATATATTTGGTCCCTGCTTCCGAATGTAAAATATATATAATTAGGTACTGTTGATAATTCAACTGTTTTGTTATCTCCATATATTTCAACTACTTCTTTGCCTTCATACATTTCAACAACATTTAGAATCCCTTCTTGTAGCTTCTCAACGATCTCCTCAACCATAAAATCTACATCCACAATGTCCCACCCATTCTCTTTTGCAAATTGTCTTGCAATAACTGTTGCATCATCAATAGCCAAATCTGTGAAATTATCTACTATCCATTCATGTAAATCCTCAGCTGGTGTTATTAAATGTTCACTCATTCTTTTCATCCTCCTCTTTAAAATGGTAATCTTTAAATTTATTATCAGTAAATCTAATTTCATATGGATAACATTCTGTTACTATCCCATCTTCATATTCAATTATTCCTACTGTTGTTCTTATTACTCCACCGTCATGCCCTCCCATCATTTTAGAAGGCTCTACTATGCTGCTTTTTTCTTCCCAAGTGTGAAATAAAACGTTTCTCCCTTTAACTACGCAAGTTCTATATTCGCTTTTTGTTATTGTAACTGTGGTTCCTATATTTTCCATCTAATCCACCTCCCTGTAAGTTGTTAATGCTACTAGAACTAAAACTGTAATAGGTATCCAGAGAAGTGGTATTCCAAGCGCTATCTCAATAGCTAATAATGTTAATTGCAATAACACTATGCTTATTCTAGCGGCGCTCACTTACTCCACCTCCCAGACTTCCAATACCTCTTTATAATCAACTGCATCACTGTGGTTACTTCCTACATAAACATCAATTATTTTGCCACCATACTTATCTTTAACCCAGTTGGCTGTGGTATCTGCTACTTTAAAAGTTCCCAGCCCTGCAATCTCTACTTTGGTACCAAAGGGTAAAGGTGCAGCTATTGAATAATTAGGAGTAATCTCTGTTCCATATGCACCGGTTACTAATTCTGTACCATCTTCTTTTATAGGCCTATTCTTTGCATATTCTCCACAACATTTTTCACAGCTGCAATACTTAGTAATAGTGTATTGTCCTAAACTTGTTTTCTTTTGTATGCTTTCTATTGGAGTTTCATCTTTTATGCTGCTCTGTAATTCGTTTTCAACTTCTCCACTCTCCTCTTCTTTATAATCTTCTTTGTACATTTCCTCATATTCTGATTGATTGAGAATAATATACTCAACTTTTGTTGTTTCCTCATTGCCAGCATTAACTATCCAAGCAGTAGCCATCATTACTATTAAAAGTGACAGTAACCAAATACTTAAAAGCCTGAAAGGATGAATATTAACTTTTTTCATTTAGATCACTCCTCTGGGCCTTCTTAAACTTAATAAACTGGTCCGCCATCATATCTATAAATTCATCAAACTTATCATTCGAGAAAGAATGTGGACTTAACTCCTCATAACTTTCAGTTATTGATACTAATTTTTCAGTTTTTCTATCTATATTTAAGGTTTCTATTAAAGTTTCCATCTTCTCCTCCTTTGTTTTGTTATCCCTCTCAATGTGGTAATATTTAACTAGAAAGGGGGTGATATTTATGAAAGGTAATTTTGATTTTTCCTCACTATCAAGGGCAAATGAGCTAGCGCTAAACATGTCACCGATTAAGCCAGTTCAATTGACTATCGCTGAAGAAAACTATGCAAGTAACTTTTGCGAAAAACTGATTATTTCTATACGCAAATTTGATTCAAATCTGGATTCCGATGAGCAAGTCGCTTTAAAGCTTGTATCATTTGGGCAATCTATAAACCTCTTAGTAACTCATTTAGGTTATAGTGATCCAAGTCTTATTCACTTTTATGGAACGAGCGATAATGGTTCTCCAATGGAATTGATGCAACATGTATCTCAGATTAGTTTTTTAATAACATCTGCAGCAAGGAAAGAACCCAATAAACCTAAAGAACCTATAGGGTTTCGTCAAACCGAAAACCAAGATAACTCTTCTGAATAGCAGATAAATATTTATTAATACTTAAAATATACTCATTATGTTCTTTAACCTTTTTGACTATATTAACTAATGTTTCAACATGTAGTGCTTCCACATCTATAGTTTGATTATTAGCTACGGGATTTGAGTTACTCACAATAACTTGAATTCCATTATTTATTTCTTTTAGTTCTTTTAGTATTTCTTTTAATAGTTCTTCCACTCTTCTCCACCTCCTTCTTAATAGGTTTTAATACATATTGGATAATACTCTATTCTTTTAAGACGTTTTGTCCATTTCTTCATCAAAAAAAATAACGGATATATCTTTTTTAAAATAGTCAGCTATTTTTTTTGTAAGCATAAAGTTAGGATTTCTTATACCAGCCTCAATCTTGTAATAAAAAGATTCTGATATGTCAAATATCTCAGCAGTTTCTTTAACTGATAACCCTTTTTCAAGTCTAGCTCCGATTAACCCATTTCTCAATTTTATCGCCTCCATTTTTGTTTATTTTAGGACAATCTGTCCTCTTACTCTTATATTAATGGACATTTAGTCCATTGTCAATAGTTTTTTATCCTTTTTGTCCAATATATTTAAAGTGTGGACATAATGTGCTAATATAAGGGTAATAAATATAAAAAAGAGGTGCTGTTATGGAATTCGGAGATAGGCTTAAAATATTAAGAGAAGATAAAAACTGGTCACGAGAATATTTAGCCAAAAAACTTAAGATTTCGTATTCTGCTATATCCAAATATGAAACTAATGTTAGATTTCCAGACCAAGAGATTTTAAAAATTATAAGTGAGCTCTTCAAAGTGTCTACTGACTATTTGCTAGGTAACTCCGACATAAAAAACCCCTACAATGAAGAAAACCTCCCAGATGATTTTAATACACCAGAGGAAGCAATGGACTTTCTACTTAATAAAAATGTAATAATGGGCTTTACAGGATTTGATATACATAAATTATCTGATGAAGAAAAGACACAATACGCAAGAGACCTACTAGATCATTTAAAGCTGCTGAGTTTGAAATATAAGAAATAAAGTAAGATTTGTATTTAGACTAGATATATTTATTGGGAGGGTTGTTATGCAAAGAAAAGTTGAATTCTATTCTATTAAATTTTCGTTTTTGCCGATGATGTCAAACACTAAATCTGATGATGTTCTGAAAAGTAAGTTTATAAAAGTATTAAATGATACTGATTTTCCAACAGACGCTTATGAAGTTAAATTTTATGAAAGCAATGAATCTAGCGTGACTATTGAGCTTATAGAAAATGAAGATGAACATCTATTCGGTATAATCGCCAAAGTTGAGGACTTGAAGAATGGTCCCTTAAAGAGAATAAAAGAAAAGAAGAGTAAAGAAGTTCTTGATTCTCATTTAGACTCTCTAGATTTCACTTTAGAAAACTATACATATTTTTACCTATGTAAAGAAACATTATATTGTTCAGTAATAAGCAATTATTCTGCTCCGAGATTTCAAAAACACTTCCAAGAGTTTTTAAATAAGCATATGGATATGAGTTTTATACAAGAACTAAAGGTTCAAATAGTTCTTGATGAAAAAATAGACCGGAAATTAAAAACGGTCCAGAAACTTTCACAGTTAGATATGACATTTGACGATACTTCTAGCTTAGGTCGTGAAATATTAGAATTGAGCAATGCCTTTGCAATGTCTCAGGACTCTTTAAGGAGAGCACGAGTAAATATCGACTTGAAATTGCTGCCAATAAGTGAAAATACAAGAGGAATCTTTAGAAAGCTAAAGGATAAGAATAAAGGATTTGAAAAGTTTGAGGTTACTGGTGTTGATGATGAGGATGATGTTATTACCATGGAGTTTATTGAAAGAATATTGGTTAAAAGCGTGGATATAAATATTGATGATACTCAACTCATAACACTTGAAGCTATTGGTGAAATAAAAAAAGCCCTAAAGGGCTCTTTGACGGTTATTTAGATTTACCACTATAATAACTAACTCGATATAGATAATATGAGCTTAGAAATGTTTCTGACACACCTATTGTAAAGAATACAGCCATTACAATGGAGTTAAATCTTATTAATCCTATTACCATTGATATTAGAAAAGCTACTATACCTATCGCCATAGTTTTATATACAATTCTCATATAGCCATTTTCTTTTAGTAGGATAGTAAACTTATTATCTGGTAAGGATATCATTATCCCTAAGGATGTAAATAAAAACCCTGCAAGGATACCTGATAGGTTTATAGCATTTGAAATAAACAGCATATCAATTGGTTTACGATAAAAACTAATCGTACCTAGTGAAACACCAATTATAGGTGCATAAATATAAGCATATTTAACTAGATGCATTTTAATCTCATAATAAATATTGTTTAAGTTATCTAGTAAAGTCATATATATTCACCTCTTTCATAATTATTATACCCATCTTAAGAGGATAGTGAAAGAGAAATTTAATAATTTTTATTAATAATCGTACATATGTTTGGAGGGTAGCTTGTGAATCTTACTTGGATAGATAAATATGTTGATGGAGTAATAGAACTGACTTGCACAAATGATATATTTGAAATTTATAAAACACTAGATATTGAAATAAAAAGAGTTGATAAAGATAACTCTATGCTGCATGGCAACGAGGCCATCTACATAAGAAGTTATCTAGGCTTAGAGCTTGTATTTATTAATGACTCTCTCCCCTTTAGATATGAGAAGTTTATACTTGCTCATGAACTAGCACATGCTTTATTACATATAGATCAGGCACAAGCTGCTTATAATAATGATTTGATTATTAGGAGTAAATTTGAACTTCAAGCTGATTATTTTGCCCTTAAACTGCTAGATATATCTATAGACAAGTATTACTATGAAGGATGCACCTTTGAGCAAGTAGCTAAGAGCTTGTGCGTTTGTGAAGCTATTCTTGAATGTTTGTATAGTTAGTTATTGAGAGAGGAGGTTTTGTTATGCAAACTGCTGTTGCTTATGCTAGATTTTCTAGTGATAACCAAAGAGAAGAATCAATTGATGCTCAGGTAAGAGCTATACAAGAGTATTGTACTCAAAATGATATTGAGCTCCTTAAGATATATTCTGACGAGGCTATGAGTGGAACAACTGACGATAGACCACAGTTTCAAAAGATGATTGAGGAAGTAGAAAACATTAACTATGTAATTGTTCATAAACTGGATAGATTCGCTCGTAATAGATATGACAGTGCTGTTAATAAGAGGAAACTTCGAGATAAAGGTATAAGGGTTATATCTGTACTTGAAAGGTTTGATGATTCTCCTGAGTCTGTTATGCTAGAATCTATCATCGAAGGTATGAATGAATATTATTCTCTTAACCTATCTCGTGAAGTTAAAAAAGGGCATAGAGAAAATGCTTTAAAGGCTAAACATAATGGCGGTAGTCCTCCGCTTGGATATGATGTAGATAAGGATCTCTATTATATTATCAATGAAGATGAGGCTATTATTGTTAGACTTATCTATAAGCTGTATTGCGATGGCCATGGTTATGGAAAAATTATAGATATATTAAGTAGTAATGGATATAGAACAAAGGTTGGAAATGAATTTGGAAAGAATAGTTTATATGAGATTCTAAGAAATGAAAAGTATAGAGGAGTTTATTTGTATAATAGGAGAAAGAGAATGGATAAATCATATAATAACCATAAGAACAGTCCAAATATGATAAGGATTGAGGATGCTATGCCTAAGATTATTGATGATGTTACTTGGGAGAATGTTCGTGATAAAAGAGATGTCAATAAAAGAAAAGGCGGTTCTTTTAGCTCTAAGTTTACATACCTATTATCGGGTAAATTACAGCATGATTGTGGTGCTGTTATGAATGGTACCGTTAAAACTAATAAGAAGTCTGATAATCAAGTCTATTATTATCGCTGTGAGGATAAAGATTGTAATATTAAACCTAAGTCTATCCAGGTGAATAATATTGAGCCTTTTGTTATTAATGCTTTAACTACTTATTTGTTTAATTCTGATTCTACTTTTGCTAAAGAAATGTATAAGAGAGTCAACTCTAAGGATGATGTTGCTGAATTTGAGTTACTCAAAAAGAGATTAGATAAGATTGTAAGAGAAGAGGATAAAATCACAGAGGCGGTTGTAAAGGGGCTCTTAAATGATAGTTTGATTGCTAAGAACAATGACCTGCAAGAACAAAAGACAGCTATTACTATTAAAATTAATAATCTTAAGAGTGATCATAAATCTTATACTATGTCTGAGATAAATGAATATATGAAAAAGTATGCTGATCTAAAGGACTTTGATAGAGAGGCTCAAAAGAAAGTCATTGATATATTTGTTCATAAAGTAATTTTAACAGAAGATAGAGTGCGCATCTTGCTGTATCCTAACCCATTTGGAGGAAGGGCGCAAGACAATGGCGCCTCTCACCCCGACCATCAATACTCCCGACATCTTATAATAGAGATGCCGAGAGTCGCATAGACAGATGAAGCTAGAGATTAAGTTCTCTAGCTTTTTTTATTTTATAAAGTGAAGGTTATTTATATACTTTCAAATTCTTCACTACTTACCTCTTTGTCCCAAGCATCACCGAATTCTTTTTTCAGTAATCTAAGTCCAGATTCAAGTAGCGCTTCTAACTCTTCTGGTGACACCGTCAACCCTTTTTCATTCATCATTATAGTAGCTCGTTCAATAGCTTTAGTGTGTTTCGCATCTCCATCATATGCCCAGTAGACTTGTTGCACAAATAATACTGCTGTATTTACGATTTCTTTTTTAGCTTCAAATTCTGCTTTGATTTCTTTTAGTTTTTCAGTTCCAAATTGTTTTTTAAGTAGCGCCATTACAAAACTAGCTAATAAGATACCAACTAGCATAAATACTTGTACTAATAGATCACTGAATACTTGCTCCATTTTTAACAGTCCTCCTTGTTATCGTTATCTTCTTTATTCTTCTTAATACTTGCAAGGCTCCATAATTCTACTGTGGTAAATGCAAACCAAGCTCCTACAAGCGCCATAGGTTCACTTCCCGTCTTAAGAAACAAATACATTACAGCCAGGGTAAATATTATGTTAATTAAGATAATAAAAATAACGATCTTCTTAGAAAATCGCCCCTTTTTTTTCTTATTTAGATATTCTAGTATTTGCTTATCATCCATTCCATCTAAACCTCTTACTTCCGACATCAATATGCGTAAATGTCTTATACTTGCCTACTCCACCAGCACTAAAGACTTTATCTGCTATAGAATGTACTTTGTCAGGTTTCATATTTAGTGCATTAACATCAGCTGCATTTCCTTTTAGATGTTCACTATTTGTAATGCCACCTACATTCTTGTTGTGAGTGGGACACCTATATCCACTATTTATTATTAAAGCTCCTGTTTGTTTTCTAAGCTCTTCTAATTTTAATAGTAAATTTATATTAAGCTTAACTTTTCCACAATGCCTACACTTAAATTCATTTATTTTGAAATGTGTAATCTGGTCTAGTTTAGAGAGTAATTCATAAGTATTCTTACCAACTATACCATCTGAAGCTAACCCAAATATAGTTTGTAACTCTTTTACAGCTTTTTCTGTGTTGCTTCCAAATATACCATCCACTTCGCCAGCTTTTAAATCTAAATCATTCAATTGCTTTTGTAGTTCTTTAACCTCATTGCCTTTGGATCCTTTTTTTAGAATTGTACCCACCTCTTTCATTTCATCAGTATTCATTAAATACCTCCAATGAATACTTTCCACATTGCCCCTACTATCAAAATTATAATCGCACCTAATACAACTTTTATAAGGTGATTTTCCCGGTCGTTAGGTAAATTCTTTATAATTTCAACATCGTCTTTAATACATTTTAGGTCTTTTCTAGTATCATTCATCTGTTGAGATAGAGTTGTGAAATTAGAGGTTAGCTCATATATCAGCTTATATATGTTTCTCAAATCTGCAACTTCTTTTCTTAATTCCCTTACTGATTCCATGTTATTATTTTGATTGCTTTTCAAAGTTGCTATTTCGTCTACTTTCGTACAATTGTATTCACTCAATATTCCACCTCCTAAAAATTTCCATAAAAAAGAGAACCTTTAAGATTCCCTAAATTCATCTGTCATCAATACGTTTATCATATTCTCCTGCTCAACGGCCTGATTAACTAGATTTTTAATAGTCTCCAATTGTTGACTAATTATGCTTCTTTGGCCTTCGATTAGCTCAATTAATTCCTGATAAGCCTTGTAATCCATATTTAATTAGCCTTCCCCTTCTATTGGATCTGGGATAATATCTTCATACGCAATACTCCCAGATTCTTGTTTTTGGTCTATCATCCTTATATAGTCAATTAACCTCCCTCTACCTATTCTCCCGCCTGAGTCCACTGTGAAATTTGTAAAAAATCCTGATTTCCCAAAATTGTGTGTTATTTCTGTGATGAGCCCTAAATCAGTATTCCCCTCCTCATCCATAATCGTAGCCCCATCGCCTGGCAATAGTTGCGGCCTTAACGGCCCCGTGAAAGTCTCAATTTTGCCCACTCTTTCAAGTCTACTGGCAATTTCAATCGCTATTTCTTGCGCATTGGCAAGATTGGTTCCTTCTGCAACTTGCACAAATAAAGTTTTGTTAGATTGCAAATTCCATCCACTAAATGTTCCTACCTCTTCATATACTTCAATATTCCATTTGCTATCATGCACGCATACTTTCCTGTAACTTTCTTGGTCATCCATTGTTATAGATCTTGAAAATATATCCTTGTTTCTTTGAAAATTATACATTCCCCTTGTTGAAAACAAGCTGTATGTTGGAGAGCCTACAATAATTTCTTCGTTTACAGTTTCCTCCATTTTCCAATCAACCATTGACCTAAATATTTCTTCAAGTGCTGCATAAATTGTTTTGTTAGGGTCAAACTTGTATCTTCTATTTGTAGTATTATATTCAACTTCATATTGATCTATTCCCAAGTTAGATTTTACAAATATTTCATTGATTATGTTGGTTATCATTCCATAGCTAATTGAATTATTATTATTGAGAGTTTGGTCTTTTAATGCTTTACCTATTAGGTTTCTACCATCGGCAGAGACTGTGTTACTTTTTACAGAGTAATCTGATCGGTCAACATAAAAAGTTCCCATTTTGCATTCCTCAAAATCATCTCCCATCCCAAAGTTAAATATAATCTTAGCACCTGGACTTAATAAAGTTGACTTCTCGTTCATGACTATAGGACCTTTTATCTCGGTTTCTTTGTCTATTGGGTTTTCCATGGTTAATGTGAATGATGAAATTGGATTGTCTATACTGAGTTTTATCGAACCATCTGAAAGATATTTACTCATATCATATTGAAACTCATATATTAATAGTTTTTGAGCATCATCGTTTTTGTAACTTCCGACAATCCCAAAACCTGGCAAAGTTTTTACTTGTAATTTACTCATATTTTCATCAGGAGAGACATCCAAACTCTCGCCCCAATTGACTACAGAAAAGTCTCCATCAATTTTTTCTGTAGCGGAACCGTAAAGTCTCCCATCTTCTATATATAGGAGTTGCCCTTCGGTATTGTAATATTGTAGAAAATCAGGAAATTTACCTTTTCCTACCTTTCCCGTATCCTCAAATTGTAATTCCATTATTTTATCAACCCCTTAAAGCTATCTCTATTTAGACATCTACTCTAATGACCTTAATTTCTTTTGACTTAAAATAAGGGCAATCGTTTGAGTTGCTATAGCAATTTTTTAGATGGTAATTTATAGGTTTCTGAGCTTTTTCGTTCGTACATACGCATCCATCATCGTATAAATCTCCATCTATTTCATCCTCATATTCTTCATGATAGGTACAACTAGAACAGATTGATTCTCCTTCTGGACTTTCTTTTAAAATTTCTAGTATTTCATTTTCTTTTATCTCTTCTTTGCAATTCTTAACTACTAATAAAGTTTTACACTTAGGACATGTAATCGTATTCCCCCTTGCCCAATACTCCATCCTATTACCACATTCAGGACATATTTTTTCAATAGTTTTCATGTTATCACTCCTAGCTTTGTTGTATCTATTTTAATGGTGCCCTTTTTGTTTTTATATATAAATTTATGTTTTTCAAATAATGACTCGATAAAATTGTGACTATTTGCATGCCCAGCATGACCCATCCAACTGTTGAGCATGGATTCTGCTTTATTAATACTTAATTTGCCTTCTAATATTAAACTAGGCATGGCTTTTATTTTTCGCTTGATTTTCTTTTTGCTTTCGCTTCTGAGGAGTTTATGAGTAGCGTATATTTTGTAACCTATTGCATTCACTCCTTGGGCGATTGGAAATAACTTTGTCTTATTGAAATTAAGGTTTAAATTAAGTATTTTGTTTGTATATATTGTCATTTTATTAAGTACCTCTTTTGCAGTCTCTTTGTTTAGAAGTATCATTATAATATCGTCCATGTATCGCACATAATATTTAACTTTTAAAACTCTCTTGCAATATTGATCTAATTCATTCAGATACACGTTTGCGCATATTTGGCTTAGTGTATTGCCTAGAGGTAACCCTAGTAGATCTATGTCGTCAGCACTGTCGATAATTTTAAATATCAGCCGCAGTGTTTTCTTAGATTTGATGGCCTTGGGAAGTAGTGTTTTTAACACATTTCTATCAATGCTATAAAAAAACTTCTCCATATCTGCCTTGATTATAGTTGCATCTGACCCATATTCCCACATTGTTTTTTTCATAAAGAACTGAATTCTTTCAGCACATTTATGAGTTCCTTTGCCTTCGATGCAGGCATAACTATCAAATATAAACTTATCCTTATAAATTTCCTTTAACGTATCATTAATCGCCAGTTGAACAACTTTATCTTTAAAGTGAGGTGCATCTACTATTCTTTTTTTAGGTTCGAACACGGGAAATCTTAAATATCCATCAAATTCATATGTCTCATTTATAAGAGAAGCCCTTAATGTTCTTATGTTTTCTGTTTCATCCTGACTAAATACTATGGCTTCTCTATTGTATTTTCCATCACCTTTAAGAGCTTTGTTGTATGCTTTTTCAATAGTGCCCTTGTGAGTAATTTTGTCAAATATTTCTCCATGTTGTTTGTGATTTTTCGACATCACTGGTGTTCCTTTCTGTAAAGTACTAAGCACTATGCCATTATTTATGTGTTTACACCTGTTGCCCAAGTGAAGGAATTAAGCTCTCTTGAATTAATCCAAGTCATGTTGTTACAACCTTAATCGCAACAATCTAATTAACTTTTTTAAATCAGGACTGGGCGGAAACCGTAGTTAGAATTAGAGTTCGACGGAGTGTTGTTGTTCGAGTTCTCCACGGAATTGTTACCACGGTTGATGCGGTTCGAGCCGGTTACAGCTTAATCCCTATATTTTTATTTCTTTATAGTTGCCATAATGTAACCTTTTAGCATCTTGCTTATTTCTGTCATTCGATCATCTGTATGATTATAAAATCCTTTTGAAATATATTTCCTTCTTTTTGCAAATTTTACCTGTGATCTAATCAATTGAAAATATCCATCCGCTTCTTGAAGATGTAGAAGCCTCTTTGACTTTACGCTATTCGCCAATGAAATACATTTCATTAATTCAAAAATGTTAAGCGTTATATATTCTGCAAGCCTAAACTTTTCATAATTTGGAAATTTAACCAACCTTGGATAAATTGTGTCTAAAAGCGTTTCTATCTTTTTGTATATTATTAAATCATCATTGTAACTCATTTGACCTCCTTTCTTTATGTCTTTATGCCCTCACCTGCGTTCGGGACAGTTTAAGAGTTGAGAGTATAGAGGTAGACCAAGACTGGGCGGAAACCGTAGCTAGAAGAAGAGCTCGACGGAGTGTAGCTGCCCGAGCCCTCCACGGAAAAGTAACCACGGTAGATGCGGTACGAGCCGGAAGGAGTTGATGTCCAAGTAGCCCTACCGTTCCCAGATGTTACCCTTAAGTCAGAATCACTTAAACTTGCCCATTGCTGATAATTTGCATGCACTGGATAAATTAATTTATTCCATTCGGCTGAACTTAAGGATCTTACTGCAAAAACATGATTCCCGACTTTAACCTTCTTGTCCCCGAAAATAGCCCCAATTGCATTAATATCATTCCACGATAAATCGTATCGAGGCGGTCTTTTTGCAACGTATATAATTTCGTTGTTGTTATAATATTTAAGCCAACCTGCATCGCTTTCTTGAGCTGTTCCTGCAGTAAGTCCTATTTCAGAAGCTAAGGTATCTCCACTTATGAAATCTACTGCAGCCACTTCCCCAAAATATCCGCCATCCGTATCGCCAAAGGCTAATGTTTGTGGACCAGCTAAATCTGTAGGCAGTATTGGATCTGGTTCTATTGGAGACGGTTGGTTAGCTCCGAATGTTATTTTCATTGTAAATGGCAGCTCATAATTTTCATCTTTAGGCATATATTTAGTAGTGTAGTCAGCTGTGACCTTTAGCGTGTCTGCTGCTGGTGCATCGAGTATAACTTTATCATCAAAAGTTTGAGTAAAAGCAGTTGTCGCAGTCCCATCTACATAAACTACCAGATTTGTAACTTCTAGATTAGGAATTTGAAATGTGTCGTTAACCCCATCTCCAGTTCCAAGCTCAACATCAGTTCTATTTGTCCCTGTGTAGACTCCCGTCCTTGGCAGCTTCCATCTTAGTCCTCCGCTTCTCCAATCAATCGCCTTAACATCTCGGTTCAAATCATAAACTGAAAATCTCCCACTTAAAGTAAAACTCCTTTCGCTTAGATTTATTGTTTTTGTTGCAGTTAATGTTGGTATTCTTTCCGATTCTTGACTTAATAAATCGTTGAGCCCTACAACATTACTTGGGGCGCTTGAACCTGTTAAATAATTTCTAAGTCCATCTCCATAAAAAAAACAACCCGAGTCTACTGAATATACTTCAGCGAATAAAGTTGAATAAATGTCTATAATAATTGTGGAATTTTTTGGAACAGATAGAGGGTTGCCCTCAGAGTCAGTTATTTTTGCATGAGTATTTATATTTATGCTAGTATCTGAAATTCCAACTTCACTTAAATATACATCCTCCTCTGGATCATTATATTCCCACGATTCTAATCGTATTGATTGTGTCCATATACTTGTAGGGTAGCTTCTTACTAATGATTCTTGTTGAGCTGGTTTGTTTCCTAACCTATCGAATAGAATTGGTGTAGCTGGGTCAAGCGTTCCGTTCCCAGTCCCAAATACAATGTTTGTAAAAAAACTGTTTCCTGCTAACAATCTTTCATACATCCTATCCTTAACTATGTTTTCTGCCATCCCTACTTTGTCTTGGATAATCTCCATGGTCTTAGCATCTCTTGGAATAATGTCAAATCTATTATGGAGCCTTACCCTTAAATTAGCTTTCATTTATTACCATCTCCTTTTCTAAGGGTTAATAACCCCTACATACACAAGTTCTACTGTTAATTCCGCTGGTGCTACTATTAGAGTTTCCTCTCCAAATCCTTTCTTATATGTTATTTCTTCAAGATTAGCAATTAATTCAACTGCTGCAACTGTCAGAGTTTCTTCGATTCCTGGATTAGGTTCAGCTACAAGCCCAGTCGGTATAAATGTTCTCGTAAAACTTTCTACTGGTCCACCTCTCCCAGCAAGGCTTCCTGCGGATGCATCGTATTTTACACTTATATCCCCTTCAATGGTTGCAAACCTAGAAAATGTGTCCATTGTGATTAACAACGCTTTGTTTACCGTTGGATGAGGCTCAACGCTTAAAATTTGATATTCTTTATCCAACAACGGTCCATTAATATATTTATATTCTTGCCCCGTTATTTCCCATCCTGCCTTTAACTCCTCTTTTAATATTTCCGATTTAGCTTTGAATTTAATAGCCAGAGTTGCAGCGCTTGCTTGGTCCGATGCGCTCATTACAAAACTATTTGGTGATTCGCTTGCATTGGTTGAACTTAAACTTGCTATTGCCAACCCTACTCCACTTCTATTTGAGGCTATATTGTTTTCAGTAAAATTTTCTGGAAAACCTGTTATATCTCTATAATCACACCCAGCAAAGGTAACCCATAATGTAGGAGTTTCTAAATCAAATCCAGATGCCAAGCTTGGCGATGTCGGATTTGATGTAGTACCTTTGTAAGCATCTGATACAACTGGTGCATCAGCTTTTGGAATAGAAACTACGATTGCTGTCGTTTCTTCTGAATCGTGTGTTAGGGTAAATTGTTTTGCTTCTCCCTGATAATATTTATAATGTACAGATAATCTGTGATAAGTGTCATAAGATGTGAAAATCCTCTCCCACCCATCAGCTACACTTTCGATAGGATCATCATCTTTTGCCCAAAACAACAATAATAAATCTCCCACTTGCGCCGATTCTGGAATATCTATAGTGGAGGATGAACCATAAGAAGTTTGTGTCGTGTAACCACTTATGCTAGGAAAATCAGGTAATAAAATCATATCCTCGTTATTTATTATTTCTTCTGTAAACTGAACTGTTATTTTCTGCCCTTTACTTTTATTCATTATAAATCACCTCTACTTCTGGCAACGGAATAAATGTTGGTACTAAGTTTACAGGAATAAATACGTGCGTCATATTTATATAAGTATATCCTGCAGGGTTTATTGAACCCATGATGTTAATTTGAATATCACCATAAACATTATTAATTCCACTATCGACAATATCCGATACATTTAGCTGATATTTAAAATCGTCTACCTTGGTTACGCTTGAAATTTGGATTACTGTAGTATTATCAAGATTAACAGCTGTTATATTCCCAACAGATAAATCTGGTATTGGATGGTCAATTGTCAATTCTATAACCCATCCCCAATCTTCATACTCTTCATCTTCTTCATTAATCATAACTTTTGATACATTTAATGCTATAAAATCATTGTCAGTATCCGCATACAGCAATCCTATATCAAGCTCAGCTGGTACTACTGACAGAGTTTCTAACCCATAACCACTTATATACTCAATTGGTTCAAGTTTAGCAATCAGCTCTGCTGGAGAAACAGACAGTGTATCAGCAGCAACAGCCATTCCTGCCCAACTCCTGCCTGTAATGCACCAGTAGATGTCTTGCAATGAATCTTCTACAACAAACCCCATTCTATAATCGTTTGTTATAAATAAATTAAGTGACAATGCTGTCCCTGTAAACTCTGCAACCTGTCTTTCAGGCTCCCATGTATAAGAAAAATCTAACAACTGGCAGTAATTTCTATAATAGACTTTGCCATCGGTTTTGATATAACCAACGACAATGCCTTGATCCTTATCTGCCATATTAAGATTTTTCCAAGCTCTAATCGACCTACAATATACGACATCCTGTGCCAATTCTTGTTTTGTGCTTATATTATCCCAATGTTGAGCCCATAGTTTATTCCCATCATCCACCCACATTATCCAAGGCTTTTCATGAGTAACCAATCTCCATAGTTGCCTATATCTCTTCCATTCTCCATCGAATGCAATTGCAACTGATGATCCATTTCCAACATTAAATTGATCTATCCACCCATCCTTGAATGTATCTGGATACTCCCTAATACTAGTCCCAACAATTTCTTCATTAACGTGTATTTCATACATTCGATTTGGTGTTCCCGTTATTTTCTGCCTTCTTGGAGCCACAGATACATCTCCAAGCCCTGACTTTTGTCTTATAGTTTCAACAACCCAATGCGACCCATCACTAATAGTGTTTTTAGGCCTTGCTATTGTAACATCCATTTTAGGATCAGCATTTTCATATATGGTTTGGTTTTGCTTGTTTATTTTATCCATTAAAGAAGGAGTTATATCTCTCATATAACACCTTCTTGACCTATAACAATAATTATATCTGCATTATATAATCTTTTAGTGTTACTACCTTTTACAACAATTTTTATACTAGGATATGCCTTAAGTAACCCAACATAATATTTTCCATACCAATTTAATTTAATTGGGGCATCTATTCTATATGCATAATCAAGATAAGCTTTCGCATTCTCATTTATATTACAACTGATACTAGCCTCATTTATAGCTGAACCAATTGACTGTATATGATAAGTACCGTCAAATAATCTGTTTCGTTTTTTTTCAGCTTCAGGAGATATTAGTACATTGGATATCTCAAGAGTGATTAGATCGTTGTTGATTGTCATTAGTTTGTTCATCTAGATCTAACCTCCCTTCTTAATTCATTCATTACGATTTCAGTAACTGCGATAACTTGATTTTTACTATCTACACCTTCAAGTCTTATAGTTCCTGTATGTTCCATAACTGATTCACTGTTTTTATTTCCACTACTACCTACATTGACTCCATATCCGCCTGCGCCTTCCACTGCAAGCTTTCCATTAAGTCCTCTCATAGCATTGTCAACTTGTTTTGCGCTGTCAGCAATACCCTCTGCCATACCAACACCTATCATTTTACCTACTTGATCTCTCATTACAGTAGAAGGAGATCTAATCCCTAAGAATTTTTTAGCACTGTTTAGAGCACCTTTTGCAGCATCAACAACTCCATTCGCTAGATTTTTAGCAGCTGATGCTACTCCACTTGCAATACCAGTTATAATATCCTTTCCAAGTTGTCCCCATTGAATAGTCTTAAACTTAGATACAAGCTCTGAAAATAGCTTAGGAACAAATGTTATTATGCTTATTATTCCGTCAAGCAAACCTTTTAAAATAGCACCTATAATCTGAACTACAGATACTATAATAGTCGGTATACTTTCAATTAAGGCTCCTGCAAGAGCAACTATTATCATTATTGCAGCTGTTATAATTTGTGGTAAGTTTTGCGTTAATACCGATACTATTGTTGTAATAATCTGTGGTACCATCTGAATCAGCTGAGGTAATGCTTTTATTAATCCTTCAACTAAAGCTGTTATAATCGATATAGAAGCTTCTACTAGTTTAGGAAGAGCATTTATTAACCCAGTAATCAGCATTAATAATGCGGTTATTCCTGCCTCTATTAGCATTGGTCCATTATCAACTAGGACTTCTATAATTATATCTAGTAACATTAAAGTCGCATCAATCATTGGCGGTAATAACTCAGGTACAGATGAAACAATAGCACCAATTAAACTACCAATAATTGCAGTACCCATTTCTGCTAGTCCTGGAAGTAAATCTCCCAGTGATCCAACTATTGATGTCATGGCAGCTGGCAATACCGCAATAATATTGTCTAAAATAGGAATAACATTCGCAACTACTGCTTGAAAAGCATCCACTAAATTCATTGTCAGATTAGTCATATCAGCATTAGTATTTCCAAGCCCTGCTGTGAAAGAACCAAGAGCCGCTTGCATTAATCCAAGTGAGCCCGATATTGTCTCTGTAGATTCTTTAGCAAAGTTACCTGCATACTGTTGTGTATTTTCGAAGAACATCTGCATAGCAACCTCAGCTTTTTCAGCTTGAGTAGCTGTTTTCCATGTAAAATCTAATCCCGCTGCTAGTGCATATGCTTCGATATTAGTAGCATTCATAGCAACTCCAAGATTGTCCATCATTGTAAAGTTACCTTTTGCAGCACCGGCAACAGAATCAAGTGCAACTTGCATATCAATACCCATTACAGATGCCATATCAGCTGCTCTTTGCATAGCGCCTTCTGTAAGTTCAAGGCTTTTTTGTTGTTCTACTCCTGAACCTTGAAATAAAGCACCCATCTTATTAGCTGTAGCAAGATAATCACTTTGAGAAACACCAAGGTTTTTATAGGCATCTTCTCCTGTCTTTTGAATAGATGCTGCATATTCACCAAAAACTGCTTCTGAACCTCCAAGGTTTTGTTCTAATTCTCCAAACTGCTCAACAACTTTTTTACCCATGCTAATTGCAGCAGCGACTGCGGCTAGTGTTACAGCACCTACTGCAATACCAACACCTTTAGCAATTCCACCAAATTTTTCAAACTTACCGCCTGATTTTTCTGTTTCATTACCTAAATTATCTAGCGCCTTGACATTATCTCCGACTTCTCTCTCCATATCATTTAACTCAGCTGTAGCTTTATTTACTGCTTGTTGCCATCCTTGAGTAGTTTTATCATTTTCACCGTATTTATCAGAGGATGCTTGCAATCCTTTAGCCAGTTGCTCAAGTTTACTTTTTTGCTCATCTATTTGTTTATTAAGGACTCCATTTTTCGCAGTATAAGCCTCTTGAGACTTATCACCTTTGTCAAATTCAGATGATACTGCTTTCATTTCAGTTCCAAGAGTTCTCATATTAGTATTTATTTGATTTATAGCATCTCTGAATTCCTTTTCGCCTTCAATACCAATCTTTGGACCTATATCGTAAGCCATTCTATCACCACCTTATAACCAATCTGGTGCATCTTTCGCTCGTCTGTATTCTTTTCCGTTTATTACTTTTACATTAGGATCATCTTCTGGTTTAAATTGTATAAAAGCTAGTAAATTTGATATATCCGTCTCATCTATCTCATATAAGGACCACCCGAATTTATTTACAATAGTCCTTTTTAGATTAAGCATTGTGGATCTATATCCAACGGGAGAATCATCTTCCAGTTCTCCCGATGCTAGTTTTTTTTCATCTCTCCACCAATGTTATTGCATATGCTCGAAAATGCTTTCATTAATTCAGCTTGTTCTACGCCCTCATTCAGTTCTTCTAAACTAAATTGATATTTAAATATTAATAAAATAAGACTTTTTAAATCTCCATAGAAATTCTTTACCTCAGCAATACTCACATTTCCTTTTTCTAATCCATCAGCTCTTTCAGCTAAGTCAAAGATATTATCCATCATTCCTGTTTTTAAGCTGCATGTTGTAAATGATTTAGTTTTCTTTCCTTCATCGTCTGTAAAATTTATAAATACAGGTTTCATTAAACGCTCCTCCTTATATTAAAAAAGAAAAGGCGACAGTTAAGTCGCCTTTATGCAGTAGTAAATCCTACTACTTGATTTTCTATTTTTTGTCCATGAACATCTATCGCATTAGTTATAATTAATGTATAGCTTGTCGCTGCTGTTAGATCAGCAACTGGATTAACAGTCACAATCTTTCCAGTAGCATCTTTAGATACTGTAACTGCGACTGGTGAGAATGTATTGTCGAATAATGTGATCATATGAACCATTATTTTATTACTAAATGTCAATACTATATCACTATCAGCTGCAACAGCTGTAGCCTCATCAGCTGGCAGACTTTCAATTAAGCTAAGCGCTATTGGTGTGCTTGCGGTATCTGGTGTCTGAACTTGATTAAACCAAGTCGAAGCATCAAACTGTTCGTCTACAGTATCAGCATAGATTTTTTTCATACCTTTCATTTCTCCATTAAGCGGCCATTGCTTAGTTGTAACAACAGCTGTGAAAGTTAATTGATATGTTTTAATATCATATGATTCTGTTTTAGTTGCTGCCTCTTCTGTTCCACCTGAAAATTTTCCTTTTAGATATTGATAATATCTATATCCGTTTTTGCCTCTATTGTATCTGAAACTTAAAGCTACATCTGGTGGATTAGGATCTCCAGTATCTAATACTCTTCCACTAGCCTCGTCATAATGTTTACCAAGATACTTAGCAGCTTTTTTGGCTGGTACTCCTGAAACTGTCATAGTAACAGTAGTTCCACCTTCTGAAACATAACTATTAGCTGATACATTGTCATAATATGTCGATTGAATATCAACCTCTGTATCATTTACAATCTCAGCAGTTGGCGCAAAATACTCTGGTGTTTCAGCTAAATATTCTGCTTCTGAATCCGTTAATATAAGAGCCGTATGCAAATTATCGACTCCTACAAATTCATCATATTGCTTATCCATCTAATTACCTCCTCTATCCCATTAATTTCTTAAACTCTTCATCAATTATTTCATCCATCTTTGCCTGAGCTTGTTTTTTTGTCGCATTCACAGCTGGTCTTACGAAAGGTTTTTTTTTCTTAGTGCTGGAACCACTTTCAATAACTCTAGCTTTTAATTGATTAGCTACACCATGGCTGTCATAACCATCAAAGCCTATCTTTGTATTCCAATTACCTTTATTATCTCTAGTAATTGGAGTTACTCCAAAAGAAGCTATTAGTTCGCCAGTTGCTTCATTGGATAATACACCTTGCAAGTTTTGTTTTATTCGGTTGGCCACTATTTCAGCAGCCCCGTATATTGCCTTTTTAGCAACCTCCTCTGATTCTATTGATAATCTAGATAGTGCAAGTGCAAAGTCATCACTAGCCTTAAAAGCAAATCTAGCCATCATTAATCACCTCAAACACCCACTCATGATGAATATATTTAGTCTCCTCTTCATACTGTACTGAGTTTAGTTTCCAAGCTATTTGAGCCTCTGTCAATTTATTTTGAATTAAATCAACATTACTATCAAATTCTGTCTTTGTAAAATAATCAATGGAGCCTTGAATTACTTGATTTGTTTTTCTATTATCTGCGTGTCCTGAACCTGCCTCAGTGTCCTCTGCCCATACAATGTATTTATCAGGTTTTTTATGTGCAAAATAATGAAATGTATCTGGGGTTACTGTTAATAATAGATCTCTAATTTCACTCAATCTCATAATCAGCATCAACCCTTTCTAGTGATAAATCCATCATTGGTGGAGAAACTTCGACAGGATGTTGTCTCTGGACTATTTTATATTGTTTCCCATCATTTGGGACCGCAATATCTTGAGCTGAGATAATATCTAGTCTAGGAACTCTAATCATAAGCTCAATTTTCTCCTGGTCTTGCAAAGCTAGCCTGTATCTTGTAACTCCTACAGTTCTTTCGTCATATCTCAAAGAAGCTTTAAGAGTTAACCCATCTTTAGGCATGTTTCCAGACTCAGCAATGTTTTTTACTTCATAAATTTTAACTATCCCATCTTTAAGTGGTTGGGTTGTCGATTTCATACTGTTCAACCTCCTTATCCATCTGAAGGGCTAGTATCTCATGTAGATAATTAATTTTAAATTGATCCAGTGCATTAGATCTAGCATATCTACAATAATCAAATAATAATTCTCTCGGTTTATTTTCTTCTGTGTAGTCTTGTTCTACTCCTGCTATTCTATCTATATACTTGGTACCTCTTGTTATAATCCCTGTAAGTTTAGAGTCAATATCTGAATCAGTCCAAGTAATATCAAGATAGTTTTTAACATCTGTTAACAATCCTTCTGGTAAAGTCATTTAATCACCTACTTCTTAGTAGATTTCTTTTTAGTATCTTTCTTTACTTCTTTTTTTATTTCCTCAACAAAAATACCACGAGGCCCCTCGGTTAATTCGAGGAACCTCTCTTTTGATATTTCTAATTTGCAACCTAACTCAATAGATGCTAGAGTGTTTTTATCAATAAATGATCTAATAACTTTAACTTTCATATATTACACCACTTCTTGAGTTGATACTGTTCCCTCAACTGTTACTTTTTGAATAGTTGGTACTAGATTAGTAATATCTAACAATGCAAATGCGTTATTATCTTTAGGCTGGCCATGTCCATAGAATTTAGTTAAATAAACTCTCTCATCTTCTAGGAATCTGTATTCATCCGAGTATTCAATCTTCCCTGATTTTCCTGTCCCAGCTGCCATCATATATCTTTTACCAAGCCCGATTATCGCCTCATTTACTTCAACTTGTGTAGATTGGATTACAGTTGTTGGAAATGGGAATACATCATTAGCATAAGTTCCATCTGCTCTTTGAACTGTACTTGCTGGCATTACTTTAGTCAAATAGTCCTTAGGATTAACAACTAAAATAACGTTTTGAACTATTCTTGCATTTCCATTTTCAGTTGTTGCTAAATCTCCAAGTACTACTCCATAAGATATTGGATCAAATGAATTAAATGTTACTTTTGCCTTATCTGGATATCCAGTAGCAGGATCTACTGCACCAGCCATATTTTTTCTCATACCGATTGGCTCATGTAGATTGATTGTTTGACCTTTACCGTTTAAAATTCCATCTTCTAACCCTAAATATAAAGCTTCAGACAATATAGTTCTTACATACTTATCTAACCAAGCTGGTCCTAAATCTAACATAGCTTTACACACTGGTAGGAATGCTGATAGCTTGTTTTGTTGCAAATCAATTTTCTTAAATCCTGATGTAATTTCCTTTACTATCTCAGCACATAATGGTGACCAAGTAGCTAGTTGATTTTCATTAGTGTTCAATAACCACTCTGTAACAGCCCCTGCGTTTTGGAAATCAATCGCATCTAGTAATGGATGAGCAGACACTAAATCGCTGAATACATCCTCTATCACAGTCTTAGGCATTACTATATCTAAATCTGTAAGAGCTTGCTTAGGATTAGATGACTTCATAGCATCTATAACTTTTTGATAATAGTCTTTCTCCTCAGATGTAAGTTGTCTAGTCCCTCTTGCTGCTAAAATATTGGTATCAACTGATTCCACTATCTCTTTTGCCTCAGCAAGTAATGTTGTCTGAATGTTTTCTGTAAATTCACCAAAAGCTAAAGTGAACTCCTCTTCTTTGCCATCTTTCATTGCTGCATTCATTCTTGCTACTATCTCCTGCTTTTGTTGTGCTAATAGATCTTTATTCTTCATTTACTTTACCCCCTAAATTTTATTATTTTTTACTATTGCGGACATTAAATTTAATACATTATTTCTTTTTTGTTCTGGTTCTGGTTCTGGTTCTGGTGGTGATGATGGTTCTTCTGGTTCTGTTGGTTCAACTGCAACAGGCTTTGCCATCTCTCTTATTTGTGCAGCTATAACCTTGTTAAAGTTGAGTTTTTGCTCTAGTGTTTGATTTACATTTTTAAGCATCTCATTAGCTTGTGTTAAATCAACCTCTTCTGAACCTATTGAATCGCATAACCCATATTCAAAACACTGATCAGCAGTTAACCAAGTTTCATTCTCTAACAGCTCCATCAATTTTTCTTCTGTTATTTTGCCATTAGCTTTTTCTAGGTATGCTTGTCTATTACCTTTCATAATTGTGTCTAGATCATCTGCTGCTTTTCTTAATTCTTTTGAATTTCCTAATACAATATTCCAGGCATTGTGTATCATCATCATAGTGTTTTTAGGCATTATGATTTTATCTCCTGCCATTGCAATAATTGATGCTACACTACAAGCAAATCCATCTACATATACAATCTTCTCAGCTGAATGTCTTTTTAATTGGCTATAAATTGCAGTTCCCTCAAAGACACTGCCTCCATATGAATTGATATAAATGTTAATCTTAGTCGCTTGTGGATATTTAGCTAGTTCATTTCTAAAATGATTAGCTGATGTTTCACTTTCTATTACTTCATCCATCCACCAATCATAGCCATCACCCTTAACATCTCCATAAATATACATATCTAATATGTTCGGCTCTGTAGCTTGTTTTATTTCCCATATTCTTTTCACTCTCTCACCTCCATTTATTTTAGTGCAAGTGTTCATTTTTTCACTCACCATCACCACCTTTAAGTGAATTCATTAATTCTTCAATCGCTGCATAGTTTTTAGTCATATAATGTTCCCAAGCCCAAGGCTCATCTATTATTTCTTCTCCTACAAGTTTTCTAATATCATTTACACAGAATGCTCCAGAAGAAATTAATTTATCAATTGATGTTGATACACTTAATAGATCTATATGTTTTATAGTCTTTGTATCTATTTTTATAAAGGTGCCTTTTGAGTACCCTAAATACCCTGATCGCTTTCTGTTTATTTCTTCTTGCATCATATCTACAAGAGGATCTATACAAAATGTCAATAAATTATCCACCGCATCTTTGCTACCTGATACCTCCCCTTTTAACAAGATTGGCGGGGTTCCTATAGCTCTACCGGTAAAGTCATATATATCATCAACCATAGCTTTAATATCTCTAGTCCCTTCATTACTGTAAGTCTTAGAGCCTATATCTGTGTATGAATAACCATCAAACAATGGTAATACTGCATTATTAGATTCGAAGAACGTCTTAAACTTCTGATTCATTAGTTTTCCAAATGTTTCATTAAAATTTTTATTTCCTTGAGCTGTTCCGTTTATATCTAATATTCCTCTATTGCCTCTAGATTTTTCATAGCTTTTTTGAGCATAGGTAATTAATTTTCCATAACTTTCATACATCCCATTTATAAGTTTTCTAACATCCTCATTATTCAGTTTGAAATAAAGAACCTCACTCATACTAAAGGTTTTGTTAAACTCAAACCCATTGACCATTACACTTGTAAACTGATTTTCAAAGAGTGCAAATTCTTTTTTATAGAAAGTATCTGCAACTAAAAGTTGACCATTAGATTCTATTACTAGGCATTCATTATTTTCATACAGCTTAGTAATTAGCTTAGTTATAAACTGGGTTGAGTTTTGGTTCTTATTTGGTTCTATATTCCACATATAGTATTCTTCTTTTTTTACCTCCTCATTTTTAAAGTAGGTCTTAAACTCACATTTACTTATTGATTTAGATATAAGATTTATTGCTGAATAAAAAGCTAAATTTCTTACCACTAACTCTGCTTGTAGATTAAAAAACTCTTCTATTTCTACTTCTGTAGGGATTGGGTCTCCTGCTAGTCTATTAACTATCCATGTTATTAATCCCACATTCTCTCACCTCCTCAATATGTGTAGACTTCTACATCTGGTGTTTCTAAATTGCTGTTTTCTAAAATATCCTCTAATATCATTGAATGGACTAAAGCCATAAAAGGATCTGTTTTTCTGCTCTTACCTTCAATCTTTCCATAATAGTAATTTCCTGTATCTGTTCCTTGTTTCTTTCCTGCTCGAATTAGTTTAGTATTATTAGTCGCCCATCTTAGAAGTGGATTGTCTCCCCAAACAAAGTATTGGTTTGCAAAACATGATTCAATAACAGGAACAATTTTCATAATGTCAGATGGCCTAACTAGATATAAATTGTTAAAATCTTTATGAAATCCAATTCTCTTTAATGATTCAGCTAATAGTGCATACCTATAATTATCTAATGCTAACTTAGTAATGTTATATTTTTCTGCCATTTGTTCAATATAATCAGTTATCAAATCTGGACTTATCTCCACATCATCAACTAGAGTTAGTAAACTTTCTTTTGCCCACTGTCTATAAGGTATCTTTAGCTTTGATAAATCAGCTGATTGTAAACATAGCCAGCTGTGAGAAATATCAAATCTTTTATCTCCATCTTTAAAGTGAAAGTTTACAGATGCTAAGTCTGTAACTTTTGTATAGTCAATACCAACTGTTGCTGTATATGAGGATAAGTCTGGTATAGATTTATTTGATGCTATTATGTTTTCCCATTCTGTAACTTGTAGATCCTTGTTACCTTTTGGGTAATTCATTCGTTTAGTATAGAACTCCTCTTCCATTGCTGGTTGATACTTCATCTCTATAAATGCCTTATCCATCTCCGCTTTTAGTGATGTTAAATACTTAAGTGATGGATTCGCCTTGTGCCAATTCTTAGGATCTAATACCTCTTCCTCTTTTGTAATTCTATATATTAATGGCAACCATGGTAAATCTTTTATAGTGCCGTTTAAGATATCTTTAGAAATTGCTAATATATCATCTAGTACACCCTCTCTTACATTACCATTTGTGGTAATATAAAAAGCTCTGGAATGTTTTCTCTTTCCAAAGCCTGAGGTAAATACTTTTATATTGTCATAACTTTCATACGCATGTGCTTCATCAAATATTAAGCAGCCTGTTCTTTTGCTGTCTTTTGTCTTAGAGTTTGATGTATTGAATTTAATATATGATTTTGTTTTTAGATTTGTTATTATCTCTTTTGATTTATAGAAAAACTTCTTTAACTTCGACCATTTTTCTTCTAGCATTTCATATATATCATTAAATGATGTTTTGGCTTGATCTTCGGCATTAGCTACTATGTCTATGTTGTATCCTTTGATTCCATGATAGTGTGTTGTTAAGTACCAGGCAATTGGAGAGATAAATCCATTCTTACCATTTCCCCTACCCATCATTATAACGATAGTACTAAATACTACTGTATCTATTGATTTATAAAAACAATGAATGCAAGCTGTAACTAATAATTCCCAGTCAAACATTTTGATTTCAAAATACTTTTCCATCAATTCTACTGCTTTATATATCTTGTCAGAATCTATAAATACATCTGAATTATTTAACTTATATTCTATATAATCCATAGCAAATAGTATATCTTCATCCACTAAAATAGAACCATTTCTACAGCCATCTATATAATTATCAATGTATGGATGGTAGTTTTTCTGTCTACATTTCGTCATCATCCTCATCAGCACCTTCAAATGATGTAGCTTTCAGCCCCAGTTCATTTAATATTTTTAACATCTGAGCATTGGTCTTATTAAACTCTGAAATTGAATCATTTCTTTTATATCCCGATTGCCCTCCACCATTGTTATACTCTGTATTAACTCCTCTTGTCTTTATATCTTTTATTAACTTATTTTTAATATCATACATGGCCATATAATCATCTATAAGGTTTAGGTAATGACCACCATAAACTCCATTCCTTTCCAACTGATCTAATAAATCTTCTTTGATATTTGTTTTTTTACTTTTAGCCATACCCCACCCCTCCCTTGTGTGAATTATTGAAAAATATCCTTTTTCCAC
>JGI1221J11331_1000037_pt1 | contig 35493 bp, 33 predicted proteins | sample LakVidmifraction_4_FD_11331 | JGI IMG/M metagenome (IMG submission 11331) | reverse complement strand
TTTCAGAAAATTCAACAATTCTATCTACTTCGGATAGAAAAGCAAAGGCTTGGTTTAATGGAGCAAAAGTGGAATTAAGCAATTCTATTTGAGCCGCATAATCTGCCTGAGTGGGATCTTGTGGATCGAGAGGATTAAAAGGTACAGTATTAAAGAAAGGCACCGCAGCAACATCGGGAATGTTAATTAAAACACCTCCACCTGCTAAAGCTGACAACCCCTGAACCATAGAAGAATAAACACCCTTAAAAGCGTCAGGATTTGTAATATCACTCGCTCCATAATCTTCAGGATTCATTCCAGTCTGCGCCTCACCAACTCCTCCTGAAGTAGCGTAACCAAGCACATCGTTATTTCCTATCCATAAAGAAAAGAAAGTAGGATTTTGAGCTACTGCATCTTCCATTACCGAAGCTTCAGGAGAAGAAGCAAAACGAACAAAATAGGGATTTGCGGTTCCTGTAGCTAAATTCTGCACATTCCCATAACCGGGAGCTAACAAGTGATAAGATTTTGCACCGGGAACCCCTAAATTGCTAAATGGGCCTTGCAGTACATTGCCTACTTCTGTCGTCGCTTGCATCCCGGAATACACTTCCGGCGAAGGCGAACCATCTTCACCGTACTTCAAAACCAGACGGTTTTTAGTAATTTGATTTCCTCCAAGTAAAAGTCCGCCGGCATTATCGCTTACATACGGCACTCGAAATTCTTCGGTCTCCTGTGTTTTCTCAAACTGCTGGGCCAGGATATTTGGATAGGAATTTTCCTGCCCGGTAATATAAAGTGCGTTATCGGCGTATCCGGCGGTAAGGGAATTACCCAAAGCCACATAGCGTGAAAAATCTGCTTCTCCATTACTATAGGCTCCGATTTCATTTACCGGATTTTCAAATTCTGGCTCACAAGAAACAATTCCAAGAGCTAATATTGCTATATATTTCAAATAATATTTCATCTGTTTATATTTTAGGTTCCAAAGCTGGGCAAATGGATACAGGTTTTAATCAATCGTCTGTACGTTGCCCATTTTCGGGTCCAGCATCTTGCTGGTCATTTTCTGAATTTTATAATTTATAAGTTACACCAAGTCCGGGAATAAAAGCCGAAGTCTTATAAGATCCCTCAAAGGGCACTTGTTGGCCATCTTCATAATAATAATCGTAAGATTCGTCTATCTCTTTAAATCTATTGTAAAGGAAAGAGGCATCTATAGAAAATTTTTCGCTTACGTTAACCGAAAGTCCGCCGGTAAACCCGTGCGCATCGTTTCTTGGGGTTTCTGGCGCAAAGTAACCAGATTGAACAGGCGACTCATCAAAATAATAACCCACTCTAAGCGTAATNATATCATTGGCCAGGTACTGCAATCCAAACCTATAGGTAGCAGAATTCTTGTAATTACGNGGATTNTTAGAATCTGGAATCGCGCTGTTNGCAAAATCAATATCCAGGGATTCNTAAGCATCCCAATACGTCATATTATAATCGAAAGCCAGCAACCACTTATCTAAAAGTGCNTAAGAAACCCCTACNGTAAGTTCTGCAGGCAAAGGTAGGGCGGCATCGAATTTGGTNTCTTCAAACGGGGTTCGAGGAGAATTTGGAATATTTTCAAAAGTGGCATCCCCTTCCTCAGCCTCTACATTAATTTTACTACGGTAATTAACTCCAAATGTAAGATCTTCTGTTGGCTTGTACATAGCGCCGGCAGACCAACCAAAAGCGTGCACNCCACTNGCATCTACGGTAACATTAGCTCGTTCTCCATCAATATCGGTAAGGGTACGATTAAGGTTACGGTTAAAATTNACCGANCCGCTAACGTAGATTGGTCCCCCACCCACACTAAGTTTATCTGATATTTTTACCGAAGCCAAAGCTTGAAAATAAATTGCTTGCAGCTCTATATTGTTATTCAAATGTGATCCTGCCCAATCTGTTGGCCACTCTACAGTACTACCATAGGGCGTGTAAGCCGCAAGGCCCAAAGTTAACCAATCATTTACGCGATAGGATGCATAAGCGTAAAAAGGCGTACCCATTGGGCTATCGGTTTCGGCACTAATGCCATATTCTGAATTTTGGTATTTCACATTTGAAAATACGCCGCTTACCCCAGCCGAAACATTTATCTTATTCTCAAGATACACCAGCCCGGCGGGATTAAAGAAAGCAAGTTCTGCGCTATTAACAACTGCAACTCCGGTATGTCCCATAGCCAGCGATCGCTGCCCCTGGAGACTTACCCTATACCCACCGGCATAAGTTACCGCAGCCATAAGGCCAAATAGGCCCAGGAAAAGTAATTTTCTCATAATAAAGTTAGGTTTGTTTTGAATTCTAATGTTTTGTTAAGTTCAAATTTAATACAAAATATAATTTGTTCAACAATATCGAAATATTTATTATGTATGCATAGTAAAAATAGAAAGATTTTAAATAAATTCAACAATAACCTTATAGAATTCTTTCATTTTTTCAGCGTGAACCCAATGCCCGGCGCCCATTATTTCGTTAAATTCAACTAAAGGAAATTGTTTTTTAATTACCGCTTTATCTTCTTCTTGTATATATTTTGAATTACCACCTTTTATAAAAAGCGTGGGACCATCAAAATATTTTTCCTGCGGAAGCGCCTTCCCCACTTCCTCTATATTGTTTTTTAATGTTTCTAGGTTCACTTTAAGGCAATAGGTTCCTTCAGATTTTCTCTTTAGATTTTTCAGTAAAAAAAGCCTGATGGATTTCTCCGGAATAAATTCAGCAAGTAATTCCTCGGCTTCCTGCCGGGATTCCAAATCGGCTTCTTCCAGGGCGGTAAGTCCTTTTAAAATTTGCTGATGATGCGGTTCGTAATATTTTGGCGCAATATCTACCACAATAAGCTTTTTAACAAGATTGGGGTATTTCGTGGCAACAAGCATGGCCGTTTTTCCACCCATAGAATGCCCCATTAAAATAATATCATCTAAGGAATGCTCCTCACAATAGGCTTTTATATCTTCCGCCATTAACTCGTAAGAATGCTCCTCACTGTGCGGACTTTTACCGTGATTGCGCTGGTCTATTAAATGAACCTGATAAGGTTTTTCTTCAAAAAATTTATTCCCCAGGGTTTTCCAGTTATCACTCATTCCCAAAAATCCGTGTAGGATTAAAAGTGGGGTCCCTTCCCCTAATATAATTGAATGTAATTTCATTTTTTTTAGCTTAAGATTATTTCAACAAATCAAGGTATTTTTTAAGAGTAGTTTCCAACCCAAGGTATAAGGCTTCAGCAATAAGCGCGTGCCCAATAGAGACCTCATCCAAATGCGGCACTTTTTTCTGAAAATAATTGATGTTATCTAACGAAAGGTCGTGCCCGGCATTAATGCCCAGGCCCAGTTTATGCGCCAGCTCGGCACATCTACTATAAGGCTCCACTCCGGTCTTATCCCCATTGGCATAGGCTACCGCATAAGCTTCGGTATATAATTCAATACGATCTGCGCCGGTAGCTACCGCGGCTTTTATCATCTCCTCATCGGGATCTACAAAAATGGAGGTTCTAATTCCATTTTTCTTAAATTCCTGAATAACATCTTGCAAGAACTCCTTATGTTTTATGGTATCCCAGCCTGCATTGGAGGTAATAGCATCTTCGGCATCTGGCACCAGGGTTACCTGAGCCGGTTTTACTTCTAAAACTAAATTGATGAACTTCGCAATCGGGTTCCCTTCAATATTGAATTCCGTTTTTAACAAAGGTGCAAGATCCCTAACATCCCGATAAGTTATATGCCGTTCATCTGGCCTGGGATGCACGGTAATGCCCTGCCCGCCAAAAGATTCGATTTTTTGAGCTACTTCCACTACATTGGGAATATTCCCGCCACGGGCATTTCTTAAAGTGGCAATTTTATTGATATTTACACTTAATTTCGTCATTATATAGGCTTTAAATAAAATACCTCAGGACAAGCCTACGAGGCATTATATTGGGAAAAATTTTTAATTCGAGGCAAGCCCTGGAGCATTTAAATCTCGATTATCGAGTAAAACACCTAGGGGGCAAGCACAAGAGGCATCAATTTGAAAAAATAAAATATTTCGACGCAAGCGTCGGAGTATTTCAAATCTCACTTAGTGAGTAAACAAAAATACAAACTTGTAAATGCCCTAATGAATTTTATTTTAATTAATTTGCACAAAAGAAGGCGCGAGTATGACAATGGAAAATTTTATAATCAACGATGTCTCCATACGGCATTTTTCAGATAAGATAGGAGAACTCCAGGATCTGTTTAATCAATTGACTTACTCCCATTTACCGGTAGAAAACAACGGAATTTATATGGGCTGTATTTCAGAAAACGACATACGTTGTTTTGAGGCAGATAAAAATTTAAAAGATTATCAATATGCCCTGGAAGGCTTTTTTGTGAGATATACCGATTATTGGCTGGATATTTTAGAAAGCTTTGCCCAAAATAACACTAATATCCTCCCGGTATTGGATGAAGAAAATGATTATTTGGGATATGTTGAGTTGACTGAAATTATTTCCCTATTCAATGAAACCCCATTTTTAAGCGAAGCGGGCAATATTATTGTGATCCAGAAAGGAGTTAAAGATTATTCCTTTGGAGAAATTATTCAGATTGCAGAATCGAATAACACTAATTTATTGGGAATTTTTATTTCTAAAATTGAAAACGATCTCGCCCAAATCACTATAAAGTTAAGTCCTTCGGGCATCAATGAGATTATTCAGTCTTTTAGAAGATATGGTTATAAAATAATTTCTGAACACCAGGAAGATAATTTTAAAAAGAACCTAAAAGACCGGTCTAAATACCTTGACAAATACCTAAACATATAATATTTCCAGCCCGTTTAATTCTAAAAACCGGCGAAAGGCATAAAAACAAAGAAATTTTTAATAATAAAGGCCAGGACCGGACTTCCCAGAAGAGGAAACCTGAAGGCTACAAAAATACAACACAAATGAAAGTAGGCATCTACGGTCAATTTTACCATACCAATGCCGGAAAGTATATCGCGCAGCTTCTAGGCTTGCTTCGGCAAAATAAAGTAGAAGTGGTTATTGAAAAAAACTTTCTAAAATTAATTGAGCTTAACAAAACTATAGATAAGAAATATTCCAATTTCGAAACCTTTACAGCCTTAGACAAAAGCTTTGAGCTGTTCTTTTGTATTGGGGGAGATGGCACTATTCTTAAATCTATAAACTATGTTAGGGATCTCGACATTCCAATTATTGGCATCAACACAGGGCGTTTGGGCTTTTTAGCCACCATTCAGAAAGAAGAAATAGAAGATACTTTAGATGATATTCTTCAAAAGAAATTTAGTATCTCTCCAAGAACAGTGCTCGATGTTAGTACCAACCCTCCCAATAGCGATTCAGTCTTTGAAAACGTGACGCTTAATGAGATTGCTGTGAGTCGCAAAAACAGCACCTCTATGATTACCATAGATACCTGGTTAAACGACCGATATTTAAATTCGTATTGGGCAGATGGATTAATAGTTTCTACACCCACGGGTTCTACAGGATATTCCTTAAGTTGCGGTGGCCCCGTAATTACGCCAGATGCAGGGGTTCTTATCATTACCCCAATTGCACCACATAACCTTAATGCCCGGCCGTTGGTAATAAAAGATAATAAAAAGATAACGCTTAGGATATCCAGCCGGGAAGACTCCCATCTTATTTCTATGGATTCCCGAATAGCCACCCTAAAAAGCGATACCGAAATCATTATTCAAAAAGCACCACATGCCATAAACCTTGTGGAACTCACCGATGGTAGCTTTCTTCACACCCTGCGTAAACAACTAATGTGGGGAGAAGATAAACGAAATTAAGCAATATTCTTTTTAAAAAACTGTTTATGAATATGTACAAAATTGCTCAAGTTATTGTGGAGCAAACATAATTGTTATATTTGCAAACTTTTGAAAACCTATGAGGTACTTATTAGTTTTTGTTATCACGCTAGTTTTTGCGCAAAAAACATACTCCCAAACATTCGAAATAGGGCCCTATATTGGAGGTGCAAACTATGTAGGCGATGTAGGCCGAACAAATTTTATACTCCCCAACGGTGTTGTGGGGGGCGCTCTTATTAAATGGAATCGTAGCCCGCGACACGCCTTTAGGTTCTCTCTTTTGTACGCTAAAATTAGTGCAGATGATGCAAATTCTAACGATTCCAGAAGAAAAACAAGAGGCTATTCCTTTAATAATTCTATAGCCGAAGCCTCTTTGGGAATAGAATATAATTTTTGGAGTTTTAATTTACACGAAGGCCACCCGCAGAGTACTCCTTACCTTTATACGGGAGTTAGCTATTTTAAGGCTGATCATTTAAAATTAGATGCTCCCCATCCAAACGGTAAACTAGTAAATCAAACTGCCAACTGGGATTTCGCGATTCCGCTGGTATTTGGCTACAAAGAAAGTATTACCAGGCATATTGTAGGAGCTATAGAAATTGGAGCCAGATATACATTTACCGATAACCTGGATGGCAGCTGGCCCGAGGAACTTACCGGAAACCGGATGCCAACGTACGAATTTGGGAATAGGAACACGAACGATTGGTATGTCTTTACCGGGGTGAACTTCACCTTTTCCTGGGGCAGGAAACCTTGTTACAGCAATTTTTAGCATGAAGCATAAAGACGACATTAATCTCAAAAAGCTACCGCAACACATTGCCATTATTATGGATGGTAATGGCCGTTGGGCAAGAAAGAAGGGCTTTTTAAGGGCAGCTGGGCACGAAGAAGGTACCGCTGCTGTAAAAGATGTTGTAGAAGCTTCGGCCGAAATAGGTATCAAATATTTAAGTCTTTATGCGTTCTCTACCGAAAATTGGAAACGTCCAAAACTAGAGGTAGATACCTTAATGAGACTGTTGGTTTCCTCTTTAAAAAAAGAAATTAAAACCCTTCAGGATAATAACATAAGGCTCAATGCTATTGGTAATTTAAAGATCTTACCAAAGATGGTTTATCGTGAGCTACAGGAGGTTATAGAGAAAACCAAAAACAACGATCGCATGGTGCTTAACCTGGCGCTAAGCTATGGCTCCCGCGAAGAGTTGACCTCGGTAGTAAAAGAAATTAGCCAGAAAGTTAAAAATAATGAAATATCTGCCGATGCTATTGATGAATCGGTTATAAATCAGCATCTTTACACCCGAAATTTTCCAGAGGTGGATTTACTGATAAGAACAAGCGGAGAGCAGCGTATCAGCAACTTCCTCTTATGGCAAATTGCTTATGCTGAATTATATTTTACAAAAATATTATGGCCAGATTTTAGAAAAGAAAATCTTTTTGAAGCCATTTACAACTATCAAAACAGAGAAAGACGATTTGGAAAAACCAGTGAGCAACTTAGTTAGCCCTTCCATGACAAAGCGAATATTTACATTCCTGGCATTGGCCTGCAGTTTAATTTTTACTATTTCTTCACAAGCCCAGGGCTTACCATTATCTGATGGGAAAAAATATACCATAGGTGATATTAAAGTAACGGGAACTATTAGTTTTAACGAACAAACAGTAATCGCCTATACCGGGCTCAAAAAAGGAGATGAAATTTTTATTCCCGGCGATAAAATAAGCGGAGTCATCAAGAAGCTTTGGGATTTAGATCAATTTAGTGATATTAATTTCTACATCACTAATGTGAGCGAAGACGATGTTGCCGATCTTGAGATTGAAATTCAGGAAGTACCCAAACTAAACGAGGTTAAGGTAACCGGACTTAAGAAACGTGAAAAGGAAGAAATAATTAAGGAGAATAAGTTAAGAACCGGGGCAAAAGTTTCAGAAAACCTTATCACCACTACCAGAAATTATATTGAAAGTAAGTACAGAAAGGATGGCTATTTTAATACTAAGGTTGGCATAAGGACTTCTAAAGTAGAAGATACCACGAGCTCTAACCTGGTAAATATGGTGGTTGACATAAACCAGGGAGATCGTGTTAAAATTCAAGATATCGATTTTATAGGGAACGAGAAATTCTCTGACGCCAAGTTGAGACGACAAATGAAAAACACCAAACAGAAGAATTTTTTTCGTCTCTGGAAAAGGTCTAAATTTGTGAGGGCAGATTATCAAACCGATAAAAACGCGGTAATCGATAAATACAAAGAAAGTGGATACCGCGATGCGCGAATCGTTACAGATTCATTAATAGATATTGATAAAAAGACTATTGCCCTAAACCTAAAAGTAGAGGAAGGCGACCAATACTACATTGGTAATATAGACTACCTTGGGAACACCGTTTATTCTGACGAGCAGTTACAAAGTGTTTTAAGAATTAATAAAGGCGATATTTATAACGGGGTACTTTTAGATAAACGAATTGCCGACCAAACCAAGCCAGACGGAGATGATCTTTCTAACCTTTATAAAAACAACGGCTACCTTTTTTCTAATATCAACCTGGTAGAAACCAATGTATATAACGATACCATAGATTTCGAAATAAGAATTATAGAAGGAAAAGAAGCTTATTTCAATCATATTACGGTAACCGGAAATGACAAAACCAAGGATCACGTAATCTATCGGGAACTAAGAACAAAACCGGGACAAAAATACAGTCAGGAAGATGTAGTATCTACCGTACGGGAATTGGGACAACTTGGGTTCTTTGATGCCGAGCAGTTAGAACCAAAATTTGTAAGCCCAGATCCGCAGGCCGGAACTTTAGACCTGGAATATTCTGTTGTAGAATCTGGAGCCAGCCAAATAGAACTACAAGGTGGTTATGGCGGTGGTGGCTTTATTGGTACCCTGGGATTATCTTTCAACAATTTCTCATTATCGGGAATTTTTGATAAAGAAGCCTATAAACCGGTTCCCATGGGAGATGGGCAAACCCTATCGCTTAGAGCACAAGCCAGTACATTTTACCAAACCTACAGTCTTTCTTTTATAGAGCCCTGGTTGGGAGGTAAAAAACCGGTGAGCTTACAAACTTCTTTCTCTTACACAAGACAGTTTTCATTCGATCGTAGAAACCGGAAAGCAGACAAAAGCAGGAGTTTTGATATTCTAGGTGTAAATGTAGGGCTTGCAAAACGTTTAACCGTGCCAGATCCTTATATCACGGTATCCCACTCTTTAGGCTTCCAGAGATATAACCTAAACAACTACAATACAGGATTATTTACTTTTGGAGACGGACACTCCAATAACTTCACTTACACATTGGGACTTACCAGGGATAATACTTATGTAAACCCAATTTTCCCAATGGGAGGTTCTAAATTTAAAATTACCGCTAAATTCACTCCTCCTTATTCCCTATGGAATGGTATAGATTACGCGAATCTCGCCGATAAAAGAGCGTACCAATTAGAAGATGAAAACGGAAATCTTATAGATAGACAGGGCAGCCGTGTTACTCCAGAAAATGCAGTTGGGGACCAGCGTAAAATAGACCAAAAGAAATTTAATTGGTTAGAATTCTATAAAGTTAAGTTTAGTGGAGATTGGTACACTCAAATATTCAAAAAACTGGTTTTAAAAACCAGTGCTGAATACGGTTTCCTTGGAGCTTACAATAACGATCGTGGAATACCACCATTTGAGCGCTTCTTCCTTGGGGGAGATGGCCTTGGTGCCTTTAGTTTGGACGGAAGGGAAACCATCCAGCTAAGAGGTTACCCAAATCAAGCCGTAGTGCCAATAGATAGACCTGCCGGCACGAACGATGATGGGGCGACCATCTACAACAAATATTCTTTAGAACTTAGATACCCTATAACGCTTAAGCCTTCGGCATCAATCTATGCACTTACCTTTGTAGAAGGTGGTGCATCTTATGATAATTTTAAAGATTTTAATCCTTTTCAGCTTAGCAGATCTGCAGGTGCAGGACTAAGAATCTTTATGCCTGCTTTTGGTTTACTAGGGATAGACTTTGGATATGGTTTTGATCCTATTGGAGTAGATAGCGGTGCTCATGGTTGGGAAACTCATTTCATTATTGGACAGCAATTTTAATTTGGCACGATATTTTCTATAACCCATATGTATGATTAAAAGAAGGTCTTTATTCATAATATTCATCCTAATAGGATTGGGGCTTCAGGCTCAAAAATCCACCAAAATAGGTTATGTAGATATGGAATATATCCTTCAAAATGTTCCCGAATATCAACAAGCGAGCAAACAATTGGAAGAACGGGTAAAAGAATGGCAAATTGAAATTGAGCAAAAAAGGCAGGAGATAAATGAGATGAAGGGCAATTTGCAAAATGAACGCGCTTTACTCACCCCGCAATTAATTGAAGAACGGGAAGATGAAATTGCTTATCAGCAAGAACAGGCTACCGATTATGAGCAAAAACGCTTTGGACCTAATGGGGATTATATCATTCAGAAAAAACAATTGGTAAGGCCAATTCAAGACCAGGTGTTTACCGCGGTTAAAGAAATAGCCGATAACAGAAACCTGGATTTTATTTTTGACAGAAATTCTGAATCGGGGATGTTATTTGCCAATAAAAGTTATGATGTTAGCGACCAGGTACTGAGAAGTATTAATAGAACGTCCAACCGAAAACAAATAGAAACCAGGCAGGAAAAACGGGAGCTTGAAAAAGCAGAAGCGCGAACAGCAGAGGAGGATGAAGAAATTACAGACCGCGAAAAAGCTATTGAAGAAAGGAAAAATGAACGGGAGGTTTTAATAGAAGAAAGAAAAAGACAAAGAGATTCTATAAAAGAAGCCAGACAAAGGGAATTTCAAGAACGCCGCGAAAAAATACTTAAAGAAAGACAACAAAGAAGAGATTCTGTACAAGCCGCTAGAGAAGCTGCCCGGAATAAAAAAGACACTGTGAAGTAAACAACTTTAAACCTTAATAATTAAACAATTAATCTCAATTAACAATGAAACAATTCAGAACACTTTTTATAGCCCTTGCTTTAACCCTAGGAGCTACTGCATTTACTAACGCACAGAGTAAACTTGCCCATATTGCCACCCAAGAACTGGTAGAAACTATGCCGGCTTACAAAGATGCAATGTCTCAACTTGAAAAATTAGAAAAGACTTATGATGCCGAAATTAAAGACATGTTGACCGAAGCACAAAATACCATGCAACGTTACCAATCTGAAGCTGAAACGGTAACAGAAGAAGAAAACTCTAAAAGAGCTAGTGAGCTTCAAGCTACCGAAAGAAGAATCCAGGAGCACAGCCAGAGAGCGAGACAGGAGCTTAAGAAAAAAGAAAACGATCTTATTAGACCGGTTATCGAAAAAGCTCGTGAAGCTATCCAAAAAGTAGCCAGAGCACAAGGTTTCGATTATGTACTTGATTCTACCACCGGAACAGGAGTAATCCTTGCTGATGGCAAAGATCTTATGAGCGATGTAAAAGCTGAATTGGCAATGTAAATTCAACCAATTCATAAATTAAAAATAAAAACTGCGCCCTTTTGGAGCGCAGTTTTTATTTTTGTAGCAATGAGTAAAAACAAACCCATAGGGATTTTTGATTCTGGCGTTGGAGGGACTTCCATTTGGCGAGAGATCCACGGGTTGTTACCCTATGAAAAAACTCTTTATCTCGCCGATAGCAAGAACGCCCCTTATGGAGAAAAACCCATTGAAGAGATTAAGCAACTCAGTAAAAAGAATACAGAGAAATTGCTAAAAATGGGTGCCAAAATTATAGTAGTAGCTTGTAATACCGCCACTACAAACGCCATTATGGAACTGCGCGCCTCCTACTCCGTTCCCTTTATAGGGATAGAACCGGCAATAAAACCCGCTGCCGTAAACTCTAAAACTAAAACTATAGGCATACTTGCCACCCGGGGAACTTTAACCAGCAGCCTTTTTGCCCAAACTTCAGATTTTTACAAAAAAAATATTAATGTGGTAGAAGTTGAAGGTCGCGGGCTGGTAGAACTTATAGAAGCTGGTAAAATAGCCTCTCCGCAAATGCATAGTTTACTGTTAAAATTACTGGAACCCTTCTTTCTCAATAAGATTGACTACCTGGTTCTAGGCTGCAGCCACTATCCTTATCTCATTCCGAAGTTAAAAGAATTGCTCCCCAAGGAAGTGCAGATTATAGATTCTGGGGAAGCGGCAGCCCGGCAAACCCAAGCTATTCTGCTTAAGCATAATTTATTGACCAACGAAAAAACTTCGAAAAGACCAGTCCCAGAATTTTTCAGCAATACAAATCCCAGGGTACTTTCAGAACTTGTAGAAGCTTCTAAAAGAGGTTATAAAGTTTCTTTTCTGGATTTTTAATTATTGTTGCCCAGTAAAGTTTTTTTACTTTATGGAATATGAGTGCATAAAGGCAGTTCAGATTTTTTGCATTATTCACACCTTGCTCTTGGGAAAATGAACGAGCAGTTTCATAATTTAAAATAATTACTCAAAAAAACACTGATATTCAGTATGATGGGTTTAGTCTTTTTTCTTTATTCTTGAAGCGAAGCGGTCTTTACTCTTTAACCGGACAATACTGATTTTTAATTTATCGCGGGGCATTTGCAATCCCATTGCTTACGGCTCTCGCCAAAGTTGTAACCAATACTTATTTGATGAAAACCATTATTACTCAAAACCAAAGAATTTAATTGATAACTATAGGTGTAAGCGAACATGAAGTTTTTATAATCTACTCCTGCAAATGGAGTGATATACCGTAGCGGCTGACTTTTAACCTCTCCGCCCTTGCTGTTGTATTCGGCGCCATCAAAAGTATTCCTAAAAGAAAGTCCGCCCCATACCTGCCCAAAATCCACTTCCCGATATAATTTCATATTCACATCAAGACTCATTTCACTAGTTGCTTCTCTTAGTTGAAATAAAACCGAAGGTTCATAACTCCAATCCATACCCGTATCAAAAACATAACCGGTAGAGAACAAATATTTCCGCTGATTGGTGGGTACGGCCTTAGAATAGAATAATTCTCGTTTAACAGAAATTATGTTTTTTGCGGCCAAATGAGCGTAAAAATCAAGATAGTAGTAAGACAAGCCAAGATCCATATTGGCGAAAATATCAGATATATTATTGCCACTTATAAGAGGGTCAAACCCTGCAAATCCACTTTGATCCAACCTATGTTGAATAACCCCGGCACTTATTCCGAAGGAAAGTTGATTTAGGTCAGCTTCACTTCGGGAGAAAAGCAAATGATAAGCCACAGTTCCATAAGCTCCTATTTTGGAGAAATTTCCATTTTGGTCATTAAAAAAAACCGCACCCAGACCAATTTTTTCACTAGCCCTGCCATTTACAGCGAGACTTTGTAAGCTGGGAGCATTACTTACGTCCAACCATTGCTGTCTTGCGGTAAGCCTTATTTGATTTCTATTGGCGGCACCGGCCATAGAAGGATGAATAAGAAAGAGGTTATCGGTAAGATAATCGGAATAAATAGGAATTACTTCCTGTGCCTTCAGCGAAAAAAATGAATAAAAAATCAGGAATAAACTTAAAATAGAAGTTGGTGAAAAGCACATTCTTCCAACATTAACATTTGGTTTTAAACGATAAGTAAAAATAGTTTTACACCTCATAAGAAAAACAAACCACCTCGGCTCAGATCAGTCCAAATTAAATTGGACGAAGGCTCGAGGCATTAATTGCACCCGAAATAATTCGGCACAAATCCACCGGAATGAAATAGAGACCGGCACAGAAAAATTTCAAATCTCACTTAGTGAGTAAAGATATAGATTAACTAAGTTTTCTTTATTAAATTTGCAAAAAATTCGAGATGAATAACTTCACAATCAATATACAGCCCACCAATAAACCTGCAATTGTAAAATTTGAAACTAACAAATTTCTCACCAGGCACGATAATTATGAGTTTAATAATGTTGATGAGGCTTCAAAATCACCTATAGCTCAACAATTATTCTTTCTTCCTTTTGTCAAAACGGTTTATATCGCCCAGAATTTTATCGCAATAGAAAAATATGATATTGTAGAATGGGAAGATGTACAGCAGGAAGTAGCCGGCCAAATTGAAAAGTTTTTAAATGAAGACGGCGTGGTAATTAAAGAAGAAAAGGCCGAAAAACAGAAAAATGTTCCGGTTACCGTGTATGCCGAATCCACTCCGAATCCCGGAGTAATGAAGTTTGCAGCCAATAAAAAATTGGTTTTAAAAACGGTAGAGTTTAAAAATATAGATGAAGCCAAAGATTCTCCTCTAGCGCAACAACTTTTCCACTTTCCCTTTGTAAAGGCTGTATTCATTGATGCAAATTATGTATCTATTCATAAATTCGATATGGCCGGATGGGAAGAAATCACAGTAGAACTAAGGGAATTCATTACCAATTACCTTCAGGAAGGAAAAGAAGTTTTAAAAGAAGAAGCTGTTGCCCCACAACAAACCGAGGCAGATAGCCACCCGGCCAACCCCGAAGTGAGCCAGGAAATTAAAGATCTTGATGACACTTCTAAACAAGTGGTTGCCATATTAGAGGAGTATATTAAACCGGCAGTAGCCAGTGATGGCGGGAATATTCTTTTCGATTCTTATAATTCTGAAAGTAAAACCGTTAAGGTTATCCTACAAGGAGCTTGTAGCGGCTGTCCATCTTCCACCTTGACCCTTAAAAGCGGAATTGAAACTATGCTAAGGGATATGCTGCGCGGCAAGGTTGATTATGTGGAAGCGGTAAACGGTTGATGATTTTTTATAATTTATTCTGCGCCAGTGGCTTTATGTTTATGGATTAGCAACTGTTTTTTATGAAGTTTTCAGAGTAAACTACTTCGGGGCAAGCCCATGAGGCATTAGCTTAAAAAAATAAAAATATTTAGACGCCTGCGTCCGAGCTCCCGTCCCGATAACTATCGGGAGTTATCGGGATCAAACCTCACTTGGTAAGTAAAATAATTTTGCTACGAATACACGAATAAATCAAGAACCTCGGGGCAAGCCCACGAGGTATGAATTGGAGAATACTTTAAAAAATTACGAGGCAAGCCTCAGGGAATTAAACCCTCTGGAGGGATTAAAAATATTCGTGTATTCGTGGCCTGTTTTTTATTTTCAAATTGCTTCCTGTATCACAATTACGAAGTTTTTCAACAACTTAAATGTCAATTAGCTCTTTAAAAAATCATCTTTCTCATTCTATTTCTTCGCTGAATTTCAATTTTGGGGTCTATCGGGTAAAAAAAGGCTTCAACCATCCTCTTTCTCGTCGAGCCTCAAGCTTATTTCCCTTTTCAGAATTTTACCGGTGTAATCCCTTATTTCTTAATTCAAATAGGTTTATCTAATATTTAATACTATATTTAGTAACCAACTAATGAGGATTCTTTTAAGGAAATTGTCACACAACACATCTCCTTTGTTAAGATACAGGTACTTGATTTCTCTTAGTTAGTGGATAAAAATTTGTTATTAATCTTTTAAACCAATTAGTATGTCTATTATTAAAGTAATTGAAATCCTTGCCAGTTCTACCGAAAGCTGGGAAGATGCCACTAAAAAGGCGGTTAAACATGCGGCCAAAACCGTAAAAAATATAAAATCTGTTTATGTTAAAGACCAGAGCGCTCTTGTAAATGGTGAAAATATTACCGAATTTAGAGTTAATGTTAAAATCTCTTTCGAAGTGAGTTAAGAAAGAGCTTACAAAATGAACTCGTTTAAACTCTATGGATTATAGCGAAAATTAGTCATTTTTATTTTTTGTTCATTTGAATTCTTTTTTGACTTGCATAGTCCCGAAGCTTCGGGGTTACGGAAGGATAAAAAGACGAAAAATGAGTGAAAAAGGATGATTTTTTAGCCAATTGAAAAGTTTAAATAAGTTCAAAATACAGAGGTTCTCTAAAAAGATATAGAACTGTAGGCTGTCTTAATGGGGAAGTTCAGTGTGCGGAAATAATCTTTTAGAAAGCCTCTTTTCCATTAAAACAAAAACCTCGAAGCAAGCCCGCCTCAAGGAAAGATTAAAATTGACTATGCACGAAGCGAAATTTACCAATAAACTTATTCACGAAAGCAGTCCTTACCTTTTGCAACATGCCCACAATCCTGTAAACTGGCAGGCCTGGAATCCAGAAAGTCTTCAACAAGCAAAAAATAACAACAGACTATTAATTATTAGTGTAGGCTATTCTGCCTGCCATTGGTGTCATGTGATGGAACATGAAAGTTTTGAAGATGAGGCAGTTGCCGAAATTATGAACAGCCATTTTGTGAATATTAAAGTAGACCGGGAAGAACGGCCAGATATAGACCAGGTGTACATGAACGCCGTGCAGGTAATGACCGGCGCCGGGGGTTGGCCCATGAATATCGTAGCCCTGCCCGATGGCCGTCCTGTTTGGGGAGGCACCTATTTTAAGAAAGAACAATGGCAGGACGCCCTGAAACAACTCTCAGGTCTTTACCAAACTCAACCCGAAAAAATGCAAGAGTACGCTTCCCACCTGGAAGAAGGTTTACAGCAGTTACAGCTTATTGAACTACCGAAAGAAGAAAAGGAATTTTCTTCTGAGTTTATAACAACAGTTATAGAAAAATGGAAAAAAGGCTTAGACCATAAAAATGGAGGTTCGCTAGGGGCTCCGAAATTTATGTTGCCGGTAAACCAGGAATTCTTGTTGCGAGCTGCTGTACAGCAAAACGATAGAGATTTAAAAAAGCATAGTCTGCACAGCTTAGATAAAATTTCTTATGGAGGCATTTTTGATCACATTGGTGGGGGCTTTTCCCGTTACTCGGTAGATGAGCGTTGGCACATTCCGCATTTCGAGAAAATGCTTTACGATAATGCGCAATTAGTTACTTTATACTGTAAGGCTTACAACTTAACCAAAGAACATTGGTATAAAGAAGTAGTTTATAAGACACTTAAATTTATTCCGGAAGAACTTACCGATACTTCGGGGGCCTTTTATTCTGCGCTGGATGCCGATAGCGAAGACGGAAATGGACACAAAACGGAAGGAGCTTTTTATAGCTGGAAGAAAGAGCAACTTCAGCAACTTCTAAAGGAAGATTTCTCCATATTCTCGGCTTACTATAATATCAATTCCTTCGGAAAATGGGAAGAAGAAAACTATGTGCTAATAAGAACGAAATCTGATGAAGCCATCGCATCAGAATTTGAGTTAAGCCTGGAAAAATTACGCTCAAAAAAGAAAAAATGGATAGAAACACTTAAGAAAGAGCGAGATAAGCGAATAAAACCCGGACTGGACGATAAAAGTCTTACCTCCTGGAATGCTTTAATGTTGAGCGCTTATGCAGAAGCCTACAAAAGTTTTGAGGAACCTGAATTTCTAGAATGTGCGCTTCGCAACGCAGAATTCCTTCTGAAAAATCAGACGAAAGAAGATTTTAGGTTATACCATACTTACAAAAATGGAAAAAGCTCTATTAATGGTTACCTGGAAGATTATGTTTTTTGCAGTGAAGCCTTTTTGAATTTATATGAAGCCACCTTTGAAGAAAAATGGCTGAATTTGAGCAAAGAGTTAATTGAAATATGTTTAGAAGATTTTCAGGATAAAAAAACCGGTCTATTTTATTTCACTTCAATTAAAGATGAAGCTTTAATCACCAGGAATTATGAGTTGAACGACAATGTCGTGCCGGCATCTAACTCGGTAATGGCAAAAAACCTCTTTAAAATTTCTAAAATTACCGGCAATAGGGAATATTATAATTTAGCCGCTAAAATGCTTAAAACGGTACAGTCGCAAATAAAAAACCATCCCCAGGGGTATTCCAATTGGCTGGACCTACTGCTTAATTTTACGCAAAATTTTTATGAGGTGGCACTAACTGGAAAAAATGCACTGACTATAAAGACGAAGATTCAGCAAGAATATCTACCAAATACCATTTTGGCGGGAAGCAAAGAAGCTTCAGAAATAAGTATTTTAAAAAACCGTTTTCAGGAAGATAAAAATCTAATTTATATTTGTACCGATGGAAAATGCGAACTTCCACTAATTTCCGTGGAAGATTCCATTAAAAAGCTGAAACATTTTTAACAAAAATTAAACAAGAAACTTTCTTTCAAATAAAAAAAATATATTCAATTTGTTGAATTGAAATTTAGAATGTAATATGGATCAATTAAACGACTGGGGTGACATCGCCAAAGAATACGCTAACAAACTTATAGATTACCTACCTACGCTTATTGGCGCACTCGCGCTTCTTTTTATAGGACTTTGGGTAATTAAACTTATCGTGAAATATGTAGGGAAGTTATTCGAGAAAAAGGATTATGACGAAACTCTCGAGGTTTTCACATTAAATGCCTTAAGATGGGGACTTCGTATTATGCTTTTTGTATTAGTAATCACTCAATTGGGGGTACAAAGCGCGTCTTTAGTAGCTGCAATTGGTGCTGCAGGTTTAGCAATTGGTCTGGCCATGCAAGGCTCCCTCTCCAACCTTGCCGGGGGAGTATTGATTATTATATTAAAACCTTTTAAAATTGGAGACTGGATAGAAGCTCAAGGTGTCTCGGGCAGCGTGGTAGAAATTAGTTTATTTTACACGAAATTAGATACCTTCGGAAATCAGCTAGCTATACTACCTAATGGGGACTTAAGTAATAACAACATCATAAATTACAGCTTTAATGGAACCAGAAAAGAAAATATGGGTTTTGGCATTTCTTATGACGATGACCTTAAAAAAGCCAAAGAAGTACTTAGAAAGCTGGTAGAAGAGCAGGATGATATATTAAAAGACCCGGCACCACAGATTATTGTTTCTGAACTTGGCGCCGATTCTGTTAATTTTTCGGTGAGGTATTTTGCCGAAAACAGTAAATTCTGGGATCTTCACTGGTTTATGATTGAAGAAGGAAAAATTAGACTGGAAGAAGCCGGAATGACTATTCCTTATCCACAGCGTGATGTTTATCTTTATGACCAAACCAAGATGAGCGGTACGGTAGAAAAAAAGACAAAGAATAAAACAGATAAGGCAGACTAACCAGCGATAAAATCTTTTAAATAATAAGGTTCAAAATAAGCGACATCTTCAGTGTCGCTTATTTTGTATTTTATTTCGGCCAGTTCGCACATTTCCCTGGCAGAAGGTAATTTTCCCTCTATAAATTTAGCATTGGGATGCGTGCAAATCGACTGGAATTTCTCTACTCCATTTCCTATAAAAACAAGTTTAGCTTTTTCGAGATATTCGCCAAAAGAGTGCTCATCTAAAATCTGTGCCCTCGTTTCCCTAACTGGTCCTAAAGAAGCATTTAAGATGACAGAGTAAACTTCCATGCGGCGGGCATCAAGCATAGGAACAATCATTCCATCTTCTAATTTCACCTGAGCTGCCAGAGAAGTTAAAGTAGGAATAGCAATAAGCGGGAGGTCTAACGAAAAACACAAACCCTTAGCAGTAGAAACCCCAATTCTAAGCCCGGTATAGGAGCCGGGACCTTTGCTTACAGCAATGGCATCGAGATCTGAAACCCCGATACTATTTTCCTTTAACAGCTCTTCTATAAACACGTGCAGTTTTTCGGCATGCGAATAATTAGCGCTGTTGTCTTCCTTTAAAGCTACCAAAACCCCGTTTTTAGACAGAGCAACGGAACAATTTGTGGTGGCTGTTTCCAAACAAAGTATGAGTGCCAAAATTTATGGTTTTTTCTTTACGTTATATAAAACGCTAAAATAATTGATAGCATACTATTCCTGAAATAATTCCCAGAACGATCCAGGGTAACCTTTCGATAAAAGTCATTTTTAAAATTTGAGTTTTTAACAACTCACTGTTTTTTAAAACCTCTACCTGAATAATACTTTTATCAAACAGATTATATCTTGAATGCAATACGAAATTATCTTCGTTAATTTTAAAACGATGTTTTGAACCAATAAATGAAGTCTTACTCGACTTTTCTTCTCCCGCTACAATTATTCTTTCCGAAAATAAAATATGTTCAAAAGTTATTTCTTTAGAGTCAATAAGAATTATCGCTGATTTTTTCAATTTTCAACCCTTCAATTCAGCTTTGATTTCGCTGGCTTTTGTTAGGAATTCTTTTTAGCCATCACTTCTACCTTATCGCCATCTTTAAGACTTTTGGTAACCGTATTGTAAGGGCCGGTAATTACAGTTTCCCCCGTCTCCAAACCTTCGGTAATTTCAATATTACTATTATCTTGGATTCCCGTAGACACTTTTCGCAACTTCGCCTCGTCTCCTTTTTTTATAAACACGGCTTCATACTTTTCCTGGTCTGCGGTATTGGCTGTAGCGGTGGTATCGTTTTTAATCACTATAGAACTAATAGGAATACCTATAACATCGTCCTTATTTTCGGTAATAACATCTACCGTAGCCGTCATTCCCGGCCGAAATGGAGAGTAATTTTCTGCTTTCCCTTCCAATAAATCTTCATAGGAAGTTTTTAAAATTCGCACCTTTACCTTAAAATTAGTCACCTGGTCTGTAGTGAGGGCTCCATCTGCCGAATTGGAGATTTCGGTTACAACCCCTTTAAATTCTTTTCCCAGGTAAGCATCTACCTCTACAATAGTGGAATCTCCAACTTCAACTTTCACTATATCATTCTCGTTTACATCTACCTCCACTTCCATATTAGAAAGGTTGGCTACCCTTAAAATTTCGGTTCCGGCCATTTGTTGGGTGCCTACCACCCTTTCCCCAAGCTCTGCAGCAAGTTTCGAAATTGTACCACTCATAGGCGCATAGATGTTTGTACGTCCTAAATTCTTGCGGGCCTCAGACACCGTGGCAACGGTACTCTGCATATTATAATAAGATGATTCTTTACTGGCCTCGGCCACTTCATAATCTGAGATGATCCTATCCCATTCTGCTTTAGAGATCACTCCTTTCTCAAAAAGGCTTTTATTCCGGTTGTAATTGGCTTCGGCCTGTTTTAAGGAGGCTTTTGTCTGGGAGTAGTTAGCATTGGCTGCTTGCAACCCCGCCTTTACCCTTTGTAAATTGGCCTCATAAATATCTGGGTTTACCCTTACCAAAAGATCGCCTTTTTCTACGGCCTGACCTTCTTTTACGGGTAATTCTATAATTTCACCAGATACTTCAGAAGAAAGCATTACTTCTATCTCGGGCTGAATTTTACCGGTAGCCGAGACAGTTTCTGTAATATCTATAGCTTCAATTTTGGTTATTTCAACTTCTTTAAAATTCCCAGATTCACCGAACCAGCCAGCTTTTTTTCCAACTACCAGTAAAATAATAACGGCTACGGCAATTCCGATAATAATAAAAAGGGTCTTTTTCTTCATAATTTAAAATTTAAGATCGGTCACCGGTACTCCAAAATAAAGTTCAAGTACTTTTAGTTTAAAAATATAGTCGTATTTGGTGCGAAGCACTTCGCTTTGAGAATTCTCATATCTAAGTTTAGCCTGGCTAAATTCAAAGGCATTAGAAAGGCCTACATCAAAACGCTGGGTAGCATAATCGAAAGATTGTTCCTGGGCATTTGCAGCTACAAGAGCGGCTTCGTATGCTTCAAAAGCGCCATCGGCATCTACATAAGCCTGGTACACATTAGCTTCAAGATCTAATTTTGCCTGTTCTAATTCATATTCGGCCCGTTTTACGTTTACCTCATTTCTCCTCACCTGATTTCGGGTTGCCAAACCGTTAAAAATAGGAATACTTAATTGTACCCCATAGCTTATCCCATCATTTCGTTGCAACTGTTCAAAGAAAGGCAAAGGATTACCCATAGTAGTTACCGTATTAGGCGTCACCACTACGTTGCCTGTTTCTTCTACAAAACCAATTTCGCGGGTTGGATTTTCAGTATCCGGTTGAATATCCACTATACGTCCCATCCCAGATTCACGGGTATTGTAATTAAAGAAAGCGCCAAGGCTCGGGTAATAAGCACCACGGGCGAGTTCCACATTTTTTTTGGCTATCTCTTTATTTATTTCGGCAATTTTAATTTCTGCTCGTTCCTCTTTCGCCTTTTGCACTACCTCGTCAACCCGCGTAACCAATATTTCGTTTCCAAAAATAGTATAGTCCCGTTCTACAATATCAAAATTCTCATAATCTTTAATCAATAAAGTTTGCGCCAAACTAATAAGTGAAATTCTAATGTTATTTTTAGCTACGATGATACGCTGCCGTTCATCGGCAAAAGTCGCTTCAATTTCCAATAAATCCCCTTTTGGAAGAGAGCCGGCCTCTACCAATTGTTTTGTTCTCTCCAACTGTTCTTCGGTAAGCTCGTTTTGTAATTTTAAAATTTCAAGGTTTTGTTTATTAAAAAGTACCTGCAAGTAGGAATCTGCCACAAATAAGGTAATATCGTCCTGCATTTTCTCCAGGGCATACTGGCTGGCCATTTGGGACATTTTTGCACGTTGCAATTGTTTAAAATTCCGCAGGCCATCAAAAAGGTTTAAACTGGCGGTAACCCCAGCAGAAAAGTTTCTTGTAGTTTGGGTTTGTAAAATGCCCGTGGTTACATTTTGGGTTAATCCGGTGTTCCAGGAATTGGAAGCAGAGGCGTTTACATTAGGCAAAAAGTTCCCAATGGCATCTTTTTTAGCAAGCTCTGAAAGCTCAATATCAAGTTCACTTTGTTTTATGGAGATGTTATGCTCCAGCGCATAATTTATACATTCCTGAAGGGTCCATTTATGGTTTTCCTGAGCGGTTGCAAAAAAAGCGGAAAATATAAATAAAGTTAGTAAGCTGATTTTTTTCATATTCTGGATTGTAGTTGATGAGTCTTTGAAAGTATAAACTTGTTACATTTTTAAATGAAATTCTAGCCTTTGGCAAATTCTGGTGATGGTTTTACCTGGTTCCAGACTTTAATTTTATCGTCTTTGGAAATACCATCTTTCACCTCTACCTGAATACCATCACTAATTCCCAATTCCAAATCCCTTCGTTCAAATTCCTGGTCGCCAGTTTCCACTTCTACAAAAGGCTCCTGGGTTTTGGCATCAAACTGCACCAAAGCTTCTTTAATGGCCAGTACACTATCTGCCCTATCTAAAATAATGGAGGCGTTGGCACTTAAACCGGCTCGTATAAACGTGGTATCAGCTTTATCCAGGGTTCCTTTTATTTCAAACTGAATTGCCCCATTTTCATCCACACCTTTTGGAGCAATATAATCCAGAACCGCCTTAAAAGTTTTGTTTTCTATAGCTCCTACAGTTACTTCCAGAGGCAAATCTTCTTTAATTTTGCCTACTTCACTTTCATCTACTTTTCCTTCAAAAATCATTTCATTCACATCTGCCAGGGTGGCCAGAGTAGTACCATCGTTAAAATTATTACTCTCAATCACCTGGTTCCCAACTTTAACGGGCACGTCTAGAACCATCCCATCTACCGTAGATCTTATCATGGTATTTGCGGCACTCCCCAGCCCGCTGGTGGTTCCGGTTTGCACAATCTCAAAGTTTTGTTGGGCCGATTTATAATTCTGCTTCATCCGCTTGTAGTTGGTTTCAACATTATCAAAATCATTTTGTGAGATTACCCCTTTTTCGAATAGTGCTTCTTGTCTTTCGAAAATTTTCTTTTCGTTCTCCAGATTAATTTTCGCGGTAGCCACAGCATTTTTAGCACTTTGTAAAGAATTCACATTAGGAATTACCTTAATTTTCGCAATAAGATCTCCCGCCTTTACCTTTTCTCCCGCTTCAATATAAATCTCGTCTATTATTCCGGAAATGTTAGGTTTAATGAGTACTTCTTCTTTAGGAACGATATTCCCGGTAGCTACTGTTTTTTTGATAATCGTTTCTATTGAAGCCTGTTGGGTTTCATAAACCCTGGGATCTTCCTGGTTTTTTTGATACAGATAGTAAAGAGAGCCGGCAAAGACTACAACGATTAATACTAAAATAGAGATGGTAACTGTTTTTTTCATTTTTTTGATGGTGTTTATCTTCTTTTTTTATTCTGTTCTAAGAGCATCTACAGGTTTTATTTTTATGGCATTTTGCGCCGGAATAAGACCGGCTAACAAACCAGAACCTATTAAGATTAAAAGTGCGGTTATCACGACCCCTAAATTCACACTGGGATTAGCAAACATCATTTCAGAAGTATCCATTCCGCTTAATGCATAATTTAACGCTGCAATGACCCCGGTAGCAAAAATAATTCCCGTCATTCCAGAAATTATGGTGAGGAAAATAGATTCCATAAGAATCTGTCCGCGTATAGACCAGGGAGTTGCGCCAAGCGCCCGCCGTACGCCAATCTCATTGGTCCTTTCTTTTACTACAATCAACATAATATTGCTAATTCCAATAATTCCGGAGAGCAAAACAAGGATTCCCACAAAATAAGCTACCGCATTTAGCGCCACAAAAAGTCCGTTAATTTTACTAAACTCTTCGTAGAGATCGAAATTACCAACAGCACGATCGTCATCTGGATGAATAGAATGCCTGGTTTTGATAACATCTATCACACTTTCCTTTAAATTGGTTATAGAGTTGCCATTCTGGGCGGTAATAGCCATCCAACCTACATCATCTCCCATATTAAAAGCCTGGGAAAAGGCGGTAAAGGGCACATAGATTTCTTTTTGGGCTTCCTCGGCATTTCCACCGCCACTACTTTTTTTCTTATAGGTGCCAATTACCATAAAATTCACGCCATTTATTTTAAGGTAGCTTCCTAAAACTTCTTCTTTTTTCTCATAAAGTTCACGCCTTACCCCTTCCCCAATAATGGCTACTTTTCGTTTTTGCTGAATATCCAAATAGTTGAGAAACCTACCGGAAGTAATATCCATAGGTTCTTGTTGAATAATTTCGGGATAATCCCCATACACATTAAACGCCCCGGTTTGCAAGCCTCTTACCACATTATTATTTCCGCCGAAACCGCCTAATTGATTTCGTGGAGAAATTATTCTCAAACCAGGTACATTTTCATTTATAGCTGCTACATCGCCCGTTTTAAAACTATAACGTCTTCCTTTCGGAAGCCCTTTGTAAGCTTTAGAGGGGGTTTGGGTCCACATAAACATAGTATTGGTAGCTATGCCGCCAAAGCCTTGTTTTACCCCGTTTTCAAGTCCTTTTCCTGCAGCGAGCAGAATTACGAGTATAAATATTCCCCACATTACCCCAAAAGCAGTAAGAATGGTTCTAAACCAGTTAGCACTTAAGGCTTCAATTATTTCGCTCCATTTATCCCTGCTAAACATATTATTCGTCTCTTAGTGCTACAATAGGTTTAATTCTAGCGGCTCTCCAGGCGGGAAAAAAGCCTGCAACAGCTCCCGCGATTACCAGAATAAATACAGTGGTAAGGGCTACATTAAAATTCACTGCGGGATTAGAAATGTATTGCGTTTCTATAAGCGGCCCCACAAATTCCAATAAAAGCAAACTAAAAATAAGGCCTGCAAAACCTGCGATGGTGGTCACAAAAATAGATTCGTGAAGCACCATGCCAATAATGGAAAGAGGCTCGGCGCCCAAAGCTTTTCTAATGCCAATTTCCCGGGTTCTTTCTTTTACAATAATGAGCATAATATTACTTACCCCAACAATACCGGCGATAATGGTGCAAATCCCAACTCCCCAAAAGAAGAATTTCACCATAGCAATTAGGTCGTAAAACCGCTTGGCCTGTTCCAGCGAATTATTAATATTTATCGCCCTATCATCATCTGGCGCGATGGTGTGGGTTTCTTTTAAATACTTTTCAAGTTCTGTAGTAAATTTATTTGATGCTGCCAGGGCTTTTTCAAAATTTTCTTCGGGCTCCAGGGTAAATGCCATATTATTGATATTATTAGCACCTCCAAAAACTCTTTGCGCAGTAGATAAAGGCATAAAAACCCTGCTTTCTTCCCTTTCTCCACCGGGATCACTAAATACGCCAACAACCTTAAAGTTTATTCCGGAGATTTGCACATATTCCCCAATTGGATCTGTTTCATCTTTAAAAAGATCGTTCCGAACTTTTTTTCCCAGCACCAATACTTTTTCAAAATTTTCGTGATCTTTATAATTCACAAATCTTCCCAGGATCATCCCGCTATTTTCCAGAAATTGATAATCGGGATAAACACCTTCCACCCTATAAGAACCAGATTCCTTTTTATAGTTTACAATTCCGTTCCAAATTCTATAAATGGAAGATTTATACTCCAATTTATCCTCGTTTTTACGCGCGGTATAATTAAAATCCTCATTTTTCATTTGTATTCTCCGGCCGGGATTTAGGCCTTTATATTCTTTTGAAGTAGTACCGGACCAGATATACATGATATTGGCTGCGTCTTCCTCAAATTCTTGAGAAATACCATTCTGCATACCTTCCCCAATCCCCAAAAGAATAACAAGAATAAATATTCCTGAAGCGACCGATAAGCCCGTAAGGAAAGTACGTAATTTATTTTTACGGATGGTATCAAAAATCTCTTCCCAACGTTCCAGCTCAAACATTTTGCAGCGCTCTTACCTGTTTAACTTGTGTATCCTGAATGATTTGACCATCTTTAAGATTCACAATCCTTTTGGTCATTCCGGCAATATCGGGTTCGTGGGTAACCACAAGAATAGTACGCCCCTCATCGTTTATTTCCTGAATTAAATTCATCACTTCATGTGAAGTTTTGGAATCCAGGGCTCCGGTAGGTTCGTCGGCTAATAGCACTTTGGGATCGCTGGCCAGGGCCCTGGCGATAGCAACTCGTTGTTTTTGCCCTCCGGAAAGTTCGTTGGGTAAGTGCGCAGCCCAATTTGCAAGGCCTACTTTCTCCAAATAGCTCATCGCTTTATCTATACGCTCCCCCCTTTTTACCCCTTGATAATACAGCGGAAGCGCCACATTATCTAAAGCGCTTTTATAGGAAATAAGATTGAAAGATTGAAAAACAAAGCCGAGAAATTTATTTCGGTAGCGAGCCGCGATTTTTTCGTTTAGATTTTTAATAGTTACCCCGTCTAAAGTATAAGAACCGGCATCAGCTTCATCTAACATACCAAGAATATTCAGCAAAGTAGATTTCCCCGAACCAGAAGAGCCCATAATAGAAACCAGTTCTCCTTCGGCTACACTAAAATTAATTCCTTTTAAGACGTGCAGCGAATTGCTACCCATCTTGTATGATTTGTGAAGGTCTTTAATCTCTATCATTTTCGGTAAAAATATAAGTTCGTGGCTTTTCTATACAAAGTCGCACTAATAAGACTTCAAAAACTATAAAATGTTACATTTCTGAAAGAAAAAAATATGATAATTAAATATTTCCTGTTTAATGATGTCTAGTATAATTACAGCCAAGAAATACTGTGAAGTGAACCTCGGAGCAAACCCTGAAAGTGGAGTTAGGAGCCACGAGTTTTTTGCAGCGGTATTTTCAAATTAGATAGCGACCAGCTTACCTACTTACCAAAAATTAGTTTAACTATTCTCCTCTTTAGCTACCTTTTTCCTACTGCGGTAAACAAAATAACCAATTCCCCCAATAAGTAAATAAGGAAAAGCCATAAGATAAACAATACCATTATTTATACCTTTAGCCGCACTTTGATCGGTACCACTTTCCAAAACTGCACGACACATAGAACATTGCGCATCGGCTAATTGCGGCAACAAAAGTAAAATGGCTAAAAGTAGAAGAATCCTGATTTTCATAAAAACATTGTTGTAATTACAAATTTACAAAAACAATAGATTATAATTTAATTTATCCCCTTAAGAATTAATTAATAGTACGGGAACATAAATACATAAACCAAGACCCCGGTTATAGCTACATACAACCAAATTGGAAATGTCCATCTCGCTATTTTAGCGTGCTTTTTATACTCTCCCGTCAAACCTCTATACATAGTAAACAGGACCAGGGGTACTATAATCGCCGAAAGGATTATATGAGTAATTAAAACAAAGAAATAAATATAGCGTAAAGCGCCATCTCCGCCATAAGGCACCGGCTCGTTACTTATTTTTGAAAGTACATAACTTATTAAAAATACGGAAGAAAGCACAAATGCGGTAATCATCACATTGCGATGCAGTTTATATTGCTGAATACGCATAAAGAAGTATCCTGTAATGAGTAAAACAGCGGTAGAGCCATTTAAAACCGCGTGAAAAAGAGGAAAACTACCACTCTGCGAACCTAAGAAATTATAACGCGCTGGTAGGTACATGAGCGCAAGAACAAGAATTGGCACTAAGATAGAAAGTGCTATAATTACTGGAACCGCAATTTTATCGGATTTTGATAAAGTTCTTTTCACAGTAATTTCTTTATGTCTTTAATTAATATATCTATTTGCGGTTCTTCCTCTCCCGGCCCTGCTACCTTATTGCGCGCTACAGAACCGCGATAGTAAATTATGGGGTTTCCATAATCATCTTTTCTGGAACGAATATAGCCTTCCCGATCTACCAGGGCAAATAAGCCCTGATGCGCAAAACCACCGGGCACCTCTTCATTTTTTCCGGCATAAATATTAAATCCGCCGTTAGCAAGTCCATAAATTTCTTCTTTATCGCCGGTGAGTAAGTTCCAATTGGGGTGGTTAATCCCGTTATCTTCAGCATAAGTATTCAAAACCTCTACGGTATCGTGAGTAGGGTCTATGCTAAATGAAGCTATTCCGAAGTCTTGAATATCTTTAAATTCTTCCTGTACTTCCACCAGATTTTCTTTCATAATGGGACAGATACTTGGGCAGGTAGTAAAGAAAAATTCAGCTACATAAACCTTTCCCAAATAATCTTTATTGGTAATGGTATCTCCATCCTGATTTATTAATTGGAATTTGGGTGCCTTTTTCTTTTTCCCGTTTACTTTTATATAAGTTACGGCAGCTTTGTTGGTTACTTTTTCTGAACCTTCTATATTAAGTCTATCTGAAGTTACCACTTCGTCATTACTTAAACGATCTACGATTTTGGGAATAAAGAATATTCCAAAAACAAGAATGATAAGGGAAAGTCCAATATAAGAATGACTTTTTTTCATAACTGCGCGATTTAATTTTTAGATATTGAGAGCATTAGAATTGGAAAGAACAAACAGTTAATGGCTACAAGCTTCTTCTTCTTCTTAATTATTCTTCAGGTCTGCGTTGTACTTTTTTAAAGCCAATCTATATTCGGCGAGAATCACCTTTACATCATCGTCCATTTTATTGCTTAAATCTGCTATAGAACGGGAGTCGTAAGCATATACTTCACCATAGTCTTCATCATCATCACGACCCCTAAGACTCAGGTCTTTGTCAACAATAAATACATAAGGTGTATAAGCATCTTTCAGCTTATGGGGAGTTTCGAAGCTTTGAAAAATATCCCGAATTTCTTCCTTACTGCCAAAAGCGAATTTCCACTTTTCGGTTTTAGAGATTCCGCTAAATTCTTTTACAAATGTCCCGGCTTCTTCCCGGGCTTCTTCAGGCAAAATAATTACAAATTGAAAATCATTGAATTCATAATATTTGTCCAAAATTTTTTGATCTAAATTAAAGGTATTCCCTTTAATATTCTCAAGATCAGTTCCGAAAAAAGCCACTACACTTATCTTATCTTTAAAACTTAATTGCTCTTCATCTACACTTTTCAGCTTCGAAATATCGGAAACCTTTTCAGTAAGTATGGGTAATTTAGCAAAATTGTTCTTGCCCGATGCAAAAAACAGGTAAGCAATAATAGGTAAGGCAAAAAGGACTGCAAGCACTATAAACTTTTTCATAATTCCGTTTCTTCACAATAGCTGCAAAAGTAGAAAGACGGTTTATATAAACCGCCTTTCTACCTGTATTTAACTTTTTAATTTAAAAATCCCAGGCTACACTATTGTTATGCATTACCTCATAAACATAGCCACCTTCAGTAAGAAGTATAAAAATAAGGTAGCTAATAAGAAACACTGCCGTCCATACTACGGCGCGGCGCAAGCCTTTAGTTTCCCCTTCCAGGTGCATAAATGACCAGGCTATATAATATGCTTTATAAAGGGTAAGTATAATAAAGATCCAGTTAAGAAGGTGCATGCCTAAGAAGATGGTATCTGCCAAAAAACCAGGTCTTACAATCCCTAAAATTACTTCTACAATAGTTACCGCGGAAAGTATTCCAAATACAAACCAGATTCTATTTGCATTAGATTCGTGTTTATGCGCTGTATCGTGTGCCATTTTTATTTATTTCTAAAATTATACCAGGTAAAAGAATGTGAAAACAAATACCCAAACTAAATCTACAAAGTGCCAGTAAAGGGCTACTTTTTCTACCATTTCATAATTATTTCTTCGCTCATAAGTTCCAAGAAGAACATTAAAGAAAATGATGATATTGATCATTACCCCGGTAAAAACGTGAAAACCGTGAAAGCCGGTAATAAAGAAAAAGTAATTGGCAAATAAAGGCGGGCCGTATTCATTGCGGGTAAGGTTGGCTCCCTCTATAACCCCGGCAGCCTCACTGCTTAATTTTGCGACAGATTTATCCCTGGAGAGAATTGTTTTTTCCCCCTCCTCGTTCAAAATTTGTGTTCTAATTAGTAAATTATCATTTGCTTCGAATCCAGTTATAACCTCTTCTACGGAATAAGAAGACCTGGTAGAGGTTTCACTTTCAAACCAAAGTCCTGTGTTAGTTTCGTGCTCCACTCTTTCTGAAGCTAAAGGAGTAGCTACATCAGCTAGACTCACCCTATTCCCTTCATTATCTACAAATTGAAGAAGATTTCCGCCATTGGTATAAACCGCGCCGTGGGTACCTTTAATAAAATTTGTCCATTCCCAGGCTTGAGAACCAAGGAAAATCGTTCCCCCAATTATAGTAAGGAACATATAAAGGGTTACTTTTCCTCTTTTCATTTGGTGCCCGGCATCTACAGCCAACACCATGGTTACAGAAGAAAAAATAAGGATAAAGGTCATTAAAGCCACGTAATACATAGGCGCATCCACACCGTGTAAAAATGGGAAGTGATTAAAAACCTCATCGGCAATAGGCCAGGAGTCCGCAAACTTAAACCGGGAGAATCCATAAGCTGCAAGAAAACCGGAGAAGGTAAGCGAATCTGATACGAGAAAAAACCACATCATGACTTTACCATAACTGGCTTTTAGCGGTTCATTACCTCCACCCCAGGTCCTACCTTCGGTGCCTGTTCTAACAACAGTAGCTTCCATAAAGAGTATTTAAAATTTTGAGTATTGCGCAAAAATACGCAATTTTATTATTTAAAGAAATATAAAAAGACAAACAGGTAAATCCACACAAGGTCAACAAAATGCCAAAAAGTCGCACCAAGCTCAATTCCAAGCATTTGCCCTTTTTTATAGCGTTGTTTAAAATGGTTATAAATTACCACTAAAAGCGTGATTATACCTGCAAATAAGTGAGCCAGATGCACCAAAACAATCACATAAATAAAGGAAGTAGTAATGTTACTTTCGCTACCGGTAAAGTAATAGCCTTGTGAAATTATTTCTGAAAATCCCGAAAATTGAAATACCATAAAAAGAATAGCGAGAACGACTGTGCCCAGAAGCATTGCTGAAGCATTTCTTCGATTTCCTTCTAAGATACTTTTCTTTGCGATAAATAAGGTAATACTACTAAGCACAATCACAATAGTGCTCCAATAAAAAGCGGTGGGCAACTCAAACTCATTGAGCCAATCTGGCCGGGTTTTACTTACTACATAAGCACTGGTAAGACCTGCGAAGGTCATAACCATACCAACAATTCCAAACCAGAGCATCATTCTTTTGGCCCGGTCTAATTTTTCCTTTTCGACACCTGCGGTTAAATCCATTCTCTTATAAATTTATCTAAAACATATATAATTTGAAGCAGTGTAATATAGGATACACTTGCAAACATCAATTTTTTTGCTGCCTGGGCAGTCTTTTCTTTATATAACTTCACTGCATAATAGAGCATGCCTAAACCAAGAATAAAAATAAGCACACCGGACACCGGAGTTAAATAAAGCCTTCCTGTAACTCCAAAAACAGGAATTAAAGAAACCAGGATAGTCCAAACGGTATAGAGTATAATCTGTACAGCAGTACCTTTATCTCTTTTTCCCGTAGGCAACATAAAAAAGCCTCCTTTTTTATAATCATCGAACAACCACCAACCTATTGCCCAAAAATGGGGAAATTGCCAGAAAAATTGAATCATAAATAACGTACCCGGTTCAATGCTAAATTCTCCAGTTGCGGCTACCCAACCTAACATAAATGGAATAGCGCCTGGAAATGCCCCTACATAAACCGAAAGCGGGGTTTTTGTCTTTAAAGGGGTATAAAGGCTTACATATAGAAAAATACTTATCGCCCCAAACATAGCCGTTTTGGGATTAATGATATACAATACCACGATCCCTAGAATTGTAAGAATACTCGCTATTACAAACGCGGTATTTACCGACATACGTCCCGCGGGAATTGGACGGTTTTTAGTACGATCCATCAAAACATCAAGATCGCGCTCAATAATTTGATTGTAGGCGTTAGAAGCCCCAACCATAAAATAACCACCTATGGCAAGTAAAAATACCGTCACAAAATCTATGCTTTCCGCGCCCAAAAAATATCCGGCCACAGACGAAAACACTACACTCACGGCAAGCCGCACCTTGGTAATTTCTTTAAAGTCTGTGAGGAAAGAAGCGGTGGAAGTATGTACGCCGGTACTGCTCAAAAGAAGGTTTTTTTCAATTGGCGCAAAGATACTCCTTAATTAGGTTTTAACAAGGGGGCAAAAATGTTAATTTTCAGTAGTTAAAAATTTTAACTGCTGTTCAAAACTAAATTCACCGAATTGTAGTTTTATAAAATTCTTCAAACTCTAAAAACCGAGAAATCAATAATCATAATACCAGTTAAAAATATCTGTTTTTAACCCAAAATTTAACCATACGGTGGTATGCTTAAAATTAGCCTTGGTTTCTACTTCTGGATTAAAAGAACGGAAAATAAAGCTTCCGTAGAGCTTTAAATTACTTGCCGGGTTTACAATATAACCCGCGTTAATATTGGTAAACCAAGAGTGGGTGGTGTTTCCCTGTCCTATTTTCACGCCGCTATCGAATGGACGCGCCCTTTCACTACTATAAATATTACCCCCAAAGGCATCATTATTTAACTTATTAAAATCGAAGCCCCTTTTTCCGTAGATAAAACTGGCATCACCATACCAACGATCTTTTTTATAACGCGCTATGGCAATAATCTCCCTAAAATTAGCACCCCAGGGATGCGCCATAGATTGGTTGTTGTGCCCATAATTTAGCACTCCCGTGTTGTGAGAATAAGTATAAGGCCTCACCTGGTTATATTCAGCTCTTAAGAAGAGTCCGGGAACATTAAAGGCATCAAAATATTTGATTCCTAATTGATAGCCAATTTTATTCTTCCAACTTTGCCGGCCGCCAAAAACATCGCCACTGGAAAATTCATCTATAACCAACTGACCATAAACATTAAGTTGATTGGAAATTTTATACTTAGACGCCAGCCCAAGAATGGCATTCCCACCACGGGCACCGGTAGAAAATTCTATGGCCCGGTAAAAAATTACCGGATTCAGGTAATTTAGATCAAAACCACGATTGTTATCATTTTCCCAAACTACAGATTCAAAAAGACCAATATTAAGCCGGCTGGTCACATTATAACTCAAATAATGATTCGCCATATATTTTGTTCGGAAAGATCTACTTTGGGTAACCGCCGGTCTCACATCTCTTAAAGACATCCAGGTGCTGGTATATTTTAACTTCCAAAAAGTAGTATTCAGTTTAAAATAAGGATATGGAGAACCTATATCACTCATAAATAAAGAACGATAGCCTTCCCCTATAAAATTTTTACCGTGTCCAAATTGAATATTAAAGAATTTACTGGGCGCATAAGAAAGATAACCCTCAGCAACGGGATAATCGTAGCCGCCATCCATAAATGGCTTTGCAATTCCGCGGCCAGGAATAATCGCGGGGTCTCCACCATCTGGTTTTATAGATTCGGCATAGCGGTTAAAGTATTCGGCAAAACGACCTTGATTTTCGTAAGCCACAGTATAAAAATTAAAATTTTTCCCTAAGCCTCCCTGAAAGATTAAAGCACGGGTATTATTATAGGTGAGATCGAACTTTTTTTGCTGAAAATCTTTCCCTATCTGTAAATCCAATCCGAAATCTAACGTAAACCAATAGTCTTCCGTCTGATATTGCACCAAATGTTCATTCCAAATCTTTCTTCCAAACCAGCTAGTCGCAGGACGCAGCATTTTTTCTTCTTTCGCTTTAAAATCATAGTATTTAGCTACTTCGGCAAACAAAAAAGGTTTGGCAGCAGCATGGGTGTTGACTCCAATTTTATTGAGCTCTGAAGCAAAGCGGCTATAAAACTCATGGGAAAGCGGAATATTGATCTGACTTTTATACCGCGGACTCTTAAATTCCCCCGATTGGATTGCCTGGTATTCTTCAGGATGCTCTTTTATATTTTCTATTGCTGAAATTGGTAAAGACTCCTTTTCGGTCATTCTGGGTATTACCTGTAAACTCTCGGTATTTAAATTTAGCGGTATTTTTAACTGCATTCTAAACTGAAGAAAAATAGGCCGAGCATTGATGGTGGCGGGTTTTACTTTTGGAAGAAGCTCAAAAACCCTTCGCATTTCCTGTTTTAATTCAGGATAAGCGGCATCGAGATAAATAATTTGAAAATCGCCGTCTTTAGTAACCTCGAAAATAAAGTTAATCTCCCCACGATAATTTTCTTGTTTTACAATTTCAGGAACTGTAAATGTCTGGAGTATAAATCCCTTGAGTTTGCTATTAAAGCAAGCTTTTTTCTTTGCAAAAACTACGTTTTCACATGCTGAAAATTCAGGGTAAACCTCATCGCTATTTTTGTTTTGGGCTCGCATGCTCGCGAAGCATAGCAAGAGAAAAAGAAACAGGCAGTTTCTCATATAAAGATCTGGGGAATAGATTAATTACAAATCTGAAATATACATTTTTTTAGAGAATATAATCTTTAAAAACAAAAAATCCCGGGACGAACCCGGGATTTAAATACTATAAACAATATTATTAATCCTGAACTTGAAAAACAATAGGCAGGGAGTACATAACCCCAACTGCTTTTCCACGTTGTTTACCAGGTTTCATTTTTGGTAATTTGTTAATCACCCTCGCAGCTTCTTTCTCTAATCTTGGATGTGGTGCACGAGACATTACCTCTACGATATCACCATTTTTATCAATTTTAAACTGAACAATTACCCTGTTCACTCCAGAAAGGCCAAGTTCTGCACCAAGATCTGTATCGAACTCCCGGTTTACAAATTTATTAATCTTCTGGCTCATACATTGCTTACGCTCTTCATTGTTGCTAAGGTTTTCACAACCCGGGAAGATTGGCACATCTTCAATTACCGCAAAGGGTACGTCTGCAACCTCTTCT
>JGI1221J11331_1000033_pt1 | contig 36312 bp, 28 predicted proteins | sample LakVidmifraction_4_FD_11331 | JGI IMG/M metagenome (IMG submission 11331) | reverse complement strand
GCAACAATCTTGTCAAAGGTTCTTTTGAACTTCTCCTTGACTTCTGTAAGCTTATCTTTAATTTTGTTGAATTTTTCTACAAAAAGGGCGATCTTCTCTTTGATCTTTTCTATAATAGGTGTGAAAAAGTCAACCAGATCGTTGTAGACTTTTTCCACGCCTGCTTTGAAATCATTGAAGTCCTTCTCAGCCTTGTCGAGCTTTTTGTTTACCGCATCTACAATAAATGTGACGATGTCTACTAGAGTCGTAATCGTCGTGATTAGGAGGTCAAGGGCAATAATTACGTTATCAATAACCAACTCAAGCGTTTCGAGGAACCCCGCGAACTTATCAAGGCCCTTCTTCTCCTCGTCTCCCAGCTTCTTCCCCTGCCCTTCGGGCCCAATATTGACATCAACTACTTTAGGCTCACCAAAGAGCTTCACAAACAGAGCATCAATATCTTCAAAGATGGGGGTAAGCTTCTCTTTAATCTTCTCAAAAGCAGCAACAAATTTATCGCGCAACAGGATGGCAGAGTCTTTCAGCTCAAGAAGTTTATCCTTGAGCTTTAGAAAAGCCTCTTTCAAATCTTTGAGAGGGGGGCCAAGTTTTTCCTTTAGCTCTTTCCATTTTTTTAGGAGTAAATCAACAACTTCTTTTGTTCTGAGTTTGAGAAGCACCATGGAGTCCTTAAACTCATCCCACTTCTCTTTTACCTTGTCCACAATGGGCTGCAAGAGGTCTCGGAGGCTTATCCAAGCCTTCTCAATAGCCCCTACGTCCTCAACAGAATCCTCTTTAGTATCGGTGCTGGACTGCGTCAAGTCCGCCCAAGCCTCTTTAATCTTGTCTACCGCAGGCTGCATGAATACTTTGAAGTCTTCCCACTTCTCTGTCATATCTTCGACAGCGCCAGCGATCCGGTCCTTAACGTCAGAGGCGGCGGTCTTTAGATCGCCCCAAGCCTCTTTAATCTTGTCTACCGCAGGCTGCATGAATACTTTGAAGTCTTCCCACTTCTCTTGTATATCTTCGACAGCCTTCACCACCCTAGGAGCGACCTCCTCACGCAGATAGGCTACAAAAGGCTTGATCTTTTCTTTGAGCTTGCCCCATATGACTTTAGCAGTGTCGTACAGCCATGTAAACGCCACTCCCAAGTTCTCCAGAAACTGCTCTAGCTTCTCTTTGGCTTCCGCCTTGAACCAGTCTATAAACGGCTGAATTTTCTCACGAATTTTCGTCCAAATAGGTCCAAGCTTCTCACCAAACTCTCTAAATACCTCTCCGATCTTCTCAAAAGCTGGCTGGAGGTACTTCTCGTATAGCTCTTTAGCCTTATTCCCCACTTTAACGAAGAACTCGCCAATAGGCGTGAACACTTTGACAGCAACTTTGCCAAGAATCTCAAAGGCTGCACCGACAAGACCCAATACAAATCCTACTGCCTCCAGAACAGGGACCAAAACTGCGACAAGCACGTCGATCACAGGCATTAGGACAGCGAGGAGGACCGTTATAATTTTTGCCAGGATTTTTATAGCCACCACGACAAGGCCAATCACAGGCTCCAAAACGGCAATTAGCACTTTAGCCAAAATCAACACAATAGGCATAAGAGACTTAATTATAGGTACAAATGCTTTCACTAGGACATTAATTAAATCTATGAACACTGGAAGAAGAGGGCGTAGACCGTCCATGATGTCTTTGCCAGCCTCTACAAAGGTGGCAGAAAGCTCAGTCCAAACCTCATCCATTGCTTTTTTAAACTCAGCGTTCTTATTGTAGAGAAGTATCAAGGCCCCAATGATGAGGCCAACAATTATTAGGACCTTCCCTACAGGCCCGAGAGCAAACGTCAGGGCAGCTCCCGCAGCGGTTCTGAACCCCGCAGCCGCTCGTGTGAGCGCCCCTGCGAGTCCTATGTTGGCTCCAGCCCCGCTCGCAGCAGCCGCTGCCTGCCGCTTTGTGGCTGCCGTAGCTATATCTGCTGAGACTGCATTTCGTCCATAGCTCCCAGTGATTTTACTTAGGCTTCCTGAGACCATGATGCCGTATCCAACGACAACCTTCCCCGCGATCAGCAAAGTGGTACCAATGAGTCCAATAGCCAGAAGGAATCCCTGTAGAGGTGCAGTACCCTTTAGAACCTTCTGAACAAACTCGTTCTCTAAGAAGTTGCCAAGAGCCTCTACCACAGTGTTGAGAGTGTTGAAGAACACTTCGCTTACCTCTGTGTCCACTAGAAGGTCGATAACACGAGTAATGTTGGCGATAAGTGTACCCATGGCAGGTCCAGCGTCTACAAAGCTCTGTAGGATGCTTTCCAAGCTTGGTGCACCCGCAGCAAGGTTGTCAAACGTCTCACCGATGCTTTGGTCAACAGAGAGATTCTTAAAGACTCCACCAAGTGCTCCTAGGGACTTGAGAATCGAAATGGAGTTAGTTGCTACATCAGCGAAGAAGTCTCTAAGAGCTTTTTTCCCGTCAACAGTCTCATCTAGGTCCGCCCAACCAGAAGTAGCCTCTTCAAGCCATGTAAGAAGAATCTGCCCTCCCGAACCGGGGCCAAAGTTTGTCTGAACGATTCCGCCAATTGCAGCAAAAATGTTCCCAAAAATGCTACTCCACTGCGACATAGCATCTTGAGCGTTGGCAAAGAACTCTACAACAGTTTTATTGCCCTTTACTGACTTTAGGTAGTCGTCAAACTGCGTGAAAGTTGTGACTAGTTTGTCGAAGAACGCTTGGGTGGCTGGGGCAGCAGCGACCATGACGGAGAGGACAATGCCCCAAAGCTTGCCAAGGACTACACCTAGAGTTCTCAGCAACTGCCCAGACGACGTGAAGAGAAGTGCGAGGCTTTTGACGTTCTCTGCATCAGATACCGCCTTGGCGAACGATATCGCGGCATCCCCCATAGCGCTTCCAATGGTGTCAATACCGACCGCAAGAGCGTCGTAGGGGGCACCCATAAGTTCTTCAATAGCTGTTTGCAGCTTGGGCAGGAAGCTTTCTGCGGCAATTCGACTAAGTTCGTCAAACTTGGGCTTGAGGTCCGAAATAAATCTAGCAAAATCAATCTGAGCCTGATTCAACCCTTCGAAAGGGTTTGTCCCACCTCCACTGCTTCCCGCTGTGGCCGCTTTCTTTTTAGCATCAGCAAGTCGCTCTGTTGCGTCCTGTTCAGAGCGTAGCGCGTTACGAACGGTCTTCGCACGGTTAGCCTCAGCATCAGCGAGGGCATCCGTAGCGGAAATCATTACTGAGGTACCAGCGACCCCTGTCCTGGCTAGACGGTCCTGCTCCTCGTTGAGGTCTGAGGAGAGGTCCCTGGCGCGGCGTAGACCTAGCTCAGCCTCTTGATACGCTAGCTCCGCCTCTTGACGCGCACGGGAGTTGGGTGGAAGGTCCTGTGCCCTAGCAAGGGCGACACGAGCCTTCTCAAGATCAAGGGCTGCCTTCTTTTCCGACAGCGCTGCATCCTCAGCGTCGAAGCCCAGTTGCTGGATTTCCTCACGGCCAGCAGCCAAAGCCTCGTTAAGGCTTAGCTGGGCATCACGAACGGCATTGTTGGCATCAATCAATGTTTCACGGTTTGACTCAATTGTCCGAGCCAAAGCCTTCTCAGCCGCTTCAATTGCCGCCAGAGCCGCTGCACGCGCTTGACCCCCAGCACTACCGCCGCTAGAGCCTTTGTTCAGGGCGGAGACAGCTTTGCCCACCCCGCCAAGCGCAAACTTGGCAACGGTCAGGGCTGAGATGAGGGCGAAGACAGAGTTACCAATCCCCGCTAGTGTGGCTGAGGCACCTATGGCAGAGCCTGCAAGCGCGACCAGACCTCCACCAAGAGAGAAGACTCCTGCAAGGAGAGCAGCAAGCCCTGTAGTGAGGAACTGCGCAGAACGATTAAGATTAGTGTATGCTTTACGCAACCCCTCTGCGTCCGGTACAGCCGCTTTAAGCCCACTATTTATTTTACCAAATAGGTTGCCGTCCAGATTCTTGTTAAACCCTTTGGAGAAGGACTTACCCATCCGGGAGCCTGCCCGAGTTCCAACGCTGTCGGCTCCCTTAAAGCCCTTTTCTATATCATTTTTCACGTGCCGTGTGGTTGCACGAATCACAACATTAGCAGATCCAACTAAAGCCATTAAGAGCCTCCTTCCAAAGTGTTTATTATAATTATTAGTTCATCGGCGCATCAAGCACGCCTGAGAATGGGTTGTCTGCGTCAAAATCAAATTTAGTTGGTGTCTGTGCCGGAGGCTTCATAGGTTCCTTAATTTCAGAAGGGCTAAACGCCTGCTGAGACTCTGCATCAGACATGTAGTCCATATCTGATGCATCTTCATACATGTGAGCTTGATTGCCAGACTGCTTACCTGCGTTGTACTTATACTTGTATTCGACTCCATACAGACTGTCGTAGATAGCTGTTCGGAACTCTGAGCGAGACTTAACCGACTCCTCACTGACGTAGTGGGAATCCTCTTCGAACATGAAGTGGATGACATCGAGCATGTCACCCACCCCCATCTCCAAAATTCGTAGACCACTCATCAGTGCTTTGCCGTTTACGTAGGGCCACATATCAATGGCCCATTGTGCTAAGCCTCGCGCGGCTCTTCCGGGCGGTTACTGTACTCCTCGACTAGCCAGCCAGTAATCTCACCAAGTGTCTCGACGTGTACAATCTTGTCTTTCGACTTGATGAGTGCGTCAAAGCGCTCATAGCTCTCGTCAGTCAAGACCTGCGAGAAGAATCGAACAATGATGTCCGCAGTCACTGCCGGGTCATCAGAAGAGGAGTCCTTCACGAGTTCAATGAGAAGTGCGCCCTGAATCTCTGGAAAAGCTTCAAAGCTCTCACCGTGCAGGTCAAATGTGATTGGTTCTCTCGCCTCGGAAGTGGAGCCTGAACCGAAATCCTTAAATCTTGCCATGTTGTGCGTATCGCTTTCTACTTGAGGTTTCTGTCATTGAAGGCTATTATTGCCTTCACCTTTAATTGTACTAAAGATATGCGAGGTAGAGATTGTCCGACAGGTAGTGATTGGCTCGTGTGCCGGGATGCATTACCGCCCGGGTGTATACCATTCGACCCCCTGCACGGAACCGAAGAAACTCAGTATTGCGTGCTTCTATTGCGTGAGGTCGGGTTCCTTCGTGGTGGAGAAGGGCTATTTTGTCGTCAGAACCTATCCAAATCTGCTGAATCCCGCCTACTCGCTGGTGGAGCATGTGAATAGACCGCTCCAAATCCCGAGTGTCTTTGCCAACTTGGCGCTTGGCAGCGAACAGCACGGCTCGTCCACGCAGGACCATATCTTTACCAACTTCCCCTCGGGGGTCGTTTAAAAAGTGGTCCAAAGCAGCATTATTATATCGAATATTAGGATCGAGACTGACATTGAACTCCACTACAGTACCGCAATTGTCAGGTTGAGTCTAATTGTCTGCATCCCACCCATAGGCTCCTGAGCCTGCACAGTGGCAATTACTCCCGGCCCAGCACTACCTTCGCCCGAAGAGTCAAAAGCCATAAGGCCGTCCATAAGAGTCTGGGTGTCTACGGCGGACCATTGACCCGCTTTGAGAATACGCTCGGGAGAGACGGCCTTGCCATTCTCACCTATAGGGTACTGTCGAGTTATATCCACGTTAATGACGGCACTCCTGATGCCTCCGCAGCGTTGTGGGACGCTAGCTTGGTCACCAGGAGCACCGAGATACATCTGCAAGAACCAGACAACGACCTGCTCACAGTCCTCTACGGGACGCTCCATAGTCCAATACTGCCGAGTGGGCAGCGGAATTTCACGCGCAGCATAGAGAGTCCCCACAGTATCCAAGACGCGCTGTAGCAGGTCTCGAAGATTGAAGGACTCCTCAGCGATAGGGTAGTCGTTAATGTCTAGCAGTGCCATTGTTAGTCTTCCTTAGATTAGGCGGCGACTACGAAGTTGACAGTCTGTCCGTCAGCCTCATCGACTGTACTGATGGAGCCAGCAGCGTCAAATGCTGCCTGATCTTCACCAATGTCGGACGCAAAATCGTACTGAGCAATAAGTTCAGTAGACGTAGTGCTTAGCGTCACGGTTGCAGCGTCCTCGGCAGCGGCTGCCCCGACCTTTACTGATCCGGCGATAGTCTTCCCAGAGGAGACTAGCTCAGCGAACCAGTTGATTGTGTACTGCGTTGCAGCGGTCTTCAACACAGTGTAGACTGCACGAGTATTAGTGGACACAATGGACACAACAACTGCACCTGCTACGTTGCCCTGACTCGCATCAAAGGTGTCAGGCTGAATGAGTTCAATTGCGTTGAACGCTGGGTTAAATACCAGAATTCCGTCCTCATAGACCTTGCCGCCAGTGCCCTGCTTTGCCTGCATGTTTACGTTGGGGCCTGTGTTCGTACGAGCCGCAGAATCCCCTACTCCGAATGTTGCCATAGTTAGCTACCTTCTTCTTCTTCTTCTGGTGTCTCCTCGGCTACGGGCGCAGCTTCGGCAGACTCTTCATCAACGGAAGTGTCTTCTTCTTCTGGTGCTTCCTCAGCTATGGGTGCAGCTTCGGCAGAAGTGTCGTCTTCCTGAACATCTTCGGGCACTAGGTCAGGCACAGTGGGTGCCTTTGCAGCCTTTTTTGTTTTTGGAGTCTTGGCAGGCTTGACAGGGGCATCCTCACTGGAGGCACCGATCATGTCTTCTGCTCGGAAATTAATCATTGTGGCCACGGTGGGACCTCTTTCTTGTTGGGTTATATACGGGGAGTCTTGCGATTACCTTGAGGCTTATCATAGGAGAACACTTTCGCCTTAGCCCGAGCCTGGTCCGGGTTTACAGTCTTCAAGAACAGGTCTACAGAGTAAATACCTGTTCGTAGTTCAGCTATGAAGTCTTGTTGATCTAGCAATACCCAGGATACACCCTGCCGACTAACGTTAGTTACTCGGGAGGGGAGAGTGCACTCATCTTCACGGCCCGACCAGAGAAGCGCAAACTGCTTTGCCATCTCTCGCGCAGCCATTTTTCCGGCTGCGGGAGGTAGTACACCGTAGGTATATACAATGTCCAGGTCGTCTTCAACTCCTCCGGGAAAGAGTAGAAACGTGTGGTCCCAGAGATCATAAGTTGACTCAGCAACAAGTGTGCCAGTCCGTACTGTAGTCACAGACGCTACCGACTGAACCGGTGTGCCTCGGAGGCGAATCTTGTTTTGAATTGTCTCACCAGTGGACAGGACAAATGCGGCCCTGGGAAGGACGTACTCCGCAGCAGCAGCAAGATATCGGCGCTCCTCAGTAGAGCGCTCCTGAGTCATGTACCGCTCTGTGACCGTAGACACGCCAGAGAACTTTCGACCAGACATCCCCCACAGAATGAAGGATGCAGTCTCACACGCCTCCATGGCGTACGCAGAGCTTGACAGATCAGAGCCAAGGTCACTAGGTGTGACCCAAAGACCGTTAGACATATTTTCTCCTTGTAGTAAAAAATAAGGGCGACACGCCTGCCCTTGCAGGCAGAGCGCATCGCCCTAATTGAGGGGTTTAGCTTAGGCCAAAGGGTCCTCGCTGGAGTTGAGCACGTTGTCGATAGCAACATCAGCATCGTAATCTACGTTACCGGGGACGTTGAAGTCCTCCTCAGTAGAACCATTAGGGAGAGTAGTAACTGCCCGAGGACCGGCTCCAACAGTTGCTGATCCAACAGGGTCAACCGGCGACGAGGTCACATCTGCGGTCTCCTTGGAGTAGGTAAAGGTCAAAGTAGTAGGCGCAGCCAGGACAGTGAATGTCCCGTTCAAGGTTGCATCAACCTCGGTCACAACTACTGAGTCTCCAACAACAAAGCCGTGAGCAGTGGTCGTAGTCAGCGTGGCCACGTTAGTAGACACCTCCATGTTCTCCACAGCCGCAGTGAGTGTACCGTGCCAAGTGTAGAAGCCCATGAGACCGGACGGTGCCCAGCTTGTACGTGCCATGATGTACGGACGGTCAGTGGCCGTTGGCCACTCCCAACGCTCATCGGGGCCGGACTCAAACAGGTCGTTTCCAAGACCGTAGCCCTCGAAGGTGTTCGCAAGAGCACCATTCTCAAGTACACGGTCACCGGACTGACGAAGCTTCACATAGGGGAATACCCAGTGGAAGTATGGAAGTGTAGTAGCCTTCTTGCCGTCCTTGATTGCAAGTGACCAAGACTCGATGGAGACACCGTTTCCCGAAGGACTGTCTCCAACAGCAGGCGAAGCCCAACCAACAGACTTGTCGTTCGGGTCACCAAATGTTCCGAGGTTCTTGCGGAGAAGCAAACCACCGGCAACCAAGTTGGTCAGTTCGGGGTCTGGCTCGCAAATTGCAAGCTCCATTGTGATACGCTTGAGAGTGTCAGGAGACTTGTATGAGATGCATACGGAGCCGTCTGCCTTCTTCTGGGTGATTTCATCGCCCTCTTCATACTCAGGTGTCCAAGAGACACGCAAGAACGCAGCGGTCGTGTAGCTGTCTCCAGCAGAGTTAAGTAGGTTTCCGGTAGCATCGAGACGGGTAACGCGAATTGCGATACCTGTGATGCTCGCGGCATAATCCTGTGTTGCCATGATTTAGCCTTTCTGGGGCGTAGGGGGTATTATTTCTAGGGCATTCTTTTGTTTTGTTTTCAAGACCAGCTTGAAGCTAAAAGTTGGGATAAACCCTAACAACATACCCGTTTGGGTCTATCCTCCAGTTGGCAGGATGTTCTTCTGAGTACTTGTTGTTCATTAGCAGGAAGAAGTCAAAATGATTCACATCACTTAAACATTTTCTACATAAATTCTATCAGGATTAACCCAAGGTGACTTGAGCAGTGGACCAGATAGAAGGATCAAATGAGGCTGCTGCGGGGCGCATAGCCTGCATTACGGAGTCATTAATTGTGGGGTCAAAACCGTCAGTGTTGTCGCGGTTTGTTACCTCAATTTCTCCAAAAACTACGTCAACAAACCCAGTGGCATACATCCACTTGTTTGTTGCAGATGATGCGGCTCCTGCGGCGTTGATGGGGCCATTTCCGGTATAGCCACTGCCGACAACAATAAGAGTGCCCAGCCGGGTCATTGCGTAGGCCTCAGCAGAGTCTGTTGGGGATGATATGTACTTGACGCGGTCGCCAAGGGCGGATACTACATCCCGAGTGGCATGGATAACACCACGAGCGCCTGTGGGGGAGGTGGAAATATTCTGCTCAAGAAGTGCAAGAGCACGGGCGGCGGTTTCGCCAGAAGAAGTGAGAATGTCTGCACCGTCCTCCTCGCGGAGGTACCCGGTGCCGACAGGGGTTACATCGCGTGCAGCAATGCCCTCCCAGAGTTCACGCTCTGCGGCCTTCTGGCTCGCAGCAGAAATCTGGTCAAAAAGTGATCCGTCAAGCGGATTACTGGCCTGCAAGTCGAATCCTGTAGACATAGCCTCAACCTCGATAATAAAGGGTGTGACTGAGTAGAACGATTTTGTGCCGTCTGCAACAGTGCTCATTGCACTGTTCGAAGGCTCAGAATTATCGATTGTGAGTAGGTTTAGATTGACTGCTGCATTGGTTTCTTGGTGGAATCCTCGCAGCCACTCATGGCTACTGTTGTATGTGACCGAAGCCACGCTCAGGAGTCCACAGGGAGCAACCTGGAGGGTAGGGGCGGGAATTACGCCGGAATACGTTACCATGTTGTTTTAATCTCCTTGTGAACTTGCCTGAGCGTGACTATTAGGTTAGACTGTTAATGAACTACTAGTTGCCTAGTAGTCACTCCCAGTTGCGAGGGCAGCAGCCACACCGTTGACCACGATGGTCGAGGTGATAGCAAGCGACTCGATACCAACGAACGCGACACCCTCAAAGGTCTCAACGAACATACGGTAGTCGTTGGTGTTGACGAGAGCGGAGTCCCGAACAATACCAATGTCGAGGTTTCCACCGTCGAGGAACAAGAAGCTACCCTCCGAGAAGAGGAACCATGTGAACTCGTCGGGGAACTCGTCGAGCGCGCCAGCAGCCTGAGCAGTGAAGGTGTTCTGGTCGTAGCTTGCAGTGAGGCTCACGTTAAGTGACTCAAGCATGCTGCGGATTTCAGCAAGACCTACATTGAGGTTGTCATCACCGGGCATGTTGAGTGTAAGGTCCGCTGCAATAGCGTCGATAACCCACATAGGGATGATAGCCTGTAGACGAGTGTCTGGGGCGATGCGGTGACGGCTACGGTACGCAGTGGCTGAGAGACGGACATTCACAAGGAAGTCACGTGCAAAACCAATGGTGCTTGTAGTCGTAACAGCAGTTGAAGCTGATTCGATCTTAGCAAGAATGTTAAGCTCAGCCTCACGAGCGTGCTGGATTAGAGCAAGTTCGTTGTGACGTGCAACCAGCTCAGGGTATGCCCGAGTCAAGAGGTTACCGATCTGTAGCTGCAAAGTAACAGCGTCAATACCAGCAGTGGCCTCAGTCGCACCAGAGACGGTGAGCGAGTTCTTGAGAGTATCAGAAGCAGTACCGTCGTTGGAGCCAGCCGAAACATCGTTAGCCTCAGTCCAGACTCCTACAGCGCTAGCGTAGGACGAAAGAACGGGGGGCTTGACGTAGCGGATTCCACCACGGTTAGCAAGGAACTTAGGAAGCGAGTCCTTTACTGGGCGAGCATCCGAGCCGAATCCGAAGATGTCGAACTTGGTCTCAACGGGTGTACCGTATCCACCAGAAGCAACAATCGCCTGACGGTCTTCGCCGCTCTGAGTGATCTTGCCCCAGTTCTCGTCTGCGGTTCCGTTGAGGTAGCGCTCTTCTGGGTAGTCGGTTGTGAAGGAGGCAACAATGTGCTGTTCTCCATCTCCACCGTGTGCACGGCGAAGAGTGTGTAGACGTTCGGAGAATGCCTTAGCAACTCCTTCTGTGCTGAGCGTTGAACCAGCGGAGACTCCAGGAATATCTGCACCAGCCGTGATTGCCACGGTAGCTGCTTCTGGTGCCTGAGCGACTGGGCGACGGTCAGCAGGTGCCTCGAAAGCACCTTCGGCTGATGCGGTCACTGTTTGTGCCTCTTCCTTCTGAGCCTCTGGCTCAATAGTTGTTTCTGTTGTTGAAGCTTCTGCTTCTACTGCGACTTCTTCTACAGCATCTTCTGCTGCAAGTTCAGTCTCAGTGGTTGTCTCCTCAGGTGAGGAAGTCTCATCCTCAGCGGACGCTTCGGCTGCGGAAGTGTCTGTAGCGTCTGCTACAGGCTCTACTTCTTCAACGGATGCTTCGGCAAAAGGATTTTCTTTCTTCTTCTTCTTCTTAGACTTGTCAGAATCCTCTTCGGATTCCTCATCATCTTCCTCTTCGTCGTCCTTGTTCTTGGATGCAGCTTCGGCTTCGGCGGGGGCCTCAACCTCTGCAACATCTTCGACGGACGCTTCTGTGTTTGAATCGCTGGAGACTTCAACTTCTGCTTCTAGAGTTGCGGACGCTTCGAGGGCAGATGATTCCTTCTCAGGAACATCTTCTTCCTCAACTTCAACCTCAGCTTTGGCAGCAGGCTCTTCACCCTTTACTCGTGCAGAAAGCTCCACTGCGCGAGCAGCAAGAGATTCAGCTTCGGCCTCACGGCGCGAAACCTCTGTACGAACGGTGTCAAGCATATCTGCAAGCTCGGTCATAGCGTCCACACCCTGGGCAGAAAGTTCGTCTCCTGCGAAAGTATCAAACTGAGAAGAGATGTCTGCTTCTAGCTCACCGATTTCTCCATCGGACAGCTCAGGCAGGTTCTCTAGCTTAGACTTGATGTTATCCACTTGAACCCCTTTCAGGCCAGTTAAAACTATAGAACGATTCCATAGTTCAGTGTGGGAGTGATTGGGGTAAGGGACTTAGACACTCGGTAGTGTAAAGGCGCTTGACCCACTACATAGTATCGCACAAAAAAATTAAGGTGACTTTTTGTCTATGTAAGCAGGCGAAGCATTTTGTACATCTCAGATGAGATCTCAGCCTGGGAGAATAGGTCAGACCCACTCATAAATCCTCGCAGCTTAGATGTCGCCTCAGCGCCATCCTCGGCCCCAATCTTGTCTGTGACCCGAGAGGTAAAGTCCTCCATTAGATCACGAAGGTTGGGTGGGATGTCTGAGAACCGAATCTTAGCGGCATCTGCACCGAATGGAAGAGGCAGGTTAGCAATAACCGACCCCAACTCGGAAGAAGTCTTGCGAACATTCTCAAGGGCATCAGAGTCAAGTGCGCCACTGTCGAGACGGTCAAGCAGAGACTTCAAATCCATGCCGGACTTCACAGACTCTGCGTAGTCACCAGTTGCGGTACGAGCGTCAACTTCCTTCATCTTCTCAACGACTGCTTGGTTGCCTGTGACCCCCAAATCCTCCTTGAGACGCGCTAGAATGTCCCGAAACTGGCCGTTGTAGTCCCGAGGCTGATGCCCGGGCTTATATTTTGGGAGGCCTGTTTCCTCGTCAATTTCTGCCCCAATTTTTTCACCGGGAACAGCCTTGCCTTCTGCCTTAAGTAGTTCTTCCTCTTCGGTAAGTGCTCCAGATGCAAACTCTGCACGACGCTGCTCAATGATAGAACGCATGTTATCGACTGAGGCAGTGAGCGCCATAGACTGCTCTGTGTTCCAGTTCTCAGGCAGCATATCGATCTGACCCAACGCACGGGCACGCTTGACAATGTGGCGACGGGCCGTGGCCCGGTCGGCCTCCTTGGCACGGCCTAGAGCTTTGATTGCTCCGGGCAGCTCAGATGCGTCTCGGATAGAGAAACTGCCGTCTGCTAGTGCTTGGCCTTTTTCTGCGGCCTGCTCACGGACACTTTTGGGCACATAACCAAACGAAGACATGCGCTCAAAAACTGCTTCGGATCGAGATGCAAGCTCAGCATTTCGTGCAGCAAAGACAGGAGCAACCCGAGCCTTAACTTCCTCTGCCTTCTTTGTGAGTGCCTGAGTTGTGAAGTGCTCTAGCGCTTCGAGTCGGGAGGACATGTCGGCCATAGGGTCTTCGCGTAGAAGAGCCAGAGGTGCAGCACCAGCCGCAACGAGGGCAGTAACATGTCCAGAGGCCACCATTGCACGAGCGATGGGGAATCCAGGGGAGTTTACTTGGCACACGGCAATAAGCTCAAGACGGCCACGGATGGGTCGCCAGTCACCAGAGGGAGTTGAGGCGCGGAGGGCACGAATCTGAGTCGGCTCCACTGTGGGACGCAATGAGCCTGCGACCCAAATGCCATAGTTGTCCTCGCCTGCGTGTACATCTGCAACTGCGCTGGCCGTGTCGTCATAGTGACGTGCTGCGTCTCGTGCGGATGCATTGAGACCGGCATGACCACCAACAAGTGTCAACTGCCCAACAGTAATGTCTTCGCCCTCTTCGGTACGGACAAGCCCCTTGTTGAAGTAGGCATAGTCTGACGACGAGCGCGGTGGGCGCACATTACTGAGCTGAGGGTTGGTGTGTACAGTGTCCCATGACGCAATGTGGCCAAAAACACGGCCAGAGTCATCAATAGTCAAGGGGGTTGGAGCGGTAAGCTCAGGGTTTGAGAACCACCCCGTAGGGGGTGCTAGAGGGATCGACTCTGCGACATATCCAGCGGCCAATAGCGCTTCTGTTTCTAGTGGATTGGTTTCTTCCACATAGACTCCATCAGGGATCACATCTACCTCCGGTAGTGCTTCGGGGACAAGTTGAATAGTGCATTCTTGGAATGCAGGCTTAGCAACTATTGTAACAGCCATAACGCGAGCGCTAGTTATGCGTAGCTTCTCATTCTTGACCGAATCATCGTCCTCAGAGGCCTCAGAATCGGCACCCTTGGATGCCTCAAACATGTCCATATCGGCACTTACAAATCGAAGCATCCCATTGCGAACCATGCGCTCAGCCTCACGACCATAGACACCAGTATCAAAGTATCCATAGGCAGCACCGTACCCACCGGGCACGCGGCCCATGCGCTCAATGCGGCCAACAACTACAGACCGGTTGTGTCCTGGATTTGTTTCAATCTGCCAGAGCAAAGACATAGGCAAATCTCGGCGTGAGATCGCGTACATATCAGTGGAACGGCCATCACCGGACTCTGTGTCCTCAGGCAAAACCATAGGAATAAAGAAGGGCGCACCTACGTCTTGAGAGGTGTCATAAGCTCCTGAGGCCGCTGTAAGCCCCTCGGCAGTCTCAGTGTCATATTCAGAGGCAGAGTGAGTCTTAAGGCCTGCAACTCGCGCTCGAACTGCGGCACTTCTAGAGCGCAGAGCAGCGGACGCAATTACCGCCTCATAGGGTTGAATCACATCAACAGAATTGATGCCAATAACGTTCGAACTAAGTGCTTGAGTGTGCTCTGAATCACCCGTCCACATACCCGTCATCTCCTTGTGACGAAGTGCACAGTATCCTTTCGCCCGAGGGCCCATGTACTTGCTCAAATGGCGGACGCAACGGGTCCAATCTCCGGGAGTGTTCCAGATAATTTTAGCTCCGCCAGGACCTACAGTCCAGTACTTGCGAAGATTCTCAGCGCCGCCACGATTGCGGTCAGCGCCGCCAGCAGCAACAACGGAGGCAATAATGTCCTTGCGAGGACCCCACAGGACCATCAAACCAAAGTCATAAGGCACAGCAGAGGCTGTCACAGGCGGTGCAGGCTCTTCATCTGCTACGGCAGGGTCAGGAGTAGTTTCGTCCTCAACAAAGTCAGAATCATCAATCTCGAAAGACTCCTCCTCCTCAGTCTCACCTTCGACACCTTGAGCATCATCAACTTGGTTGAGGACCGCATCGAGATTTTCATCATCAAGAGGCACAACAGGAGGCGGAGTGGCAGACTTAAGCGCGTTCAGGGTTTGAACATCCTTAACCCAGTCACCCTCCTCCCGAGTGTAAACCATCGGCGCAGTAGACTCCGCAGAGACTGGTACAAGACTAATAAGCTGGAACACCGCACGAGGGTCGTCAGGAGAGACAACAGCCATGTAGAGCGGCTGAACGTCAGAAGTCTTGGGAGACATGGCCCCGCCTGCCGCAGCAGTGATTGGCTTGTACCAAAGTCTATTTTCGAAGTTGCCTTGATTGTCCTTACGGTCCAACCAACGCTTAAGGAGTGGGTGGCTGTACGCATCAGTGGTGAGGGTGTCACCACTCTCTGCCTCCATCTTGCGCCCCGCTGATCCACGGTTGAGGCTGTCTTTAGCCTGAACCCCAACGCTCTTGGTGCCGCCAACTGGGCTAAACCCCTCTCGCTGGGATTTTACCCAGGCGGGGAAGTCTGCAATAACCTTGTGAAGCTCACCAGTAGTCATCTGAGGCAGAGTGCCCGGAATCTGAGCGCCAACACGATTGATGGGGGTGCGCGGCTCGCCTAGAATGCCAGAGAAGTCAACACGAGGGACCTCAGCGGCTCCCCCGGGGACATGACCCTCAGGCGGCAGGCCTGGAGTCAAGTCTGAGACTCGGGCCTGAGTAACTTTACCGTCTGCATCTGTAAGCGTTGCCACTCCTGATGCTGCGTCAATGTCGGTAATCTTACCTGACACGTCAAGATTCTGGGGGTTGACCATCTGCTGGCCCATTTTTGCGAAACGACCCGTAACATCACGAACCTGCCCGGAGGCGTTTTCAGAACGCTCATCTTCGGTATAAATGCCGTCTCCAGCAGTACCGGCAGCCGTCAAAGAGGAGTCAATAAGTTCAATGTCTATCTCGGGAATAGCGTCACGAACGAGAGCCGCCTCAATGATGTCCAAGTCTTCAATAAAGACCGCCTCACTGGAGGCCGCAAACTGGCTAGCAATCTTAATTGCAGACTCAGGGTCAATGTGAATGTGGAGACCGTTGGAGTAGTCTCCAGCAATGTCCAGTGCCTTGTCATAGTCCCAGATGGTCCATGTGGTTTGGCCCATGTCGTCCCAACCGTTACGGTCCCAGACGTAAGTGCGTCCGTCAATGTCCACGCGGTAGAGGCGACTGATGCCTCCATCCTCCTTGGAAATACGGACAATAAACTCCGGTCCAGCCTCAGGATTCTCTTCTAAAATAGAGACCAGCGCGGAAACAGAAGGGGGTGCAGTGAATACACGCTCCCGGGACACAATTGTAGTGGCCCACTTCTGGGCTGCGTCTCCTCCACGAAGTTCTCGCAGAGGGTTGACATCTAGAGAGTCATCAATTACAGAGGCAACTACAGGGGTGGCCTCTAGGAAGTTAGAAATATTGGCAAGCACACTCATGTCCACCTGACCACCCTTGGCCAGTAGTGTGCCAATGCTGACACTCACAGGCGAGAGTGTTTCTGCCCGGCCTGAGTAGGCCTGTAGTGCCGCACGTGCAGTCATCTGAACGCGGCGGGGGATAGTGTACAGCTTGCCTGTGTGGTCCGGGATCGGCTCACTTAGAGAGTCAATAGCGACTTGAGCGACCGTAAGGTCTGTCGCGCTAAACTCTCCGTCACCCCAGGGCAAAGCATCCTTAATTTCCGAAGTGGCACCAGAGGCGACCACAACAGATACTCGGGTGTCCACAATGACAGCAAGGTCCTCTTCAATGAAAAGGGCCTTGTCGCCAGAACGTCCAATAAAACTTACCATGTGTTTAACTCTAACTGATTGGGGTGTCTTGACAAAAGGGCTACTGTGAGTCCGAAAGCTCAAATGCTTCTGTGTCAGAGACAGTTACATAATTTCTATCGAAAAGCAAAATATAGTCTTCTGATCGTTCAGGGTCCAGGGTGATGATCTGCATATCATCTAGCGTATTGTCTGTAGGGGATAGCAACATCCAGTCCTCATCAACGCGCAGCCAGCGTCCGACAGCATTGCCGTAAACTAGTGCGACAACATAGGGGGAGTCATCTGTTGCGTACGCAGTCAGGCTCTCAATGTTTTTCATGTAATCTCCTTGTGAACCAAAAAATTGTAGTGCGGTAATGGGTAAATCCATTCGCATGTCTGAGAGCCAGATTCCATCGGACTCTCGCAGCTCGCGGACACGGTGAACCACACCGTTAGACGCAAACTCCAGTCTAGCAGTAGTTGGGTCAACTGTTATCCACGCTATAGGGAGATTTGTCTTGTCCCCGGTGACATGTGTGATGTCAATATCCTCCCGAGGCTCCTCCAGTGTCGAGTCCACTCTCCAAATAAGCTCAGGCTCCCCTCCCTGCGTGGTGAGCACGCCCAGACCGATCCAGAGTGGGTAGTTGTTTACTGTTTTATCCATTTGTTTTAGCCATTCTTATTAGTCGGCGGAATCGGAACATCATTGCCGCGTAGGAGCGTTCTCTGCCCATACTAGCAAACTCTGGGTACAGTGCCTGTAGGTTGCCCTGAATTCCCATCAATTGGTCTGGAGTAAGGCTTAAAGTACCTGCTCGGACCTGTGCAAGAATGTCTATCAATGATCTGCCCCTTTCAGCGTCAGCAATCTCAAAAGAAGCCATCCCGTGATCGATAGGTGTGATCTCTTTTGTGTCGTCATTATAGAACCAGTTGCCCTCATGACGATCAACATTGCCGATTAGGAAGTCCATCAGACCTAGACGGACACGTGAGTCAAGGGTCTCAGGGTCTTCTGACATATCTAGCCGCTGTCTGGCAGACATATCGTCTCCCTCAACACCGGGAGCAATTGACATAACAACCGCCCCATCTCCACGCAACCCAAGGTCAATGTTTTTAAGGCCTACGGCGTGTGCAACTCGGTTGGAGAGAACTTCATTCTGAGTTACCGTGCTACTAGCGAGTTGGCCTCGACCGTCAGCAAGTTTAATGAACACAATTGATCCATCAGACATCTCAACAATTTCAGCACGTCTGTTCATTGCGCCATCTTTACTAGTCGAAAGAGTCCGCACTTCGTCCAGATCAGCCAGTACCTGGCCCTTGGTTTGCAAGTCTTCCAAGAAATCTGGACTCTCTGCTACAGCGTCTGGATTGTCAAATCTGCGTGCAGACCGAGCAACAGGGATGTCAGGAGAGTCAATGAAATACCCAGGAGAGGTCATCAGCCCGGGACGGGACAACACACCAGCGCCGGTGTCAAGGTTACGACGGTTTGGTGGACGACGTGCAACCCCGTCAAGCGTGCTGGGGGCTACTGTAAAGACATCACCATGCTCGTAGGATACACCATCTATTTCGAAGGCTACGTTGTAGGCATCTAAGACTCGAACGCGAAGCTCTCCTGTGTCAGCATCAATAGGGTCTAGGACCTGGAACTCAACTGTACCCGACCCAAAACCGATATTACTATGCAGCACGTCACCGCGCTTGGCCTCGGACGCGGAATCATACTTAACCTTATCCATACTCCTAACCAGCGAATTTATTTGCTTCTTTGTTGGCAGAGAGACGGCGTAGGAAGTCTCTGCTGTGGCTTCATCAAGGGCAACTTCATCCTGTGCAGTGGCAAGATCAATTCTTTGAGCCAGTGCAGGGTCTGTAGTTCTAACATTATCAGAAATAAACTCTGAAAGCGTCTTGATCGCGTTGCCCTCCCCCCGAGAGCTGTCTTCGTCGTACCGGAGACCGCGAATTATGTCGATCATGCTAGTCACATCTTCAAGTGACCCCTCCATGCCTAACACCCGTGCATCATTGCGGAGAGTCTGTGAAACATCCCTCTCCAACAGCAGGCTTTTGAGGTAGCGCACTGCCTCTAGTCTTTCTTCTCCAACAACCATCTGACGATCATCAAAGATGGTCTGTAGGTCAATATCAGCAGGTAGGGTCCTCGTTGAGACCTCGACAACAGTGCTGTCCGGCCCGGGCTGAGCTGTGGTCAATTTAGTGCGGCCATCAACAGTGTCTACCGAGAGAACAGTCTCATACTGAGTGTTGCCCTCCTTGTCTAGGGTTGTGACCTGAGTACTGGGCTTCAAGTCCCGTGCAGGCGTGCTTGAGACCGTTGAGTTCTCTGCCTGTTCGACTGCCTCAACTTGACCGCGAGGCACTTCGACCTCTTGGTTAGGTAGTGCAAGCTTTCCGGTAGAGTTGTTGTACTCAGTTTTGACCTTTTTTACCTTTGGAGCCTTAGGTCGTTTGACGGTTGTTGTTCCCGTTTCAGGGACACCAAACTGAGGTGCGTTCTTGTCTGCTTTTTCTTCCTTCTTGGCATAGAAGGCCTCAGTCATGGGGTCAGATGGGTCAACAACTTTTATGTTGGCTGAGGTGAACTGGCCCTGCCAACTCGCGTCGCGTCCAAGTTCAATATTGCGGTCCTCAAACACTACAACCACACTGTCTCCGACAGCGTATCCCATACCATTAATTGACTTGTACTTCAAGTGCCGAACTTCCCCACGGAATACTCGTCCGTAGTAGGGGTTGGGTTCATTAAGAGCTACTTTCGCTCCATACTTATAGACAAATCTTCCGTTCTTGTCTTTCATATAGATAGTCTTGCCATCCTCATCCTTCTGGGGGCGAGTCAGCTTGTGGTCGGTCCAGTCAACAGTCATCCCGGGCTGAAGTTCAACCTTGTTGTATGAAATGTGGGCTGGCTGTTCTGCATCACTGCCCATAAGCTCGTCAGAGTCCTTGACCAGTTGACGTGCCTTCATGGAGTTCTCAAGGGTTACTAGGAACTTGGCAGGCATTTCCTGCCCTGACAAGAACTTCTTTAGCTGGGCAGTTGTATACTCGCCGGAGTTGATTCGGGACACAAGCTCTTTAACCAATACGTTGAACTTCTCACTAGGAGAGTTGACAATCATCGTACCGTCAATGTACCGAGACATTGGGGAGTCGCCTAGGTCTGTGCCGGGAGAGACAATTTCAATAGCATTTCCCGCATTCTTATTAGAGGACTGAGAGAAGTTCCGACCAATATCGTTCTTGCCCAGCTTCGCAGTCGTACTCTTCATCTTCTTACGAAGGGTTTTGTATGAGTGAATGTCGTGCCCGTAGCGGCGTGCACGACGAACGCCCGTGGCATTGTTGGTTTCCAGCATGTACACAAAGAACCGGTTGGACTTAGTTCTGCGGACACGGACCTCAAAAGTCTTACCCTTCTGCGTGCGAGTACCAAGACGAATATCACCGTTAGGCAGAATCTCAGCGTCAGGGTTTCCCTCAATAATATCGTTGTAGATAGCATCAGGAGATGGGACCGTGTGGGGGTCAGATTCTTCATCGATAATTGCCTGAGTGGCAGGTCTGGGTGGCGCAGGAGCCGGAGCCTCTGGGTCCCGCAAACGTGTTTCAGTGTTAGCTCTGTTTGGCTCGTTGTTGAGTTCCTTGATTACTGACTCATAGTCTGTGTCAACCCGGTCGCGGAGTTCAGCTTCACGCTCAGGGCTGAGGTCCTTACCCGCCATGACTGAGTCGAGAACGTCATCAGCCAGCATTCCAAGGCCAAAGGCCTCAGGATCAGTGTCTGGTTCTGGAGCTTCTGGTGTGCTTGCAGAGTCCTCAATTGCAGTGTTGAGTTCTTCAAGAACAGAACGCTCAGGAGTTGGCTCTGCCGCATCCATAGCCTTGATCTTGGCTTCAACAGCGTCAATCCTAGCGTCAATGCGCTCAAGAGCGTTAATGTTTCCTCCAGCGCGTTCCCGCGCTGCGAGCTGCTTGTCAAGTTCTACCTGTAGAGACTCCCGGGTCTCTGTAGGGGTGTCCACAGAGTCTTCAAGAACAGAACGCTCAGGAGTTGGCTCTACCCCTCCGAGAGCCTTGAACCTTGCTTCAAGAGCGTCAATCCTAGCGTCCATGCCCTCGGGGTCCGCAAGGAACTCTCCAATACGATCCCTTGCTGCACGCTGCTTGTTGAGTTCTGCCCGTACGCCTTCCAGAGTGTATCTTGGAGGCAGCGGCTCGTCCAACTTTATATTCTCCGGCCTTGCTCGGGTTCCAATCTGGTCGTCCGAAACATTTCGCTTTGGGGGCGCTGTCTCTTCTGGAGCCTCAACTGCTGGCTCTGGAGACGCATCTGGCTCTGGCTCTGGCTCTGCGGGGGCTGGCTTCTTTTCCTCGCTGGTTCGGTGGTCATTAGGGACCCCGTCTGCGAGCGCATCACGGTCTTTGCTGGTCCATGTGCCCATGCCGAATTGTATCAAGTTCTCTGGAGAATCTGGATCACCCTCACCGAGGTTGGGCAACAACCGAGCACCCATTTTGGCGTAGAAGGGCTTAGCAGATGCCAAAGCCCCAACAACAATAAGAGCCCTGTCCCGATCACGGGCCTCTTGAGCCGCCTTACGGACTAGCGCAGTGCCTGCTCCGTTTCCTGCCTCACGAGTGTAGACTGAGTCAATGCCCAGAAGTTTCTGATCTCTAGGCCGTCTCCCGCTCTCATCCCGAGTAAGCATGACTCCGTTGACTTCACCATTCTCGTCCCGAGTAACATACGTGGGACGATTTTCAACATCTTCAAGAGCACCTATCATTTGCTCAATGCGGTACCGATCATAGTCGTTTTCAGGGTCCATATCCTCAAGGTCGTCATCTCGGTCGTCCATATAGGCTTCTAGCTCTCGAACAATAGCATCTGTCTCAGACTCGTCGCTAAACCCAACATACTCAGGCTCAGACACAGATGGGGCTTGTGCCTCAGGCGCTGTCTCTTCTGGAGCCTCAACTGCTGGCTCTGGAGACGCATCTGGCTCTGGCTCTGCTGCGGGGGCTGGCTTCCGCCTAGGGGCTGGCGGTGGCTCAGGGAAGTCCTCTGGAGCGCGGACAGGAGCCGCAGCCTCAGGTGTACGACGCGCAAGTTCAGCCCTAAGTCGGTCTGTACGCGCGTCCACCTCATCCATGTCGGCCTCAGGAACTCTGAACGCCTTCTCGTACAACGAATTAACCTTGTCGAGTTCTGCATCCGACAGTGACGAAAGCTCTGGGAAGTTTTCAGGCATCATGAACTGGCCGGTGTGGGGGTCCTTTGTGCGCTCCCGAGCCACAACAAGCTTTCCACGGTTGAGAACAACATAATACTGCTCCTCGTTGCCCACCTCTATAGCATCATAGCCGAGAACGGAGGCAAGCATCCCCTGATCTGCAATGATGGCAGCCAGTGCCTTGTCACGGACCACATCTTTATCCTGCGTGAAGTCCCCAAACTCATCGATAAGGTCCTGCTGAATCTTAGCAATGTCTTCGGAAGAGACAATCTTAGTGTCTGGGGGGAGTACTCCATCAATAATTCCAGCACTACCTGTAGTCTTGTTTCCGTAATTTAGAATTACGTGCTCAGATGAAGAGAAATACGTCCCTGTTCCGTACATGCCGGAGCCGTGAGACACGCTGTCCCCCGTTCGGAACTGGGCTGCGTACTCCCGAGCTGTGGCCACATTCTCAGCAGTGAGGGCACGATAAAGCCTAGTGCCCTCTACCGAATCCAAATCCTGGTAATCTACAAGCTCTGGCTTCTCAGAGAAGCCTATGCTCTTGAGGAACGCCCAAAGGTCCGCGTTGTGGTCTCCGCTGCCTACTTCCATCTGAGAGACAGCCTCAAGAAGCCTCTTCTTGGCCTCATCTTCACCGGCCCACTCAGCGTCAACGTCGAAAACCTCTAGGTTTTCATGACGCTGGTTGTATTCTACCCGCGCAGCTTCAAACTTACTCTCGTCTGAGACAAGAGGCAGTGAACGAAGGTCTTCTGCTGTGACGGTATTCCCTGAGTCTGGCTTTGCGTCCCCAAACAGACCAAACCCGACAACAGTTGTATTGTCATCCCCGCCAACACCATCTACTTCGTAAGACGCATAGGGCGTAAATCCAGCCTGTGCGAATGCAATCCCAGTATCTCCGTCGGGGGATACACCACTAGTAGCGCCTCGGGCACGCGCATCAGCGAGTACATCACTTAGGGGTGCATCAGGGCCACCAAAGATGGTACGAACTACGCCCTCATCAAGGACGTATCCCGACTTGCCGTCTTTGGCAAGGTGGAATGTAGCGTTAGGGCCTGCTGAATCGAGAGAGAGCGCGTCCTCAGAGGCAACACTGTTGGCCTCTAGTGCAGATGCAAAGTCTTCTTTAGTTCCTTCTGGGAAGTCTAGAGACCCAGTTGAATTGCTTTCAGAACCCTGTCCCGGGGCCACGCTGGGTCCATCGAGTCGATCAGGTTCCGTTCCAGGAACCGGGCTACTTGAGTCAACTCCTCCGGTGTCAGGTCCATCGGTTTCGGTGTCTGTTCGTTCTGTTCCATTGTCTTCCTTAGTGTTGTTTTGGGTTTGGGCCTCAAGCTTAGCAGTAAGGTCTGCCGCTTGCAAGTCCAGGTCCGCAATCTGCTCAGCCAAGCCGTTGGGGTCCTCACCAGTTTTGTCTCGGTCTAGGCGCGCCTCAAGCTTGGCCTGGTCTGACTGAATCGTATCTATAGAGTTCTGAATGCTCTCGACACTGGGTGCATCTGTAGCCGGTCCATCGCTTTCGGGGTCTGTTTGCTCTGTCCCATTAATTTTATCCTTTAGGACTGCGGCTTCTGCGTCAAGCTTTTCAAGCGCAGCCGCAATACGGTCACCACTCTTGGTTCCCGCAGCCTCTGCGTAGTCCGCATCCAGCTTCGTAATCTTTTCATTTAGGGTGTCTAGCTCGGCTTGTGGGTCTGGTGCGTCCGTCTTCTCGCTTTGAGGAGAAAAGTCGCCCTTACCGCCTGTTGAGATTTCTTTTTTATTTGCTACATCCCAAATGGAGACTTGGTCTCGGTCGGTCCCAGCCTGCACAGCCTCTTCAAGAGAGTCAAAATTCTCAGAAATATCTAAGACAACGTCCCCATCAGAGACCCAAGTACCAAAGAAGTTTTTGTCCGCAGACAGCTCATCCTTGTTGGTCTCAATAAAGCTACGAACATCTTCAATGCCGAAATCATCTTCCGGCACTGAGGGGCTAGGGCGCTCAATAGCAACCATGTAGCCGTCTGTAGGCGTTTTAGACGGATCATCAGCTTTTACTGAGATTCCTCCATCGGCAAGAGTTGCATCCACAATGTCTTGTAGCTGTTCGTCGGTCAACTCATCGGACTTCTCCGGGGCGTTCGGCTCCGTATCCTCTGACTTTGTGTTATCGGGGGTCTCAGGCGTGTTCTCTGTTTCAAGAGTCTTCACCTTCTCTTCGAGAGACTTAATTTTTGCATCAATGCGGTCCTGCGCTGCGGGGTTCTCCGTCTTGGCAAAGTCAGCAATCAGCTTATCAATAGAGGCGTTTAGCTCGTCTCGGCTGGAGGGTCCGTCTGGGGCGGTGCTGTCTCCTCCGTCTGGGGCGGTGGCAACGTCTGTGCCCACTGGAGAATCTGCTCCGGTGTCATCTCGTTCAGGTTGCTCGGGAGTGCTATTACTGTCTTCATTGGGGGTATCTACCTGTTCTGGGTTGGAAACATTCTTATCATTGGAAACAACCTCGCCGGTCTTGAGGTCAATAAATTCTGAGGCACCCATGCCACCAGCCTGAGCCTTAGCATTGTCAAGCGTGTCTGCGGAGGTGTAAAGCTCAGCCGTATTCTTGTCGGAATCCACGACAAGGCGCTTACCACTGTCCTCAGCCAAGTACTCCTTGTTGGAGTCTAGGAGTGCGGCAAGGCCCTCAGGGCTTGTGTCCGTCGTTGACTTGCCTGTAGGGACTACGAAACCCTCGGGGGCAACATTCTGTAGCTCTATCCCATTTTCGTCGCTTACAGGGGCATCTGTGCCCTCTGGTGCATCTGGAGAGTCTAGAGAGGCCTCAGGCGCGTCATCTAGAGCCTTCATCTGATCTTCAATGGCTGTGATCTTAGCGTCAACGCGCTCGGAGGCATCAATGTTGCCCTTAGCACGTTCCAAAGCCGCATTCTGCTTATCAAGTTCTACCTGTAGAGACTCCCGAGTGGGGGCAGACGCTTCGGGGGTGTCTGCTGCCTCAGGAGCGTTAGGATCAGTGCCAGCATCGTCAAGGCGTGCAATGGACTCAAGTGCGCCCTTCATGTCTGTGTACGCAGTCGCCTTCGGCTGTCCCTGCTGGCCGACAGCCCACACCTCTTGGCGCTTACCATTCTTGGCAACGGTGCCGTGCGTCAGCGTCAGTTCGCCGTCCTCAGTGACCCACTTGCCCTTAACACCCTGAGCGCCCGTTGGGGAGACTTCCCAGCCGACAGGTGCATCTGAGAATGGGATTGTGGCCCCAGTAGGGATGTCTGCGTCTGCACGCTCGCCTACTGTGGCTCCGTCAACGTCCTTGCCCAGCTCAATCCCAGCCTTTTCAAGGTCCTTAGGGTCAATGCTGGCAAGAATCTCTTGCGCGTTGCCCGACTTGACCTCGTAGAAGCCGTCCTTAAGGCCTTCGCTGTCATTAGTCACATAGACTTGCCCAGTCTCGCCGTCAATAGCACCAAAGAAGCGTCCTGTAACTGAACGAATTGATCCGCTCTTGCCACGAACCTTGAACTTGACCCCGCCGCCCATATTTATAAAGCGGCCATAGCGGTCGCGCCACTGGAGCTTCGCACGAGCCGCCCGAGCAGCACTGGAGTTTCCGCCAGCGGCAATAAGAGCATTTAGTATGGTGCGGAGAGGGTTAGGCACAGAGAAATCCTTCGGTAGACAGACATAATCATCGTTGGTTACAGAGTAACAGAAAAATGCCGGTTGATATTCTGGGCAGACGTATGCCGCGCACAGAAAATACTTCTATGCGCGGCAGGAGACTCAAAAAGCCTCTAAGTCACTAGACAGGATTCGTTGTGGCCTGCATGTAGCCGTTATTATATCCATCAAACTGAGCAATAAACCGTTCGGGAGAGTAGCCCTTTTCAACAATGTAGGTGTCCAGAATTGCCTGAATGCCCTCAGTACTGGCTGAGATGGTTCCATCGTCGCTCAGAGTTACTTCGCCCTTTGGCTCACCAAGATAATCAAAAAAATATAGAATAGTCATATCAGTACTCTATCAGACCTCTCCGGGTTCCGCAAGTGCTACAGGCGGTGCATCCTCACCGGGAGCGGCTTCGCCCTCAGGAGCGGCCTCTCCTTCGGGTGCTGTGGCCTCTCCTTCGGCTGCGGGATCGGCTTCTGCTCCGGGACTGCCACCAAGAATGTCACTGGCCGCATCCGGTACAGGCGCAACGGAGGTGGCCTGCTGGGATACTCGAACGGCCTCCATGATTTCAGGGGCAATCACACTCAGCAGTGCCTCAGTCACCTCTGGAGACAGGGTACCCTTAGTGACCATGCGAAGCACAGTCTCATTGGGAGTCGGTGCATCCGCCTCAGAGAAGCCGTGAGCACGGCGATACGTCTCAGCACTAATTGTGCCGTTGTCGTACGCCGCCTGAGCATCCTCTGCCCGGTCATTACGAGTCGCAACAGCCGAGGGGTCATACCAGACAACAACGCGAGCAATTTCAGCCTCGTCCCAGCCCTGACTACGCAGGTAGGGGCGGAGGAAGATAACCGTAATTGCATCAGCAATAAGCAAAAGCATCGGCTCAATATGGGCCTTGTATAGTGCCTCATCAATCTGAATGGCGTTAGAGTACTTGACGTTGGCAAGCCCAGTAACAATGTCCTTAGGCACATCGAGGCCTTGGAGAATGCGCTCCAAAACTCGGTCGGCACGCTTGTTCATCTGCTCATCAAATGACCGGTCAAACTTGAAGTGCTGAATCTTCTCGCCCAATTCAGCAGGGCCACGAAGAATCAAAGGCACAAGTGAGGAGGGAGAAGACTCGTCCTCAATGGGCGCGGCCATAGCCTCAATGAGTGAGTTCTCAAGGTCCTCTTCGGCCTCTTCAACGGTTAGCTCCGAGTCATCCTCTTCATAGAGTCCTGGGTCAGGCTGAGAAGCATTAGTAAGACCGTCAGGAATGTAGAGCAGCCCCGCGTTTAGACGCGAACGGTGCGTTGCACGATAGGTGCGGTTCAACAATAAAAGCTCGTCGCAAAGGTCCAGCAGGCCTCGAAGGCTGGAATCTGGCTCCTCAGAGAAGCGGGGGTGGGCACGCCAAATGCGGCCAACAAACGCGGTAGAGGGGAGGGTGATTGTGCCGCCCTGCAACCGGGAGCCTGTAGCATTTGCCAAATCCTTACGGGGTGTGATAACGTAGCTACCGTCCTGATTCTGACGAAGTTCGTCAACAGAACGAATGTCCCAAGTCTCCTCGCGGCCATAGCCTCCGGGAATTTGAACAAGATAGCACTCGCCTGACACGCTCAAGTTTAGAGCAGCATCTCGGAGCAGTCCTGCCTGCCCACCATATGCAGAGTTGAGACGGGCGAGGCCACGTTCAGCAGCATCTGCTAGCGCTGGGTCCAATGTTTTTCCGTTTCGAACGGCAACAGGGGTGTCCTCAGGATTCTCCACAACTGCTGCAAACAGTCGGATACGTGAGACAACCGCAGCAACGAGGTTGAAGGCGTACTTCACCTCTCCGATAGCGTCGTAATACTCCCAAGCAGCCGACTGCCACACAGCCGTGTCCGACTGGCGGCGCAGCTTAAACTGGTCCGCCTCCGTCTTGTCATCCAACTTGATGCGGTACGCAGCCGCCGTAATGGGCCGAGGCGCGTTATACGCAACAGCCTCTATTGGGGTTGAGTTGAAGTCAGTAGCTGTCTTCTTAAAGGGGGTGGCCATCTATGCTGTCCTAAGTTAGTTGAGTTTGGTGTCGATAAGTCCAGCCACGGCAGAGAGCGCCAAAACCAAACAAACCACGAGCATCACTGGAGGTACGAGTAGATACAATCCTACCACAGCAGCAGAAACCCAAATACTGGTACACCAGTAGCAAGTCAGTAAGTACCCCACCATTGTGTCAGGCCCTCGACGCTTCCATACCCACTCTCTAGCAGGCTCAAGGAGGCGATCCTCAACAATTAGTCGGGTCAGACGGTAAACGGCCAGAGCCAAAATAAGCAATGGTAAAAGTTCAAACATATTCTCAGTGTCTCTCTATAGGTGGGCGCGGAGCCAGGATAGCGGCTCTATAGGTACATCATTAATTCGCACCTCGAAGTGCAGATGTGCTCCCGTACTCAGCCCTGTGCTGCCTACGTAGCCTAGCACAGCCCCACGAGTGAGAGTTTCGCCCCTGCTCACGCTTGGAGAGGCCTGCATGTGAGCATAGAGTGTTTTTACATCCTGATGGTCCACATCATGCTGAATGAGTACATACCAGCCATACTCATCATCCCAGCCAGCCTCAAGGACTGTGCCGTAGGAGACTGCATGGACAGGAGTACCAGAGCCCGGAGTGAAGTCAATACCTACATGAACTGAGGAGCGGACTCCGGCTGGCTGCACCCCAAACCCATCATTTGTTGGGGTGCCTTGAGGCACAGGCCACTGAATCTCCCAGAGCTTAGAGACGGAAAGCTTGTCGCGCTGTACGGTGGAAATATCCACAGAGGGCGACGCGGTGAAAGTCTGGGCAGGAAGCTGTGAGGCCACACTTGCATTGAGTGGCTTGATTTCGGTAGAGACGGCTGTGTAGGAGCCTAGGGTGCCAAAACAAAAAACGACCCAGAAGGCCGTTAGAGAGAGAAGAACTTGGGATTTATGTGAAAAAATAGACTCTGCTTTCGTTACAGTGAGTGTATTATTTCACACCACTATCGATTATTTTCTGTGCGTCAGAACGAATTTTCTTGTGGAGACGATCAGCGGTTTGCTTCGCAACCTCTTGGAGGATCACTGTTTGACATGGGACACATGTCACGTCTTCGCACACGTTCTACTCGCAATACTAGTAGGAGGTTGTCTGTGTGTCAAGTGTATCGTACCTATTTAAGTTGGTTAGACCACGGAAGAAGCAAACCGTCTCCCGAACGGCGAGGAATTAGGTGTAAGTGGAGATGAAAAACTGTTTGTGTAGCCTCTGGACCCTTGGAAGTAAGGATGTTGTAGTCCTCACCCAAATCCTGAGCTAGTTTTGCTGCGAAGTACATAGTCTGCCCCGCAACTGCGGCAATCTGAGAAGCATCTGCAACGTGGCGGCGTGGAATAACCAACATATGCCCGGGCGTGACAGGATTTAGCGGACGAAAGGCAACAGTAAGTGTGTCGTAGTGATCGTACGCCTGATCTTCAATTCTCTGGCAGAACACACATTCGGGGTCAAACTTGGCCACAGTATCTCGTCTCTAGTCTCTTACGTCTTTAGTGGATGTACGGTTGAAGCGAGGCTGCCGAGGAAATATTTAGGTCGAACCTTTAAGTGTTGCTCTCCGTCTGGCAACAACCGTACTATCAGTAATTGTAGCAGGTTTTTTAGCTTTGAGGGTCATTCATCGAAGATACTCGGCCTTTGTTAGGGTTCCAGGACTTTAATCTGCTTCCACAGCCACACCCACTGTCCTTTCTAAAGGCAATCTTCTTGCCGGACACCGTAGTGATATACGAGTCCTCGCTTAGCGGCTTTTGGCTCTTGAAATGTGTGTCCGAGTTGACCGCCTCCCTGAAAACAACAAGGGGGCCATTAACATCATCCCGAGCAATCGTAATATATGTGTCATCAATGATAACTCGGGCGATCTGAATGCTCGCCGCGTCCTTTGTGGGTGGTGAGGATCGCATTTCGGCAATCGCAACTGGAAAATCTTGCGCCGTGATGACCACCGTGGCGGGGAAAACATCTTGTCTCATTATTTACCTATCCGTTTGGCCATCGCGCGGTAGGTAACTCCTGCCGCCCGGGACAATTCTGTTATGGTTACATTGTTTTCGTACAATTTAGTGCACAGGTCTGTTAAATCCTGGTTGGAGATAGCCGCAGGGTGCCGATTTGACATACTAGCGCGATATTTGCGGCTAATGGGTGCTAAATGTGTAATTGTTGTCATATCTGCGTCCGAAATGCCCGGAGATGTGTTCTTTTGGGGGATATATGGTCCAGAAGTGGCTAAAACAGGGATAGTTATGTCCGGCAGGGGTAGTGTGGAGGTCATGTGCGCGCCTTTTTGTGTCCACGACATGATTGTAGAGCGCGGACGTGGTGGCTCAAAGGCTTCACCTATAGCTCTGAGGGTCCAACCTACTGCGTAAAGGTCTGCAATTCGGGCATAGAGGTGGTTGCCCTTAAGCGTGCGCAACATCCGTGCCTCGCCTTTGGGGATTCTTTGCCCTCGGGCGGGTCTGCGGTCGTTTGTATCCATAAAACTAGTCTAACATTCTTCGTACTGAGTGATTTTTGGTACTTTGTATGCTACAGTGTCGGTATGACTAAAGATATTATTGGATTCACTGGCAAGTATGAGTGGCTTTTACGGCTCGCAGACGGCTATACCCCTAGCCCTGAACGCACACACCTTTCTTCGCAACTTGTGGCCATTGGGATGCGACAATACATTGAGGATAAGGCCTGGGCCTCACTAGACCTACGCCGAGCGCTGCTAAGTACCGGCACCGCCCGACTAGTCCACGCCAATGATGAGGGTGATACCTTCTGGGGCGTAGATTCCGGCACAGGCGAGGGGCAGAATGTCCTGGGGGAGGCAATTATGGTGGCCCGACGGGAGGTCGCCTCTGTCGAGTCCTTCGCCTACTTTATTGATGATGCTCCTGAGCTTGGGAAGCTGGCGCAGGAATTAAACGGTCTTATGTCCGTCTCTGTTCACAATGTGGGGGATGACATAGTGCCCGTAGTAATTTGGACCCATGCCGGACGGCGATACTCCGTTGAGTTTCTTGTGGGTGATGTCACTGAGCACGCTGCATATCCAGTTGGGCGTGAGCTAGACAAGTCGATTAAGAACGCCTCAAACATCACGCAGCAGACGGACGAGTTTCGCTTGCCAAAAGCCGCTAGCTACCCAGACCGACCCGCTGGGGCTGTACAGGTATCCCCACAACCACAAGTTCCAGAGAAGGAGTAAGCGCATGAGTGACGAACTGCGGGACGAACTGATATTAACCATCTATTTCACACCAACACCAGCTGGTGCGTTTCCTCGCTCTCAGTGGCCGTTCCCGGTGTCCGTCACCGAGCTGGCTGATGCAATTCTCCCGATCATTGCCCGTGAGTGTGCAGCAGCGAAAGCGGAAGCGCTCCGGGAAGCGATTGACGACGTGCTGGTCAGTGATTGGTGGGTCGCAGATTTGGTCAGACAGGATTTCGATAACGTTGCTCCTGACGTGCGCAACTGGCTGTCCGCTCGCGCTGACCGTGCAGCAGGTACAGAGACAGGGAAAAGTAATGAGTGACAGTGAGCGGGAGACATTGCAAGGGGCGCTCACTAATGTGCTGAGCAACGCAAGCAACTACCCAGAAAATGTTCAATCACGACTACTCGGGCAGGACATGGGGCCACTGAACGCGAAAGTCGCTGATGCGGTTTTGGCTCTCGGGTTCCGTCTCCCTGTATCAGCAGGGGCAGAGCCTGAATGGGAGTACGGGACAAAATACCAGATTGATGATAAACATCACGAGTTCACCCTTGCGCACAGCGAAACTCAGGCACGCAAATGGGCCTCTCAATCGCCCACAGACACATGGCTACACCGTCGCAACCCTGCTGGTGCCTGGATTAAAGTAGAACCAGAAACAAACTAAGAAAGGCACTCAAAATGAATGATCAACTTCGTGAAGACATTAAGACCGCTCTAAATGAATGCGGTCGATGGGACAACCCAGACATTATGACAGAGATGACTAACGCTATACTGCCCATTATCGCCCGTGCAGAAGAAAAAGCACGGGCAGGTCAGCGAGAGGCCGAGCGCGCTAAGGCGCTGGTTGATGCAGTGGAGTGGGCACGTTCATGCTCAGGAGAGGCTGCTGACGCGGCTGCTGACTACATTGAAGAGATGGCAGACTCTGAGACAAAGAAAAAAAAGATGGCTGAGGCGCATAGAAAAGCCGTCTCTACGCCGGACCCCTTTGTTGTGTCTGCACGACGATCATTCCCCTACCACAACGGCGGACTTCGCCCGTAAACAGAACACCCACCTAACAAGATAAGAAAGGCATTAAAAAATGTTGTACGGAGAAGTAGAAGGTAGCACGCGGTCGGGGCTTGTGGCACAGGCAACAAAGATTGCTGCCACGTATTACGAAACGCCCTGTGTCACAATCTACCTCACTGACGAAGGCGTACACGAGGAACTCCGAACGCTAAATAGAGAGTGCATAACTCGCACATTTAGTGCCCAATTCACGGCGGAGATTGGGCACAGGATGAACCAACCCCGCTCCGGCTTTGCTTCGTGCGCAACGTGTGGGCTAAGTGAATGGCCCTAATACAATGTGAACACGGCTATCATCATCCCCGCCCCTACACAAACTACCCACACAGTTGTGACGGGTGCTGGTGTGATGATGCTCGGGATAGACTTAACTATGGGTGGATACACCCACCCTCTAGCGCAGTTTAAACGTCTTACCCGCGTTGGCTGACCCCACGTTCCGTGTGCGCAGCACAGCGGCAGTGGGGTTAGTCCGCGTTTTGATCGGACGGCCACGCACAGGCGTAGCACGCATCCGGCTGCCCGTAAACCCGGGCGGAGGACTGATCAGAAGCGCAGTCAAGCCGTGCACCAGTGCGTCAATGCGGTCAGGCGACTTGCCAGACCCCTCAGGAAGCCACTGAATCATCTGATCCTCTAGCTCCTGATGACGGCCTACGTGATGTACACGGCCCTGCTGATACGCAAGTGTGACCGGCTCAGCACGCAGCTTCTTGCCCACCTTCGAGTGGACCGTCAGCACAACAACCGTAGGATCAATCTGGTGGATAGCAGAAGCAACCAGTGCTCCACCTTGGTTAACCTCGGCCACAACGGGGCATCCCCACTTGTTGGCCATACGGACAACCTCAGCCGCCCAAACATGCGGCGCACCCTTAACAGATGCGTCCTCAAGTACCCAGGCGTGGCGGTTATACAGGTCAGGGTTTGATGTTGAGCCGAGCGCAACAATACCGCACTCGTCACCCGGATTTTCCGCGACCGAGGGGTCAACGCCGATAATACGCATAGGTGTGTAGGCAGGCATCTTCGTGCGGTGCTCATTCAGAATCTCATCTGTCCACAACGCACCCTCAGCAGCGCCCAGCATCTCACCGTACAGCTCCTGCTGAGCCTTGTCAGTGCCCTCATAGAGCCCCGAGATTGCGTCTATATATGCACCAGACAGGTTGCTGGCGTTGTCGAAAGTGGACCCGGTTGTGAGCCACACTTTACCCCCAGCGGCCTCCTCCGCAATGAGATCAAAGAGAATCGGCACACGCTTAGGTGTGGTTGTAGCAAGAACCTGAGGATTTCTCCCCAGACGGGTAGCAACACGGAGGTTGTCCCAGGCGGTCATGCCTGCACCGTCAGGAGTCTGTCTCCACGCCGCGATTTCGTCACCCCATGAGTAGGAATTGCTGGTTGAAACCAAACCTTCTCCAGCTAAATAAAGGTGGCTAGGCGCATCAACCATGATGCACCGCATAGCAACAGGAGCGATAGGGGCAACGGAGACAACAAACCGACCAGAGACACCCAAAGATTGTGTCAAATTTGGCACATTAAAGCCTCCCGCAGTGGGGGCAGGAATGAAGTGGTTAAGTTCTTGTTGTGTGTCTCTTAAGACATGTAGAGTATTTTTCATCTCCTGAGTAGTTATTCTGACAGGAGAGTCCCCCCATGTAGGGAGAATGGGGTTTTTCCGGTCCTCCGCAGTGAGGGTGCCCCAACGATGCCCCTCGTCCGCATCGATGTGCGTGCCGTCCGAGAATGTTATCCGGTAAGACTCAGGATTGGGGTGAACAGGGTGCACCCCCGTGACATTAGTAGGGGCACCATTCTCATCAAACACAATATCACCCAGAGCAACAGAACCCATGGTCTGCCACCCCCGGTTTTGCGTCAGTAGGGGGGTGTCTAAGGCCAGCCTAGCCTGGACACCACGAAGGGAGTCAGGCTCGTCAGCGGACGTGCAGAAGGCTTGGTTGCCGTTGGGCCAGATCAGTCTTCGGATCGAGGGCTTGTATTCAGGCATCTCCGAGGGAGGAGAGCAGGCCATAATTCCAGAGTTGTGTGTGCGAATGTACTGGTCCGTAATCAAGAAGGTGCGGTCGGAGGAGTCCACCTCAATGCAACGAACCGGAACAGAGTCAGATGGGGTAATATCCTTGACATAGCGCCAAGACTCCTCGGGGGAGAGCTTCTTGATTCGATCAGCTTTCCGAGGCAGTGAGGCAATGAGCAGAGAGGTGGTGAATCGTACACGGTAAATGTCGGACGCTACATAATTGCCATTACCGAACACACGACCGCCCATTTTCAGAGAGATGCCGTTCTTGATACCCAAAGATGCTGCGAGACGGGATACATTTTCAGCAAGTCTCTTGTTGACGTTGGTGAATTCCACCTGGCCTCGTTCAGATACATGCCCATCTGAGTCCACAAGGCCTTGAAGAAGAGCCATACGTTGATCGATGCTGGCGTAGAAATACTGCTCTGGGATATGCTTGTTGCGGAACACGTTTGCAGCCTTGATTGCTGTAGTGAGTGTGAGAACTCCAAACGTAAACTTGGTCTTGAGGTCTGTAGTGATATACCCCTCGCTCTCAATGCGAGCGCGCACGAAGGGCTGGTCCTCGTCGTGAGAGGTGATGGCGTTTGACTTTGCGGTGCCATCTCCGAGCCATAGACCCAGGGTGTACGGCTGTATGGGAAGGTCAGGGATGTGTTCCCCAACTACAGGTGAAATTCGGATGGCGTGGTTTGTCTGACTGCCCCAGCCGCTGACCTTGAGGGTTGCAAGAAGTTCCTCAGTTGTGCGGACGGTTTCATACGTGTTGTGCGGCCTCCGGGTCTCGTACATTCTCTCATTGTGCGTAGAAGACACCCACTTGTGTGCTGCGTCAGCAATCACGGTGGCCCCCGAGATATTCATAGAGAACGTAGGACGATCATTGAGAATGGCGTGAACCTTTGTGACTGTGCAGGGCAGACCATCACCTCCGATGACAATATCTCCGACCATGACCGCGCCAATAGTGGTAAATCCCGTTGGGGTGGGTATTAGGGTATCAAGGGCAAGCGCCTCGCCTTCAACTAAAACCTCACGCACGTCAGCGGCAGTACGCGCTACAAGAAGGAACCGAAGCTGCCCTTGAGAGGAGTCCCGAGCCTTAAGGCGGACCCACTCCGCAGCGGAGCGAGTTTTGCCTGATCCTCTTCCGGCCATAAATAATCCTACGCTCCAAGAGTCATCATCAGGTGGAATCTGCTCGGGGCGACCCCACATAGACCAGTCCCACTCCACGGACTCCATGTCAAGACCCGCTAGGGCCTCTCTACGCTCATCTTCGGGGAGGTCCGCAATTTGTTCCATTAGTGACTTTGCCATTTTTTTAGTATATATCCTTTGTAGATGGGTGAGAATCCGTACTTATGTGCTATGTTTATTTTATGACAAAGTCAACTAGCGACGGAACCAGCACAAAAGCAGTAGAGTACTGAGCGTAGTCAACCACAATCAGGGTCGAGCGCATGATCCACACAGTTAAAAAGAAGGAGCAGTAGAATGACCTATAAAGACAATTTATCTTCCGGTGACAGTAATGTTCCAGCGGACGCAACCGCAATGCAGGCTGAGGCTGTTGTACGGGCCGCAATTGAGTGGCGAAATGGCCTAGAGGACGACCCTAAACTGTCCCGCGAGGAGTGGGTACTGTATGATGCTCTGACACGGTACGGAAGCGAATTTAAAGGACTAAGGGCACAATGACAATGAATGATATGGAACACGAGATGCGATACATTATTGAGCGTCTACGCGACAAGAACGAGCGTTTGGAGCGCGAGGTGCAGGTTTTGCGGAACTCGCTTGAGTCCGCTGAGTTCCGAATTGATCAGGAACTTGAGCCTCGTATAAAGTCTGAGCACCGTGCTTACGACAATTGGGCAACTACACCGGGAATGAGTGATTCGGATGTGTGAAAGCTACACAGAGACAGAAAATAAGTGGGTCCAGCAAGACGACTGGTCAACGCTGACGGTTGGCGATCAGGTACGGGTTACACGCGACGGGCAGATGTTGACCGGGCAAATTGTTGACATTTACAGATTCAACAATGACCCAGTTCACGTGCTGGTGGTGAGCGTTCCAGACATGACAAGCACTTCAAACATTGATGTACGTTTGTGGACACTTTGGGTGCCTGCGAAACCGCCTGTCGCGGTACCGACCGAGATTGGGCTGTGGGTCGAAACGGGCAAGGAGTTGGCCATAAGCAACGTCTGGCAGTCTCACGGTAACGGCAAGATGATCTCCGCAGCCGACCCGAAACATGACGGTCGTGCCGCAGAGCATACCCCGTTCACAAAGTTGGAGCCGGTAGCGGTAACAGCCAAGAAGGTGCTGGANCGGGTTGCCGCCTACTGGGAAGACGGGATGCCTGCC
>JGI1221J11331_1000032_pt1 | contig 36424 bp, 29 predicted proteins | sample LakVidmifraction_4_FD_11331 | JGI IMG/M metagenome (IMG submission 11331) | reverse complement strand
TGAAGAATTTCTTTTATCTTCTTCGAATCCTTATATTGTCCTTCACTGAATTTGGAACACAGGAATCCGTTTATGATTTCTTTGAACTCGGTTTCATTTGATAAACTCGGTTTGTACAGTATATTTGTGCCATATAAATCCTTATGTTCTTTTGAATTTAAATAGCTAGTTGTTATATGGTTATGCATTCTTGTTTTTTTTGACGCCCTGATTGCTTTTATAGTACTTCAATGCATCTTTAATGCCCTGACGGAATGTGCGTTTTTCTGTGAAACCTAGTTCTTTTTGTAAAGTAGTGTCTCCTCCTCGAGCAAAAACTCCTTCTGGAGTATTTGATGTGCCTGTAACCTTAGGAGAGAATCCAAGAATGTCTGCTGCCGTTTCTACAAACTCAATAAAGCTTGTGAATTTGCCTGTCGAAAGATTAATTGCTGATGCATCATCAATTTTATCCATGGTTTGCAACACTCCACTTATACAGTCATCAATGTGTATGAAATCACGCATTTGTTTGCCTGTTCCCCAGACATTAATCTCTTCGGCTTCTTGATTAACAAGGATTCTTTTGCAGATTGCCGGGAATGGGTAAGTATCATCCTGATCTTCTCCATATCCTGAGAATGGACGATAACAAACGGATTTGAGTCCATGTTTCTGATATGCAAGTTGAGCAAGATATTCATTTGTTAGTTTCGCCCAGCCATATGTCATATCCGGCATGCCTATATCTGCATCAAATGATATCATATCTTCTTTGAGCAGTTCGTAATGGTCGAAGGTCTGCAATTGGATTGGGTAGGCGGCACTTGAACTGAATACTATGGATTTATCTGGTTTGGCAGAAGCTGCCCATTGCCAATACGCTGCGTCAATTGCAAGATCATCTGCAACAGCAAGTGGTTTGTTTTCAATCATTGCTCGTCCACCAACCATTGCGGCAAGATGAAAGGTGTAGTCAAATTTTTCATTTTGATTTTCTTTGAACCAGTCGCGACAATCCATTTGATAATAGTGAAAGTTCTGAAAGTCAAGAGGCTTGAATAGTGGCCATTGTTCAGGAATAATAGCTCCACTTAGTGGCTCCATAATGTCAACACAATGAACCGTGTTGCCTTGTTGAAGTAGTCTTTGAATAAGATGACGCCCTACAAAGCCTGCACCCCCTGTAACTAAAATATTTTTCATGTTTTCCCTTTTTTTTGTTCGGGTTCTGCCAAAAGTTTGAAGGCTGAGCCTTCACCCAATTCTTTTTCAATATCCAATAACCAACATTCAATATACAATGATGAATGAACGATTACCCCTCCGTCCACGCCGTCATTTGCTTTTTGTTTAAAAGCAAATAACAGCGTGGTCACCTCCCCTAAACAGGGCAGGAGCAAGAAAACGTCCAACATTGACCCAGCTACTAATCTAAAACATGTTACGTTTAAAATCAAAACTATCGTTTCTTTTAGTAGCTTGGCAACATCCAATGCTGAATAAAAGACACTGCCGTGAGCAGGAAAGAGTTTCACTCTGTTTATTTATCCACGGGTTTACACCCGTGGCTACAAAGATCTCGCTCCTCTGGAGCTATAGGTCATTAGCTCTGCTTCCCGCAAAGCGTGACTCGCAAAGCTAGGGAGCTCTTCTTTTTGCTCTTTGCGCGTAGGCCATTCGCGATGCTTACCGCAGACCGGGACTAGCAAAGCTAGCTCACCTATTGTTTATCTTTAATGGTTGAAGCCACTCTCGTAAGCTCGAGTCATGCGAGAAAACTCTTCTCTTTTTTCTTTTAATAATCTGCGTAAGACCCGACCAACGGGAGAGAGGCTTGAGTCTACGACAGCAATGAGTGCAACGAATGGCCTATCTGCGTCATCTGTGGATAAACGTTCTTTTTCATTTTTTCCCTTTTCGATCTTGTGATTTCTTAAATTTTCTTTCTTTAAAATATTCACCAATTGATAGCATAATAAAGCGCGGATTACCAATTAAATATCTTTTCCAGAGTCTTTTAGGTTCTACCAGCAGACGGAATAGCCATTCAAGACACAGTTTCATCATCCATCGAGGAGCCTGCTTTACCTCTCCTGCATGAAAGTTAAATGCAGCACCTACGGCGATGCTTGCAGCTGAGTTCAGCTGTGGTTGGAACTTTGCAACCCAGTAATCCTGTTTTGGAGTTCCCAGTCCGCACCATACAATATCAGGGTTGGTTTCATTAATCATTTTTACTATATCAGCTTCTTCTGTTTCGCTAAGAGTTCTAAACGGTGGTGAGTACATGCCAGCAATTTGAATGCCTTCAAACTGTGATTCCAAGTTTGTTTTTAATTTGTCCAAAACTTCATTAGTTGCACCATAAAAATAGTGGCGAACATTATTTGATACACCTTGTCTGCAAAGTTCAAGAAGGAGATCAGGGCCATATACTCTCGTTATATCATATTCTCGCAATTTTCCCTGCAGCATAAGAGGTACGCCATCTGTAGTTGCCATCCCTGAATTTGAAACAATTTTTGCAAGTTCAGGTTGATCAAAACATTGCACCATTGTATCTGCGGTGCATACGTTTACATAATGGCTCTGTTTTGTTTTAATCCAATTCAGCACCCTATCAACAGCACTTTGCAAAGTCATTGCACTAACAGAAGTGACTCCGACAGGATATCTGATATAGTCTTCTGAATCTTTAAAAGGTTCCAATGGCTGCTCGTGAATAAACATCGGATATTTCTTTAAATGAAATGTCTGCAGAAAAGTTTCGAATATAAACCTTGGATTGTCCGGGAGATAGCGTTTTATCAGGCGAGGTTGTTTGAACACTCTGTGTAACCACTGGAATCCAGAGTATTTTACCCAGTCTGGAGCATCTGTTTCAACGCCGGCATTCACATCAAACGCATAGCCAACCGGACAGATGATTTTACATGCCAATTTATCTTTCATCTGATCCATAAAGTATAGTTGCTTTGGTGTAGAAATTCCAATCCAGAAAATATCTGGTTTGAGTTCTTCTATACGTTCAATTAGGTCTTTCTCTTCCTGATTAGTAAGAGGTCGAAAGGGAGGACAATATATACCAGATATCTGTATATTTGGATGTTTTTTCTCCAATACTTCTTTTAATTTCTCTACAATTCCAGGAGCTGCACCATAAAAGAAGTGTTTCCATCCTTTGTCTGCAGAATATGCACAGACATCTCGAAGCAGATCAGGTCCATAAACTCTGTCAATTTTATTGTAGCCATGCATTTTCCCTAGCCAGACAAGAGGCATTCCATCTGCGGTATTCAAAACAGATTCATTAAGAATTCTCTGCATCTTTGTGTTACGACGAGCTTCAATAATTCCAGCAACACCCAGAGCTGATGTCATTGACGGCTGATATGTGTTGTTTGTTATTATCTCTTCAAACTTTTTAATGCATCCTTCCATGTCAAGGGCATCAACTCCAACTCCTAACACATTGAACCTGCATGATATTTTTGGGTGCAGTTTCATGTGTAGTTCATGAAGAAACTTGATGTTAATAATAATGGCTAGTCCAATAATTGCTCCGGTCAGGCTTTCGAGCAATCCATACCATGCAACTATTCGAGTCGGAGCAAAAACCTGAATTGCTTCGGCAAATAGTGCAAACCATGCTGTCCCGATTATAATAACAAAAATGGTTTTTAAATACTGTGTTTTTGATTTAAAAGTTGTTCCAAAAAGAAAACATAAACCGGTTGCAATACCAAGCAATGCAAAAAGAGCAATCTGTCCATAACTGAAATAGTCTAAGGAGCCTAGAGAAGTTATAAATTTGATGGTTCCATCGGTTTGTAAATCAATTAACGATTCGTCCTTTGTGGCATGTTGCCAGGACGCAATAAAATTACTGTTAATCTGTTTGGAAATCTTTGCTGGTCCGACACCAACCCATTCAGATGGAATTAACATGCCTATAAGAATCAGTGTTGCAAATATGACGACCATCCAACCACCAATACGCTTATGCATATCCAGCTTGATAATATAATCATATGCTCCAATACCAATAAGTGAAATAATTAGTATTATGAACCAGACGGGAGGTACATATCCTGTCTGATTTTTCAGAAGGGATAATATAACTAATACAAATGTAAGTATTGTTAGTGGAATTAAGTTTAGAGCATTTTTTAATGATTTGGTCATAATAAATAAAAATGGTTCTGTCACGGTTTGCGTGGGTGACTCTTTTTTGTTCGACTCCTTCCATGCTTCGCTTTTCAAGCTACGCAAGACGCAGTCAGAGTCGTACTTTTGTATTATATTTAACCCCGCCATTATTTGCTTATAGAAAAGCAAATGATGGCGGGGCTATTGAAGTTTGACTACTCTGTAGTCTTAGAACAGCGAAGCTGTTCAATTTTAATAGCCATGCATGAAATGCATGGTTACTTCATTCGTTATTAGTGACGACCCAGCTACCACTTTATTCGGTAGCAGAAAGTGGCAACGGGGTCGAATTTAAAGAATTTTGCATCATCCATCCAAACCGTGACAAAGCCATAAAATCAAGGGTAATCTGTTATATATTATTACAGATCACCCTTTATAGTTTGTTGTTAAGTTTTCTTTTTCTTTGGAGTATCTTCGTTAGCAGGAACTACTAAATTGAGGATAATACCAACAACAGTAGCTATAAATAGTCCTGATAGGTTAACACCATGAACCGTTATTACATTGGCTGCATCTGAAAAACCAAGACCACATACTAAGATTGCACCAACAATAATGAGGTTTCTTGAATGTGTAAAGTCTAATTTTGATTCAGCAAGAGTTCTGATACCAATTGCAGCAATCATACCAAATAGAATTACTTCAACTCCACCCTTTACAGGTGCAGGAATTGTCTGCAGAACAGCACCAAGCTTACCGAATAGTCCAAGAATAATTGCAAAAACAGCTGCCATTCTAAGAATTGCAGGGTTGTAGTTTTTAGTAGTAGCAAGAACTCCTGTGTTTTCTCCATATGTTGTGTTTGGTGGACCACCAATAAAACCAGCAATAAGAGTTGCAATACCGTCTCCTAGAACAGTTCGGTGCAATCCTGGATCCTTAAAGAAATCTTTACCAACAACTTTACCATTTGTTGTTATATCGCCAATATGCTCCATAAAAGTTACCAAAGCAATTGGTGCAATTGCAATTATTGCACTAAGTGAGTATTTTGGTAAAGTCATAAAACCATCTTTAAATGGCATGTTGAACCATTTTGCACTAGAAAATGCAGAGAAGTCCATTGTGTAAAGGCCTGTAAGATGCAGAATAACACAGAGTAGATATCCAACAGCAAGACCTATTAAGATTGGTACTAGTTTAAAGAAACCATGTTCAAGAACAGCAGCTAAAAGAACAACAGCGAAAGTAATTAATGCAATTGTTATGCTCAGTCCAATGTTAACATCAGGAGCTTTCCAACTCAGGCAGTCACCAATAGCAACTTTGGACAAATTGATACCAATGATAATAATAATTGGTCCTGTTACAACTGCAGGTAAAAATTTCTTTATTTTATCAGGACCAAGCAAATATACAATCAAAGATAGAGCTAAATATATTAAGCCAGCAGCAATAATACCGCTTTGTGCTTGTTGAACTCCCTCTTCTTTTACAATCATTGCAATTGCTGCAATAAAGGCAAAACTACTACCGAGAAATACTGGTACTATTCGTTTTGTGATTAAATGGAATGCGATTGTTCCGATACCTGCGCTGACAAGTGCTACTGATGGATTTAGTCCCGTTAGAATGGGAACAAGAACTGTTGCTCCAAACATTGCAAACAAGTGTTGGACTCCAAGAGCATAGTCTTTGGCTTCAAAGCCATTTGTTTTACTCATTTCTACTCCTATATATGTTGTTTATAATTACATTAATATTTTTTGAAGTATATATTTTTTTCATTTTTTTTGCAAAATATTTTTATAACTATTCTAATCCTAATTTTAGTAAATGGTAACAGTGCATAAATAAATCAGTTGCATAAACAATAAATCAGTTGCAATAATATTTATTTTTATGTACCATTCATCGACAAAGATTAATTAAATATTATGTAGAGACGTTATCTGTAGAAATGAGTTTTGCCTTAAATAATAAGAGAAAGTTCAAATATGAATGTAAAAGAGAATGTTTTAGCCACAATTGAGGGAAGAAGTCCAGAATGGATTCCTCGTCATAAATGGGTTCTTGAATGGGCAAATTTAAAATATCCAGATGAGGTTCGAAATATGAATAAGATGTATCCGGATGATATTGGCGGTGTTGCTGTTGAATATTCACAGTCCTCTGTTGTTGAAAAGGGTAATATGAATGCACTTGGTGACTATATAGATCCATGGGGATGCAAGTTTATTAATATTCAGGCAGGTGTAATTGGAGAAGTAAAAGAACCTTTAGTTAAAAGTGACGACTGGTCTGATGTTGATAATGTGCATATTCCAGAAGAGTGGTTGAGCTTTGATGTTGATGCAGTGAATAAAAGTTATGCCGAAATCAATGGCAAGCAGTTTATTCTTTCTGGTGCATGTCCTAGACCTTTCGAACAATTACAGTTTATTCGTGGCACAGAGAATTTCTATATTGATTTGATGATGCGACCTAAAAAGATGATGGAGTTTATTGAAGAAATGCATTACTTCTATTGTCGTTTAACCAGAAAATGGGCAGAGACAGATGTTGATGCTCTGCAGTTTATGGATGATTGGGGTAGCCAGAATAGCCTGTTGATCAATCCAAAAATATGGAAAGAAATATTTAAGCCAATGTATAAGGATTATGTTGATATCGCCCATAAGGCAGGTAAAAAGATATTTATGCACAGCGATGGCTATATCCTTGAAATATATCCTGATCTGATTGAAATTGGAGTTGATGCTTTGAATTCTCAAATTTTCTGCATGGGCATCGATAATGTTGCTCAATACAAAGGAGATATTACTTTTTGGGGAGAAATAGATAGGCAGAATATACTTGTGAGTGGAAGTATTCAGGAAGTTGAGGATGCGGTTAAAGAGGTATACTATAAATTGTGGAGTAATGGCAAATGTATTGCACAATGTGAGTTTGGTCCAGGTGGCAAACCTCAGAACGTTGAAGCCGTCTACAGAACCTGGGAACAACTATCAGATAACCTTTAGTAATTCTTTTGCTTGATTATATACTTCTTCAACGGATATAAATGACATACACGGTCTGTCAGGTTTAATGCAAACATGCTGTAGGCATGGGTTGCAACTCTGCTTGTGAAAACATGTTTTATCTTTTTGTCCAATTGGTTGCCATAAATCAAAATCACCTGGTCCAAATAGAGCTAAGACAGGAATTCCTAGAGTTTGTGCTAGATGCATAGGTCCGCTATCTAAGCATATGAGCAAGTCTGTTGATTTAATCTTATTTGCCAATTGTTTGTAGTCTGAAGCTTCTCCGGTTATTGATGTGTGTTCTAAAATATTATCCAGCATTCCTATTTCCGTTGTTCCGGATGTAATAGAAATTTCTAAATTACTTTCTAGGGATAATTTTTTAATTAGTTCTATCCAATTCTCAACTTTCCATTGACGATATTCCCAACGTGCACCAATATGAATTAATATGCTTGTTTGCTCTGTTTTGTTTGGAAGTGTCTCAAATATTGGTTTATATGTTGGAAAAAAAAGATTACCAATGTTCACATCTAATCCTTTCTCAACTAAAAGCCTATTCATATGATAACGATGAAGTACTGTTGGTTTATCAACAGCTTTGGTTAAGAGTAACCCTTTTACATTAATGTTTGTATTGAGGTAATTCTTAAAGCCAATTCTATTTTTGCAATTGCATAATAACATAAGAATTTGACTGCGAATCTCACTGCGTGTGTCCAACCCAATGTCCGGTTTTAACTTGGCTATGTCTTTGCAAACTGTAAGTAGTTGTTTCCATTCAGAGAATGATCCTTTTTTCTGTCCTGAAAGTTTTGACCATGGAATTGGTGCCGTGAATGTATGGGCTATTCTTGAATCGCTTGCATATATGTTTTTATTACCATGCTTTGTAAGTATGTATATTTCTGAATCAGGAAATTTAGACTTAATTGGATCAAGTATGACACTTAAAGACAGAACATCTCCCATACCAAATGGTTCAACCAATAGTATGCACTTTTGTTGATTGTCAGGTCTCCTTTTCAAACAAAGGCTTCTAAACAAAAAAAGAACATATGCAATATGTTCCATGAGTGAGTTGAAAAATAAAGTTTTTCTTGAGTATGTCAGAGGCATTATCTTGATTTGTTTCTGTGATTGAGAATATATGGTTTGTTGTGTCCTGGCCATTTGGCGGAGACTTTACTACATGAGCAATCTTTTCTTCTATTATCGTCATCTATATATATTGCATAATTTAATGGAGTTTGACATTTGTAACCATCATTCAAGAGTTTGTCTAAAAGCCGTAAACAGTTTATAAGAGCTCTACATGGCTTGCTTTTTATACCAATCATGTTTGCTATCACAGCATGCTCATCTGCTGCCCATTTTTGTGAACTTATGTTTTCATCATGATAAATGAATGTGGATAGAAAATGCCCTATATTTCTTGTCTTGGCTTTTTCATTTATAGCTCTATAAACAAAATCCATATCTGCTCCAGCCTTATATTCTGAATTAAAACCATTTAATTTTATAAATAGTTCTTTTCTAAAAAACATTGCACATGAAAAATTGTATAGGTATGATGTTCGCAGAAAAGACAGTCGCATTGGCATTGCTTTTCTGAAGGCAAGCAGTTCTCCGTCGTCATCAACCATCAGCATACTTCCAAAAAGTACATCAACATCTGGCTGTTTATTAAAAAAATCAGTTACTAATTTTAGTGTACCAGGAAGGTATTGTTCATCGCTATTTAACCATGCAAAGATATCTCCGGTAGCCTTCTTAAAACCCTTGTTTAAGGCATCATATATTCCGCTATCTGCTTCTGAAATATATTGAAATTCAGCATCTTTGTTTGCGGCAACATCATATATACTTTCATCAAGAGATGGATATAAAAAACTAGATGAATTTACTGTACTCTCGCTTTTTATTGCATTGCCATTTACTTTTAGCCACTCTTGAGTTCCATCAGTGCTGTTTCCATCAATAATTATATGTTCAAATTCAGCATGCTGTTGGTCAGCAATAGACTTATGGGTCTGCTTAAGGTTTGAAAGTGAATTATAAGTTGGTGTTACTATTGAAATTTTCATTTTTTGTGAACATTCAACCTATTCTTTCGCTCTATATTTTTAATCATTAGGCTGTCCACGAGAGACTCGTCTTTATTGTTATCTGCTATTTCTTCCTTTTCTTCCTTCGTTTCTCTGAGCATAATTCCCTGCATAATTCCAAGCATTACCGAAGTATTAAAGAGCTGAATAGGTCCGCCATTGGTTAACAGCTGACCCAACATACAAACAAACACGGAAGAAAGCAGAACGGCAAATTGCTTTATAGTTGTATTATCAAGTCGTTTTGTGAAGATGAGAAATCGAACATAGATATTTAATAAAATTGCAATGAATAAAATTGTAATTGGTATACCAAGTTTTACTCCCAGAAAAAGTAATGCATTGTGATAGCCGCCAGATGATAGTAATCCGCCGTACAAGGCTGTATCACCTGTTCTAGCTATCATCGCATTATAGTATAATTCGCTATATGAGAAAGAAAATCCTTTACCCGTTAAGGGTTTTTCTTTCATTTCCATGAAAGCAATCTTCGCAAGTTCTGCTCGCCAGTTAGATTGCCATCCAATTTCTCCTAAACCCTTTGTAATATTTTTATTATTCATAAAGTATGATGGGGTTATGAGTGAAAACGTTCTCATTGCAGATTTCGGAATGTTTTCAGGCGCGAATATTGCAATAGTATAAACTATAATAATTGCAGGTATTAATATTCTAATATATTTTATAGCTACCCCATAAAGAAAATATGCAAAACCAAGAGCAACAACCATTGATACAAGTGGAAGCCTATTTTTACTTATTGTACTTAACAGTATTATTAGCATTGTAGCCAACATTAAGAATACGTCATTCTTAAAATTAGTTTCTTTTGCTTTTTGTAGTGGATATGTGATTGCCAGCAATGCAATAAACCAAGCAGTCGGAGATGAAAATATACTTATAAAGCCTCCAAGTGGAATATAACTGAAAATATTATCATAAATAATTTCTACTGTTAATATTATTAAACAAGTCCAAAGTACTTTTATGTGATTCTTCTTGATTTCTGTTTTCAATGCTAATAGTAATACAGAAAAGTAGCAAGCTCCTACTAATACAGTAGGCAGAGCAGAAGATAAACCCCCAACAGCTCCTGTTGAACCGGCTCCAGGGCGATCATATATAAATCTTGCTAAACTCCAAAAGAACAAAATTGCCATAGCCTTGCTTGGAAATTGTAAAAAAACTTTCTTGTCAACACGCTTATTAATTGTGATTTCTGCAATGACTAAGAATAGAATTCCTGCATTAATAACATAACTAAAAGATAAAGCATCAAGCAATGGTAGGGGAATTTTAGACGTTGGAATGATTGCAACTAGGGCAAGTATTAGCCAGTACTCCTGTAATGAAATAATAATAATCAAGAAAATAGGTAGTAATGCTACTCCTAAATATATCAATTTTGTGATAATAAAGTCATAGCTTAAAAGCTTTGCTGTTAGGAATAGTACGGCAAGTGTGTATAATGCTGTTAGTATTATGGTTAATAGTTGAAAATTCATTTTAAGTTTGTTCTATTAATTTATTGTTGTTATTTATCATGATTGCAATTATTATGGCTATGGTGAAAATATCTAACGGACCGCCATTTGTGATCATCTTTCCTACTAGTACATACCCGCACGCCAGATAATGCGATTGAAAACTCTTTTAACTGAGAATTCTTAAGTTTTTTTGAGAAAAATATAAATTTTCAAAAGATATTTATAAGAGCTAAATGACAAGGGTCAGGACATCGCACACCCTTGTTAAATTATTTCTGGAATACTACCTTATTTTATAATCGTATTCAACTACTTTTTCTTTATCAAGGTACACATTTAATTTTTGTTTATCAACATCTACTGTAGCCTTCAGATATTCATATCCTTTTGACATGTACGAAATATGGCTAATCGTATTTATTATCTTAAAGTTACAATTTGTTTTTTTAATATATCTTTAGTAAGATTTTCCATTTTTCTTGCTTTCTATGGCTGAATCGTAAATTTTAATTAGTTGTTCGTAGTTTGTGTCTTCACAATATTTCTGTTCAAAACTTTTTTTTGCATTGGTGCTTATTCTTTTTGATAACTCATTATTTGTCAATAAAGTGTTGAGTTTTGTGTATAAATCTTGATGGTTCCCCATTGAAAAGAGTAATCCGTTTTGATTGTTGTCAATTATTGAAGCGGTATTTCCTGAATCACTTGCTATTACGGGGCATCCGCAGGAGAATGCTTCTATAATCGTTAATCCAAAAGATTCATAACATATGGAAGGCATTATTAAGCACTTTGAATTCTGTAATAAACTTAAGACTTTTGTATACGGCTGTTTGCCTAAAAACAAAACTGAGCTTTGTATCCCTAAATTATCTGCAAGCTTTTCCAGGTTTTCTTTTTCCTCTCCATCTCCAACAATTAAAAGTTTTATCAGGTCAGAGTCCGATTTCTCTTTTAACAATTTCCAGGCTTTTATTGCAATATCACAGCCTTTTTCTTTGCTTAGTCTGCCTACATATACAGCATAATCTCCATAATTATCGTCAAAGCTTTTTTCTGCTTCAAGAACTTTTATAAAATGTGGTTTAACAGTAATCTTTTCGTTTGGAAGGCCAGCTTTAATGAATTTTTCCTTCTGAAAATCTGTTAGAACAACATATTTGTCAATCTTGTTGTTCCAAGTGCCGATAAGTTTATGAATATATAGCATTTTTGCTAAAACAAGCGAACCAAAGAAGCTGTTTTTATAACACCTGTTTATAATTCCAGGAAATTTGAAACTCTTTTTTACGCATCTTTCGCATATATTATATTTGTCACTCTTATCTTTTAATAATAAAAGTGCATTTAAACACAGTAGACGATAGTTGTGTATGGTTTGTACAATAGGGATATTTTCTTTTGAGCAAGCCCAGTATATTGAAGGAGATATCAATGGAAAAGCGTTATGACAATGTACAACATCAGGTCTCTCATCTTGAAGCAGTTTAACAAACTCTTTGTATACTGCATGATTCCAGAGAGTTTTGAAAGCAGTTTGCACTTTAGATACTAGACCACATATATCTTCATTATTTTTGTAATAGGTGACAACTGTATTACCTTTGGATTGCAGTAATTCTAATTCAGCTTTTACAACAACATCTTCTCCACCAGTTTGCTTGTAATAATTGTGTACTTGTATTATCTTCATACTACAGTCCATCATTTTTTTGTTTCTTATGGTCGTTTTTTATTTTAAATATTTCTAACAATATATCTATCAAAAACTTACAAATCAATTTTTCACCTGTCAACTTTTCATGATAATGAGTCCAGCTACTAATTTCAGAACAATTTAATTTCGTAATTGTAAGAGCCGCTTTATATCTTAGTAGCTGGATATCGCTCCCGTTCATGCAATACAAATGTTGATTTGCAGATTTTAAGGTAGCTCAACCTTCTAGGTTGTTGGCGTTCTTCTGCCTTAGCTCTTGCTAGTCCCACCATGCAAGCTGGAAGCGTGCGTTACATAAATAGAATTCTTCTCTGCGGCCTCTGTGCCTTGCTCTGCGCGAGAATCCTCTTGGGTGCGGCTCTTCCGCCACGAGTGTTCGCCTTATGTTTATTTAATGTTAAAACTAAATCTTCCGTTGGCTGTACCATGGATCTTTATATAGTCCGGTGTCTCATTTAAGGCATACATATATGATACTTCCTGTTTCTTATAATGTCCCTTGAATAACCTTAATAAACATCTAAGCAATCGTATTGATTTTCTAAATGGGTTTGGTAATGCTCTAAATCTGTTCTGAATAACTTCCGTCTCATCATGCATCTGTTTGTCAATACTCAAGTTGTTTCCGTCAGATGTAAATAGTGAAAAAAATATATCAGCTTTACACATTAATACTTTTTGAGCCATTAGTTTAAGAATTAGTTCCATATCGGCAGCGTATCTGAACTCATCATTAAGTTTTAAAAGTCCTCTGTCAAATAAACTGCGTCTAAAAAAGGTTGCACATGAGAAAACATTCAGAAACGTATTCTTTATAAGAAAGAGATTTGCTTTCAACTCTTTTCTTGTAGTAATCAGATTACCCTCTTTGTCTACAATTAAAGCATTTCCGTAAACGATATCCACATTCGGATTCTTCTCAAAAATTTCTTTGACTTTTTCAAGAGTGCCTGGTAAGTATTGTTCATCGCAGTTTAACCAGCTTAAAACATCTCCAGTAGAATTCTTCCACCCATTGTTAATTGCATCATACATTCCTTTGTCAGGTGCAGATCTATATGAGAATATATACTCACTGCCGGTGTTGTTTGTTGATAAATCTAACCTAAAGACATCTAACCACTCTTTTGTTCCATCGGTAGAATTCCCATCCATAACAAGATGTTCTCTATGAACTTCTGTTTGACCTCTTACCGAGCCACATGCTTTTTTGATCTGGTCTAATCTGTTGTATGAAGGGGTTATAATTGAAAATTTCATATTAACTACTATATGTTAAATAATTTTAAAACTTCTTCGGCAATTTTTGTGTAGGCAAACACATCGCGTGACTTTGATGCAATTGTCTTGCTGTCATATTTTCCAGCATTCCAATCTTCCATTTGTAGAATCAGTCCTGATGCCAACTTTTTGGCAGAACCTTTTGTTCCTCCGCCTGCATTTAAATCTCGAATGGCTTTTAGAGGAACGTAGTCGTTGTCTTGAGCAAAAAAGGTGCATCCACAACAAAGAGCTTCCGATGCAACTAGGGGGCCGCTCTCATAACGGGAGGTTATAAGACATATCTGGCTTCTCTGAAAAATTTCAACAACTTTGGTATGAGGAATAGAATCATAAATATGTATACGACTTTTTACATCTTCAGGTGCTTTTCTTAGGAGGTTTTGGATAATATCTTGCCCAGAACCAATTAGATGTAACTCATAATCTTCTTTACGTTTTAGAGTCTCAACAATTGTTTTAACAAGCAATGGAGTGTTCTTCTGATGTGCATTCCAACGTCCCACGGCAATTATACTTTTTTGTTTTTCCGGTAAATCTTCAATGTTGGTTGCTATGATATCTGGCGCCGCTGGTTGACGAATAATTGCAAGCTTTTCTATTAAGTGATTACGTTTATAATACTTAAACATTCTGGTTAATCTCTCATGTGCCTCAGGTGATTCAACGCCAATGAAATCTACTATCTCTAATTGCTTTAAGTGTTTCATGTCATATACACTAGGAATAGCATAAAGTGGAGTCTTAACCATTGATGCAAAAAGTGCTTTAAGTGAATTGAAATCTTTATCCCGAAACGAAGAATAGTTATATTGCGTATATGCTAATGGATTAAGGAACGGTGTATTTATCCCATTTGTATCAAGACGTGCTAAGACTTTTATTCCTGCGTCCTTAGCTGCTTGTATAATTGGTGTATATTTGGGGCTTCCCCATGAATTTATAACTAGAGCATCTAATTCATGTTGCTTCCACCAATCTGCTGAACACATGTTTTCCATGGTTGTTTGGATTACTCCTGGAAAGCCAGCACCATCTGTCGTGTTTAATCTAACACATTGAGATTCAACACCCAAAGTTTTTAGTCCCCTGTAAATTAGGGTTATGCCTCGATCCCAGGAGTCTTTAGTCAATGGGATTGGTGATACTGCAAAAATTCTCATAAAGTATTTCCCTTTTATTTATACCAGCATTCTGGCAGTGCTAGCGTTGAGTCGTCTGTGTTGTCAGAATCAAGTGGATGTGGGAACAATGTATGAGGTTCAGATGCCGATATCCTATCGTTTCTTAAAAATGTAAACTCCATAAGCCTTGGGATTGTTATACCGTCTTTTTTAAAAGCTCCGATTGTTCCAACATTATTAGGGTGAATATGAACACATGTATGATTCTTAAGAAGCTTGTTGAAGACCAGAGAGACGTAATGAAACACCGGAGAATTCCACATGAGGTGCAGATCATGAAACTCAATTACCATTATTCTGAGTCTATCTAGTGTTTCTTCGGACATACCCAAAAGTACTTCGTATTCGGAATATTCAATATCCATCTGAAGCAGAAGATCTGATTTGAAATCATCAGGAAGAGATGTGTTGACCCAGTCATCAATCTGCAAAACACCGTGTCTGGACCAGCCACCTATATAGTGTTTTGTGAATGAGAACTTTTCATTTTCCAACGCAGGTGCGTCAACTGATTTGTCAGCAAGAAACACATTCATTCCATGTTTTGCACAATCTCTTTCAAAGTTTGATATAGTGTTGACTCCAGGTGAAAAACATGTGAAAATACCTTCAAGATCATTTGGAACCAAGTAACCACCGTCACCCTTGTCTCCAAAGCGAATAAGTTCTTTGTCTGTTTTTATTGGATGTAGCCTATCAATTAACTGTTTCAATTCTTTGCTATCAGTTAGCTGTGCTGGATAAATATTTAATAAGCCAAATCCTTTGGCAATTTGTCCTTTGAATATATCTTTAATATACACTTGTATCTCCTATTATTGTTTTCTTAAATTGTTCTTCCGTATGAAATAATGAAAAATCTTTTACAAAAATATTGTCTGCTTCTTCTGGAATATCCCCAAAACTTTTCTCTAAAGCTTCTTTTAAGCTCCCAATTTCATCAGAATGGATGATTCCTCGATAGTATTGTTCAACAAGTGAACCCATATAACCGAATGAGTTTCCAACTAAAATTTTGTTTCGGATTATTGCCCTATTTGCAATCCCTGAAGATCCTAAATGCTTTAAATATGGAAGAGCTATAACATCAGCAACATCTAAATATTCAAAAAATTCTTTATCTGATATGTATCTGTCAATCTTTATAATGTTAGGATTTGCATCAATATCTGGAGCAGATATAATAGTTTTAACTTCATCCATAATGCTTCCTACAATCAACAAACGACTATTTTCAGGTAGATTCGCCTTGCAGAAAGCATTGATAAGTAAATGGGTCCCCTTACGTAGTGATTGAACTCCTAATGATAAGATGTATTTGCAGTTTGGATCTAAATTAAGTTCAGCACAAAGTTCTTCACGGTTGCAAGGTGAAACTGGCTCCAATGGTTCCGGCATTGCAACAGCCCTTTTTAACATAGGATAGTTCTTCTTTTTTAGATACTCATATACAGCAAGATTGAGAAAATATACTCGTTCAAACTGAGTGTGAACAACTAGCCATTCGTTGATAGACTGTTTAAACCGATATAATAAATTATGTTTAGTTTTAGTAGCATAACTTCCTGTAAATAGACAACCTTCATGTGGAACGTCTCGAACTCCAGGCCACTGTTTGTACATCACCATCGTAGCAGTTTGTAGAAACCCATCCATTATTGGCAGATATACATGATTAGATTTTGTCTGTTTTGTTATTGATCTAATAAGAAAAAGTTTTTTCAGATTCTTATTAGGGCAATCTTTAAATGGAATTAATGTTATTTTATCTCTTAACTTTTCTAAGTGTACCTTAAATTCATTAGTTTGCAATGCTTCTTTTGGAATAGCAACAGTAACTTGGCAACCATTGTCCAATAGTGCTTCTGCATATAGACGAATGTAATGTAAATGATGTCCTATAAAATGAAAATCAATAATTAGTGTTCTTTTCACCTTCCACCACCTTGTTCGGAAATACTAGTTAATATGCAAAATAATTTTTCTACTATTTTATCGGCAGAATATTCAGAACTAAGATAACATCTTAATTCCTTCATCTTTTCCGAATCTTGTCCGTGAGTTTTTACTAGTTCAAGCATATTCTGTTCAGCTTCGTGTACATCATGTGGATTTATATATTTACAACATTCGTTGTGTTGCAGTATGTCAGGAGGAGCTCCAATATTGCTTATAAGGGCTGGTGTGCCAGTTGCTATTGCCTCAAAGATGGTGTTGCCAAAAGTCTCAACAACAGATAGGTGTGTAAAGATATCTGCCTCATCAGTTAGAGCCCGATTAAGCTCTAATCTTTTTGCAAATCCTCTGAACTCCACATTGCTGTCAAGGTTATTTGCTCTTGCCCAGTCATATCCTTTTTCATTCTTCCCTAAATCTTGTCCGTATAAAATCAGTTTTGCATCAGGAATAGTTGCTCGAACATGCCAAAATGCTTTCAAAAGTTTTTTAATGTTTTTTAAACGCCCCCATCCTGAAATATCCATAAATACTGGAGCATTAATATCATAGTTCTTTTTTTTGTCAATGTTAGTATTCTCAAAAAGAATTGGGTTTCCAACAACTTTAATCTTGCCTCTGAACTTGAAATATCTTCTAATATGTTTTGCTGTATAGTCAGAAACAGCTATTAGGCTGGATGATCTTTTAATAACAAGAAATGCTGTGAAAATATAAAATATCTGAAACAACCAGGAAATAGGATTAAATGTAAGGTTCTCAAAAGCATAACGTAAAGGTGTTGCCCGAACAGTACAGACATTTTGAATGCCTGAGTCTAGTGCAGCTAATGCATGTCCTGTATGTAACCATTGTGAAAGAAGAACATCCGGTTGTACTCTTTTGATAATAGGAACAATTCTTTTTCGTTCTGTCATAAAAAACGTTGCCCATGGTACAATACCGATTGTTCTTGCCGGCACCAAGTAGACAGAGAGATTGTCACCATGAAACTCTGTTTCTCTAATATCCTTCTCAAATGAAAAAATCGAAATATGATTTTCTGTTTTTAGCCATGCTGGCAATGTATTGAGCAAAGGGGAGTTCTGGCTACCTTTTATCTTGGAAGCACGTTTAGAGTCTTCTGAATATAAAAACTCTGATAGCTGTGACATATTTACATGTGTAATAAAACCAATATGCATAATTTTCTATCTATTTTATCAAAACCTATCTAATATACTATTAAGAAATACTTCTTCTCTATAAATAATGAGAGTAGAATACATAAACCGCCGGCAATTCCGCTCAATATGAAACGAGGCCAAATAGGCATGCCCAAATATGAAATCAGTAATATTGATACAGCAACAGCCATACTGTATAGTGTTGGTCGGACTAGTGCTGCAAGCTGACTCCATGGAGAAATATTGCTTAGCTTACGCACTTCAAATATCAATGGAATACAAACTACAGTACGTGCAAATATATCACCAACCACCATTCCTTTAACACCCCAGTGCATTCCGATTATTACCCCTGTTATCTTTAATAAAGCAATGATTGTAATGTATTTAAAATATATTTTACTTTTTCCTAATGATCTCAACAACTCTATATTTGATTTGAAGAATATAAATGTTGAGAAAGTAACACAGTTTGCTCTTAGAAACCATATTGCAGGTATCCATTGTTTACCTAAAAGAATAAGAATAATATCTCCGGCGGCAAATCCAACTCCAGCAAGAATCATGAAAGATATCGCACAGCTTGTTCTAAGAAACTTAAGATAAGTATTCTTTAATTTTTCTGGATTATCCTGTAGCTTGGCCAGAATTGGGAAATTGGTTCTTGAAAGTATTAATGACAGAGAATAGCCTATGTTTTGTGGAATTACCCTCCCTCTATCATAATATCCCAATGTTTTAATTGACACACACTTCGCAATAAGAATGTTAATCAATTGATCTGCAATTGTGCCTAGAATATTAGAAAACATTATTGGCAAACCGTAAATATATAAATCTTTTATCCGACTTAAAGATGGGATGCCTTTAGGAGTCCATGGAACCAAAATCCAGCAGAGTATTGCTTTGGTTATTGCTATTCCTGTCTGTTGCCCAATTAAAGCCCAAACTCCATATCCCGAAAATGCCATCCATACTCCTAAAAGACAGCCGACTACAACACTAGATATCTGAATACTCGAAAGCAGTCCATAACGAAATGTGCGAATTAATCGTACTTCCCAGGCTCTTGCTATGTTCATTAAAAATATGTTAATTGCAAGACCAGTTACTATTTTGCCAATCTCTTGGTTGTGGTAAAAGTCTGCAATCAGACCTGAACTCAATATTAGTATTGATGCACATAAAGCAGAGATCGCTCCATTTGCCCAGAAGAAGGCTGTGTAATCTTTGTCGTCAATTTTTGGCTTCTGCAAGATTTGTTGTTCAATACCTCCGTTAATAAGAAAACCTGCAATACCAAAAAATATGGATACGGATGCAACTAAACCAAATGATTCGGGACCAATAAGTCGAGCAAGTATCAGTGTGACAACTACAGTTAGCCCTCTTTGTACAAATTGCTCTATACCTGTCCAGATCCAACCGCGTTTAGCATGATTATGTAATAAATTAATATTCAATTAAATTGGTTCTTTTCAACGAATTTATTTGATTTTACGGAATGATATATGTTCTGCATTTGTTGGTAATTAACTCTTTTATATTGTTATAGACTGCGATCTTTTAAACCAAGTCTAACAGCTATCTTGCGTAGATAGCTGTTTGTTTTATATCCAGAAAGAGTGCCGTATCGAATACTATTTATAATATCTCGTTTAGGTCTCCATCCTTTATATGGTGTTAAGTCTAAATATTTATAGTATTGCTGGATATATTTTTTATGCATAAAGCAAGGATTATAGTTAAATACTTTGGGCTTAAGGTAGTGATAAATATATGCGTCAGAATACTTGTCTTTGTTTGTAAGTGTTATTAAATAATTATAGCTTTTAGGTATAATTTTTTTTTCATATGCAAATATTGCATTGATAACATCTTGATCAGCATTAGGAATTTGGTCATTTAATTTTATCAAAGAATCCTTAACAAGGTTTATAAAGTCAAGGTTACGGATCTTGTCTACATTTAACATTAACACACCGCTATTAATATAAGCCTTTCCGTAATCATAACTGTTTGAAGAATATTTAGGTTTGTATTTGTCTTTGACACCTATGATACATTTCCCTTCAAAGTCAATATCCCAAAGTTTACTTAGTGATGTATTTACTATTATATCACAATCAAGGTATATTATCTTGTTTACATAAGATGGCAATACCATGGGTAATAACAAACGATAATATGCACCAACATCAAAAGTACTGGAATTATGCATGTTGAAAAAATTTATTATTTCCTTTATTTTAATGTTTTGACTTGGTTTAACAATAGTACACTCCTGCTTGTACTCTTGTATTGTATCTTGAACTATAGTAATAGCATTAGATTCAGCAGGAATATCCATGATAATAAAAAATGCAAGTTTGTTGTTTCTGTTATGCTCTAATATGGAAACAATTGTCGTTAGTGCAAATTTAGAGTATTGACCATCTGTATCATTCCAGCATAGTGCAATATTAATTGTTGTATTACTATCCATCTATATTATTTCATTTATTATTAAAATTCTAAGTTTAGATCCTAATTTAAGAGGAGTCAACTCATTGCAAAAGCTTCAATGGAAGCCTCCGTTTAACCGTCGTGTTCGATTTGGCTTTTTGCAACAGCCACTAACCAAGACATTCTGCACGGTCGGCATTCAGCGAGAAGAATTGCCCGTCTTGCAAAGCTTAGTGATGCGATCTCTGGCACTTTATATTCTGCTACTTTTTCGAAGTCAGTCCTTGATTGAATTATTTCTAAATCATGTGTTTTCTCGAAAGTCTTCATTAGTAACTGTAAATCTGCACCTTCGTGTTCATGGACTTCAATAATCAAATCTGAGTTAGCGAGAAAAGAAACTGAATCTTTTGTAAACAGTTCCATCTCATATCCTTCACAATCCGAAATAACTAGTCCGCGCATGTTCCTTAGTTCTTTAAGTTCCTCGCTTGTGCATGTAGAGCGGATATCGATTCGTTGTTCGACTTGATTTTTAAGAGCTAACTCCTGGCACATTTTACGAGCAGTATCTGATGTGTCATATGCGACTATGTGCGGCTTATCTGTTGAGAGAGCAATTCCTACGGCATAGTATCCCTCTGCGCATCCGACATCAACTACAATTTCATAAGAATTCAATCTTTCTTTTTTGAAGAGAAGTGCTAATTCTGCTTCATAGGTTCCCAGAATCTTAGGTGCCAACATGCTCCCGGCAGATTGAAGAGTTGAATAAACCATTCCTTGAAAAGGTCCGGAAATGACAGTATGCGTAGGGGAAATATCATTGATTAGGTGATTTATGTACTCTTTGCTCTGTATACACTTCTCGTATAGGAATCTATGGGATATCCGAGATAAACCTGATATGCGCCTTAGCAGAAGGAATGTAGATGCAAGTATTTGCCATCCTATCTCTGATCGCACGAGTAAACGTTTTATTCTTCTCATTATTTTCTTTCCAACAATTATTGTACGAAGATTCGTAAACTAATGTTTCTATGTTTTATCATTTGTTTATCCTTTTTATCCGGTAGAGCAAGTGCAATCATAATGAAAACAGAAAGCAGTAGGGTGGTCTGCCGGGTAAAAGAACATAGTACTTTGCTGCAGGCTCCTGTTGCAACAATTCCTACTTTTGACCATAGTCCAATATAGTATTGCTTTGGTCAATGCAATCCAAATCTGTTTCCTAATTAGAGTTCATACTCCTGAAAAACAGCCGACTGCAAAGTTAGATATTTGAATACAAGACTGACGACTATAGTTAAGCCTCGGTGGATCAATAGCTCTAAGCAAGTCCGAAGCTACCCCTTCTAGGCGTGTTTATGTAGTACATTTGTATTCAAAGTATTATCTTGGTTAAAAAAGTTGTTGTTCAAATGAGTGCTTTTAATAAAGTTTTTTTCAATATGTTTTACTTCAGGGCACAGCTTCGCCCCGTCAATTATGCATGAAAATTTAAATTTTTCTAATATCATTTTGCATAATATTATAAATATCATCTATTTGCAAATCAAAATCAATAGTTAAGGCTTTAAGTCGACAACATTACAGAATTAAATGAAAAGAATGCCTAAAATATTAAAATATCCTGTTTTTCACGACAAATAATATCTTGGTGTTTTTTAATGAGAAAGCCCCGTATAAAATATTATGAGAGAAATGGTTTGATATTTAAACTGCTATATTATATTATTTGAAAATAATAAGAAGTTTAAACACAAAACTAAGAGGTAGAGTCCGTTGAATATACACAAATTTTATAGCGCAGTTCTAACACCATTTCGCAAAAAAAGAATGGCACGTTTCATGAAAACACTGTCTCCAAAAAAGTCAGATAAAATTCTGGATATTGGTGGAACTGCATTCAACTGGGCTTTGATTGATTATAAACACCCTATTACTTTGCTCAATCTAGATGTTCCTGGCAATGCATCAGAACTACCAGAAAATTACACATGTGTCGCTGGTGACGGAACTGCTCTGGAATATGAAGACAAGTCGTATGAAATTGTTTTTTCTAATTCTGTTATTGAGCATGTAGGAACATATGAGAAACAGAAAGCTTTTGCTAAAGAAGCTTCTAGGGTAGGGAAGAAGTTATGGATTCAGACCCCCGCAAAATATTTTTTCTTTGAACCACATTATCTTATGGCTTTTGTTCATTGGTTTCCTAAAAACTGCCAAAAAAGAATGCTACGTTTTTCAGGTAGAGCACTGCTGTCAAAATTTCCTCAGGAGGAAATCGACGACTTGGTGGACTATACAAGACTTTTAACCTTTGCAGAGTGCAAGAAGTTGTTCCCAAGTTGTAGTGTACACAAAGAAAGAATCCTTTTTCTTACAAAAAGTTATATCATAGAAAATAGCTGATTGTAATAAATCTCAGAAGACCTGTTAAATGTTTATTTCAATGCATTTGAATAGTTACTATACTACATACATTGCTTCTTTGTAGCCACATCACCAGCATCTCATAAAATATGCGGGTTAATATTGTAGCAAATCTAACGATTTCTTTATATGCCAAAGGATATGATTTGCTTATACAATCATTCAAAAAATGTTTCTGCAAAATATTTATCTTTTCTCGTACAAAATATTTTTAAGAGTTATTTTATCTGCGAAGCTTTTGCTATCGATACGAAACTATTATACAATATTTGCAGGAAACTTATGATCAAAAGAAGAAATGTTAGAAAAAGATTATCATTTCTGTTTAAGTATTTTACTTTTATAAGAGTTTTGCTATTATAACGCTTAATAAATTATGTATATTTAAACTTTTTCATTTTGTTTGAGAAATTAATCGAGACTTCATTATACATGATTTTTTTTATTTAGGGTTTAATGTGAGAATGCCTGACATTTTGCTATAAGACACTTTCGCCTTTAGCTCGCTAAAGGTACAGTGTTGCATAGCAGAAGGTTAGGTGTTATCGCATTATATATTCATAAATCACATAAACTTTATATTAAAGTCTGTCTGCAAGCCTTTTAGCATAAAAGTACTAAAAACCTTGCACTTTAGTATTCAAAATAAAGTATTAATGTTTACCAATACGTTGGTTATGAATTGAACAGGAAGCCCTATTTAACAAAACACTCTTTGCTACTTGATCTTATAATGTAATATCAATGTGTTTTTTGTAAATTGGTTTGCGATGCGGTGTGTAACCAATTGTAAGCTCTAATGTTATTAGGATATAGAAATGAACTCAATTAAAACTTTTTGGAAGCCCTTTGTTGGCCTAGCTTTTTGTCTTGTCTATCCATCCATTGCCATATTTAAGAAAGTTGGTTACTGGCCTATTGTTCTTTATCTTTTTATAGCCTTCTGTCTAATGTTATCAATTCTATGGGTTTTGTCACGAATGAAGAAATATTTGACATCTAAAACGTGTTTGCTTGGTCTCTTAGTTATGTTTGTATCGATGCTTGTAGCCTATGTTGTTATTCACCCGCATATCGACACTGACGGGTTTCGGTTGGCTGGTATTAATTTCGGTTCATCTGACGCTGATGATGCAATTGATGTGGCTATATCAGAATGTATGGAAGGTAGATACCCATATTATGCTAAGACATTTCTTGGCAATCCCATTACTCCTATGCCTGGGGCACTTCTTCTGGCTTTGCCTTTCTACTACTTTGGTGATAGTGCTATTCAGAATATATTTTGGTTGGCGATTTTCTTCACCATAATCGGGGTTTATCATAGAAGCGTATTAATTCCCTCTATTCTAGCCTTATTTGTGTTTTGCATATCTCCCAATGTGATTTATCAGGTGTTTCAAGGTGGAGACTATATTTCGAATGCGATATATGTTTTAACATTTTGTGTATTATTATTGGAGTCGGTTCGACTCCGAAGACCATTTTGGCATTCTATGTTGTGGGCTTTACTACTGGGAATAGGGCTTTCATCGAGAATGAACTTCGGTATTATTATTCCTCTGGTATTTTTTAATTTGATGAAAGCTTCCTCTGTGAAAGAGGCATTTATACTGCTGGCAATAACTTTTGTTTCATTCTGTTCCATAACCGTTCCTTTTTTCCTCTACGATCCAACTGGTTTTTCTCCCCTACATACAGCGAATAAGTTAAGTATGAATGGTGGGTATAGGTATGCACCACTTGTACTCCCTGTTATAGCAGGTATTCTATCAGTTGTTTTAGCTATGAGATGCAAAATATATTTATTGTCTGTTTTTATGCGAGATGTGGCTGTTGTTCAGATTGTGCTGATGGTTGGTGGTTTGATATTGGCGTCTTTAAGTGCAGGAACTTTGAATCTTAACTATCCGCATTTTGGCATACTTTTTCTGTTCTTTGGCGTGTTTGCTTTTGGTCCTGCTACCTTGATTGAATCTGGAGTTCTGAAAAACAAATTACACGCGACTCTGGTTGTCGAATAAAGTAATTATCAAAGGAATCGACATGTACTTATGATGAATGTGCAAAACCAGATGTTGCTTAAAAAACTGCATCTGGAGTAGGATTCTATGGTGATTATACGCAAACTGCTATTGTTCTGATTGTTCATGTCATGTTTTTTATCTTTTTTAATTTAGTAGGATACTTTAATGAAGGTATATTATAACATGAACGTTTTTTTGCTAAATTATTATTCGCATTTAAGCTTACACTTTTTAGAACTTGGCAGAACCACAATTATTACTTGTAAAAACAAAGGTTTAGTGGTAAACTTAATACTTAATTAATATTTGATTTTATAGTTTCTGAGTATGATAAATGAAAAAAAGGATATAAATAATGGACGACACAACAGTTTCTACCATCAATCGCGTAGCTTTCATAGGCAACTATCTGCCACGTCAGTGCGGAATTGCCACCTTTACCACAGACTTATGTGAAGCGGTAGCGGCAGAGTATGCCGATACCACCACTTGTCTGGCTATGGCGGTTAACGACATTGAAGCCGGCTACAACTATCTACCACGCGTACGATTTGAATTATCCGAGAAGGATATAGCATCCTATAGACGTGCCGCTGATTTTCTAAATATAAACAATGTAGATGTGGTCTGCCTGCAGCATGAATATGGCATTTATGGTGGTCCTTCAGGTAGTCATATTCTGGCTCTTCTGCGCAAGCTGAGAATGCCGGTTGTCACCACGCTGCACACCATTCTGCAAGATCCATCAACCGAGCAGTTAAGTGTTCTAAAAAAGGTGGTGGCTTTGTCTGATCGGGTAGTAGTAATGAGCCAACGCGGTGTGGATTTCTTGAAGGAAATCTACGATGTACCTGCCGAGAAGATTGATATGATTCACCACGGTGTGCCGGACGTACCCTTTGGTGATCCAAATTTTCATAAGGACATGTTTGGAGTTGAGGGTAAGACGGTGCTGTTAAGCTTTGGTCTGCTCTCCGCCAACAAAGGCATAGAAACTGTAATCTCGGCTCTGCCGAAGATTATCGCCACCCACCCGGATGTTGTGTACATGATTGTTGGAGCGACCCATCCTAATGTGCTGCTGAATGAAGGCGATTTATACCGATTGTCACTGCAACGTCTTGCCCAGAAGCTCGGCGTGGCTGGAAATGTAATATTCCATAATAGTTTTGTTACGCTCGAGGAGTTGATTGAATTCATTAACGTTGCGGATATATACATCACGCCTTACCTCAACCAGGCCCAGATTACTTCCGGAACATTGGCATATACGATTGGGGTAGGCAAGGCCGTGGTGTCAACGCCATATTGGTACGCAGAGGAGCTGCTCGCCGAAGAGCGTGGGGTACTTTTTCCTTTCGGAGATTCCGACGCACTGGCCGAAAAGGTTCTCGACTTGCTCGACAACGAATCAAATCGCCATGCAATGCGGAAAAATGCCTATCTGTTTGGTCGGGAAATGATCTGGCCGAAAGCTGCCCAACATTATATGGAATCTTTTGAACACGCCCGTACGCAGCGTCTTCACGCTGTACCTTCCGGCTATGCGGTCGAGCCTCTGGATCAATGTCCTGCTGATCTTCCTAAAATCAATCTCAACCATTTATACCGTTTGACGGATGNNACTGGTATGATTCANCACGCCAAATATATNNTNCCTAACTANGNAGANGGNTACAGTATNGACGANAATGCCCGNGCACTGATTGTCAGCATGCTANTNANGNAACTNGGNAATAATAANTCATTGGAGNTGGCATCNCGTTATCTTGCATTTATCTCCTATGCCTTNAANCCGAAAACAGGTAACTTCCGNAATTTTATGGATTATCAGCGCAACTGGCTGGAGAAGAGTGGCTCGGAAGATAGTCAAGGTCGTACTATCTGGGCACTGGGCACGGTGATGGGACACTCCCTGACCCAATCACTGCGTGGCATAGCCAGTGGACTATTCGAAAAGGCGATAGTCGCCATTCCACAAACCACTAGTCCTCGCACATGGGCATTTGCTCTACTTGGTATTCATGAATATCTTCGACGTTTCGAAGGAGATCTTCTAGTTAACCGAATTCGCGATGAATTAGCAGAGAAACTGCTTGCATTGTATAAGAACTGCAGCTCGGAAGATTGGTTATGGTATGAAGATAAGCTAACCTATTGTAATGCTGCGCTACCGCACGCCATGCTTATGTGTGGTCAGTGGATTCCAAATGACGAGATGACCAAGGTCGGGTTGGAATCGTTATCCTGGCTGGCCGATCAGCAGTGTGCAGATGGTACTGAAGGGCATTTTGCACCAATTGGTTCTGAAGGATTTTATCCTCGAGGCGGTGAACGAGCTCGTTTTGATCAGCAGCCGGTTGAGGCTCAAACAATGGCTTCTGCCTGTCTTGAGGCCTATCGTTGCACTGGTGAAGAACGCTGGATGCAGGAAGCGCGCCGTACCTTCGAATGGTTTCTTGGTCGCAACGACCTGAACTTGTCGCTTTACGACCCAATTACCGGTGGATGCCGCGACGGTCTCCACCCAGATCGATTTAACGAAAACCAGGGAGCCGAGTCCACGCTCGCTTTCATTCAGACATTGCTTGAATTGAAGTTAGCGGAAAACACTATCTTAAATGATTTAAAACATGATAAATAATTGAGGAACGGTTGAGGAACGATAGCGGAACAGTCGGGGAACGATTGAGGAACAAATGGCGGAACAGTTGTTGAATGCAACTTCGTTGCGTTTAATGGCTTCGCCGTTGAACTGTAGCCGCGTCGCCTCGGCGCGGAAAATGGTATGTAGGGGGCGACTTATGTGTCGCTCCTGGGTCTTTAGTCCTGAGTCATTTGGTTCCCGCTTTGTGGGACTAGCAGAGCTAGCACATAATTTGAAAAAGCTCCGCAGGTATATAATTAGTTAGATGGTTGGTTGGTCGAGCTGGTGATCGGGGCGGTCACCTCGGGGCTTGCCCCCGTGGAGCCATGATCGAATCTGACTACAGCTCCATAGGAGCGACATAATGTAGCCACGGGTGTAAACCCGTGGAAAAATAACACGAGCAATGCTCGTACTTGCCCACGGCAGTGTCCTTCGTTGGATATTGAATGTTGGTTATTGGATATTCTTTTTGTCCTTACTTGGGAATTGGATATTGAAAAAAACTGTGTACTGTACACTATGTACTATACACTTTTTCGCAGAAAATAAAAAAAGATGAAGGAAAATAGATGAACCCAAAAGTAAAACGGAGAAGAACAAAGATCGTTGGCAATCCTGAGAGAGTTATTGCTCGCCTTAGCATGTCTGATAAGCCCAAACGTATTAGACAACTTTTAGAACGAATCATTGCTCTACCCGAGGAAACGGCAGTCACTCTGCTCGAACATGTGATGCAGGACTTTGCCGATCGCCATCGCAATATCCTGTGGGTTTTCGAGCAGCATCGTAAGACGGTAGAGAAATATCTGCCTCCGGATGTCGAGCTCAGCGAAACCAAGCAAAGATTGATTGGAGCCTATTTTACAAAGGAATATTCAATCGAATCGGCTGCACTCTTCAACCCATCTATCATTCCGCATCCTGATCAAAGCAATCTTGCCCCTGGCGAATTGCGCTTTATCCTCAGTCTGCGAGCCACCGGGGAAGGGCATATCTCCTCGATTGTGTTTCGTAGTGGAATTATTGATGCTGACAACCTGCTGACTTTTGATCCAGTCAGTGAGTATGTTGAAACGCCCAAGCTGAAGATGGATGCCTACTATGACTGCCACCTTTTCGAGCTGAAGCTCAACGAAATGGGAGCCTGCAACGAAACCACGGCATGGGTGCTAGGTCAAATGCAGTGTAGTTTTACATATGGCGATTTGGAGAAAGTGCTGCAGAAATTTCATCGAGAATATCCTTCCCTTAACATCCTGCAGACCGATGCTTTGGCACATATCGAGTGGTTGGCCGCGTCCAACTACGAAATTACTTTTCGTTCGGAGTTCCCAATCTGCGAAAGGGTACTTTTTCCCATCTCTAAGAATGAAAGTAGGGGAATTGAAGATGCCCGTTTTGTGCGCTTTGTCGACGACGATGGCGAGATAACGTTTTATGCTACCTATACAGCCTATAACGGATTCAGCATCCTTCCACAACTTATAGAAACGAAGGATTTTATTACTTTTAATGTCATTACTCTCAACGGACGTGCCGTTCAAAACAAAGGCATGGCTTTGTTTCCCCATAAAATAGGCGGTCGCTACGTCATGCTCTCACGGCAGGATGGTGAAAATAACCGAATCATGTTCTCTGATAACCTTCATTTCTGGCAGGAATCAGAAATCATTCAAGAACCGGAACAACCTTGGGAATTTGTTCAGTTGGCAACTGCGGTTCACCTTTGGAAACTGATGCCGGATGGTTAATGCTTACCCATGGGGTGGGACCTATGCGTCAATATTGCATTGGGGCTATGCTGCTTGATCTAGAGAATCCGTCCAAAGTTATTGGCCGTCTGGAAGAACCGCTGCTTACTCCGAGCGAGGAAGAACGAGAAGGTTATGTTCCCAACGTAGTATATAGCTGCGGGGCAATCATCCACGGCAACGAGCTTGTCATTCCATATGCCAGGTCTGACGTGCATTCCGGCATTGCTACCGTGAATGTCGACAATTTAATTAAGTGTATGAAGCCCGTCAAATCAAATAGGGCTTCCAATTCCAATTAAGATTTCTTTTCGCCCGGCAAAATAACAGCGATAATAATAAACACAACTGCTATTCCTCCCGCAATAAATACAGCGGGAATTCCAGGTATAAGTGTGTTGTATTTCTCAATTCCAGTTGCCGCTAAAGAGGCTTCGCCTCCGGCAATCTTATTGAATAAAAATGTACTTTTGATGGAACCATATATCAGCGTAAATATAAATGCACCAATTAGTCCTCCGATTACAAAAACCATTGCATCTCTTCTTCCGGCACCAGCAGCAACAACACCTGTTCCTGGACAGAAACCTGCCATTGCCCAGCCCATTCCTAAAAGTGCTCCGCCAATTATGACACCAATGTATGCACTCTTTACACTCAAATGACTACTGTTAGCAATACCTAGCGCAAGAAGAATAAAGAGTAAAAGACTGCTTATGCCTATGCCTAATAAAATGGCTTTCATAAGGTGAAAGTCCTTTAAACGCAGCATACCGATAATCTTTTGTGGATTAGCTGCTCCGGCCTTCTGAAGAACAAAACCAAAAAAGAGTCCTAAAACTATTGCTAAGAAAATTTGCATTATTTATCTCCTCTGTTTTTGTATGTCATAAAAGCGGTTGGTATTGCAAATGCAAAAGCCCCAATGGCAAAAAGATATCCACTGAGAGATGTCTGCATCATACCACTCATCATATGACCGCTTGTGCAGCCTCCAGCCAGTCTAGATCCAAATAAAGCCAGTATACCTCCTATAAAAACAAGTATATAGCGAATAATTATAGAGCCATTCCCACATTTTGTTACCCATACATCAGGAACTTTGTTCTTTTCATCTTTTGATGTGAGCACTTGCCCAAGAAATCCACCGGCAATCATTGCAATAACAAAAATAAAGCTGTAATTTAATGGTTTTGCTACGTTTTTTGCATATTTGCCGCCACTTTTATTCAGGTATGCATTAGGACTTGAATAACCATGAGATGCTTGTGCATCCTCCAAAACCATATCGCCTGATGTTGCAGCATTCCAGATGATTCCATCAAGAATTACAAACTGTGTTGAAACACCGATAGGTTTGACAAGAAGAACAGCAAGTAGGAATGAAATTCCTAAAGCAATTCCGCTGACTTTCCAGTTCCACTGTTTCTGACATAAGATATTCTTCATTACTTATCCTCATTTCTTTTATTTAAACACTGTTTTAGGTATATTCTTTTTTTTATAAAAAATCAAATGTTTAATATATTTATTTTAACTAATTCTCGTGCAGTAGATTGAATGCTGTTTTTTTTCATGCGTCATGCGTCATGCGTCAGAATTTGTAAAAACTTTGATGTTACGGCATAATAGCTGTAGCCGAGTCGCCTCGGCTCGGAAAAAAGTAACGCGACGATCTTCGTTGCAAGTGTCTTCCATTCGATGTTGGATGTTAAATATTTGATTTGTCGAGCCGTAGTCCCGCAGGGCGAAGGCTGATGTTGGACTTTAATTAGGGCTGACAGCCCGGCATAACATAGCCTAGGGCAACGCCCTAGGAAGATAACAAAAACAAAGTTTTTGTACCTACCCACGGTAGTGTCTTGGCTAAAAACTAATGACTAACAACTAACAACTTCTTTAAGGCGCAACTGTAAGTATTTTCTTTGCTGCAGCTGGATATTTTGCAATAAACAGCAGTTCATCACCACTCAAAGGTTTTTGGGTGTGAACATTTGCATACCGCACCAATTCTAATATTTCTTTTGCTGCCTCTTCAGATTCAAAACTGACCTCAAGTTCTCCGTAAACATTTCTAAATCCCTTGATTCCACCATATTCACCAGTAGTAATCTGTCTACCTGTCTCAATAATTTCCGGTTCGCCTCTTCCAAGTTCTTCAAAATCATAAAGTTCGTAATTTCTGCGATCTTTAAGAGCACCATCCGCATGAATCCCTGATTCGTGTGCAAATGCATTTTGTCCAACTCCAGGCTGATTTATTGGAATTGGCACTCCAAATGCATACGATGCATACTTTGCAAGTTTCCAGGCGCATGAAAGGTCTATCTTTTCGTCTAGAATATATTTGTCATTATTTCCGAAGCCGCTGGATTTTTTAAGAGCAAGGATTACTGATACCAGATCTGCATTTCCTGCTCTTTCTCCAAGACCATTAATTGTTGTATTGATATATGCATTTACATTATTATCAATACATGCCTTTGCACCTGCAATACTTGTTGCAACAACCATTCCAAGATCGTTGTGACAATGCAGTTCAATGTCCATTTTTGTCTCTTTAGCAATTTGGCAGATTCTCTCATATATTGTAAAAGGGTCATCAAAACCTAAGGTATCACAGTATCTAAATCTGTCAGCACCTGCCTCTTTCATTGCATTGGCAAATTCAATTAAATACTCAATACCGGTTCTTGATGCATCTTCTGCATTGACGCCTATTCCTTTAATACCAAGATCTTTGGCTGCCGTTACAGATTCAGTAGCCATCTTTATGATTTGTGCTTTATCAACACGTCCTTTAAATTTGTTTTCAATCATCTGGTCTGATGTTGACATGGAAAGATTCATATATTCCAGATTAGGAACTAGTTTCTTTGATAGAATAACATCTTCAGATACAGCTCGTGCCCAACCGCTTAAACGCATGTTCTTCAAGACTCCATCTTTGGCAAGCTGAAGGTTTGCCTGAAGGTAATTGGTTTCGTGGTTCGTTACAGGAAAACCAAATTCTGATTGAAAAATTCCCATTTTTGACAAATAGATATTCAACATTGTTTTTTCAAGTTTTGCCAAACCCAAATTTGCCGTCTGAACACCATCTCTGTTGGTTACATCAATTATATATATTTTTTTCTGTTTCATTTTTTTTTATCCTATTCAAAGGTGTATGTTTTATCAAAAGTTTGCAGGCTGAGCCTGCACACCCAATTCTTTATAAATCAATCCCGCTTCCATGCTTCGCCTTCGGCTATGCAGGACACAGTCGCTATACGAGCTACGCAGGACAGGTTAAGATATAGACATCTTTGCCTTATCCCCTTTGTGTAACGGGCTGAAAGTCAGTTTATATCAGCCCAGGGCAACGTCCTGGGTCTTACAACGTTATACGGCTTCGCCCTGTAAGGGCAGCTTAACCCTGTATTTATTAAGTTGCCCTTACAGGGCGCAACAAACATTGATACTTATTGCCCTAGGTGTTGCCTAGGGCTAGTATAATTTGCCCTTTCAGGGTGGAATCATTTTTTCATATAATTTTTGACAGTACCAATGTGTTTTTTTTCTACGAAAAAGTTCATAGTGCAAAGAAACTGTAAATGGTAATCCGCTATCGTTCCTCTATTGTTCACCAACCATCTAACGAACTAACCATCTAACTAATTTATAACAACTCACAATTAAACATGAAAACCGGAAATAATGCAACAGAAAATGTAATTAGTGAATCTTTTTTTTAATGTAATGAGTGATTATGCCCATTAAAAGCTCATAGCTCGCAGATTTTGTAATTAAGGTATCGTTCCCATGCCTCACGGACGGGAACCGCCACGTGACTGGTTGTAACGCTTACATGATGCCGATAGCCCTGGTGCCCGATTATCTGCAGTTTGTCCTGCAGTCTGTCGATCTTGGCTACACCCGCGCATCCGAAGAAGTCGTCGGCAATCTTATCCTTCGTAAACTCACCCTCTCCAAGGTAGAATATCAGCTCACCAGCCTGAGTCTTTGAACTGGCAAAGGTCATTGGTGCGGGCGCGATGCGTCCGACATTGCATCCGTATGCACACCCGGCACCGAGAGCCTTGGCAAACATCGGGTGTTCAATAACTTGTCCTTTCTCAGTCATCAAACTTTGAGGAACGGGCCCGCAGTGAAAGAGAATGCACTTGTCTTGATCGTCACCGTAGTTGTTATTCCAGTCCAGACACGTGGCGGCCCTTCCCGAAGCTAGTGAAAGTGAGTGCATAGCAACCGCATTGCAGACATCAAGCTCGCATGCTGCCGGGATTCCGCGATCGTTAATTTCGCTGAGTAGTACGCAGGGAGAAACCTTCAGCTCCTTCTCGATTTCGAGCCAGCAACGAAGGGCCAGTGCGTCCATGCCGTGCTCCTCGATGAGGTCATCGATCACCACCGAAAGTTTCGTGAGAGTCACGAACGCTTCGTCTGGTACGCCGTCCCATCGCGTGTAGTTTTTGAGCCGCTCGGCGCGTGCATGATACTTGTCGCCTTTCGTTTCCTGGCTTCTTACACGGAGCATCACTTTCGACAGATCCAGAGTTTCTGTTGTGATGCCGCACCTCTGAAGCGTAAGCTCGTCGAAACGAATAGTCTTGAAAGCCGTCGTTCGGGCGCCGATGGCCCCAACGGTCATTCTTTTCATGCCTTTGACCACTCGGCAGACCGCGGCAAACCAGCTGAGATGCTGGGCAAATGTCTCGCTGGCAGGGTGAGTCGTATGAGGCTTGAACGTGGTAAAAGGCAAATCGTACTGGAAGAAAACGTCCATTATCGACAACTTGCCGCAAAAGGCGTCGCGCCGGGCGCTGAATCCCATCTTGTCCAGCTCGTCGGGATACGCCTGTATCATTATCGGAACTCCGGCATCCTGAAGCGCGCTGATAGCACCCGTTTCGTCACCGAAATTCGCCAAGCACAGAATCACCCCATCATACTTTCCCCGATTGGCTTCTAGGAACCTCGCGTATTTCGCGCCATCTTCCGGGCTTTCAACGGCGCCGTAGGGAGTTGCGTCCTCATCCATAATCAAAGTGCCGTACCCGAGTTTCTTCAACTCATCAACCAGCTCCGTACGCGCGCCGGCTATGAGCGTCTCGGGAAAGAACCCGCGGTTTCCAAAACACAATGCAAAAGTTGTCTGTTTCATTTCTTATATCCTTTCATTAGAAGGGGTTCTGTCAAAAGTTTTTCACTCTGTCCATACCTATTTGTTTTCTACGAAAAAGTGTATAGTACACAGTACAAAAAACTGTAAACTGTAAATGGTAAAAGGTAAACTATTGTGTTGCTGCGCAACTTATTATATATATACCTGCGGAGCTATTCCAAAGTTTAACGTTTACAGTTTACCCTTTACCATTTCTTTGTAAGCCGCAGGTCTTCTAAATTAATAATTCATCATTTAGCATTTTCTTATCCCCATGTTTCGGTTCACCCGCCTCGAACTTCAGCCATTCTAGTCGTGCTGTCATAATCAGTCCAAAACTGTTCGTGTCACAAAGCGCTCTGATAACGTCCGTACTAAGCGGCGTGGCCTTAGACGCTTCGCTTGAGTGATTGGTTCGGCTTTAATTATCACTTGCCGAGTCGAGGGAATCACGGAGTTCCTGCAATCTAGTCCCAATTGCCGCGGCAGAGGAGACATTTTCCGCGGGGACATCAAGTATGACCCGTGTGCCTTCCGGGAATTGTGCGGGCCAAGTCTCTGGATTACCATCTGGTATCCATCCTACTGGAAGCACCGGAACTCGGTCGCCATAGAATCGAACCGCGTCCAGTAGGTACTCGCGGGCATCGCGTGTGGGTGGTGCGTTGTGATTCATGACCTTCAGCCCCGGCAACTCACGGAAGTTGCTCCACTGGTGACGGGCGTCGGCACAGCAGTGAATGCCCAAGCCGCCAAAGTGATCGGCAAGTGAGACTAATTCGTCACGAAAAAATTCCTGAAACATATCAGGGTTGATTGCGCCGACTTCATCCACGGACATTGTGATGCCCCCATGCATGACATAGTCGGGATAGTGCGCGATGAATGTCGCTCCGTAGCGTTTGAACCACTCGTCGAAGAATTGGATGACCAGCGACCTGACCTTTCCCGCCAGTTCCTTGACTGCATCGGGAGTTTCAATCATCGCACAGAACAAATCCGCCTTGTCCCAGATTAGGGCCACGATGTCCATCGGGCTCTGAGCATCCACCGTCTTCATCAGCGCATCCGAGCCACCTCGCCGATACAGTTCATCAGCAATGTCGAACAGGTACGCAAGCGATGATGTACTCAGATCAGGTGTCATGATGTCGTCAGCCTCCGCGGCCGAATGGATAGTTGGAAGGGCAAATGGCATGTTGTCGTCCGGTCGGTGCACACGGCATCCGAACGCCTCGGCAAAAATCTCGGTCCCGGTAAGGTTGTTGAGGTAGGGCACCTGATCGTCATCGACCAGTTCCGCCTTCTTGCACATGATCTCGTATTCTGCCCATCGGCGCTCGATGCGCTCTTTCGCTCTATCAGGCCAGAGGGGTGGGGCGGGAGGCATGGCAGCTTCCTGCTTGGGCAAAGGAAAATTCACGTGAAACATGAATGTTCCGGAACCATCCTCCACGAAGGAGTTCCACCTGGCGAGTCGCTGTTTGATTATTTGTGGGTTCTTTGTCATCTGTAGTTTTTTCTCCTGCCGAACGTAAAGTTCAACGATTTTTTTTAAGCGTAGCAGCAAAAGATTTCGCTGCAACTATATGTTAACATTTATTTTTATTCACTATCATCCCATAGAGAGTTAAAAAAGTAGCTGTTTTTTTACTTGCAATATGGTATATTGCATTATTATGAATAATAAAAAAACAGCTAAAACAAATAGTAGCATTTTACATCAGGTGATTCAACTAATTCCTAAGGGTTTACCAGATAAAATTGCTACCGAGAAGAATGTGGACATAAGAAAGTGGCTCTTTCTCAAAATGAGTGGGTGATTTATTATTTCTTTGTTCGACTACGTTGTAGTCGTTCATTAATAATGATTAATTNNNNTGCATTTC
>JGI1221J11331_1000031_pt1 | contig 37066 bp, 29 predicted proteins | sample LakVidmifraction_4_FD_11331 | JGI IMG/M metagenome (IMG submission 11331) | reverse complement strand
TCAAACGAGGAAAATGTTGAAATAAAGATCTTAAAGAAAAAAACATTATTCAAAATTTTAGAACCAACAATTACGAATGCGCCATCCCTATCCCATAACCGTAAAAAGGAAAGACTCATTGAACCGGAAAACAATATTTATCTCAAAGAACTAAATGTCGTATCTTCAGACAATAAAATCATACATTCAAGATATGATAAGTTTAGACAAATAAATAAATTTATTGAGATCATAGACAACCTAGTCGCAAACACAAAACTTGACCAGCCTATATCGGTTATAGATATGGGCTCAGGAAAAGGATATCTAACATTTGCAGTTTACGACTATCTCTGCAACACAAAGAACCTTGACGTACATGTGACTGGTGTAGAAGCAAGAGAAGAACTTGTAACCCTATGCAACAAAATTGCCGAAAAAGCCAGTTTCGAAAACTTGAAATTTGAACAAGGATATATTGAAAATTATGACATAAAAGATATCGATGTACTCATAGCTCTACATGCATGCGACACTGCAACAGACGAAGCAATCTTTAAAGGTATTTCAAACGATGCTAAACTGATTATTTGTGCTCCATGCTGTCATAAGCAGATCCGTAAACAGATAACCATAAACAATAAAGCTACAGCTGTTTTGAAACATGGAATTCTTGCTGAGAGACACGCAGAATTAGTTACTGATGAAATTCGTTCTCTTATACTCGAATACTTCGGCTACAAAACAAAAGTTTTTGAGTTCATTGGTCATGAACATACAGCAAAAAACATAATGATCACAGCCGAAAAAAGTGACTCAGAAATTGACAAGCAGGCAATCCTTGAAGAAATTAATGCTATAAAATCATTATATGGAATAAAACAACACTTCTTAGAAAAACTCCTCGACATTAACAGTTAACAACCACTGGGTGATAAACATAAAATATATATTTTCGACGTTCAACGCCCGTCGCTACAGCAGCAATATGCAGTTTTAGGGTTGTTTTGCAAATTGCCACCTGTAGCGGCGGGCGGTGAACGCCGAAAACAACCTGCAACCAGAAAAACAAGGGTTTATTTGGTTAGAATTATTTTTTTATGGAAAGATATAATTTGTTGTGTTATAATTTTTATCAACAAAATTTAGGAATAGTAATGGCAAAATTAAAATTAGAAAATGGTATTATAGTTGAACCTCTTAGCGGACGCATCGAGAAGAGAGATTTATATATTGACGGCGACAGGATTGTCGAAAAGCCTGATTTTGATATTGGCTTTGAATCTCTGGATATGACCGGTAAAACAATTATGCCGGGATTTCTGGATATGCATGTGCATTTTAGAGAACCAGGACGCGAAGAGGCAGAGACGATTGAGAGTGGAACAGCCGCTGCGTTAGCTGGCGGGTTTACCTCTGTTCTTCTTATGGGTAATACTACACCAGCAATGGATTCACCTGAACAGATTGAGTTCGTCAAAGAGAAGTCAAAGAACATGCCTTTAGATATTATGACTGTTGGATGTCTCACAATCAATAGAGCCGGCAAAGAGATTGCCCCATTAAAGAAGCTGGCTGACGCTGGTGTACCGGCATTTTCTGATGATGGTTCAACTACTGTTGATATTGGTTTGATGACTGAAGCTGCATATATTGCTGCTGAATTAGGAAAACCAATTGTAGAGCACGCTTTGCATCCTGAACTTGCAGGTAATGGAGTTATTCATGATGGAGTTATGGCTAGGAAACTTGGAGTACCAGGCATATCATCAGAGGCGGAGGCTGTAATAATTGAGCGTGATATTATTATTGCAGAAAAAACAGGGGTACATATTCATATTCAACATATTTCCACGTCTGAAGGTGCTTCGCTCATCAGAGATGCCAAAAAATCTGGAATTACTGTTTCAGCAGAGTTGACCCCACATCATTTGGCATTGTGCGATGAAGATATTCCTGGAAATGATGCAAATTATAAGATGAACCCCCCTATTCGTTCAGCTAAGGATAAAGATGATCTTTTGCAAGCTATACTTGATGGCACAATCGAGACAATGGCAACAGATCATGCACCGCATACTGCTTTGGAAAGTTCAAAAGGACTTGTTAAGGGACCTTTTGGTATTACCGGTTTAGAAACTGCAATAGGAATTACTTATAAAATTCTTGTGGAGTCTAAGCTGTTATCTGTTAGTGAATGGGCTAAGCTATGGACCTCAAACCCAGCAAGTATTTTAAACCTTTCATATTCTAAGAATGTTAATAGTGGTTCACTGGCAAATCTTACAATTGTTGATGAGGCTATTAATTGGAAGATTTCTAATGTATCGGAATTTAAGTCAAAATCAAAGAACTCTCCTTTTGTCAATTTCCCCATGACGTGTAAGCCATATGCAACAATCTATAATGGAATTCTAACAAAATGTTAAATATATCTGATATTTTAAGAAAAAAAATAACTAAGGTTGTGATTTTTATTTTACTGTTATTAGCGGTAATTGTTACAGCGCAGACATTTTGGAGGACAGCACGATTAAACACTAAAATTAAAGCTAAAATTGTTTCTACTCTTTTAAAACAATCCATTGATAGTTTGGATGTTCTTTTATCTCAAAACCCTAATGTTCAGAGGCTTGCAACTGTTCTGCTGACACCAGAAGACTTTGAGATGAAAAATATCAACAAAAAAATACCGGGCTTAATTGAGTTCATGGATGAGACACCGGGTATTGATGCTTTTTCTGCAACAATAGATAATTCATCGTACATATTTATCACCACAGAAAATCATAACTATGTAAAGCTTGTAGAAAAAGGTGAAGTATCATACTTAACTTTGCAAGATGGGAAACTAGAAAATATTAATGCCCAAGACATTAATCTAAAGCACTTCGAACTGCTGACTAAGTATCAAGAAAATATGATATCCACCAATACTCCTCAAGCGGCATGGCAGTATCATGAATTCACAAATAATACTACACTCCTTCCATACCTTATTTCTTCCACAGAATGGCGAAATGCCAACCAAAAGGGAACGAATGGGATAATATCTATATATATTAATGCAAATGAACTTATGGATTTCTTTGAAAGACAAACAACCCAAAGTGATGAAGACATTTTTATTATAAAGCGAAATCAACTGATACCAAATGTTTTTAATGACACAATTAAAAGAGAAATACTTTCTCATGCTGAGTTAAAAACATATAAAACTTTTCCTATTAGAGACGTTGATGATACAAGCTGGGCGGCTATGCAGGAATATAAATCAAATGGTCTAAATTTTATAGTTGGTTTAATTATACCGCAGAAGTCATTTAATGCATTGTTAAAAGACAAACTCTTTTATACTTTCCTATACAATGCTCAGTATTGCCCTTATTCTGATAATGGTATTAATAACATCTATATATCTTATGTCCCATAAAGACAACAAAATGCCTGACAGCATGACCGAGAAGGAAATTGAAGATATAATTAAAAATGGTGAAAATGATGAAGTTGAGTTTAAATCAACACTTAGATGGAATTTAATGGCCAACAAATCCGGAAAAGAAATGGAGTTTGTATGGCTTAAGACGGTCGCAGCATTTCTAAACACACAAGGTGGACTTATTTTTATTGGTGTTGATGATGACGGCAATTGTATTGGCATTGACAATGATAAATTTCAGAATGAGGATAAATTTCTTTTACACTTTAATAACTTAATTAAAACTCATATTGGTCTGGAACATTCAAATCTGATTCATATTGCAATCAGAACGGTAAATGAGCAAAGAATTTTTCTTATTAAGTGTGANANATCAAAAGAACCTGTATTTATTATACATAATGGACAGGAAGACTTTTATGTTCGTCTTGGTCCATCGAGTCGTGAGTTGTCTGTTNGCGAAACAATCAAATATCTTCAAGATAAAAACAAAACATAAAAGATGAAAGAGTAGTATCAACGGAAGAGATCCCCCTCCGTCTCGCGTTGCTCGCCATCTCCCCTAATTTAGAGGAGGAGCTTTGGCGGACTAGGCTTAGTTTGCAGCTACAACACCTGTAGCGTCGGGCGTTGACCGACGAGAATAAATGGGGGTCAGAGAAAAACATCTATATTCCATTGACTTAGAACAGAATAGGGCTGAAAAGAGTACAAAACTTTTGACAGTACCAGATAAAAACAAGAGATAAAAAGATGAAAGCTTTATATAATTTTAAAAATGCCGAGCACTACAGAGTTTTAAAACAGGATAGCAATTTTATTGTTGAAGAGACATTTATTGCTGATTACAAAGCTCCACCATCAGAAAGGCATCTTCAATGTTTATGGTTTGACGCAAAGTTCAGACCGGTAAACATTAAGACACTATCTGGAGAAGTGGTTAAAATTGTAAATCCCGGCAAATGGAATCTTGAGTCAGGTCCAGATTTTCTTGATGCGACACTAATCATCGGTAAAGAACAGCGTAGAATTTTCGGTGACATTGAGATACATACAGCCGCAGCAGACTGGACTGCTCATAAACACTCTGACAATCCATTTTATAAGAACGTAATTGCACATGTGTTTTATAATGAACCTAAAGATTTTTCCAAACTACCAACAAAAGATATCATTAACATATCTCTAAAGAAGAGTATTAATGAAATTCATGAATTCTTTTTTGACAAGATAGATACAACATCATATCCAAGACCTGTTTTTCCAACCAATCCATCGCCATGTTCTACAATATTGTCAGAATGGTCACAGCCTCAGATTATTGACTTTCTGGAATCTGCCGGAGAGGAGCGTCTCAGATTAAAGACCATTAGAATTGCCAGCGGCATATCAGAAAAAAACAGCGAACAGATTCTTTATGAAGAGATAATGGGTTCAATGGGCTATAAACATAACTCTGCAGCATTTAAAGTTTTAGCTAATCGTTTACCAATATCCTTATTGAGAGACTTGTCGGATAACTCTCCGTCAGCTGCATACTCTATTCTGCTTGGAGTATCCGGTCTTCTACCTGCTGAAACATCCGGAACAACACCCGAGACCGCTGAATTTATACGTACACTGTGGGATAATTGGTGGAAACATGAAAATGAGCTGCATGATCTTAAGATGGAAAAGCACGATTGGAACTTTGCATTTGTGCGTCCGCAAAACAGNCCGGTGCGACGNCTTGCTGCTATAGCNTATCTATTTTGCAGCAAAGATCATCTGTCTGACAAAATTCTCAAAAACTACGAAAACTTCCCGGAGACGTGGTACAAGCAGACAATAAAAGATTTGACAGAGACCCCAAACATAAAATTCTGGGAGAATTATTTTAGTTTTTACGGAAACAAGAAAAGCTATAGTGCTAAGATGCTAGGAAAACAAAGGGCAATATCAATAATAATCAATGTGATAATACCTTGGTTAGCAACACAAAATATTGATGTCAGTTGTTCAATCAGCAAAATCCCCAAGGAGCAAATAAATAGTATTATTACAAATACTGCCTACATGCTTTTTGGTCACGATCATAATCCTTCTATTTATAACACGGCATTAAAACAGCAAGGCATCATGCAGGTCTATTATGATTTCTGTGCAAAAAATATTCCAGCTTGTCATGATTGTGTGTTGGTTAAAAGATTGGGAGACGATATATAATGTCAGTTGAATTAAAAAAAATTAAACGTAGGATAGGCACTACTCAACAGCTGAACAAGGTTACAAGCGCACTACAGAAAGTGGCTTCAGCCAGAATGTATAAATTTGCAAAAAATATTCTTAGCAGAAGAAATGTGCTGAACAAGTTACTGGAGATAATGGCTCTTGCAGCGCATGGAATTGATATTGGAAATTTAGAGCATCCTTTTCTACAAAAGAACATTTCTTCAAAGAGGGCATTGGTCATTTTAGGTTCAGACAAAGGTTTGTGCGGAGCTTACAATACTCAAATAGCAGAATATGCCAATGGCTTTATTGATGATCAAACAGATGTTGTAGCATCCGGAAAGATTATGGTTCGAAAGCTAAAACGTTTACATATTACTCCTATGCTATCGTTCGATCAACCTTCTACAAAAAGTGACGATGATTTTTTTGGAAGAGATATATTTGACTGGATTTTTGATGCCTTCAAAAGTGGCAAGTATTCTAAAATAGAACTGATTTACACAAAGTATGAGAATCCTGTCAAACAGGAGTTGAAAAAAATATCTGTCCTACCTGTTGACAAAAATTATTTTGAAGGATTGGAGTATGACAAAGGTGTTGCAGAGAGCATTATTTTTGAGCCATCAGCAGAATCTGTTTTTATGACATTACTTCCAAATCTTGCAAAAGAGATTTATGTGGATGCTGTAATCAATAGTTTTGCCTCAGAAAATGCAAGCAGGATGGCTGCAATGTCCAGAGCAAATGAAAATTCATCAGAATTACTGGACGAGATGAACAAGCGCTTTAGAAGCTTGAGGCAACAAAATATTACAACAGAGATGCTTGAAATAATTTCAGGAATGAGGACATAATGGTTGAAAATATTTTACAAGTACTAGTTTACATATTAGGTTTTGGCATGTGTTTAATAGGGATTGTTTTGTCAATGGTGACGATTTCCGGGACATGGCTTGTTCTGCTTGCAGGATTGCTTTTTAAGGTAACTCATGTTTCTTTGAGCCCAAGCTGGACGATGCTTGTTATTCTTGCGGTAATGGCAATTCTTGTTGAAGTTTTCGAAGGGCTAGCCGGATATTTTGGTGTTTTAAAAAGAGGAGGATCCAAGTTTGCCGGGTTTATTGCTAGTGTGACAAGTTTTATTGGAGGAATAATTGGTACTATTATTATACCAATATATATTCTTGGTTCGCTGATTGGGCTAATTGCAGGTGGATTTCTGGGGGCATACGCTGTGGAGTATTATAGACTAAAGCATAATAACAAAGCAATAGATATTGCCATGGGCACCGTTATTGCTAAGGTCTTTATGATGGTCTTAAAGGTTATTGTTACACTTATAATGATCTTCATGTTATTCATCTAAAAATGCATTTTATTTGCTTGACATAAACATAAATTCAAAGTTATAATTCTGCGCAAATTTAAAGAGGTAACTATGAACATTTTTTCTGGAAGATTAACAACAAAAAATATAATATTTTTTATTTTTGCAATTTCGATGATTTCTTCAGTCTTTGCACAGAGTTTAAAAGGTATTGTTTTTACGGAAGCTGAAGCAAAGATTATAGAACAAAGTCAGGTTTTACAGGTTTGGATGGTCGAATGCCCGCCATATGTGATGAAAAATCAAGACGGGTCGTTCTCTGGTATTGCCGTTGATATGTTAAACTATGTTTCAGAGCAGACAGGTTTAAAATTCAAATACGTATCCCCTACTCTTGCTTTATCACAAGAGAGTGCTCTAATAACCGACAAGGTTGATATTGCACCTGCACTATTCAGTATTGATGAGGTGCCTAATTACCATACAGTTCCATACTTCAGTTCTCCAATATACATTTATGCCACTCCAAACACTTCCATACATACTAACGGGATGAGTGCACTAGTCAAAAAAAATGCTGCCGTACAAAAAGATTCTCCTTTAACAAAATATATTGTCAAGCACTTTAAAGACATTAAATTTGTACCATGTCCTACTACTAAAGCAGGTTTAGACATCGTTAAAGAGGGTTTGTCAGACGCTTATATTGGCAATTCTTTGTCTGCTTATTACGAGATAAAACGCAATGATATCAAAGGTATTATTTCGATTCCTTCCGAAGAACTCCCAAACCTACAAGTTAGTTTTGGCGTGAGTGAGAAGCACAAAAATTTGCTCCCCATATTAAACAAAGTGATTGTTTCCATACCAAGCCGCATGGTTAAAAAATTTGAAAATGATAATCTTACTAATATCAGCGTTGACCATATGATTGATAAGAAAACTGTTCAGAAATGGCTTTGGATAGGTATTATTATATTTCTTGCAACCTTAATCATTGTACTATATTTTGTGAGAATCAACAGGATCTTAGCAAAAGAGATAACCTCTAGAAAGGAAATGGCATCATCGCTTAAGAAATCTCAGGAGATCTTAAAGCTTGCTACTGAACACTCTAAGATTGTTGTTTTTGAAGTTTTTCTAAGAGATAACAGAATCGTATACGGCAACTCTCTTGCAGCATTTCTTGGTTATGATAAACAGTCAGATGTTGATCTTACATATGATGGTTGGATAAATATTCTTGAGTCTAAATCACGTGATCTTTTTGAACAAAACATGCGTGCAATTAAGAATGAGAAATTTGATGGAAACTTTTTTGAGCTACGCTATACAAATGCTCAGGGTGATTTATGCTGGCTAAAAATAGATGGGAAAGTTACAGAACGTGATACAAACAAACAACCACAGAAATTTATTGGTATCATAATGGATGTAACCGAGGCAAAAGAGTATGAACTTGCTATCTTAGAGTCTAGGCAAGAGGCTGAATTGGCAAATAAAGCCAAGTCAGAATTTCTTGCCAACATGAGTCATGAAATACGCACGCCACTCAATGCTATCATTGGGTTCAGTCAACTGTTATCCAAACAGGTTGTTGATATTAAGCAAAAGACTTACCTTGACTCAATTAATGTTGCAGGAAACAGTCTGCTGACTTTAATAAATGACATTCTAGATCTGTCAAAGATTGAGGCAGGGCAACTTCAGATTAAACTTGGGGCATGCAGCATCGCCCATATTTTTAAAGAGATAGAGCAAGTATTCATATTAAAAGTTAAAGAAAAAGGAATTGATTTATTATTTAATTTACATGATGAACTACCACCTTCTCTAATTATTGATGAGATGAGATTAAGACAGGTTTTAATTAATCTTGTAGGTAACGCCGTCAAATTTACAGAGCATGGTTACATAAAACTTGGAGTTGACTTGTTCTATGATGATCAGACAGATCATTCTAAAGTATCTATAATTATCAGCGTAGAAGATACAGGAATAGGTATTGACCAGAAACAGCTCAAGAAGATTTTTGCACCATTCAAGCAGCAGGATTCACAGGACAACCGTCTTTATGGAGGCACAGGTTTAGGGCTAAGTATTTCAAAACGTCTAACAGAGATGATGGAGGGGAAAATTACGGTAACAAGTCAGGTAGGCAAAGGCAGTACTTTTAATATCAACTTATATAATGTTCCTGTCTCATCAACCATGCATACTGTAAGTGCCCCAAGTATTAATGTACAATCCTTGGTTTACAATGAAGAGACACTTTTAATTGTTGATGACATTCCTTCTAACAGAATTCTTTTAGAAGAGCTCTTTTCAGGCAAAAACCTCCACATTCTGTCAGCCAAGAATGGACTTGAAGCGGTTAACATTGCAAAGAAAAAACTACCTGATCTTATAATATGTGACATCAGAATGCCAGTAATGGACGGTATAGAAGCTACACAAATTTTAAAATCAACAGAATCAACAAAAAATATTCCAGTACTTGCTTTAACAGCATCAGCAAAACAGGAGGAATTGGAGATTACAAAAGAGCTGTTTGACGGGCATTTGACAAAGCCTGTAAACGTTGATGAATTATTTATGCTTGTGAACAAGTATATTAAACCGAAGGACACCAAGGAAAAAACTACAGATCAAGTAGAAGAAAATTTAGACGTGAATATTTCTGAAGTAACCCGCAAAAAGCTTTATGAGGACATCCTGCCAAAACTTAAAGCAGAAGTTGGAGCCGTTGATATTTCAGAAATTCAAAATATTGCTGAGGAGATGGTTCAATTGGGTAAACAAGTTAATGAAGATTATATTACTAAGTGTGGGGAAGAATTACTTACAGCTGCAAGTGTTTTTAATATTGAGGGTATAAACAATTTGATTTCTAAATTTCTAAGTAAAGTGGAAGATAATTAGATATGACAGATTTTGAAGAAATACCTCTGGTCTTAATAACTGACGACAATCCAAACAACATCAAAGTTGCGGGTAGTACAATCGCAACACTAGGATATAATATTGCAGTTTCACAGAGCGGACAGAATACTATTGAGTTTGCAAACAAGAAGCATCCAGACCTCATTGTTTTAGACGTTATGATGGCAGACATGGACGGAATAGAGACATGTACAAAACTCAAAAACAACCCTGAAACGGCTGATATTCCTGTGATTTTTCTGACAGCAAAAAATGACACAGATACAATTAAAAAATGCTTTGAAGCTGGAGCTGTAGACTATATAACGAAACCATTCAACAATTACGAACTACTTGCCAGAGTTAAAGTTCATGCTGAATTGCAGATGCATAAGAAAAGATTAAAGAAATTAGCATCTCTTGATGAATTAACAGGCTTAAATAATCGTCGAATGTTTTTTGAAAAAGCAGAAATGGAACTTCATAGAGTTGAACGTTATAAGCGCTCACTATCAGTCATGATATATGATTTGGATAATTTTAAAAAAATCAATGATACATATGGACATCCGTTTGGAGATAAAGTCCTTAAAAAGATTGCAGAAGCGACAACACAGACATTTAGAGATGTTGATGTTATTGGTAGAATTGGCGGTGAAGAGTTTGGTGTAATGGTACCTGAAACACATTTGGGAGGGGCAATAACTGCTGCTGAACGATTCAGAAAAGCCATTGAAGAACTAGAGATTGAAACCGATGACGGTGAAATAGTAAAATTATCAGTCAGTATTGGCCTAGCCATGTATCCATCAAATGGATGTAATCTTTCAACTCTTATAAAGGGTGCAGATAATGCACTTTATCAGGCAAAGAATAACGGAAAAAATCAAATTGCCACATGCCGTATTTAAAGAACCAATATACCTACAATGTCAAAAATATCACTAGAGCAACTTGAATATATATATAGAGAATATAACAAAGTTGAATTTATCAGCCCTGACCCGCTTGAATACTTATACAAATACACAGAAAATCTAGACATTGAATTTGTTGGTTTCATATCAGCTGCTTTTGCATTTGGACGAGTAAGTCAGATTTTGAAAACTCTTGATTTGATTTTTACAAAACTTGGTGCCAATCCGCAAAAGTTTATAGTGAACACAACGGAATCTGAACTCAGGGAAATATTTAGTGGTTTTAAATATCGTTTTGTAAAAGAAGGTGAGTTAATATGTACGCTGATGAACATGCAGAAGATATACAAAGAGTATGGTTCACTTGAGTCATGTTTTCAAAGTTGCTATAAAGATGAAGATGAAAATCTGGCGCCGACAATATTAAGATTTATTGACAAACTCAATTGCGGAGGTAACTATCTGGTTCCTAAAGCTAATACAAAAGGTGCATGCAAGCGTATAAATCTTTTTCTTAGATGGATGATTAGAGATGATCTCGTCGATTTAGGATTATGGAAGACAATACCAACATCAAAGCTCATAATACCACTAGATACGCACATTGCAAATATAAGCAAACACTTTGGTTTCACCAAGCGATCAACAGCAGACATGAAAATGGCAATTGAAATAACCAACGCTTTCAAACTGTTCTCCCCCACTGATCCGATCAAGTATGATTTTTCTCTAACACGATTTGGGATAAGAGATGAAATGAGCATAAAGGATTTGAAGAATGGATAACGTAATTTACAAAAGTGACGACAAAGATGTCATAAAAAAAATAGTTAGCGTACTTAAAGCAGGAAACATTGCAATAATTCCTACAGACACAGTATATGGTGTAGCTGCATACCCCAATATCCCTGAAGCATTAGAAAAAATATATAAAGCAAAAGCAAGAGATGGCAGAAAACCCGTTGCGTTTTTAGCATCAGATGTTGAAATTGTCGAAGAGTTAACTGTATTATCAAGTGCAGCAAAAGAGCTTGCAAAAAAGCATTGGCCTGGAGCACTAACACTGATTCTTAAAATGAAGACAGGCGAATATGAAGGTTTTAGAATTCCTGACCATAATTTTACTAGAGAATTAATTAGGCAAGCAGGTGGACTTCTTAGAGTCACCAGTGCTAACTTAAGTGGTGAACCGGATGCATGTTCTGTTGAGGATGCAATTAGTGCACTTGGGGCACATGTTTCAATAAGCATTGATGATGGTCAGTCAAAGGGTGGCATAGCAAGTACAGTGGTAAAAGATGACCCGGAGAATGGATTACAAATACTAAGGCAAGGTAGTGTGATAATATGAAACCTATCACAATTATTGGAAACGGTGCGTTAGGCTTGCTGTTTGCATCTTTTTTTGCAGCTAAAAACATAAAAGTTCAAATAATAACAAAAAAAGAATCAGCTGCAACAGGCATCAATACCTGTGGTATATTCATTACAAATTTATCAGAAGAAGTTGTTAATTATAAAGACAACATATATGCCTCAACAGACTATAATCAATTAAAACCTTCTGATATTGTTATTATCCTGACAAAAGCCTACTCAACACAAGAAGCAATAAAAAATAATTTAAATTTTCTAAAGAAAACAAAAACCATTCTCACACTACAAAATGGCTTAGGTAACGTTGAAATATTAGAAAGTTACCTGTCAGATAACAATATTATTGCCGGCACCACATCTGTAGGTGCAACAGCAACTGATTCTAACAAGACAAAATATTGCGGAAAAGGAATGGTTGACATTGCCAATGTAAACAGCCGAAAAGATGGCGAGTGTATATTACAAGAGCTATCGGAACTATTTGAAAAGAGTGGTATTAGATGCAATATACATAATAACTGGAAAACTGTTATATGGTCAAAATTATATGTTAATGCAATAATAAATCCAATAACAGCTTTATACAAAGTGACAAATGGTGAAATACTTGAAAACCCTGAATTGACTCGGCTGGCCCAAAAAACTTCTGATGAAATATTAAATCTTTTAAAGACCGAACATATAGAGATTCAACTGGAGCATCCATTTGACAGAATACTCAAAATATGTGAAATCACTTCCAAGAATCATTCATCAATGCTTCAGGATGTTCTAAACAACAAGCAAACCGAGATTGAACAGATTACGGGGGAAATAATTAGAATTGCAAAGAAGGCGGGAATAGAAACACCTGTAAACAGTATGCTGTATGAAAAACTTAAAACAGTTAGATAGTTAGTTAGTTAATTAGATGGTTAGATAGGCCAAACCAATTACAAATCACAAATTACGAATGAAGAAATTTAGGGCTGTAAGCCCTTGATAACATAGCCTAGGGCAACGCCCTAGGTTGATAACACAAACAAAGCTTGTTTCCTGCCCACGGCAGTGCCTTGGCTAATAACTAAAAACTAATAACTATTTTTGGTTGCGACTTGTCGGGAGTAGCCCAAACGGCGAAAGTGGAAGCAACACCTGAGTTTACAGTTTATTGACTTTCGTCCATGCGTCATGAGTCATGAGTCATGCGTCAAAAAAGCTAAAACTAGTTCCGTGTACTGTACACTATGAACTATACACTTTTTCTTAGAAAAAAAATAGCTCTGGAAAAAGAGTACAACTTTTGACATAATCACTTTTGTCTGTAAGAAAAAGCCGTGAGACACAAATTAACACTTGATTTTTAAGGTTTATTTATATATGCTTCCCTGTTCTATTACCCGAAAAATTAGAGCAATGAACGATTGAGATGCCGTGTAGATGTGTTAGTGAGGACAAGGTTGGCTTTTCAAAAAAACAGAAGCATAGTGAGCTATGTTGTGTTTTTTGGAGAAGATCAACCGTAGCCGCAGGTAACAGGTAAAAGATCAACCGTGAATTGCTCTAGAGTGTATTTTAATGATTATTATAAACACTCTAATAACACAATTTATTTAAAAGAATTATTAAAGTTCAAAAAACTTAACGAATAGGAAAAATAGATGAGCGTAGAAGTTAAAGACACAAATGGTTGCAGAAAAACATTAGATATTACACTACCAGCCGAAGATGTAAAAAAAGAGTATGACAAAGCAATAAATATGTACAAAAAGCAAGCTTCCATCCCAGGCTTCAGAAAAGGGAAAGCCTCAACAAAAGTTGTTGAGCAGAAGTTTGGTGAAGATATCATTAAAGATGTAGAGCAATCACTTATGTCAGATGCATATCATTCTTCTGTTGAAAAAGCTGATATCAAAGTTGCTATGATTGTAGAAATCAAGGAACCTGAATGCTCTATTGAAAAAGGACTTAAATTTACTGCAATTGTTGATGTTGAGCCGGAATTTAATATGCCTAGATATGAAAAAATATCTTTAAAGTCCAATGTATCCAAAGTTAAAGACGACGAAGTTGAAAAGATGTATGAAAGCATCATTGCAAGTCGTGCATCATACAACAAAGTAGAAGATCGTCCAGCAAAAGAAGATGATTTCATGCGCGTTTCATTTAAAGGAACATTAAACGGCAAGCCACTTACTGATCTTGGTGACGCAGTCAAAAGAATTTCAGATAGAGAAAACTTCTGGATTCTTCCAGAGATGAAAGATGTTGTCCCAGGGCTTGATGAGGCAGTTGTAGGAATGAAACTTGAGGACGAAAAAGATGTTTCCATTAAGTTTCCAAAAGACTACGCAATTAGTGACGTTGCAGAAAAAACAGTGGAATATAAAGTTACTCTAACAGACCTACAGGAAAGAGTTCTTCCTGAAATAAATGAAGAATTTCTTAAATCTATACAGGTTGAGTCTATTGATGAGTTAAAGGCAAANATCAAAAAAGATATTCAGCAGAGAAATGAAGGGCAGGACAGTTCAAGACTAATGCAGGAAGTTGCAGATTTCCTTGACAAGCACACAAAGATGGATCTTCCTGAATCAGTTGTTGCAATGGAGACTCGTCAACGTCTACAGCAGGCAGTACAATCTTTCATGCAGCAGGGTCAAAAAGAAGATGATATCAAGGAAAAGCAGGAAGAGATTCTGAAGAACTGTGAAACAGAAGCTAAGAAAGCAGTTAAGTTATCATTCATTCTAATGCAAGTTGCTATTGATAAGGTAATTGAAGTTACAGACGAAGAGGTTGAGGGTAACATTTACCAAATGGCAATGCAAAACAGAATGACACCAGAAGCTTACAAAGAAGAAGTTCTTAAAAATAACACAGAGAATATCAAAGAAAATATATTATGTAACAAAGCACTTGCCGCAATCAAAGATGAAGCTCTTGCTAAATAATCATTAATTATAGGATTAAATATGTCAAACCAAAATCAACTAGTACCAATGGTCGTAGAACAAACCAATAGAGGTGAACGATCATACGATATCTACTCACGGTTATTGAAGGATAGAATAATTTTTATTGGAACAGCTATAGATGATGTAATTGCAAACTTAGTTGTTGCTCAATTGCTGTTTCTTCAGGCTGAAGATCCAGAAAAGTCAATCAGCATATACATAAACTCACCAGGCGGTTCTGTTACTGCCGGTTTTGCAATTTATGATACAATGAAGTTCATGAAATGCCCTGTTGAAACATACTGCATAGGACTTGCTGCTAGTTTTGGTGCTGTATTATTGTCAGGCGGAACAAAAGGCAAAAGATATTCATTACCACACTCTAGAATCATGATACATCAACCATGGGGTGGAGCTCAAGGACAGGCATCAGACATAAGTATTCAAGCTGCCGAAATTCTAAAGCAAAAAGATTTATTAAGTGGTATAATGGCTGATAACTGCGGCAAAAAGAAAAGCCAAATAATAAAAGATTCTGACAGAGACTTTTTCATGTCAGCACAGGAAGCTAAGGATTATGGTTTAATTGATCAAGTTATTCTACCCTCCGAACAGAAAAAAAAGTAATTTATTATGAGTGACAAAAAGAACAAAGAACCAGTATGTAGTTTTTGTGGGGCACCAGCCTTCATGGCGGAACAGCTCCTAACAGGACCTGATGGTGTACATATCTGCAACAAATGTGTAGAAGCATGTGCAGAGATGGTTGGAATTAAAACGCCAAAAGAGGAAGAAGAGCAGAAGGGCTTTTCTCTTGAAAATTTAGGGGAAGTTCCATCGCCAAAGGCCATAAAAGAACACCTCGATAACTATGTCATCGGACATGAGTATGCAAAACGCGTTTTGTCAGTTGCTGTACACAATCACTATAAGAGATTACGTTACACGTTGCTTGATCCCAAGGATGTAAAGATGCCTAAAGGACTGCAGAATGTTGAAATTGAAAAAAGCAATATTCTTCTTATGGGACCAACAGGTTCGGGCAAGACACTGCTTGCCAAAAGTCTTGCAAAATTGCTTGATGTTCCATTTGCAATTGCAGATGCCACAACATTAACAGAAGCAGGCTACGTTGGGGAAGATGTTGAAAATATACTTCTCTCTCTTATTCGAAATGCAGATATGGATGTTTCAAAAGCGGAACATGGTATCATCTACGTTGATGAAATTGACAAAATAGGCAAAAGAACTGGCAATGTATCTATTACCAGAGACGTATCCGGCGAAGGTGTACAACAGGCACTCCTTAAAATTATCGAGGGAACAGTCGCAAGAGTACCACCTGCAGGAGGCAGAAAGCATCCGGAGCAGAAATATATTGAAATTGATACCGGCAACATTCTTTTCATATGTGCTGGTGCTTTTGTTGGGTTACAGGATATAATAAAAAAACGTCGTGGTGCAGGCAGTCTTGGTTTTACAAAAGAGTATGAAAAGGCTAATGAAGAAGAACAATCAAGAGAAATAGAGACGGAAGATTTAATACAGTTTGGTTTAATACCTGAATTCGTTGGTCGTCTGCCAGTTATTGCCTCTCTGAAAGAATTAACAAGAGACCAGCTGCTTGAAATCATAACAAAGCCAAATAACAGCATTGTAAAACAGTTTAAAAAACTCATGGCTATTGATGGCATTCAGCTAAGTTTTGACAAACCTGCTCTTGAAGAAATTGCCGATATTGCAATTGCAAAAAAAACAGGTGCTCGAGGACTAAGATCTATTTTTGAAAAAATCATGCTTAATATAATGTTTGATTCCCCAGATGGAGAAAACAATCCGGAATCAATCAATATAACCCAAAAATATATTAAAGAGATGTTAGATAACAACAAATAATCGGCTCTTCGTAAATTACTGTGGACAACATTTTAAATATGCTATTCAATATTAAACATATTTAATCTCGTAGAGATGACATTTATGTAGCCTTGGGTTTTAACCCAAGGTCAACGAGGAAAATACATGCTTAACCCTGTAGGGGTGGCATAATATAATCAGTAAGATGCATCCCTATGGGATTCTTATGGTTTATCTTTTTTCCCCGGGTTCACACCCGGGGCTACAAAGATTTCGCCCCTATGGGGCTTAATATCCACAAAATATGACGAAGAACTAAATAAGCTAGCATTTTTTACAATATTTCTTGAGTATTCCACCATCATATCATCAAGAATTTGACATTTATATCATTTTAAGATACTATGCAGGCAAATAAGGGGTTCTTCGTTATATTTTGTGAGTCGTCTATTTGTTTTTATTGAAAAGCTTCGCAGTTCTAAGAACCTGAAGGGGGCGAACAAAGATAAAAGACCCACAATAATTTATGAAGAGCCAAATAGAGGTACAATTTTATGAGCGGTGAAATTTCAAAAACCAGAAAACGTAATACAAAACAGAAAGAGCGAAAGCACAATAAAGAGCACAATAAGAAACTGCCGTTTTTTCAAAGGCCAATTGTTGGTTTCTATATTGCTATCATATTGTGGGTTATATTTGTTCTTCTTACAGTAATCAATATTAATTTTCGAACACAATCCAATATACAGTTCAATACACTATTCTTGTTAACAGAGAAATCTCTATTTATTTTTGTTGCATTACTGGCATATGGAATATTGACCAACACGGTAATACCGGGTTTCTTAAAGGACAATAAGCTATTATTTCTTTCATCTTTCATATTAGTCAGTACCGTTGGCTTAACTAGTTTTATTATTTACATATCAGATGCTCTGAATTTTCCTCCTAACTTGTACATATTTTATCTTCCATTTGGAATGGCTACATTTCTTGGAACAATGTTTCATAGCAAAAAACTTGGGATTATGCTAGGCCTCTGGATGAGTTTTATTATTTCACTTCTTGCAAAAGATAGTGCAAACTCAACTTTTGTTTTTGCAATGGGAATGATTTGTTCTGCTGTTGCAAGTGAGCTTGCTCTGCATGTGAAATCCAGATCAAAACTAATAAGCATCAGTGTCAAGGTTGGTGTAGCTCAACTTATTTGTGTGCCAATAATTTACTCAATAAATATAATAAGCTTTGAGCCGCTTTTCATGATTAAACAGGCTATAGCATGTCTTGGCGGCAGTCTGATTTCAGCTGCGGCAACAATAATACTTGCACCAATCATAGAGAAGATATTTAACATTACATCAGACATAACATTGTTTGAACTTTCAGACTTAAGTCATCCCGTTCTTCAACGCCTTGCGATGAAGGCTCCAGGAACTTATCATCATAGTTTAGTGGTGGCAAATCTGGCACAGGCTGCAGCTGAAGCGATAGGAGCAAATCCTCTTGCAGCAAGAGTATGTTCATATTATCACGATATAGGTAAACTGACTAAACCGGAATTCTTTTCAGAAAATATACCTTTAAATGAAAGTCCGCATGACAACCTGCTACCAAGTATGAGTACATTAATTGTTACATCACATGTAAAAGAAGGTATAAGCCGTGCAATATCACATAATCTTCCGCAGATAATAAAAGATGTGATTCTTCAACACCATGGAACATCATTGGTTACATTCTTTCATCATAAGGCAAAAAAACAGCTGGAACTCGAATTAGAAAGCAACACATCAAAAGCAACCGAGATTTCAGAGGTGGATTTCAGGTACCCAGGTCCCAAACCTATTAGCAAAGAAGCTGTTATAATAAGTTTGGCGGATTCAATAGAGGCTGCATCACGATCCATTGAAAAACCAAACAAAAACTCCTTCCAGAACCTGATAAATAAAATTGTAACATCTAGATTGGAAGATGGACAGTTAAACAACACTGACCTCACATTTGCAGAACTAAATAAGATAAAGCAATCATTTGCTTTTTCTCTGTCAAATATTATGCATGGAAGAATAGCATATCCAGACGACGATGATAACAATAATAAACAACCAGACAAATCAAAAAATCAAAAAAGCACAACTGAAACAACTAGCTAATTTCTTTTTTGAAAAACTACAGAGACTATCCTTGAAAAAGTGGGATGAAATATCGGTTGTAATTGTTGACGATGCTCAAAGTCAGGAAATCAACAACATGCATTTACAGCATGACTATCCAACCGATGTAATAACATATACACTGCCCCCACTACCTGGCGAAGATACCTTCTCAGGTGAAATAATCGTTAATGCACAATATGCAGCACGACACGCCACCAAAAGTTTTCCTTTTTTAAGAGAGCTTACTTTATACATAGCTCATGGATTCGACCACCTATCCGGTGCCGATGACAAATCAGTGACTGAACACAACAGAATGAGACGTCGTGACCTGCGATGGCTCAGAGAAGCAAAAAAACTGGGAATGCTTTAACGATTGCGGATGCAATAAGTCGACAGACGCAGTGGAATCAACGATGCCAGAAAATTGTCCACCCCACAATGTGTTATTGTCAGTGGAAGCTTCTTATATCATTTCCTTAACATCAATGCGTTTCAAGCCATTCATTGGCCTTGGGGTGATCTAAGTGTTTTTGATATCGTATTGTTTGGTAGCCTTCAATCAAGTCGGATAGTTCTGCATATATTTTTGAATTGAGAGTGTCTTTTATTCTAATCAGCCATAAATCCCAGCTTTCAGCTTCAAGTCTTCTTAAATGTTCATCAACCATCTTATTGGCAATGTTACACATTGTGGCAGTTAATTGTTCCCGTAGAGCATCATCTGCTGATTTCTGTTCTTTATTCTTTAATTTTTGTCTCAAGATAAACAATCCTATAATAATAAGCGTAAGAAGACCCTTTATACTTATAAGAAATTGCCAGATGAACAGAAAAATAGTAGTCAGAATATCTGCAGCAATTCCAAAAACATCAGCTTTACCTAGAGTATATAGAAGATTCGTCCACCAGAATACAAACCAATCGATAGCAAGTCTAAAAGTACTCGGATTGGCGTTTGAATCAGGAATACCAGCTGGTGGAGTTGTTTCAACTCTTATCCATCTATTCTTGCTACTGTCCCAGGCTTCAACCCAGGCATGTCCTTCTCGCTCTCGAACAACAAAACGTTTAATCCATGGATTCCATTCATAACAAACAAAGCCTCCTACAACTCTGGAAGGAATTCCACAAGATCGCAACATCAAAGCTGTAGCACTTGCAAAGTGAATACAGTATCCTTGTTTTTTTTTCATAAAATCAACGAGAGGCTGAGATTTCTCCAATCTAATTCTCATCTCATATTTAAAATTTTTAACAAAGTAGTCTTGAAGCGAGGATACAGCCTGGTCAACAGAGTCAGCGTCTTTTAACCCTTCGCAACTTTTCACCCACTCATCTACAACTTCGCTAATATTGCTTGCAATATTAAGATATGTTTTTGTATCAAAGCTTTCAGGTATCTGTTGAACACCTTCAAACACTCCTCTATCTGCAACAGAGATTTTGTAACGATCCGGCTTCACATTAGATTCTTCTGGATAAACAGCTCCATTTGCATCTATAGTGAAAGACGAGTCATCACTGGAAAGAGTTAGAGCTTTACCCGGCAGGCATATTGCTGAAATATATCCAGGAGAAATAACTTCAATGTTCCAAACATTTTGTGTGTTTTCTTCATATTGACTTAATGTATAAACTAATTCATCACTTTCTGAAAATGATAGTTGGTTTATATAATTAATCTGATTTGTTGTGTTAACACCCTTATACCATTGTCCTTTTTCATACTTAACATACACATCTTCTCTAAGATACCCTGGAGTTCTGTCTGCAGAAATAAGCAAGATTAGCTTTTCTCTTTTATGAAAGTTTGCCGGAAGAGAAGCTCCAAGGTACATATATTCACTCTGCCTGTTTATGGCATTTGAGTTTAAGAATCCTATGTCAAATCCAAGAACAAAATCCTGAAATTTGTATGCAGACAGCTCAACTTTTGGAGACACTAAGATTGCTATAACAATGATAACAACATATTTAGTCCAGCGAAATATGTTCTCTTTTAACCTTATCCCCGTTTCAGAAAACTTCATTGCTCTTGTTGACTGCACAAGGTCATCCATCAAAACAAAAAGTAGAATAAAAATCCACAAAAAGATCTGCTTCATAAGGTCTGTTAGTTGAGATGCACTTGATTCCCAAAGCACAGTCATAACCATTGGCATGCAACACGCAGCAATAGAAGTTATCCTTAGTCGTCCTGAGCAGTAAAATATGGAGACTAATGCATATGCATAAAACACAATAACAAAACGATTTGTTAAGTAGTCACCACTCATCACGTCTCCATCGGCAGGAACAAGCTTTGTGATATTAACAATTATGCAGAGTATTGTAATAATCAGCCAGGACCATATATACCAACGAGAGTTTTTTTTGAAAGTTTTAGACATTGAGACAGCTGTTAAAGCAAATATAGCTGTAAGGACAAATACCCCTGGAGTGCTTGGCATACAATACCACCAGGAAACCCAGAGCAGCATTATTGATGCAACAATAACAAGAAATCTACTGCGTTTTTCCGGTTCTTTACTGTTATCTTTTTTAAATCTTATAGCGAACATACTTCTCCATATAAAATTTCTTTTGCAGATAAACATAGTTCTTCAACTGGATAATCATCCGGCCTTTTTCCATCGACCGTAATGAGAACAAGTTTGACCCCCAGCCCATATGCTCTTAGTGTAAAAACAAGATCTTTTCGCCTCTTATCCCAGTTAATCAGAACAAGACATACACTTTGAATCATACTAATTTCTTCAAGGAGCATTGGTTCAAGCTGGTTGAAAGGGTCATCCGAACATGGTTCAATTGAAGCAAGTATATCGAGTACCTCTTCAAAATATCCAACTTTACCTGTACTTATAAAACGGTAAACCTGCGGGCCGGCAACAAGAAGTTCCAGAACTCTATCTGTAACAGAAAGATAATCCACGATTGATGCACTTAATGACAAAGCAGCTTCAATTGGATTAGTCTTTGAAATATTGGCAAATAGAAGCCATGTAAGCAGCCGATGACTTACTTGTGTGTCAATCATCACTGCTGTTCTTAGGCGTCCTTCACTTTGAAACTCTTTAACAACCAATGTGCCAACTCTTGCAGAAGATCTGGGATGGATATGCCGCAAAAGATCCCCTTCTCTAAACTCTCTGCATCCATGAAATTCAAAGGCTTCTCTGGATATTTTGTTTTCTGCTGAAAGTTCATTCTGATTGCCTGTGCCCAATGGAATATCAAGAAAATCTAATCTAGTGTAGGCTGGGTATATGAAAAATACATCACCTTTACCTGTTTCACCCCATCTCCAGAAGCCACAAGGGAACCCTGTGTCATATCGTACTCCAGGCATTGTATAGACGCCTCTGCGATTTGCATGCCCTAATCCGGATACAGTTACACTCTCGCCCGGCTCAAGTCTGCGAACCCATGCTGCCTCTTTAGTGAAGCATATAACATCTGGATATATTAGAGTGTCGATATCTACATATCTGGCACAACGCTTTCCAATGTTCTTTACATCATAAAGAGTTTCAAACACGGCTCCACTTTCAACACGTAATGGCATTTTGACATCGATATGCAGATATGGAACCGTGAACATACCGATTATTACCGAAAGGGATATAAGAGAAATCAAGGAAAAACCCAATATGCAGAACTCACTTCTGAAGCCGATCATCATAATATATAGAACGGGAGCAATGCCAAACAGAAAAAAGAGTATAAGTCGAGTTGTGCAGTGTGCTTCAAAGAAGTAGTAAAACCAATGGAGAACTGGAAGTCTCTCAATAGTTGTACCGCGTCGACCATGCTGAAAACCTACCGGAGGTGATTTAAACATCTTCCAGAAAGCGGTAAACTTGTTTGGTTTGGTTTTCATGCAGGCACAGATTCAGATTTAACAATTTCGTCCACGACCATCTCTCCTGTCAGTCCACTATGTTTTGCTTTTACTTCAACAATAAGTCGATGTGCAAGCACGGGTACTGCAAAACGTTGGACATCGCTGGGACGCACTGCCTCACGACCATCAAGAAAAGCTGCAGCCTGAGCACAACGTCTTAAATCAAGTGATCCACGAGGACTTGCTCCTAATCTTAATCGTTCATCTTTTCTTGTCTTTGCAACAAGTCGTACAATATAGTCAAGAACAGATGCTTCAACTTCCACTTTTTTTACTTCTTGTTGAATGCTTGTCAACAAAGCAGTGTCCATTACGGCAGTAACCTTCGACAGTGGATGAACAAATTCCTGATCATTAAGCAACTGCACCTCGTACTGATGTTCTGGATACCCAAGAGATATGCGCATCGAAAAACGGTCAAGCTGTGCTTCAGGTAATGGATATGTGCCATTATGCTCAATTGGGTTCTGTGTGGCAACCACCCAAAAGGGAGAAGGCAGAATTCTGGTTTGCCCCTCAATTGTCACCTGTCTTTCACTCATTGCTTCAAGCAGAGCTGACTGCGTTCGCGGTGAAGCTCTATTAATCTCATCAACCAAGACAATATTTGCATGGATTGGACCTGGACGAAAAGTGAAACTGCCATCGGCAGAGGAGTAAACCATTCCACCAATGATATCAGTCGGCAGAAGATCAGGGGTGAACTGTATACGCGAAAAACCAGCAGTAAGAGAGACAGCTAATGCTTTTGCCAAAGTAGTTTTTCCAGTACCAGGAACATCCTCAATCAAAACATGTCCATCAGCCAACAGAGCAATAAGCAACTGGTCAATTACCCCCTCTTTACCTCTAATGACTTCAACAAGATTACTCTTCAGTCTCAACAATCCATCTCTAAAATCTGACATATTTAATCTTCTCTCTTAATTGAATATAGTATTTTCATTCTGCAAATGTACGTACAGACTTGATTTATCGCGTCTCTCCTGTACTTTTCCGCTAAAGCGAAGCTTTTAACTCTTAGCTTTTCTTTCGTCCCAACCATCTAACTAAATCTCTTTATTTATTTAGACAACATTTTTTATATTTCTTACCGCTACCACAAATACATGGGTCGTTTCTTCCTGTTTTCTCAACATTGCGGTATTGTGTAATGCTTGATTCAGGAGGTAAATCAAGACTATTATTATATGCTTCCATATATTCAGCAGCACCTTCTTCAGAAAACATATCATATCCTTGTGCTTGTCCCCTCATTACCATTGACTTTGCCATTCCCCAATAAGCTGGATCAGCAGCATTTGCTACAACTCTCTTCTCTATACGTTTAAGACATTTTATTAATATCTCTGAATTTGTAATAACATTCTGTTCTTCAAGAAATTTTAAGAATTTATCTAGAACAGGCACGATTGATTCATAATAAATGTTCTCTGCCGAAACCTTTCTTTGCAAAGTTTCTGTACAACATTCCTCAACACTTTCGGGACTCCAGTCTTTCTCAAGTTCTCCATGATAAGAAAACATATAATCACCAAAGGTTTGAATAACAAAACTAGCCTCTTCTTGTTGTTCTTCTGATAATAAATCAAAAGAATCAGTAGTAGCAAACTTATCAAAAAGTTTATCCAAACGATCACTTAACTTTTGAGCCAGTTTATCTGAATATTCATAATCATCATATTTGTCCATTTTCTTTCCTTCATTATTAATTTGGTTCTATCAAAAGTTTTATCTCAGCTTCGCATAATGCCTCTGTACTAAATTTTTGAGTGACGCATGACTCATGACTCAAGACGCATGTTTTTATTTTATAAATAAATGAGCAAAGCGTATTCCAGCATTCGTAATTTGTCATTAGTAATTCGTAATTAATTTAGCCTATCTAACCATCTAACGAACTAACTATCTAACCAATTTTATTATTTAGTCGGCACCTGCAGACCAAGTCTGTCATAGCATAGAGCTGTAACCACCCTACCTTTTGGAGTTCGGTTCAGATAGCCTTCCTGAATGAGATATGGTTCATAGACTTCTTCGATTGTTCCTGGTTCTTCTCCAACAGATACGGCAATTGTACCCAGCCCCTACCGGACCACCTGCAAATTTATATACAATCGTTTCGAGAATTCGTTTATCCATTTCATCAAGTCCATGAGCGTCAATATCAAGCATTGTCAGAGCTTTATCTGCAATATCCTTATTTATTACATTGTCTGCTTTAATCTGGGCATAGTCTCGAACTCGTTTGAGTAAATTATTTGCAATTCGAGGAGTACCACGTGATCGACATGCAATTTCAAAAGCACCATCATCTTCTATATCCACATTTAAGATTAATGCAGAACGTTTTACAATTGCAGCAAGAAAATCATGATTATAGTAGTCCAGTCTGTTACTGATTCCAAAACGAGAACGTAATGGCGATGATATAAGTCCGCTTCTGGTTGTTGCCCCAATAAGTGTGAATCTTGGAAGTTCCAATCGCACAGATCGTGCGTTAGGCCCCTGATCAATCATTATGTCCAAAACATAATCTTCCATTGCTGAATATAGATATTCTTCAACAGTTTTCTGCATTCTGTGTATTTCATCAATAAACACCACATCCCCACGTTCAAGACTTGTGAGCAAGCCAGCCAAATCAGCCGGCTTATCAATAACCGGGCCGGAGGTCGCTTTTACATTTACCCCCATACTATTGGCAATAATGTAAGCCAAAGACGTTTTTCCCAATCCAGGAGGACCTGAAAGCAATACGTGATCCAAAACTTCATTTCGACCTTTTGCGGCATCCACGGCCAGTTCGAGTCTATCCACAACTTTCTTCTGACCTTTAAATTCTTCAAATTTTGATGGTCTAAGACTCAGCTCAAGAGGATGGTCTTTCAGACTTAATTGTTCTCTAACATTTTCTTCTGACATCATTTTCCTTTCATAAATCGTTCGTCGTTCGTCGTTCGGCGTAGTCCGGTGTTCCTGTAGTCCCGTCGTCCATCATTGCCAAAGGCATTGCGAAGGCATATACGCATCTCGTAAATCGTTGATCATTCGTCGTTCGTCGTAGTCCTGTGTTCCCGTAGTCCCGTCGTCCATCATTGCAAAAGGCATTGCGANGGCGGAGTCGCATTTGTCCTCTTCCACATTTACGAATTTGCTATCTCCTGCCATTTTCGCATTTTCGAATTTCCGCATTTACGAATTTGCTATCTCCTGCCATTTCCGCATTCTCGCATTCTCGCATTTTCGCATTTGCTATCTCCTACCATTTTCGAATTTACGCATTTGCGCATTTTCGCATTTGTAATCATTTCCCAGAAAGTACTCTTTTAATAATTTCTTCAACTGGTATTTTTGAGATATCTTCTTTGTCAGATATACTAATAATTGAATTTCTTGCTTTTTCTTCTTTAAATCCTAGTGCTATTAACGCCATAAGGGCATCTTTTGTTTTCTGCATCTGCAAAGAATTTATATTTTCACCGGCAATTGCTTCCAGCGACTCGGCGATTGATACTTTATTCTTCATTTCCACAGCCATTCTCTCTGCCATTCTTTTGCCGACACCCGAGATTGAAGATAGTCTTTTTATGTCACCTTCAATAACTGCAAGCTTCAGCTCTCTGACGCTTAATCCACTTAAGGCACTTAGTCCAAGTTTTGGTCCAATGCCTGAGATTGAAGTAAGAGCTTCAAACATTGCTTTTTCCGGTTCGCTCATAAAGCCATATAGAGTGTGCGAATCTTCTTTCATATGTTCATGAATTATAATTCTGCAACTCTCACCTAATAAAGGGAGACGATCATAACTGCTTAATGGAATAAAAACCTCGTATCCAACCCCACCTACATTCAAAATTATTTTTGCAGGTTGTTTGAGCTCAATAATTCCTTCTAAAAATACTATCATTTTTTATATTTCCTCACTTTCAACCATTGCATATGCATTGTGGTTATGAATACTTTCCATATTCTCTGTCTCAACCCTATACCATAAAATTCTTTTATCTTTGTTCAAAATTAGTGCAATATCTCTGACAACATCCTCTGCAAAGGCCGCATTATCATATGCTTTTTCTGTGACCGCCTTTTCATCTGAACGTTTTAGAAGAGCATAGACAGGAGAACTTGCGTTGTCTTCTATGATATCAATTATCTCCTCAAACCATATCAACTCTTTTGTTCTTATCGAAACAGTAACAGTTGATCTTTGATTATGTGCCCCATATTCACTTATTTCCTTTGAACATGGACACAACATCGTAACCGGTGCCGCTACCTGATAAATCAAATCAAATTTCTTGCCTGAAAGAGATGCATCAAAACTGCATTGGTAATCCATAACAGCTTCTGCTTTTGAAACAGGTGCCTGTTTTGTTATAAAATATGGAAATGACATTTCAAGATGTGCAGTTTCCGCATCAAGATATTCCTGCATCTTTCTAAGCATATCTGCAATCTCAACAACCGCAATCTTTCCGTGATACTGATTAAGTATTTCAAGAAATCTTGACATATGAGTACCTTTATAATTATGCGGGAGGTCTACATACATATTAATCTTTGCAACGGTGGGCTGCAGGGACGAACTTCTGTCTAAAACTTTTACGGGATACTGAAGATCTTTTATGCCAACTTTTTTTATAGGCACATTTCTTGTATCAGGACTATTTTGTATATCTTTCATTTTTTCTTTCATTTCGGTCATCCAGCTATTAAGGCTTAGTAGCTGGATGACCCTCCCGACTTGCAAACCAATATTGTCCTGCAAGTTTCTCCATTCTAAAAAATACCGCCGGAGGCATTCCAACGTTTACCATTTACCTTTTACCATTTACACTTTTTGTGTCCCCGGCATCCGCATTAGAAAATTTTTAATTTTCTTATCTTTCATATTTCTCATATAATTTTTGACAACACCACATTTTTAAGCATTTTCAAATAATTACTTCACATTATATCATTTTTATCTTGAATTACAAAATTATTTTATTATCATAGGGGCATGGATTTAAATTTTTCAAATATTTATATTGATGTACTAGTCAAATTAGTTTTTGCAGCCATGCTTGGTTCAGCTGTTGGACTTGAACGGGAGGTGCATGGACGAGCCGCTGGACTCAGAACGCACTTACTTGTCAGTTTGGGTGCTGGAGTCTTTATGATGCTGTCCCCTCTTATGGCGAACCAGACCATAAATTCTATTCGAGGTGGTGATGCGGGAAGAATCGCAGCACAGATTGTCACAGGAATTGGTTTTCTTGGAGCGGGTGCAATTATTAAAAATGGCTCATCTATTAAAGGACTTACAACCGCCGCATCACTATGGATGGCGGCAGCAATTGGTATGTCTTGTGGAGGTGGATATTTTTATATTGCAACAATAGCAACATCTATAACTCTTTTTGCTCTTGTAATTCTTCCAAGATTTTCAAAGAATGTAGTAAGGAATCCTGCAAGAAGAAATTTAATTTTCACAACAGATAACACAGATAATATTAATTCAAAGATCTTTGACTTCTTCAAAGAAAAAAACATTTCTATTGTTGAATATTATTCAAATATTGATATCGAAAAAAAAGAGACACAATATGTGGTATATATTGCAGGCAAACAAGGAAACTGTGACTTGCCATATGAAATTCAAAAATATTTAAGTTCTCTGAATATTAATTTAAAGAAAATCTCCGAACATGATGGAAACCATTTTTCGTAAATATTCAGAAAGACAATGGATATTCAATGTCTTGACCCTAAATTGGGTATGCGATGTCCAGATCCTTGTCAACTAAAAGCTAATAAGGCTTTTATTCATGCGTCTGGCGTCATGAGTCATGCGTCATTTTGTAGCCGCTTCGCCTCGGCGCGGAGAAAAATAACGCATGCTTTTAGATTCGCACGGGAGCGCCGATGTCCCCATCGGCATCTTGCGATTACATCGCGAGGACTTTAGCTACCGAGGAGCGACATAATGTAGCCCTGGGTATAACCCCATGGAAATAAAAAAATTTGAAACTATTAAAAAGGAAAAACTATGGGAAAGAAAATTAAAATAGGTTTTGATCTTGGTGGTACCAAAATGCTTGTAGCCGCATATGACGATAAATTCAATAAGATTTGTCTGTTAAAAAGAAAATCTAAGGGAGCAAATGGCCAAAAAGAGGGTGTCAAAAGAATTGTTGAAACAATCGATATGATGCTTTCTGAGAATAATCTCGACCGGAAGGATATTGAATCAATTGGACTGGGAATTCCGGGCCCAATTGATTCAGACAAAGGAATAGCCATAAATCTTCCTAATATGGGGTGGAATATGGTTGAAATTGAAAAACTATTACAAAAAGAGTTTGATTGTAATATAAAGATTATCAATGATGTTGATGCCGGCACATATGCGGCATATATGTTTGGTGCAGCCAAAAAAGCAAAGTGTGCGGTTGGAATCTTTCCCGGAACAGGAATTGGTGGTGGATGCATTATTAATGGCGAGGTCTATGAAGGAAAAATCAGTTCCATGGAAATCGGTCATATAAAAGTTGAAACACCAGGAAAAATTTGCGGGTGTGGAAATTATGGCTGCCTGGAAACTGTTGCAAGTCGTCTGGCCATTGCCGGTGAAGTTGCAAAAGCGGCATATAGAGGACAGTCACCATATATTCTCAAAAAAATAGGAACAGACATTACTAATATTAAAAGTGGTGTAATTGCAAAGGCAATAGAAAGTGGAGAAAAAGTTGTTGAACAAATTGTTATAGATGCATGCAACCAAATAGGTGCTGTTGTGGGTAGTATCCTTGTTAACCTGCTTTCACCAGACTATATAATTCTTGGCGGAGGATTAGTTGAAGCAATGCCAGAACTTTTTGTGAAACATGTAAAGGCTTCGGCAAATAACTCATGTATGCCCGTATATAAAGATAGCTTTAAGGTTATTGCAGCAACTCTTGGCGATGATGCCACTGTTCTTGGAGCTGCTGCATGGGCAACACATGCAAAGAAACAATGAGAACAACTTAACAATCAATAAGTTGCGGAACAATGGCAAAACGGTTGCAGAACGATAGCGGAACAATAGTGGAGTGAGTAAATCCGTAAGTTCGAAAATGCAAAAATTGTAGGGGCGAGGCCTGCCTCGCCCGCACATGAAATGTGTAAATGATAATTATAAGAAAATAAGAACATGAAAAATAACAAACAATATGCAGTAATTGAATTTGGCAGCTCTGCAATCAGGTTGGCAATTGCAGTAAACAAGGGGCGAAATGATTTTGACATCATAGAGAATCTGCAGCAGACAGTCTTTTTAGGCAAAGATACCTTCACTACTGATTTTATATCCGAAAAATCAACGCAGGACTGCATCAAGGCAATTAAAAGTTTTTTTCAGACACTTGAGGAATATAGCATTCCGCGTGAAAACATCAAGATTGTTGCAACAAGTGCAATTAGAGAAGCATACAATAGAGATCAGTTTATAGATAGAATATATATATCTACAGGACTCCTAATTAATGTTCTGGATGAAGCAGATGTGTGCCGATATACCTACCTTGCTGTTCGTCCAAAACTTCAGAAAGAGTCCTTTTTCAAAAAAGAAAATTCAATGGTTATTGAAGTTGGTGGTGGCAGTACAGACTGTGTATATTTTGAAAAAGGTAAAGTTGCAAGTTCTCATGTTTACAAAATTGGCGCACTCCGAATCAACAGCAAAGCCAAAACATCTGTTTACGGAAGCAAAGAATATCTGCAAAACATTTCCAACTTAATCCAGCCCACAATTAGCAAAATTAACATGTCCACAGATATTTCTAGAAAAACAAATCTAGTTGCACTAGGTAGCGAGATGCGATTTATATCAAACATACTTAAACCTAAATTAGTGGACGAACCAATAGTTAAAATTGACTTGAAAGATTTCAACAATGTTGTTAAAAGCATGTCTAAAAATAGCATAGACCAGCTTGCAAAAAAATATTCGCTCTCATATGAAGGAGCTGAATCTCTCTTGCCAACTCTTTATATATATCAGGAAATTGCAACAATATTTAAATTAAACTTTTTTTATATTCAAGATGGTTCACTTAGAAGTGGTATTATGCAGGACGTTATATCAACCAAATCCTGGACAAATGAGTTCAAGAAGCAGGTGTATAACTCCGCAAATGTACTATCAAAAAAATACAATGTAAATTCACGGTATGTAAGCTCAGTCTGCAAGTATTCACATGAAATGATAAAATTCCTTTCAAAACACTATGAGTTTTATGAGGAAGATGAAATAATACTTAATGAGGCAGCAATACTGCATGAAATAGGTCACTTTATATCTCCTACAAGTCACCATAAGCATACCATGTACATAATTGAAAACTCAGACCTATTTGGAATCAGTTCACATAACAAAACATTAATATCTATGGTTGCAAGATATCATCGAGGATCCATTCCAAAAAACACTCATGACAATTATACCGCACTGGATAGAGTTGACAAAATAAGAGTGACAAAGCTTGCTGCTATTCTGCGAATAACAAGATACATGAGCATGTCTACTCAAACGTACCAGAAACATAAATACGACATTAAAGATGGTGTACTGGAAATCTCTTTTGATAAGACTCAGGATACACAAAACATGAAATCAAAAATCAAAAGTTCTACAGATCTATTTTCAAATATATATGGGTTAAAGGTGATAATCAAATAGAGTCGTTGATCGTTGGTCGAGAGTCGTTGATCTTTTTTGTAGCCGCGCCGTGCCGTGCATAGCTTGCAAAGCGACGCATGGTCGCCTCGGCGCCTGCCTGTGCGTTGCATGCAGACAGGCGGAAAAATGTAACGCACGCTTCCAGCTTGCAAGTGAGAACGCCTACAACCTAGAAGGTTGTGCTACCAAGGTAACGCAACGATCTTCGTTGCAAGTGTTCGGGAGGGATGCCGTCCCCGGCGTCCGCTAGAGCTGACAGCCCGACATAATGTAGCCCTGGGTGTAAACCCATGGGTATAAAACACGAGCAGAGCTCGCACCTGCCCACGGCAGTGTCAGTCGTAGCTCGAAGCAGCGAAGACGGGAATAAAAACAAACAACGATAAACGAATAACGTATTCTTGTGCACTATAAACTGTTTCGTAGAAAGCAAAGAGAAAGACATCATGAAAAACGAAGAAAAATATATAAACAGAGAATTTAGTTGGCTGCAATTTAACAATAGAGTACTTGATGAAGCAAACGATGAAACAAACCTTCCCCTTGACAGACTATTTTTTCTAACAATCACAGCTTCAAATCTCGATGAATTTATGATGGTTAGAGTTGGTGGATTACAGCTGATTGCTAATCAGGGTCGTTATCAACCCTTAGACATTGCTAATATGACTCCCAAAGAACAGTTATCAATGATATCTAAAGAGTACAAGCAAATAGTAAAAGAACAGGACAAAACTCTTGATTCAATAAATAAAAAGTTGGCTGAAAATGCTATCAATCATCTTAAGATTGAAGACATCACAGATGAAAACATCAAATGGCTTGAAAACTATTTTCAGAATGAAGTTTTATCAATAATAACGCCAATGCAGATTAACGGTAAAGATCAACAAACTCCAATATTGGAAAATATGAGTGTATACCAGCTTTTTGTTCTTAAAGGTGAATCCGAGAAGGAGCCATATATATACGCAACGATTCCTATACAACGAAATATAAAAAGGTTTATCGAACTGCCTGGACATTCAGGATTCAACTATATATTGATAGAAGAATTGGTGGAGCTATTTGCTCAACAGATTTTCTCAAATAAAGAGATTATCTCAACATTTCCATTTCGTCTTACAAGAAATGGAGATATTGCTGTTGAAGAAGAGTTTGCTGATAATCTTGCCAGTGCAATGCAATCTGTTCTAAATGAGAGATTAACTAGTCATTGCGTTCGACTTGAGGTGCCAGATAGTGCACCCAAAGAACACCTGCATATGCTTCAATCTCTTTTTTCTGTCGATAAAGAATTTACTGTAAAAACAAAAAGTCCATTAGACCTGACAACCTTTACGCAGATATGTTTTTCAGGAGACTTCCCTACTCTTATTGAAAAACCATGGACTCCCCAACCTTCTACGAATGTGGACATGACAAAACCACTATTTAAACAAATTAAATCAAAAGATATATTGCTGTTTCATCCATACGAGAGTTTCGATCCTGTAGTAAAATTTATACAGGAAGCTGCTGATGACCCCGATGTTCTTGCAATCAAACAGGTGTTATACCGCACAAGCTCAGATAGTCCGATAATAAAAGCGCTTATTAAAGCTGCAAACAAAGGCAAATATGTTACTGCTGTTATAGAGATAAAAGCTAGATTTGACGAGAAAAACAACATCGATTGGGCAGAAAAACTCGAGGAAGTGGGTATACAGGTTATATATGGTGTCAAGGGACTAAAAACCCACGCAAAAATTTGTTTAATCGTTAGAAATGAGCCTGAAGGTATTGTGCGTTATGTGCATTATGGCACAGGAAATTATAATGATAACACTGCAAAATTTTATAGTGATATTGGCTACCTAACTGCAGATAAAGATTTGGGTATGGATGCTGCATCATTCTTCAATGCTATTGCCGGACTATCAGATCCTATGCCATATAAAAAGATTTATCAGTCACCTTTCTCTATTAAGGAGAAGCTTTTAGAGATGATTGGGAGCGAGACAGAACGAGCTCTCCATGGTCAGAAAGGGCTCATCATGGCAAAATTCAACTCTTTGGTTGATAAAGACATAATTGATTCTCTATACAATGCATCATCTGCTGGAGTCAAGATTGAATTAAATATACGCGGAATTTGCTGTCTCAGGCCAGGTGTAAATAAACTAAGTGAGAATATTAAAGTTATATCAGTTATTGACCGTTTTCTTGAACATGCAAGAATTATCTATTTTCATCAGGGTGGAGAGCCAGAAGTTTTAATCTCCAGTGCAGACTGGATGACAAGAAATCTCGAAAAACGCATTGAACTGCTAATACCCATCGAAGGTGCAAAAGATAAAAAAATATTAATAAACATTTTAAAGACATGCCTTAAGGATACAGTAAAAGGACGCACGATACTGGCAGATGGTACGTATAACAAGCCAACTCCTAAATCAAAAGACAGTTCAAGATCCCAGGCAATATTCCACAAAGAAGCCGAACAAAAAGCCAAAAGAAAAGCATCAAACAAGCGAACTCGCTTCGAGCCGCACAAGAACAAATAAGTGTTAGAGTAAATGGTTGATAGTAAATAGTAAATAGGTCAGGTTAATTGAGTCGTTGATCGTGAATAGTTAATGGATGAGCGTTTGTTGCATCCAACCTCCGGCGGGCTTGCCCCGTCGGAATTAAGATGAATAAAGCACAGTTGCAATATCCCGATGGGAACATAAATGAAAGTCCAACATCGTAGCTCTGTAGGAGCGACAGAATATAGCCACGGGTGTAAACCCGTGGGGAAACATCACCACCAAACTAAACCCTGAAAGGGTGACAGAGCTATTATCTTATCTCCTTATGAACGTCAAACATCAAAAGTTTTAAAACCAATCCGCATGTTTCTATTGACAAGTACGCACAAGAAGATTATCATTCCGCACTTAGAATTACTAAAAAAGGAAAACATGCAAAATAAAAGTTTCGAAATAAAAGTTGGTTTGGCAGAGATGCTCAAAGGTGGAGTAATAATGGACGTTACCAACGTTGAACAGGCAAAAATAGCCGAAGAAGCAGGAGCCGTAGCAGTAATGGCTTTGGAGAGAATTCCATCAGACATTAGGGCAGACGGTGGTGTTGCACGTATGTCTAATCCAAAAATGATTAAAGAAATCCAAGATGCAGTATCTATTCCTGTAATGGCTAAATGCCGAATTGGTCACTTTGCTGAAGCACAGATTCTCGAAGCACTGGAAGTTGATTTCATTGATGAAAGTGAGGTTTTGACTCCAGCAGACGAAGTTAACCATGTATGGAAGCATGACTTTAAAGTTCCATTTGTATGTGGTTGCAGAAACCTTGGCGAAGCACTCAGACGTATTGGCGAAGGCGCTGCAATGATTAGAACAAAAGGTGAAGCAGGATCTGGAAACATTGTCGAAGCTGTTCGTCATATGAGAACAGTACAATCAGAGATTAAGTTTTTAACAACACTAAAAGATGATGAAATTATGGCTGTTGCCAAAGATCTTGGTGCTCCTTTTGATTTAGTAAAGCAAGTATCAAAGGAAGGCAAACTTCCTGTTCCTAACTTTGCCGCTGGCGGTGTTGCCACACCCGCTGATGCAGCACTAATGATGCAGCTTGGTGCGGAAACTGTCTTCGTAGGCTCAGGTATCTTTAAATCAGACGACCCTGCAGCACGTGCTAAAGCAATCGTACTAGCTGTTACATACTATGATAATCCTAAAAAACTTGCTGAAATATCTGCTACATTGCAGGATGCAATGAAGGGTATCAATATGAGCGAAATTTCTGAAGACCAGAAAATGGCCAATAGAGGGTGGTAATTCAAATTCGAAAATTCGAAAATGCGTAAATTGTAGGGGCGAGGCCTGCCTCGCCCGCACATGAAATGTGCAAATGGCGAAAAATCTTTCGCCCAAACACCAATTGCGTAAATTGTAGGGGCGATGGCCTGCCTCGCCCGCACATGAAATGTGCAAATGGTTATTACAAAAAAATTATGAAAAAAATCACCATTGGAATTTTAGGTCTACAGGGAGCTTTTCACAAGCACCAACAGCTTTTAGAATAAACTCTCTGTTAACACTATAATAGTAAGATATCCCGAGCAGCTTAAACAATGTGATGGCCTTATTATTCCTGGCGGAGAATCTACGACCATGACAAAACTAATTCGCCGGATGGAACTATTTGAGCCAATTGCAGACTTTAGCAAACCAATATTTGGCACATGTGCCGGAGCAATACTTTTATCAGAAAACTCAAACGACCCTCAAATTGATAATTTTAGAAAAATTCCTGTCACAACTCAACGCAATGCATATGGCAGACAAGTTGAATCTTTCAAAGAATATATAAGTATAGATAACTCAACAAAATTTCCTGCCGTCTTTATCAGAGCACCCAAATTTGCAAATATTGATAGCTCTGTTAAGATTTTATCAAGTTTAAATGCCGAACCTATATACCTGGAATACAAAAATATATTGCTGACCAGCTTTCATCCTGAACTAACAAATGATACACGAATTCATCAACACTTTATAGACATGATTGTAAATGCTCAATGATGAAATCAGGACCCCATACTTAAGCTTTTATACTTTTGAGTGAAAATTAATGCAACTCGCACACTTGCAACTTCCCCCATTACCCCTGTTCTCTTCCTCTACAGCGGAAACACATCCGTCACATCCGTCACATTTCCGTAGGGGCAGGCCTCGTGTCTACCCATCCTTAGTCCCGGAGTCCCGAAGTCCCGGAGTCCTTGGCCACTGTACTTTTCCGCTACAGCGGAAGATCCTCCCTCCTCCAAAGCAACGCACGCTTCCAGCTTGCAAGTCTTTTCCCTAGGAACGCTGAGCTTGAAGGAAAAACTCGGCAAACAATAAATACCTCCGGCTGTGTCCTGCATAGCTCTCTGAGCGAAGCGGGAAGCCTTTCCACAACTTACGCACTTTCGCATTCGCAAACTGCCCACTACTCACTACCCACTAAGAGCAAAGCTCGTTCTGGCTTTCCAAATCTCAAACTTAAAAATCAACCAACCGTAAAATCAGGCTCTTCGTAAATCATTGTGAATATTTTATTTTATTCGACCCCTTCAGGGTCGTATTGTTTTTTTATAGCTAACCCCACATTGCATACGGGGCTAATAAAATTTGACTACTTCGTAGTCTTAGAACTGCGACCGTGTCCGGCGTAGCTCGTAGAGCGAAGCATGGAAGCTGTTCAATGTTAATAGCCATGTATGAAATGCATGGTTAATTCATTTATTATTAGTGACGACTGCAACGCAGTCGAATAAAAACAAACAGATTACTC
>JGI1221J11331_1000029_pt1 | contig 38295 bp, 27 predicted proteins | sample LakVidmifraction_4_FD_11331 | JGI IMG/M metagenome (IMG submission 11331) | reverse complement strand
TTTTAACAGGTGATTTATCCTCTTTTAATTTAAGCACATACAATCAAGCAATAATGACAAAATACGGAATAATTTAAAAACAACACAATGAAACACCTAATACTACTTATTGCGTTAATTAGTTTTTCGGCCAATGCACAAGAAAATATGGTACTTATTGAAGGATATAATAATCAAGAAATTACTGTAACTGATTCTGTTAGTTATGCCGCAGTAAAAGAATTTTATTGGTGGTCAAATCGCAATAGAGTTGATTTTGAAACTGATTTACATAAATTAAATAGAGTTAATATTGTAGCTATGCCTAGATTTAAAATGTATTATTATGATAGAGGTATTGTTTATATTAATTCTTATCTTAATGAGTATCCTAATTTTAAAAGAATAGTTATATTTCAAGCTATATTACATCACGTATATGGAGTACCTAAGACTAAAGGAAGTAGCTTAGATGTTATGAATGAAAATTTTTATGTTACTCCTAGATACGAACAGAAATATATTAATCGAAGAACTAATAAAAAAGATATTAAAGATGCTATGGAAGCATTTGAAATTCACAAACCTTTAAACACTAAAAATTAATAATATGAAAGATTTACTTTACAGATGGACAACAATGATTTTTTATCAAGTTAAAAACAATAAAGTAATAGGTATTCCTATAATGGTTCTACTTGTAACTCTTATTTCTTTTCCTATGGGTATTACTTATGGGTATGATGGAGTTAAGGGTATTCCTTTATTTACCACTTTAACTACACAAATATTAGCTAGTCTTTGGGTAATACTTTTAATAGGTTGGGTAATAAATGCTAATACTATAAGTACAGCTAGTAAAAAACTTGAAGATAAGTATTGGAGAACGCAATTAGTCAGATTTAAAGATCCTAAATATAATTATATAAAAACAACTTATTTTAATTGGAGAAAAAGAGAAAAAGAATTAGAACAAATGTGGTTAAATGAATATGGTACAAAATATGAAAATACTGAACAACCTTTTATAGGAGCAATACATTTTGTATGGTTTATTATTAGTGCCACTTTAGGGTTATTTATAGGTATAGGAATAGGAAGTATATAAATGGAATTAATAGACCACTTACAAGGGGGCAATCCCATAGAAGTATGGATTGCAGGACTTATATGGAGTGGTATGGGTATAGCTTTAGTAAAAGTATATTATTATAGAAAAGAATATAATTTCAATATAAAATATTGGATTAATGATAATATTAGAGATATTGGAGTAGGTTTTTTAATTGCTATAGTTTTACTAAGAATGGGGGATATAGCCATTAAGATAATAGAACAAGTATCTAATTATAACTTAGGAGAAGTAAACGATTTTGTAGCTTTTATGCTTTTTTCAAGTATATATATTCAATATAAACTTCATATAAATAGAATACCGATTAGTACAAAAGTAGCTTCTAAAATGGTTAGAAGTAATAGAACAAGAAAACAAGAACAAGAACAAGAACAAGAACAAGAACAAGAATAAAATATGGAAAATTTTAAAGCACTTGTTAGAGATACATTAACAATTAAAAATCCTCCCTACACTTGGCAGTTAGGGAGGAATATGCTTATTAGCAAAGGTTTTAATAGTATTGCTAATGAAGATGGTTTTAAATTTGAATATTTACTTCCTGGTATCGCAATAGGTGCTATTAGTACTAGTACTGAAATAGTTTATTTTATTAAAAATAAGGACGGAATTGATGAAATAGGTAAAGTAAATACTAATACTAATTCACCTGTCTATACCACTATAATAAAAACTAATCTTTTTAACTTTAAATTAAATAGACCTATAGAAGGTGTATTTATTTATAATTATAAAAATGAATTAACTGTATCTTGGTGTGACGGAACTTTTGAAGATTCTAATATACCTAAAATTCTAAATACTTCTAGTCCCGGTATAAAGCTGGATGGAGATAAGACTTTAATAGATGATACTGAATTTAATAAAATTGCTTTATTCCCTGCAATACATCAAGGAGATATTGAAATACAGTATTTAGAATCAGGCAATCTTAATGGTTTATCTGTTTATATAACATTTGCTTATATCTATGAAGATGATACTACTGCTCCTTATTTTTCTGTATCTGATATAGCTTATTTATCAGATGGTTCAGAAATAGGAAATAAAAAAGGATTAAGACTTATTCTAAATAATTTAGATACTAACTTCACTAAAATTAAAATAGGACTTGTATTAAAGAAAGATAATGTATTAGTAGGATATGAAAGTTACCCTATTACTTATATAAATGGAAGTAGGAGCATAGATATTACTACTATATCTAATTTTACAAGTACAGCTGCTGAAAATATTATAATAGAAAAACAAGTATTTGAAAGAATAGCATCTTTAACTAAAGTAGAAAATCAAGTGATAGCCGCTAAAACTACTACTAAAGAACCTATTAAGTTTCAAAAATATGCTAATCTCTTAATACTTAAACCTATAAAGTATATAGATGATGCCCCTCAAACTCCTAGTTTAATGCCTGATGAAGTATATGCTATGAGTTGTCAAGTACAATATTTAGATGGTACATTCTCCGATGCTTTCCATATACCGGGAGCCAAGGCAAATCTTAATGATAAATCTCCTCTTACAGCACAACAAAAAACTGATTATAAATTAAATTTTACAGATAATATTGTTAATGGCGGTATTAAACAATTTCATATATTTAATAGAGGTTCTGCTACTTCTACTAATAGATCTTTTGGTATATGGGAAAATGAAGAACTTTATCCTAATGTAGATGATTATAACTCTTCAATAGATTATAAAAATATACCTATAATTAATAATTTTATTGTTGGTGAAGATTTAAGAAATACTCCTATTAGATATCATAGAGTACCGGGATTAGATAATATGCTATTAGAGAGTATGGTATTATTTAATGGCTATTATGAAGAATTTACTAATAGTAATAATTTAGAAGATACTACTTTTTATAAAATAGGTGTTGATGTATCTAATTTTGATTCAGTTGTACCTCAATCAATTAAAGACCAAATTCAAGGTTATAGATTATGTTTTATAAAACGTGATGGAAGTAACAATTATGTAGCGGGTAATTGGATAGCGACAAGAAGAGGTCAAGTAAGTTGGACTCAAGCAGATGTAGAAATAAAATTTCAATCTTATGATTTTAATGCTTCTTTGACAGGTGGAAATTTTGGTAGAGATGGTATAGCTTTAGAGGATGCTGCATATATCAAAGAGAACCCGGAATTAAGAAATTCTAGTAATCCTCTATATACTGCGTTTAGTGAGCCTTATATAGATTTTGATAAAATAAGAGTATTAAGTCCTGAACTTTTTAAATTTAGACCTAATTTAGATTTAACTTATATAAAAAACAATTATTTGTTTACTGTAGATGAAAATAGAGGTGTAAAACTCCCTACAAAGTCTAATATATTTGCAGAAGTAAAAAATGGATTAAAGTACGTACCCGGAAATAATTTAGTTGCTAATACAATGTATCATGAAGAAGGTATTGATTTAGATTTTAACACAGAGGGGTTTAACAGTATGTACACATCCGGAGATAAAGTTACTGACCCTCTCTATTCTAGGTATTATGTTATGAATCTTACAGTCTTTTCTTATAAGACTAATTTATACCCTAGTTTTAAAAGTATTGATTTAGTAGTATTAGGTAGAACTAGTAATCTAGGAAATAATGTAATATTTAAAGGTGGTGATGTTTTTAATAATAATATAATAGATATTAACATACACACTCCTGAAAATCATAGGTATGGTAATGGTAGGAGAGTTATTATGCAGTATCTTACTAAAATAAAAATTAAAGGTTTATTTAGTCCTCTTAATAGTTCTCAGTTATTTAATAACTATATTGAAGGAGACGAAGGTATTAATAATATTGGAGATAATGAGAGGTCTTATAGAATACAAGAAGATATTTTACAAGCTAGGGATTACGATTTTGAAGTTAAAAATGAAAATGATTTAAATGCTATTAATGATATTAATACTATTTTTACTTTTGACCACAATAGTAACTTTATTACAAATAACCCTTTTAGAATAAATAGAGGTATTAAAATACCTAATGAGAATTTATCTAGTACGGCATTGAGGACGTTCCTAATAAATGATTATTATGAGATGCCTAATGATAAAGGAGAGATTATTGCGGTGCGTGGTACTGCCCGAAAACTCTTTATTCAGATGCGTTTTTCCCTATTCGTAGCTAGCGTAAAAGACAAATTACAGCTATTAAATACTGATGCTTATTTGGGTCAATCCGATTTATTTGATCGTTCCCCTGATGAACTTTTAGGAGATGATAAAGGTTATGTAGGTAGTGTTTCTAAATTTGCTTGTATAGTAATTAAAGGAATGTACGTAACTGTTAATTCAGTTAGCGGTAAAATATTTATTGTAACAGATAGTGTAAAAGAAATAAGTGCTATAGGTAATGAGAATTGGTTTAGAAATAATTGGGATATAGGTTTAGATTTCTACAGATTAGAAAATGAAGAAAAAAGAAGAATAGATAATCCTTATATAAGTGTAGGTCATTTAGTAGGATACGATAAAGAATACAATAGATTACTTTTTACTAAAAAAAGTTATTGGGTTAAAGATCAAATAATGCTTGATAATGGTACTATTTCTTTTGATGGTGAATTTTTTAGAATAAATGGAGGAATTATAGATTTTAATAATACTGAATATATAGTAAATAAATCTAAAACTATAAGTTTTAGATTAGATACAGAAGATTGGTTATTTGAACACGATTATTTCCCTAATTTAATATATCACGATACTAATAATTTATATAGTATTATAAATAATTTAGAGACTAAAGAAGCTGAAAATTATAGACATAATGATAAACTTAATAAAGGTTTATTCTATGGTAAAAAATTTCCAAGTTATGTAGATATAATCTTTAATGGCAGTACACCAGAATATACAGAAGTAACTTCTCGTAATACTGTAGTAGAAAGTAAAATGTTACATAGTATAAATTGGGTAATTGATACTATAAAACCTAATGGAGGTAATGATCAATTTAGTGGTATTACCGGTATTATGGTTTATAACAATAATCAATGTAGTGGTATTATAAATTTAAAAAACTACGGAGAACTTAGTAGAAGTCTTGAAGGAGTATGGAGTGCTAACAATTTTAAAGACTTAGTGATAAATCCTTCTGACCCTATATTAGATGATAATGGAGATGTTATAGAGAGTAATTTAAACCAATTAAAACTTTGGTTTGAAAAATCGAATTTTATTAGTAAATTTATCGTGGTAAGGTTAATAATTGATAATATTGATAATAACAATGTTTATATTCATAAAGTTAATGTTAATAGTATAATAAGTAAAAGGTAGTATAATGAAAACAAAAACTAAAAAAAAGATTGCAGCAAGTAAACCACCTAAAGCATTTGTTGGAATGGCTATAGCTGCTGTTAGTGCTGCTGTTAGTATTGCTAAAGGCATTAAAGCTAAGAAAGAAGCGGCTAAGGCTGCAACTGCCGCAGAAAGTCAAGGATTAGCACAACAACAAGAACAAAGTCAAATGGAGCTTGATGCTTATCCAGAAGAAGGAGTAAGTGATGTTAATTATTATCAAGCTGGAGGAGGTAAAATAAAGGTAAGAAATAAAAAAGGAAAAGGCGGAAAAGGCGAAAAAGACTTAACAGATAAAGAGGTAAAAGATATAAATTCTAGTACAGGGGTGAATTTTAATAATGAAGGAGCAAACCAATTATTTGCTAGAACTTCTAAAGAAACTACTCCTGCCCCTTCTTTAGATTTTGGTAAATATGCTAAAGCAGGTTATTTTGAAATGGGTAATGTAGATGGTGCAAAAAATTCAGTTAGGATTAAAAACACTTCTGCTAATCCTCATAATAGAGAATCTATTAAGCCTGTTATGAGTTATGTAAGAGATAGAAATCCTAATAGTAATATAGAATTAGATTATGCCTATAATGCTGGGGGAGGAAAACTAAAAGAAAATGGCTCTCATGATACAATAGGTGGTAAACTAAATCCTATATCTTCTGATATGGAATTAGCAGAAGGTAATAAGCACGAAAGTTCTAAAATAGATAACACCTCCGGTATCAAGCTTATACAGGGAGATAAAGCAATAGCAGAAATAGAACATGATGAAACCATTAAAGATGGTAATTTAGTATATAGTGATAGACTTAAAGCAAGTAATGGTGTAACTTTTGCTGATAATGCTGAAAAGTTAGCTAAACAAAAAGGTAAAATAGAAAAAAGAACTGGGAAAGGAGATAGTATTTCTAAAGCTACTACTACAAGAAGAATAGGAATGTTAGATGCTGCTGAAAATGCTTTATTTCAAGAACAAGAAGAATTTAAAAAAGCTAATGGTATTAAAGTTAATGAGAAAGTACCTAAAGCTGGATTTGGTTTAAATATAGATTCTTTAAATGCAGTAAATGCTGCTTTAGATAGTCAAAAAGGTGGAGGTGGATTTGGAAAATTTGCAAGTGGTGCGGCACCTTATATAGATAATGCAGCTAATCTTGCTCTTACTTTTATGACTCCTAAAACAACTAAACCTAGTTATCTTAGGAATAGACAATTAAAAACTAAAGTCAACGCAACACCTCAACTAAATAGTGTTGATGATGCTGTATCGGGAGCTTCTAAAACTATAATGGAAAACTCTTCTAATTCTAATACTGCTAGAAATAATGTAGCATCTGTTAGATTAAAAGGAGCAAATCAAAAAAGTAAAATTTTAGCTGATAAAGAGAATGTAGAAAATCAACTTGAAAATCGAAATACTAGATTTCAACAAGGTATAGAAGATATTAATGGACAAAAAAGAGAAGGGTATAATGCTCAAAATATAGCCAGACAAGCTAGTATTAATAGTGCAATATCCTCTAATTTTGCTAATGTATCTGATGATCTTATTCAAGCTGAAAATAATAAAAAAGATGAAGCTTATAATAGAGAATCTTTAGCTGCTTTTAAAACTGCTAATGATAACAACAATGGGGTCGTAAAAAGAGCAGATGAAACTATGGCAGAGTATGTTAAAAGACTACAAGGAATTAAAGCTAATGGTGGTAAAATAAATGTTAGAAATAAATAAATAATATGGCTGATATATTTAATGACTTATCATACGGTAAGAAAGTTGTTAATCCTACACTTCGTCCTGTAGATGCTATGGCGACTATGTATGAAACTCAAAATAAGAAATATGAGTATGCAACTGATAATTACAATAAGTCTCAAACACTTTTAAGTAATATCCCTGTAGATGAACAAGATAAGCATATAGTAATGGATGCCCAACAAGCTCTTGATGACGAATTAAGTTCAATATCTGAAAGAGGAGATTATGAAAATTATGCACTAAATTCTAAACAATTTACTTATGATTTAGCTAATAAATATGGTTTAGCTGCTGTACAAAAAAAAGCTACTCAAAGAGCTTCTTATGCTGAAACAGTTAAAAAACAAATAGATGATGGAGATATTAGTTCAGAAAGAGGTAAAAAAGCCATTAGAGATGCAGAGAGAAATACTAAAAGTCTTGTTTACGATGAAGAGTTAAAAAGATGGGAAGGTTCTTATGCTAGCAGAAGTGTAGCTAAACAAGAGAACCAAGCAGAGAAATTATTAAAAGCTACTGATGGGTTTAAAGCTACTGTACTACCCTTTACAGGAAGGAACGGAGAAAAACTTATAAAAGAACCGGGTGGTAATGGTTATGTGTATTCTACTTCAGGTGAAGCAGTAACAGAAGCAGAACTTTTAGAGTTTTCTAAAACTTATCTAGCTAATGACCCTCAATTTCAAAGTGAACTTCAAGATGATATTTATTTTGATATAGGAGATATTACAGGTGGAGAAAGAGCAATGACAGTTAATGATGTAACTGGTGTTTTTCCTCCTAGATACTTAGAAGAAGGTAGAAAAATGTTTGGATTAGGGGAAGGAGATTTAACAAGTGAGTTAGAATCTAAAAATATATCACCAGAACAATTTTATTCTGCTATTAAAGCAGAAGAAAAAATGAATTTAGCTGCTAGACCTGCTGTACTTAAAGAATCTTATGAAGCTTATACTGATAAATTTTATAAAGATTATTCAGCAGATGCTATGGGTATGGGTACTATATCTTCAAATGGAATTTTAGATACTTATTATAGTGAAGATAGAACATCTGTAGAGGATTTAGTAAATAGGGCTACTGTATATAATAATGCTAGTAATGATTTAAAGTCTCTTAACAAAGAACTACAAGAAATAGAAAACTCTAAAACTGCCAATCCTAGATTAATACAAGAAAAGAAAGATCAAATAGCAGAAAAAGAAAGAATTGTTACAGCTACTATAGATAAACACAGTAGAGATATAGAATCTGTACCAGAAGTTAAAGAAGAAATAAACTCTCTTGTAAACGGTACATCTGGTATAGAAGGAGTATCAATCAGTTATAGTTCAGTACAAAAGCTTATATATGCTTCTATAGCAGGAGAAGATATTACTGCCGAATTAGCACAATTTATAACTGTAGAAGAACCAAAACAAACAGCTACTGTAGGTGGTGGTTATGCAGTTGATCGTAGTGAACAACAACGAGCCACAGGTAAACTTAGCTCTTCTATTATTCAAATGGCAGACAAATTAACAGGAGCCGCTAAAGATAATGGTATTAAATATACAGAAAGTTACGCTACTTTTAATCTAGCTGCTATGTCTAGTAAAGATAAGATGGCGCATCCTGCATATCAATTAAATAACTATGCAGATAATATGTCTAATCAATCTAGTGCATTTTATAGAAAAATGGTTAATCCGGGTGGGTTAGACGTTGAGACTTATTTAAAAGAAGAATATGATTTAGATTTAGAAGATGAAGATCAAATACATTGGGATAAAGCTACAGTACGTGCAGGTATAGACACCGCTAAAGATACTAAAGGAACTAATAGACCTGTATTACCTATGACAGTTCCTATTACAAAAGACGGTAAAACTACAATGATTAATACTCATACTTTTGTAGATGAACCTTCTTACAACGCAGCATATTATGAAACTATTAAAACTCTTAAAAATCAATTATTAACTAAACAAGCTAATGGTGGTTTAAATGAAGCAGAAAGAATATCTCTTAGTAGATATAATGCTAATTTATTTGATAGTACTAAATATGGTACTACATTTCCAACTAATAAACTTTATAATGCTAAAGATGGTGATATTATAGAATTTGATTTTATGGATAACGCTGAAAAAGCTAAAATTGAAGTTAATACTAGAGGTGGTGCTAACAGTCTTAGTTATTTACTTGTAGATGGAGAAGGGGATGAAAAGCTGTATTATGCTACGGATAAAACAGGTAGTCAAACTTTGGTTACTAAAGAACAACTTGCCCCTAATGAAAGAGGTCAATACGATTATACTCCTATAGGTGGTAATACCCCTTATGATTTAAGAGTTAAAATGGGGGAAATGACTACTAATACTGGTAACACTAATTCTGCAAATACAGTAAATTTAACTGATATTTTTAAAACAGATATTAAACAAGGTGTAATACCTAAAATATCTGCATCTGTTGCCCATTACGCACAAAATCTAAAAACAGAATTCCCTGAATTATTAGTTACAGATGCTTTAAGACCTCAAGATGCAGGGTATGGTGCTACTGATAGTGAGCATAAGACAGGGAAAGCTTTAGACTTTAGACTTAATGATGATGGTAGAAAATTGTTAGATTTATCTGATAGAGAAAAGCGATTATTTAATATTAAAAGTGTAGGTTTACACAACGGCAATCACATTCATTTAGAATTTTTATAATATGAGACCAAACCTTAATAAGTACATTACTAGTCAAGAAAGTAAAGAGCAAGCTAAGACTTTTATACCTGATGAAAATACTAAAGAAGATAATAAAGAAAAGGGTGCTACTAATGTAGCACCTAATCTTTTTGTAGATAGTCATAAAAAAGGAAGTAAAACAAGTGTTTTAGATGCGCTCCGTTCTTCCAATGTACAGGGAGTTACCGATACAGGAGAAACTAAATTTATGAATACTGAAGAGTATCGTAAATATACTCAAAAAGAAGATAAAGGTATATCCCCTTTTGCATTTAGTTCTAATTATGAACTATCAAGAGCATTAAATCAATCTAATTGGGAACAGACAGGTCATGTTGCAGCTAAGATTATACCTAATACTATATTAGAGTTTACTAGTATGTTAGGTAATACTCTTGATTTTGAAGATTACATTAATACAGATGATGAAATTGGTAACTGGTTAAGTACTTGGGCACAAGATAAAAAACTTGGTAATGGGGATTCTTTTATGGGAGTTGATACTTCTGTATATAGAGAAAATCCTGGTAAAGCTATGGACGTAGGAGACTATGCTTGGTGGATGGAAAATGGTAGTGCGTTAGTTGAAAGTGCTGCTGCTTTTGTTGGTTTGGGTTACCTTACAGGTGGTGCTGCTTTAGGGGTTTTAAATAAAGGTGCTAAAAGTTTAAAATGGTTACAAACGCTTGGTAAAACAACTGCTGTTGGAGATAATACTAGAAAAGCAATTCAAGGAGCAGCAGGTTTAACTAATACACTTATGCTTAATCAAGCAGAAGGTATAGGTATTGCAGTTAACATTTACGATAAAAGCTATACAAAAACTTTTGAAGAATTAAAAGCTTCTAATCCTGAATTAGATGAAGAGACTATAGAACAGATGTCTAGGGATAAGGCTTCTAAGGATGCTAGTCAAGGATTAAATTTCAATAGAGGTAATATGCTTTTGAATATGACTAGTTCTTTTGCTTTTCTTAAAACCCCTGCTTTAGCTAGGCAAATAAGAAACTCCCCTAGTTTAAGAAAAACTTTAACAAGAACAGTTGGAGAAGGTTTTCAAGAATCTGGAGAAGAACTTGTAAACTTAGCTTCTGAGAACTATGGTAATGATGGGGATGATGCTAAGTTTGAAACTGCTTTTAGAGATACTTTTACAATGGAAGGTCTTGAAGCAGGGTTTCTTGGTTTTATAGGTGGTGCTGCTCAAACTTCTTTAACTAGTGCCGGTAAAGAATTAAAAGTAAAAAAACGTCCTGATGGTTCGCGTTATAGTGCCAATGACTTGCAGAGAGAACGTGCGCTTGAACAAGAAGAAGCAAAACAACGATGGGATAAACTAAGTAAAGAGGAAAAATTAACGTCCACTAGCGACCTCTTTATGACTGCAAAACAGTTGACAGAGTTAAAGAATGAGATTGATAAGGTAGATATTCAAATTGCACAAGCAAGAGAAAATAAAGATACAGAGGCAGTAGGTAAGCTTCAATTAAAAGCACAAGAATTAGCTAAAAATACTTTTAATAGTAAAGCTTACCACGCCTTTAGTACAGGTACTACAGAACAATTAGAAGGATTTTATAAAGGTGTTGCAGGACTTACAGAAGAAGAAGCAGAGGCTAGAGATTTAGACCCTAAAACTTATAAAGAAAAAGCTACTTATGCTTTAGAAAGATTAGGCTCATTAGAAAAAGAATTTAATAAAGCTAATAATTATTTAGATTCTAGTAATATTTATTCTAATCGTGCCAGACTTACTGATTTAAGAAGTGAAGATGAAGGATTACAATTAGGTCTTGGAGAAAGTCAAACAGAGTTAGAAGCAGATATTGCTGATTTAGGTATAGTAATAGATAGTATTCAAGGAGAAGATGGTAAATCTGATCTTAGTAAATTGTCTAAAGAAAATACAAAAATAGTTGAAGATTTAGAATCTTACGGAAATGTAAAAGCTTATGAAGTTTTAATAGATTTAAATAATAAAAGAAAAGCACTTCTTACTAAAGAATATTCTAATTTAATATCTGATAAGTATCAAAAAGAATTTAAAGAAGATTTAAAACAAAAGAAACAAAAAAATAAACAAGAAGAATCTAATAAAAGAGCTAAAGCTAAAAAAGAAGTTGCTGCTAAAGAAGCTGCTGCTAAAGCTGCTAAATCAAAAGCTAAAACAAAAACTACAGAAGTAAAACCTACTAGAAAACTTAAGACCGACCCTGTAGAAGAAAATGATGGAGATTTGTTTGAAGCAGAAGGTACTGATGAATCTTCTACTAAATTAACTAATTTTGTTAATAGAACTGATTTAAAACCAGGAACTATATTAAATAGTTTAGAAACTCAATTAAAGACTCTTGACCCTAATGATACAGAAGGGATACAAGATTTTACTTCTGCAATAGATTTTATTAAAAATAAGTATAACATTACTTCAAGTGAACCTGATAAATCTAAAGATACTGTAGATAAAGGTATTTCAGAATTAGCTGATTTTTTAGAAGATAACTCTCCATTAGTACAAGAAGATTTATCTCCTACACAAGAAGAAGATGATAGTATAATTAAACAAAAAATTAGTAAGGTAATTAATCTTATGACTTCTTTAAGTCAAAGAGGTGTTACTACTAGTAACTTTACAGAAGTAGCCGAGTATCTTCAAAGTTCTATGGGTAAAGATAGATTTGTACCTTTATTTAATGATATTAAAGATATTTATAATTTAAGTAAAGTTAGTGATATTAGAGTAGAGGATTCTTATGAAGATATATTTTATTCTGATAAAGATAGAGAAAATGCAATAAAAAATGATAAAATCATTCAAAACGCTACTCTTCCTGAAGGTTTTTATAATTATGATAATGAATCTATTAATGAATTTAGTAGACAAGTAAGACTAAGTATATTAGGAGAACAAGGTTATACAGTATATAAGTCAGATACTTTAAATTTTTCTGGTCTAAGAACTGTTACAGGTTTTAATAAACTTGCTCACTTAGATAAAAAGTATAGTACTAATGTAAATGTATTGGGTACAGGTAAATTTAATGTGCTTAATTTTATACATAGTAGGCAAGATATATCTAATGTATTAGATGGTAGTACTGATGAAGCCTTATTAGACTTTACTCAATTAAATGTAGGTAGTAGAATTACTCTTATACCTTTAAACAAAGTAGTGTATGATGATGGTACTATAGTATATGGTGATGGTAGAGTTGAGAAAGATGGAGAAATAGAACAAAAAGACCCTAATGAAGTATCTCCTATTGGAATTAGTTTAGATGGGGTACTCCTTGATAAAGTATTTTTACATACTACTGAATGGATTAATGTAGAGAATATAGCCGAAGCTGATGATGTAAAATATCAAAAGAATAAGATGTATGAAATACGTAAACAAGTATTAGAAGCAGGAGAGAAAGGTATTACTACTGTTATTGAAGAAAGAACAGATGGTTTTGTACTAAGAAATGCAGATGGAGTAGAAGGTTCTGTAACTGAAAGACTTCCTAGTGTACAAGTAGGTATTGTTAAAGATGGTAAAGTATATGTAGGAGACAAAGCCACCGCTACCGTTAAAAACGGTAATAAATTATTTGAAGGTACTTCTGTTGTTGTACTTCCTGTAAATAAGGGAGTAAACCTTGCTATGCCTATTAATAGAACTGATTTAAGTGAGAAAAGAGAGTATATAGATAGTATGCTTAATGCTGTTGAATTGTATCTCAAAAACGATGTAAATGACGAGAGAGCCATTCAATTATTTGATAGTAGTAGTATTGACATAACTACAGAAGAAGGTCTAAGAGAGTACTTGAGTAAATTCATATACTTACCTAATGATCTAGATTTTGAGTTTGATTCTTTTGCAGCTTATTTAGAAAATCAATCTGAAAGTGTTTCTTTAGTTAGAATAGCAGGTAAAAATATAGAGTTTGGTAGAGGTGCTGGTATTGGTAAAGGTGCAAGATTTTTAAATAGGTCTGTACTAGCTAGTATGGATAAAGCTAAAAGACAAAGTGTTATTGGTGCCGCTATGACAGCTTTAGATAATACCCTATCTAATAATATGACTATTAATATTAGTAAGAATAAGATGAATAAGAAGTTTATACTTCCTCTTATTACTGATACAGAAGTTAACACATCTGAAATACAATATAATGATTTTGTTAAAGATCACACAAAAACTGATTTATATTCTCATACTTTAAGTAACGGTAAAGAGATATACACTATACAATCTAATATAGAGTTTAATACTGATTTTACTAAAGATACTGGTAATAAAGTAAGTGATGAAGCTACTAATGAAGTATTAGGATTAGAAAAACCTTTTAAACAAAAAAATGATGGTAGTGGTTTAGTAAGTATAAAAACCACAACTACAGAAAAAGAAGGGATTAAAAAAACTAAATTTAAAACCACTACTGCTAATAAAAAGGGAGAAGAAAGAAAACAAGATAGTAAAAGTTATAATACAATAGATGAACTTATTGAAGATTTAGGTTTTGAAGAAGCTTATGAGGGAGAAGAAGAAATAATAAGAAATTTAGCTGCAGAGGGTGGAATTTCAGTTGTAGAGGTTAGAGAAAGTAATGGAATTAAAGCAGCTACGATTATTATTGGGGGAGGTAAAACAGAAATAACACTTAAACCTAATCCCGCCGTTAAAAATACTACAGAAAGCATTAAAGTAAGCCATAAAGGAAAAACTATTAAATTAGATTTTGGTGAAGATTTTAGTCCTTTATTAGATACTACCCCTGCTCCTACCGACATTAAAGGAATAGATCTTGTATTTAGTGATAATCCTGCTTTAAGTAAAATAGGGACAGAACAACAATATTCTGAGTATATTAAAACTATATTTCCAGATAGTGTTGTAAAAGATATAGTATATCACGGAGGTAATAAAGGTATTGAAAGTTTTGATAAGAATAGATTAGGAGAGAAAACAGGGGCCACTTCTGCTAATTTAGGTTTTTTCTTTTCTGACAATAAAGATCTTTCTAATTCTTATATTTCTTATAGTTCTTATGAGTATATAGGAGAATATAAAAAATATTTAAATTCTTTTTATACAGAGATCAATAAACTAAAAGATAAAAAAGATTTAGAATTATCAGAATGGAATAAACTTTATACAGAGTCTAATAAATTAATAACTAAATTATTAGATTTAATTAAAAGAATGTATAATAGTGGTCATATAACCACTAAAGCTAAAAGAGATAAATTATATGCTCAATTAGAAGATACTAGAAGTAAACTACAAAAATTAGAGTACGAAGATCATGCAATTTACAAGAAAGGATTAGATCAATTTATAAGAGAAGCTGGTTTAGATACTTTTGATAATATGTATGTTAAAGATCATATTAGAGAAGATAAACAATTATATCAAGTAATACTTGATATAAATAATCCTTCTAGTTTTGATAAAGCAGATAATCCTAGAGACGATGGTAAGTTTTATTCTGGTAATATACAAGAAGCAATAGATAAAGGAAGTGATTCTACAATATTAACTAATGTAGTAGATATAGGAAATTACCCCCTTTCACATACTAAAAAGAATATAAAATATAGGTCTAAAGGTGTTACTGTTAATGATTATTATAAAGGTACAGATTATGTAGTTTTTAACCCCAATCAAATTCATATATTAGGAAGTCAAAAAGATATAGAAGGGTTTAAATCTTATATGGAGTCTAATTTAAGTCCTAAACAACTTTCAGATCAAGAATTACAAGACTTCGTAGATACTACTCCAAGTTCTCTACTTATACAGGGCGTCCCTATTAAGACACAAACTGCTCTTATAGATTACCTTTCTGCTGAAATAATTAAAGAAAGAACTAAAGAACCTGTTACTGATTTTAAAGGTTTATTAGAAGTAGCTTTAGAAGCTTATCAAGATAAATTAAGAGAAGGTTTATCTGTTGAGACTAATGCTAAGATTCAGAAAGGTGCGGATGTACTTGAAGCAGTATTAAATAATTATAATAAATTAACTTCTTTAGTAGAAGAGAATTTACTTACTTATAATAATTTAAAATACACAGGTGCTTCTTTTACTGTAGTAGAAAATGAAACAGAAACTATCAATGAAAATAAGGATGAAGATACTATAAATGAGTTAGAAGAAACAGAAAAAAATAGATGGAGTAGTGAGGCTATATTTACAGAAGATGCCAAGTCTAAAGCAAGTGAAGAAGTTAAATTAGCTTTAGGATATGTACAAGATGTAGAATCTTTTAATATAGTAAACGGTAAAAGAGTTCCTGTAGGTAAAACTTCGGTATTCGGGTTAGAATCTTATATATTATTTGATGAAATTGTTAATGAAATATCTGGTATATTAGCTTTTAATAATTATGATAGTAATGATAAGATTACTCAGCCTACATTAGACTCTATGTTAGCTACATTAGAAAATTGGGTAGATACTAAACCTTATCTTCATAATGTAATAGAAAGAATTAATGAGATGCCCGCTACTACACAAAATATGTTAGTAGGTGTAATGAGTAAGCACTACACACATCATACATTAGTCTATAAAAGTGCTAAGAATAACTATTATGTAAATAATAGTGATAGCAATAATGTAGCTGCTGTAGTTCAAAACAGTTGGTTACAAAATTTAATTAATAGTGATTTAATTGTACCTAGTGATACTAGTTATGTATTAGATGAAGAAGTATTAGCTGTTATTAATGAAAGAGTTGCAAATCTTGTTACTGCTCTTAAAGCAGGAGAAGATTCTTCTGTAATAGCTACTGATATATTAAATTCTATTGGTATAGATTTAAATTTAAAAACTGTAGAAGGTTTAATTAAAAACCCTATAGATTACGGTAAAGGAGCTCAAAGTTTATTAGCTCTATTTACTAGTAGTGAAGGTGCTATTAAGATTTATTTAGATAGACTTGAATCTATTAAAGGTACAGATGTACAAGACAATCACCCGTTTAAAAATAATAGTTCTTTATCTCAATTTGCTAAAGAAATAGCAAAACGTAATCCTGTATATTTCTCTAACTCTTTTAAAGATGTTAGGGGTAGAACTTATTACTCTTATAGTGCTAACAAGTTCTTTATTGATAGAATTAGAAGATTAAAAACAGATACTAAATTATTAAGAGATTTAGCTGCTCAACCTTTTAGTGCTAATTCCTATTGGGTAGATATGATGTCTAATAGAGCAGAAGATTTTTATAAATATTTTAAATACGGTTATATAGATGGTAAAAAGAGTGCAGGAGATGGAAGTAAAGGTAAAAAACTTTCTCAAATGTCTCCCGCTGAACACGAAGAATCTAAAGTAGCATTATTCTTTTCTCAAAATAAAGTAGGTAACGATAAAAATTATATTGTAAATGTATTTTATCCTACTACATCTGATAAAGGAATACAACCTACATTAAGTGTACTAGGTCATAAGATAAGTAAGAACTTAAATCCACGTACACAAAAGTTAACTGATAATGGTATTAACTGGTTATACGATATGTTAGTAGAACCCGAAGTAAGTAGAATGTTAGCATACCAAGCTAATCCTTCTAATCATACTACTAAAGGGTATTCTGATGGTGCAGTAACTTTTAATATGTTCCCTCATCTTAATATGGTTAACGAAGCTTTTATTATAGAAGATGGAGTTAAATATATTAATCCTGCAATAAGAACAGAAGAGTCTATTAAGATTAAACTTAAAGCTGCTCTTAAATCTCATATAGAAAGTTTAGTAGCTGATAAAATAACTACTTGGGACCAGTATGGTTTTGTAGAAGAGACAGAGACTAAAGATTGGGATGCTAGTGGTACGGAATATACTATAGTTAATCGTAATCTTAAACTATTACAAGGAGCAACTGATACAACCAAAGATGTAAACAATGCAGCATATAATTATGTAGTTAATTATTTAGTAGCTAATGTAAACATGATGCAAACTATGATTACGGATCCTGCTAACTTCTTTAAGTCTAGTAGATACAAAAATGTTATTCAAAAATTTGTAGATAATGGTACATTTGAAACTGCTGCGGGACTTACTAGAAAAGATGTATTAGGTTATTATGCATTAGATGATTTTTATGCAGAGCACGCTACTACATTTGATAATATGGGTAAACGTCTTGCAGGGGATGTTGCTCCAGGAACTGACCCAGCTTTTGAACAAGATTCTACATTTACTTTAGCCCATATTAATGATGAAGAATCTAAATCTGCTAGTATTAAATATCTTAATACTATTATAAAGAAAGGTGATTATAATGGAGTGAATTCTACTGATGCTCAAGAATATACTACTCTTAAAGAACATCTTACTATTATGGTAGCAGAAGGTAAAATTACTAAAGCTAAAGCTAGTGAATTAAACAGCTTGGAAAGTAATGGTAAATTCATAAATGCAAATGATTTAGATATCATTTTACAACCTATGAAACCTGTATATGTTAATAACGTATTCAGAAATGGAGCAGAGCATAGAGTATATGTTAAGTCATCTAGTTTTCCTTTGCTTAAACAATTAACTAGAGGCTTAGAGATAGACAAATTACGTGTAGCTATGTTACGTGATAAAGTAGATAGAGTTGCATTTGGTACTGCTATTAAAGTAGGGGGTACTGTTAATTCTGCTGATGTATTAGATAAAAATACTAAAGGTAAAGTATTAGATAATATATCTTTAACAGATGCTACATTTACTTTACCTAGAGCAGGTTTTAAAATACAACAAGAAGTACCTCATAAAGAAGGTGATAATGTTAATGATGGTAGCCAACAAAGAAAACTTTTAACATCTGCTGTTAGAAGTATTACAGGCTTTACCTTACCTAACTCCGATAAATCCTATACAGGGGAAGAAATACAGAATGAAATGGACGCTACTTATAATAGGGTCTTTGAAATAAAGTACAACGAACTTGTAGCAGAAATTGATTATGACGTTACAAATAATACTGTAAACCTTGCTAAGATACAAGAAGTATTACAGAAAGAAGGATTAAAAAGAAGTTACCCTTTATATGATTTAGAAGGTTTTAAATTAGATAAAACAGGAGAAGATTTTATTGTTCCTTTATGGATGAATAGTTCTTCTACTAAAGTAGAGTCTATGCTAAATTCTATTGTAGATAATAGAATTAGAAAATTTAAACCTAAAGGTAGATCTTATGTATTAGGTAGTTCAACAGGATTTAGACCTACTATAATAGAAGGAGAGGAAGCTGCTGAAAAGATTAGAAATACTGCTGGAATAATACTTGATAAGGAATGGGAAGCTAGAGGTGATGGACAACTTTTAGGAATGAGAGTTGAAAATGGTGAAGTTAAGCCTGCGGAGGTTATGCTTAAACCTAGATATAAAGATGACAATGGTAATCTTATATCAACTAATAGTCTAATGAAAGATGGTTATATTGACCTGACTAAATTAGATAAAAGCCTTTTAGAGCACTTTGCTTTCCGTATTCCTACACAAGGTCTTAACTCTATGGCTTACGTTAAAGTGGTCGGATTCTTACCTGAAACAAGCGGAGATTTATTCTTAGCGCCTGCTGATTGGACAATTCAAATGGGTTCTGATTTTGATGTAGACAAGATTTTTACTAATAGTTATAATACCCTGTATAATAAAGATACTGGAGCTATTACTAGATATGAAGGAGATAATGAATTAAAGAAACTAGAAGATTATTTATTAGATCTTCACTTATCTATTTTAGGTAATCCTTCTAAAGAAGTTCAAAGTCAAATTCTTAACCCATTAGATTTTGGTATGTTAGGAGAACTAGCAGAAGAAATTTATCCTATAGTAGATGATAGTACTCCGGGAAGAGGTATGAGTGAAGAGTATCAAAAGTTTAAATATCTTAATGCTAGAGCAGGTGCAGTAGGTATCGGGGTATTTAGTAATGATAGTACCTTTAACGCATTAGCACAAGGGAAGGATATTAGACTTGTTGAGTATGTAAAAAAAGAAACTATAGATTATATATTTAGTCTAGGAGATAGAGTGTCTAATGGTATATCTAATCCATTAACTAACGGTAATAAGAAAAGAACTAAAGCAGACGTAATTGCAGCTTATCAATCTCTTGCAGTAGATAACGAGAATGAACAAGGTATGCATAAACTAAATATTAATAGCTATACTTTTGATGCTATTAGAACTTTAGCTATGTCAGGTTTTGAAGAAGATGTTATATCTTATTTTATTAATCAACCTATTGTTAGAGAGTTTGTAAAATTAAAAACTCTTGCTGATGATAATAGTACATCTTATAATACTACTGATTTAGATACTGCTTTGGCAGAAAAATACCCTAAATCTGAAAAAGATACTAATCAAAATTTAAGTTTAGAAACTCTTAAAGAAGGTTTAAAAGGTAAAAGAAATAATCACCAACAAAACATATTAGCCTTATTTGAAGAACTTACTGAAAAAGGTAAGATAATTCAGTCTGTACAATCTGCTATAAATACAGATAGTGCAGGTATGGGTAAAGATTTGTTCTATGCTTATGAGAAAGAAGCACAGATAATGGGATTAGAAGATAAAGCTTATCTAGTTAATGCTGATAAGTTAATTGGAGATTATACAAACTTACCTTATTTAAAAAAGGATGGTACTCCTGTAGCTATTGAACAATCTGATATAGATGATTTACTTACAGCAGGTTATTTAGCTGTAACACCCATGAAAGTTGGCGGTACGATCGCAGCTAACATTAAATTCATTAGACCTACTACTATTAATGGTTTCACTAGTGTACGTGCTCTAATGTTTAACAATAGATTATGGGAAAGGTTCTTTCCTTATAACAACTCTAAGTTAAATCTGGCATTTGAAAGTATTAAAAGTATTACTAATCAAACACAAGCTAGATTAGCTCAAAATGCAGAAATAAACCAAGAATTATTTAAAGATGCTAAAAGTTATATAGTAGCAAGTCAATTAGCTACTTATACTGATGGTAGTTTATTAGCTGAAAGACAAAGACTACTTGTAGACACCAAGGAAAATATATCACTAGGTAATATAGTTAAAACTATAACTGCTCAGGGCTATACTAATCCTATGTTGAATAGATTAACTATACAAGCTAACAAACAAATTTTACCTACATCTATTCAATACCAAGCTAGTGCAACTGAAAATATAAATGAAAGAGCTTTATATGCAGCATTTTCTAATATGTTTTTAGACGATAGTACTCCATTAGGTACATTTAATGAAATAGAATATACTCCAAGAAAGTTAGCACAAGATATGGTTACTTCACAATTAATATCAGGTGGAGTACAACAAGCTAATCAATATGTTAAGTATATTCCAATGAACTACTTACATAGTGTTGGGTTCTATCAAGGTATTAAGAATGTAAACTTTTATAATGAAGGTGATTTTAATGATAAGATATATACTAATCAACATATACAACATAACCCACAAAAAGTTAAGTTAAAGAAGATGCAATCTTTCTTAGATGCCGGTATGGTTGTAGCCAAAGATAAAAGTGCAGTAACTTATAAACCTACAGATAGAAGTTCTATTAAATTACCTGCTATATTTAGTATTAAAAATGATGGTAGAGTTAAAGGATTTGATTTGTATTTTAAGTCTGAAAACACGCCAGGTCAATGGGAAAGAGTAAGTACTTTAGGTTATGGAGATATAAAAGAATATACTCCTAATGTACCAAATGCTACTAGTATAATTCCTGACAACAATTCTATATTTGCAATACCTACTCCTGTATTACCTACAGACCCTAAAGATGTAAAAGAGTTTAATAAACTTACTGATTCTAATAGAGAAAGTACAGGTGAAATTCTTAATAAAAAAGAAGAAACTGTAGTAGCTGAATATAATCTTAGAAGTAATGAAACTTTTGTAAATAAAACAAGTGTAATATTAGATAAGATTATAGAAAACAATTTTGATCCTTTTAATACTTTAATGGCTAAAGAAGTTCTTAAAAATGTAGGACTTCTTAGTGATTTTACTTTTATACTTACTAATACTATTGATGCACAAGCTGCTTATAGTATGAAAGATAAAAGCATTAAAGTTAATCTTTCTCAACTTACTACAGATAAGAAATTTGAAGAANTNATNTTAGAAGAATTAATNCANGCTTTAACTAAACCTGCTATTGTAGCTAATAAAACTGGTGCTGTTAATAGACTTAATGGATTAAGGTCTTTAGCTATTTCTGCTATTAAAAAGAAATATGGAGAAGAAGCTTGGAGGGATGCAGTACAAAATATTGAAGCACGTAATCCTTTATCTAATTTCGAATATAATGTGGTCTATCCTTTGATAAATGATGTTGAGTTTGTAGGTAGATTATTTAAATCTAAAGAACTACAAGATATTCTTAATGAAACTCCTAGTAATGAAGATGGTAAATCTGTATTAGAAAAGTTTTGGGATACTATTGTAGAGTTATTAGAAAGTATTGGATTAGATATTAAAAAAGGTAGTGCATTAGAATACGCTATGGTTGATATTATAAGTCTTGTTAATCAACAAGCTCCATCATCTGCTATACAGGGAGAGATGAAAAAAGCTAACCCTGTACATAGGACAAAGGAGTGGATAGAGAATAACTTTAATCTTAAAGATGAAAATGGTCTTAATAAAACACATCTTAAAGCAGGAGAAATAGCTGAATTTATTAATTCTAATTATGAAGATGTACAAGCTGTTGTAGTTAATAGTAAAGTTATAATAGAGTATAAATATAAAGATTTATTAGGTAAAGATTTTAAATCTAATGAAGATTTATCCCCTTCTCAAAAAACTTCTGATAACATTCCTTTATTTAAGTCTTATCAAGATAGAATTAGAACTATTGAAAAAAATATTGATAAAGCTAAAGGAAGAGATGATTTTAAGAAAGTAGAACAACTTACTTCTGCATTAGATAATTTAGTTCTTAAATATCAAGAAGCTGTTAAGATAGGAGCTAAAGAAAGACTCGCTCAAATTGCTGTTAAAGGTAAACAAGATATGCAAGAAGTTGCAGAATTCTTTGAAAGTGAAATGACAGTAGAAGATACTTTATATATTAGAAAGATACTTCATTTTTGGGAAACTGCTACTGATACTCTTTTTGATGAATCTGAAAGAGAGTCTAAAAAATTAGTTGATTTATTTGGAGAAGTTGAGACTAGTGCTAGGTATTATTCAGATAAACTCGTTAAGATAGAATCTAACTATATGGAAGATTTTATGAAAAAATACGGCAAAGCTACTACTATAGAAAATGTATTTAATCATTTTAGAGATATCAATTATGGTCAAGAAATGACAATGGATATTAGTCGTATAGATAATGATTTATTAAGTGCAGTCTATATTGCAGTAAAAGAAGCTAATATTGATGCAGTAGATGAATTAAATTCTTTAATAGGTGATTTAAGTAAATTAGAAACTAGAGTTGTTAAAGTACTTCAAGACAAGGGATATAAAAAAGATGAATTATATGATTTATTTAGACAGAAAACTAAAAATGGTAAACTTACCGGTCATTTAGTTAGTAGATATAATAGAGACTTTAGTAAGCAACTTGGGTCTTTAGCTAGACAAGTAGAAGCTAATAGAGACTTTACTAGTTATTCTAATTATATGAATTGGGCGAGAAATAACACTAAAACTATTAAATTAGGTTATTTATTTCCTACTGGTAAATTTAGTAAAGAAGAACAAATAAAAGTAGACAAGTACAAGAAAGATTTAAAGGCTGAATTAGGTACTAATCATTATGAAGAATTCATAGATGTACAATCTAAAGGAGTTGTAGCTTATAATAAATATAAAGATGATTTTCTTGAAAGATTAATGACAGATAATAAAATAACTTCTTTAAGTGAAGTTCTATCTAACCCTAAAACTAGTAAAGCTTTTAGTTTTTGGAAAAAAGCTAATTCCCCTTATGAACATTATAGACAACTTAATAATAAAACAGATCAATCATTAAAAGAACATAAGAATTTCGGAGCATTAAAATATATTACTCAACTACCTTCTGATAATAAATCTTATGATGAAAGTTTTAAAGCTATAGAAAGTGATTCTACTTTATATGAGTTCTTTAACTATTATTCTGAGGTAGATAGACAATTAAAAAGTTTTATGCCTACTAATGATAGAGTTCAATTAGCTTTTAGTGGTTTACCTCATATAGAAAAATCTATTTTTTCTGCTTATAATGAAAAAGGTATGAAAATAGGTTTAGCCCCTATCTGGGGAGAAATTAAAAAATCTATTAGAGAAAATCCGGAAAGTGATGTAATGTCTAAAAATCTAGATAGTGTTACAGGTATTGAAGATAGAGATCATAAAGCCAGTATGAGTAAAAATAATAAAAAAGCTTATGATAATTATGTGTTTAATAACTCTATTGAATACGTATCTAAAACTGGTGAAGATCCTACTCAAGCAATGTTAGATACTTGGAGAGAAGAAATAGTAGATGAACTAGCACAACAAAAATCTTATAATTTACCTAAAATTCTTAGAGTATATTCTATGACTGTTTTAGCTTACAAACATAAATCTAAAATAGAAGATAGTATTAAACTTTCTCAAAATATTCTTAATACACAAAAAGAGATTAAAAGAAATAATAAAGGTATAGAAGTAAAAGATGAAAGTGGTACAAGATATCAATATCTTCCTGTTGCTGATAGTTTTACTAGAACTAAGAATCAATTTAATTATTATATAGATAGTTTATATGGTAAAACTAATGAATCTCAAGGTGTAGATAAAAAGAAAAGTTTTACTAGCGAAGAAAAGAGTACTATTACTGATTTAGAAGAAAAATTAAATACTATTGAAGAAGGTTATAAAAATGGTAATATAAGTTCTTTAGAATATGATACCTCTAAAAAGAATATAGAAACCCAAATAGATGATATAGGTGGATTTGCTGCTTGGAGTAAACGTGGTGATGTATTACTTAAATATATCCAACTTAAAGGAATGGGTTGGAATGTTATGAGTGCTATTGCTAACATAGGATTTGGTACTATTGCTAATGTTATTGAAGGGGAGGGAGGTCAAATATATACTAATTCTCAACTTAATAAAGGGTATAGAATGACTATGGGCAGTATAGGTCGTAATGCTACTTTTAATAGATGGAATGCAGGAGAAGCATTAAAGATTCGTAATATGATGAACAAATGGGATATACTTAAAGATGCATCTCACGAACTTTATGAAAATCCTTTTACTGTTGAATTAAGTAAAAAACATAAATGGTTGAGTCCTTATAACCTTACACAACGTACGGAGTATATTAATCAAGCTCCTTTAATGATTGCTATGATGTTGAATACCCCTATAGTACTGGATAACGGAGAAAAGACTAATCTTTGGGAAGTTACAGATGAAGAAGGAAATATTAAAGATGGCGCAGAAGTTAGTAATGTTGTAGTTAAGAAATTACGTATTAAAATAGATCAAATCATTAAACGTAATCACGGTAATTATGACCCTAATTCTCCATTAGCTATAAAACAAGCTTTTATAGGAAGAGCACTAGCACAATTTAGATCTTGGATGTTTGAAGGTTATGCAGCTAGGTTTGAAGATGAGAAATTTGACCCTGCTTTAGATATAACAATTAAAGGTAGGTATAGAAGTTTATTTGATTATTTCTCTACTGATGTAACTCCTAATAAAATAGTAGAAGTTCTTAAAGGTTTAGCTAAATTTCAATCATTTGGTACAATGTTTAAAGAAGCTAATTTTGAACAATTTGGTGACCCAAATGACTTTAAAGATGTAGATGTAGCTAATATGAGAAGAGTAGTTGCGGAGGCAGTAATGTATATTGATATGTATGTTGTATATCTTCTACTTTCTATGTTTGCAGGTGGTTTAGATGATGACGATGATAGTATTACTAAATTTGCTATTAATTCTATGATTAATCAAGGTCTTAGACTTAGAACAGATTTAACTTTCTATGTAAGTCCTACTCAATTTAAAGCTTTACTTCGTGATCCTCTTCCTGCTGCAAGTATTATAAAAGATGCTGGTGAATGGGGTACAAGTGCTTATAGATTTCTTAATGGAGACGATAAGATTGGTTCTGGTGTATATTCTGGTCATAGTAGATTTATGAGAGAAAGTGCTCAAATGCTTCCATTGGGTACACAAGCCTACCGCATTTTTAACTATGGTATTCAGACATTCGACAAATAATTTAATATCTTTGTGATCTGCTGAACCGTTGTACAGGGGTTGTAGTTTCAACTGAACTGCGGAAAAAAAGGGGTAACATTATGTTACCCCTTTTATTATATATGATATTAAAGTTTCTCTTAGTTATGTTATAAAATTGTAGGTACTACCTCAACATCAGTAAATTTACCATTTACTTTCTTACGTACTGTTGAATGTATTCCTATAATTTTTTCTCCATCTCTTGTAAGTTTAACTTTAACAGTATTTGCAATTTCTTCATCTGGAAGTATAAACCTAAGATTATTTTTTAAATATTCAGAATTAATAATTTTAGAACCTCCAGTATATTTAAGTTTTTCTATTCTACTTATTTCTAAACGTTTATAAGCGTCTGAAAGTTCTTTTGCTATTTGTTTTGATCTTTCTGTTGCTGCATTAGCAAGCGCTTTACTATATGTGATTTGTCCTTCAAGATTACTTTTATCTTTTACATAAGTGCTTACTGTTATATCATTTTCTTTGGCAGCTCTATAAAGAAGTACCATAAGTGTTAAGATTATAATGCATAGACCAATAACTATATATTCCATAATTTTAATTGTTAGATTCTTTGTTAATAATTGAATGTAAATTGGGTTTAACGTATGTTATAGGTTTTAATATCTTACCTGTATGTTTATTTTTAATAGCTAAATAACCATTTTTTAAATCTTCTGTAAAAGTTTCAATACCCATATTAGTATAAGATTGTCTAGATTTAGTAGCTAATTCTATAACATCAGGATGATCAGAAGGTATAAGTTTACTCATATTGCTACTAGTAACTTCTTCCATTAAATCTTGATTAAATTCTCCTAGATTAAATACATCACTAGCTCCATTTACAACTACTCTTAAATCAGCTAAAGCATCTGCTACTTCTACCATACCAGGTTTAATTTCTTTATCTTTAACACTAGTATAAATTTCAAGACATAAATGATATAACTCAGCATTATTAAATCCTAGTGCTTTTCCTAATTCCATGGCCTCCTCTAATATAAGAGAAAATCTTAGTATAGAATATTTAAAATCATATACTATATGAGTAGTCTCTTTGGGCACTTTAAAAGCTTCATGAAACTTCTCTACTTGTTGTAAATCTGTTTTAGGTAAGACTTTAATTATAGCATAAGTAAGGTCATATTTCTGTTGAGGTGTAAGTAAATCATTTAAATCTACTGGCTTCTCTTCCCCTAAAACTAGATCATCTAGCATTTCAAAAATCTTTGTAGCCGTTAATTCTGACATATCTAGTTATTTATTCTATTAAAAATTTATGTAAATCTTTTATCCATCTAGCATCGTTTAATGCATTATGAATTATACCGTCTTGTTTAGGGTAATTTTCTACACCTTTCATTATAGAAAGAGCTTCTTCTTTAGTGTAGTAAAATTCATTAGACATTTCTACAGCTATTTCATCCATAGATTGTTTTAAATCTATACAATACATAGGGAAGGTACTAGGTAGATTAATCATTTTACCAAATAACCAACAAAATACTACCCAATCATAATCACAATAATAACCATAAAACTCTGGATTAGGTGTTTTAACTCCTTTTGTAAAAGCTACATTATGAAACGTAAAGAATTTAATATCTTCTGCTATATCAGCATTAGATTTACCATACACACTAAGAAGTTCTTTAAAGTTTTTATAAGTAAATTCTTTATTTAGTTCTTCGTTAGTTTTATTGTTTTCAAGAGTACCCCCAAAATAAGAATCCATCATATCATCGAATATAGGTCTAAGTACATTATCTTTAATCCAATATACTTTTATTTGATTATACACATGATCTTCTACATATATATCTTTTAAGTCATATCTGTTCCAGGCATCTTTTAAGTTAAAGTCTTTACTAATAGCGTAATATTCTCTACCATTTTCTGAAACTATACCAATACTAATTAATTCAATAGTATTTTTAGTTGTTCCATACTTTACTCCTATAATAGTTTTATCTTGTTTACCTTCAATAAACTCTGTGTCTAAATAATATTTCATAAATTTCTAAGTATTATTAAAGTATTTAATATAGGTATGAAACTATTTACAATACCTTTAAAATTGTTTAGTCCTCCTATAGAACTAAAACTATTCCCTATCACTAAAGCCATTAAACAAATTAATGTAGATAGTATATAAATTAGTATCATACCATATATTAAATATTCCATATCATTTTATTTTAAAGTATCTACAATAGCACAAAAAAGTTTATCTTTCTTTTGTTGAAATTTAGGTAAATCAGAAAAAGCCACGATACAAGGATGTGTTTTATTTTCAGAATTTTTAACCTCTCCATATTTCCAACCATCTGCAATTTTATCTTCCATCCAGGCATTATGTTGAGAATCTTCTTTTGCTTCCGGATTATTTATCCTAAATTCAACTCCTTTAATAGCTGAATCTCTTTGCCATTGTTCTGCTTTGTTCCAATGTTCTTGAGTTTGATCTCCATTAGCTTGACACCAAATTCTATTAGCTTCATGACAAGATTTTGCAATATAACCTATTTGTAACTCATCCATAATTATAACATTTTTAAGATTTCATTAAAAGAAGTTTGTCTGATCTTCGCAGCAGTTTTATCGTTAATACTTTCAAACTGACTTTCTAAACTTCTATAAGATTGAACATTTTGTTGATATCCTGTAATAGCATTATAAGCTCCCCAAGCAGTACCTTTAATATTCTCTTGACCTACACCAACTTCGTGATACTCTAAAACACTTTCTACAATGTTTACAGCTCTAGTACTAATTTTACCTTTTTCATCTTTAGTAAAATTAAAAGCTTTAAGTATTAGACTCTCTATTTCATCATCGTGAAGTCTTAGTTTAGACATACTAGTAAAAGCATCTTGAAGTTGTCCTGATTGAATATCTACAATACCTAGTATTTTTTTAGATAATTCTAACTTCTCTCTTGCATTTTTAGTATGGCGTATAGATACTCTATTTTTGCCATTACTTATAGCAGCGGTAAGAGTATTATTACATACAACTCTAATAGGAGTAAATAATACTTGTATTGCACCACTACCATCGTGAGCCATAGTAAGTAATAAATACTTATCTATATCTTCCTTATTAACTATAAGTTTGTTAGGAAGTTTAGCAGTTAAGAATACTTTCTCTCCTTTTCCTAATGCCCCTACAGTTTCATACTCTAGTGCCTGATCTTGTACAAGACTATCCATAAAATCAAAAGCTTCAGTATTCTGAATGATTTCATATCTACTACCTACTACACCAAATACATCATTATTATCTTTACGATAAGTTGCAAAATTACCAGGAACAGGAACTACTTCATTAAATGCAGCTTGTTCTCCTCTACCAGTTCTAATTACATTGTCAACTTCAAAAGTCTCTTTCATTTCAAGAGATTGTACAGATGCAGATAATTCTGCAAGTCCGACTTCATAATTAAGTCCACCTAGTTCTATAGCTTCTCTTGAAGTCATAGCTTCAACTACTTGACCTAATCCGTGCCAAGCTAGTTTCTTTTTAGAAGCAAAACTATGTTGACCATTATTAAAATTTAGATTGTGTGCCATTATTCTTCTTTATTTAACACTAGTATTACATCACTAGCGTTCATAACTAATATAACATATTGTTTACGCATTTCATGCGTAGGTACAGTACCTTTTTTAAGATTTAATCCTTCGTGTATAGCATCAGAAGTAATTACTCTACTAAATACTTGAACAGTTTCAGGTCTAAACGCTACTAATTCCCCTGCTTTTATTTTAGTATTTTCATTATCAGGAGGAAAAATTACCATTAAACCTTTTCTATTAAGCTCTTGTTGTGCCTTCTCCTGAAAAGAATTACCTACTACCATTCCACTAATACTTACTTTAGGTGCTACTGCACTAAGTACTACTATTTGATTATTAATGGGTCTATTAATAAAAGCTGCAAGTTCTTTAGCTTCTTTTAAAGTTGGTAATTTGGCAGTTGCAATAGTTTGTTTCATATCTTTATTTTTAATTATTAAATTATATGTAAATATAAAAAGATTAATTCAGTATTCCTAATTAAAACTAGTTTAATTTAAGTACTATCTCCAATACTTCTATATACAGGGAGATAGTACTTTTTAAAATTTTATAAGCTATATCTAAGTTGATCTTGTCCTTTTTTAGTAGCTATATTAGTACTAACTTCCCCTACACCTTCTTCAAAAATAAGAGTAGGTATTTCATTCCAAGTAAGAGTAAAAGGTTTAATACCAAAACTAGTTTCTCCTGCTTTAGGTTCATTTCTTTTTTCCCAAGCTAAAGATTCATTTTGAATATATTCCTCTCTTAATTTCTTGAGTTCTTTTACTTTTTTTTCAATAGCTATATAAGCTTCTAATACAGGATCTTCTGTTTGAGAATAATCCCAATAACCTCTAGTAGCTATAGTAATTTTAGCGCCGTATAAAGTAAAAGTTTTTTTAGTTCCTTCTTGATGCTTTTTAGTTTCTTCTTCTATGATTGCCCAAGCACCTTCATCTTTTTTAACTTCTTCTGCTATCTTAGCAAACTTCTTTAAGCCTACACCTACATAAGCAGCATCTATATCGCCTGTTTTAAGTAATTCTACAATACGTGCTACAGTATCTTTACTAGGTTGATTTAAAAGATTTCTAAAAGGTGCAATTGTTTTAGTATCTGGTTTTTTTTCTTGATTTTCCATTGAATTAAATGATTTTAGTGATTTAACGGCTCATAGCGAGCGTATTTAAAAATTAATGTACTGTTGCCCTGTATAATCGCTGTATGGAGATTAGGCTGTAACTACTTGATAATGTAAGAGATAGCACCCATTTCTAGCAGTTTTTGGCAATCATAGCGTTGTTCGGGTCTACTTTTATGTATGAAGCTAAATCTACTTATAGGGTTACTAATACTAGCACTCACAAGGCTTATTATTTTCTGTTCTTCATACCAGTTTTGTCGTTGTTCTTCGTAATAATGTTTAGCACATAAATTACCTTCTGATTCTTTATTATCTTCCGGAATTTCCCTATCATCAAATTCATCCTTTATTATAATATTACCACAACAACTACAAAGTCTCTTATAAATATAATTTAGTCTAGTCATAATTAAAACAATTTAAATACATTTTTACTGTATGAATTATATGATTTTTATCTTTATTATAAATGTTACAACATATTAAAAACATAGAGTACTTACAAGCATAATCAATAATTTCAGTAGTTACTCCTAATTTAAAAATATCATTATAAGGATCAGTACCATAATGTACATTACAAGCTATTACTATACCTATTATATGTTCTCTAGTAAAAGCAGTATAACCAGAAACAGTATAAAGTCTATCTACTTCTTCTATTTGTTTTCTAATACGTTGTAAATTCATACTTTTAAGTCTTATTCATAATCTCTTATGAGGTTATCAATGATATGATAAGGTAAACCTCCATCAGTATATTCATAGAAAGAACACGTAAGTTGTTTTCCTTTAATATCTTCTTTATTATCTAATACATATCTTTTAAATGCATCATCACCTTTAGGGGTTACTTTAAATACATTACCAGTATTAGTGATACATACAAATAAACCTTTACTAGGGTCAATATCTTGAGATACTATATCAATAATAATAAACTCTTTATCTATAACTCTTTTTAATTTAGTCATAGCTTGAGGGCGTTTACCAAAAGCATACATACCATCAAAATCTCTAAGTATGGAACCTTCATACCCATCTTTAATAAATTTATCAGTAAAGTCTTGAACAGTTGCATCATTAATTATTTGAAAAGTCCTAATAGGTTCAATACAACAATTAAGATGTTGTTCTAACTTAGGTTTAATATGATCTCTAATGATACCCCATCTTTCTTTATTAGTGTAAGTTTCAATAGCCAAATCAAATAGTATAAATTTAACTCTAGGAGTATTTAAATTAGTACTATTAACAGCACTTGCAATATCTCCTAATATCTCTCCGTGTATATACAATTCCCCATCTAATACAAGTTTATCTCCATTATATTCAAACATATCTGAATTTAAAGTAGAGAAATCTGTAACTTGTGGGATATCATACGGCTTACCTTCTTTACTTAGTAATTTAATCTCAGCACCGTCTATTTGTAAAGTACACCTAACACCATTTATCTTAGGTTGTATCATACAAGGAAAAGTAGTAATAATAGATTTAGGTTCTTTAACTGCTCTAGGATTTTTAAGATAAAAATACTTTCTATCAGTCCAAATTTTACCACTAGGATCAGTCCAACCTAAACTATTTTTACCACCTTTATTACTTCTATAATATTGTTGAGCTTTCATTGGCTTAACATTACCCGAAGCATCTACACGAGATTTAGGTAAAAACATTTCTAAATCATGTTTAAGATTTATAGGAACTGTAATATTAAATTTTTCTTTAAGACCGTCATAAGACATATAGCCTCTATCTTTTTGTCTCCTTATAGTACTTTCAGACTGTAAACAAGCTTGTTCATAAGGGTTAGTTTCATTAGCTTTGCCTATATTAACACCTTGAATATTACGTTGCCATTTAATAACTTGCCCTCCATCTAACTCTCCATAGGATTTTACAATATTAATAGAATCCTCTTCTCTTGTTACTTTAATTTTCCATTGAAGTATTTTACCTTTGCTATCTCTAGCATATAAAGTGGGATATGTTTTATCCATAATTAATCTCTTATAAACTCTTTGTTAGTATAAGCTCTTTCTCCTGTAGATAATTCAGCTCTAACAGAATCAATAATTATATGAGTATGAGGGTGGTAATTATCGTTAATATATTTAATTAAAGGATCGCATAACGTTTTAAATTCTTTAAAGTCTTTTTCTCTTTTTTCTATTTTAATTTCTTCTGGTGTCATAATATTTTTTTTATAATTAATATTTGTTTTACTTTTTCAATTAATTCATCAATACTTCCATTATTATCAATTACATAATCAAATTTAGCGTCATCTAAAGCTGTTTCTGATTCGTGTTCTTTGGGTTTTCCAATTTGTCCCATAGTAAGACCATCAAATTTATTCACTCTAATAGTAACACCATCTCTTGATTTAATAGCTTCTAATTCATTAGGAAATCTTACATCAGTAATAATCCAATTAGAAGCTTCTTGTCTATATATATAATCTGCTCTACCACTATTTGATAATATTTTACCTGGTACAAATCCTTTATAATTAGCAAACAAAGCATTAACCCAAATATTATTATGAATAATATTTCTACCACAATCAGTACCTAATAATTGAAGAAGTTTACGAGGTGTTAAAGGTATTCTAGTAATTTCATAATTACCTATTAAAGCATTAACTTCTTTTAAAGTATTATTAAAAGTTATTAAACCATCTTTACCTTTTCCTGCTACACTATAAGTGTCCCATTCATCTCCTAATTCTTTATTCTTAAAATCAGAATCTTCTAATTGTTGTCTGGTACAATTAATAAGTAAACATACCATATCTTTAAGAACATCAGCAAATTTTTTAATTTCATAATCACCTTCATATTCTAAGTCATCAACTTTTAACCAAAATAAATAATCTTTATAAGAAGGATCTTCTTTTATTCTTTTCTGTTGAATTAAAAATCTAATAATATTACCTACAGTATCTTTACCACTACCTATTTTACCACTTATACCTATTATCATAATTTAGTCTATTATATTTAATTTATAATTACTTGGTATTCCACCATGAGGCTCACAATTAAAAGAACCACCAAAATACTCTAATTCTTTTATATTACTTCTAATATAAATATTTATTTCTTCTGGTGTTTCATTAGTAAATAAAGTATTTGTACTACCATAATGAATACAACTATCTACATCTTTAAATACAGGTCTATTCCAATCATCTATTCCTCTGAATTTAATGTTTATATGTTTATCAGGTTTATTAGATTTTTTCATATTTTAATTATTAATATATTTTTACCCAAAACCCAGAATCATCAGTTACTGTTATAGGTATTCCTAGTATAAAATCTTTAATTTTACCTTCTTTTTTATCTTTCATAAGATCTCTTTCCATTTTTTTAATTTGTTGGGGTTGAAAAGAACTTTGTAAAGAAGGGTCATTATTTACTATTCCATACACTCCTATTTGGTATAGTTGAGTAGCAAAGTTAAACTCTTTGCCATCTAATGTTATAAGAGTATGTGATTTATGATAAGTTACTTTAGCCATAAGTTAATTATTATAAGTTAATATTCTTTTTCTCTTTCCTTTAACTAGTTTCCACAAAGTACCACTCCAAATATTATAGTGTTGAGGTGTGTAAGTAGTAATAGGACTAAATCTTTTTCCGGCTCTATCTACGCCTGTAATAACATATTTAGTCATAATCTATTAAGTGAACTAATAATACGTTCTCTTTGCTTTATAGTCAATTCTTTTCTATAATGCCTTAGATAGTATATACTAGAATTAATAGTACTTTCTATCGCATCTTCAAGATTATGATAACCTTGATGTGAAGAATGTACTAATTTACCGTTATCCGCTGTTTGATTAATACGAATCTTACCTTTATTATCTACAAATTCTTTAACTTTTGGCATAATTTAAATTTTTTTAATTCTATTTTTAAGTACATCTTTAAAATCTTCTAGTTCATACGCAAGACTTACATTTTCTCTAATAATTTTAGATTTCTTAATATAAGCTCTAAAATCTCTAATAATATCATTAGCATCTATAATTCTTTTAAATAAAAGATCATAATCAAATGTCATTTCTCCTATTCTAATTTCAATGGTTTTACAATAACTGTGAACTCTTACCCAGCATCTACTTCTGGCCATATTACGATTATTATACGCACCTTTATATCTCCATTGGTCTAATCTCATTAAAAGAATTTCTTTATATTCAGTAATATTATCATCAGTAATATCATCAAAGATATCAGTACAATCTATATGATAATGAATACCACTTCCATCATTTAAAGCACTATTTAGCTTTAATTGTTGACTTATATTATATAAACATTTAAGTCCTTCAATTCCATTAGGAATTCTAAATCTTTGTTCACTTAAATCTACATTAACTTCTAAAATATTTGGTATATTAGTAAAATTTTCTTTATTAAAAATAGGTTGTTGAGCACATTCAATTTCAAACCCAGTGGAATAAGGCAGGTAATATTCCCCTGCCTTTATCACTTCTGGTCTGTTACTATCTAATGCAATAGGAACGGTAGAAATTATGGTATCAATACTCTCCTGACCTTCTAGGTGCGGATTTGGATATAACATAATTATTGTTAATTAAAAGTTCTTTAGCTTTCCTTATCTCTTCTTCTGTAGATGTTACAGGTTCTGGTTTCTTAGCTTTCTTAGTCTTTTTTAAAGTCTTTACAGCTTCTTTAACTTTTCCTTCTTTTTTCTCTTTTGCTTTTTCAAGTTCTAACATAGTACTTAAAAGTTGAGTTTGAAGTTTTTTAGTAGGTTTAGTATTATACTTAACTACAGAAGCCATAACAGCATCTCTAACTACTTTATCAGGAAAAGACCTTGAATACTTTTCTCCTTCTACAATCAATACAACATTTCTACCGTATTGTTTAGCTGAAATAACATCTAAAGGTTTTTTAACAGTTTTAGCTGTTTTAGCTTTACTCACTTTAGCTGTTGGTGTTTTTGCTTTTGCCATCTTTATTTAATTTAAATTAATTATTAATAACTCTTTTATAATATTTTACGTCTAACTTTAATACTCCTAGTTTTTCTATAATTTGTACTTTATAATTATGAGGACAACTTAAATCAAGATAATTAAGTATATCTAATTTATCTCTAATTGTTTTAAGTTCTTCTAAATTCTCTTCATATTTTAAGTGTGTTCTATATTTACTAGGTTTAATTGCATTAAACTGATCTTTAAAATGTTCAACTATGTTAATTGAAATAGATCTCCCATAACTACTATCTTGAACAGGTACTTCATCGTGGGATATCCTACAACGTTTATTATATTCTCCAGTAAGTGCTCTATATTTACCATAATATAACTTACTAAAAGAAAATAAAGTAGCACCAGTAGGAAAAGCATTATCTACTAAATAAGATAATTTAATCCTATAAAGACTATTGTTAAACTGTTTAATCTTAAAGATTCTTTCTACAGCTACAAACTTACGTTTATTCTTTACTTTAGTAATTACACTAGGGTTAATAATAAGAAATGTACTATTTTTTCTAAAGTAAGCAGGAAGTAAACTATAAAGAAATTCATAAGCAATTATATTTTCTTTACTTTCTTTTTTACTTATATAAAATATAGCTTTATACCTATCTATTAACTCCCCCCAATTTACAGTACTTCTTGTATTATAAATAGTGTAATGGGTAATAGTCTGTTTTCTTTCTTCATATAATCCTTGTTGCTCTGCTTTATACTGTTCAATCCAATAATCAGGAGCTATACCATTATAACCCTTAAAAGTAGTAGTAACATAATTATCAATATATTTGATTACACTAGAAATAACACCTATATAACCTTCTTTATAAATAGGCCAAGTAGTATCACCTGCTTTTTTATCTTCAAGAAGATTTAAAGCTCTAGCTATTTTAACCATTTCTCCTTTACCTATCTTTCTTCTTCTTATTAAAGCTATACTATTTCCAAGATAAGCACTATCATACGTGTTTACTCTATCAGTTACTAAATAGGCATCTAAATTATAAGAACCTGAAATATATGAAGATAAATCTTTAATAGAGTTTCCTCTTCTATTACCTCTAAGCTCTTCTACAGTATAAAAACAAAAAAGATCATCAATGTATTTTTTAACAATCTTTATTCCCGGTAAAGGAGAAAAGATGGGTTTTATGTCAAACTTAGTCATTATAATAGATACATCTTCTATTATAAATTTAGGTTTTTTTGTTCCTTCCAGTATTTTAATATACTCTTTAAAATCAGTAATTTGAAGTTGTTCGTTATATTTATCTAATAAGATTTGTTTAACTTTTGCTATTTTTCTTATTAGTACTTCTTTTACTTCTTCAGTATAATTTACTTCTTCTCTACTTAAAGTAACATCTAACTCTCCTATTTCAAATTTAATACCTACAGGTATATCTATTTGTTCTATATTAAGAATTTTCCAATTAATAGGATAAGCTACTTGACCTAAACAAATGTGCATTTCTACTCCAAAAGGTTGATAAACATTTCTTAGAATATAATCATCAGCTTCATATAGTTTAAAATTATTGTCATAGTATCTTACATCATTTTTTACATAGATGTTTCTAAAATAAGCTAATTGTTTAATAGTTTCATTATATACCTTAAAAGTATCTAAAGAATTAATTTCAATTCTTATTGTAGTTCCATTAGGACTATTAGTATTATTAATAGTCAATAGTGTAGCAGCAGGTTTTGAACCTTCATTAGCATATATATAATGATATTCTTTTCCTTCTGATCTTGTAACAATTTCAAAACTCTCTTGATAAGATAGAGGGGATTTAGACCCTAAGCCCCAACCTCCTATAGATTCATTACTATCTCTTTTATCAGAACTAAACCAATGTGAATATATATTTTCAAATACATCAGGACTCATACCTGTTCCATTATCTTTGAATTCTATATAATACTCGGCACCTTCTTGATAAATATGAATCAATACAGCATCTTCTATATTGACTTGTTTATTAGCATCAACAGCATTAGAAGCTATTTCTCTAATAAAAGATCCAATAGGATTTGAATACAGGTTTTTAGATACCAATGTAAGGGCTAACCCTAAATCTTCTGCTTTAATATTAGCTTTGATTTCTTTGAAATCTCCTATATTACTAACTTCTAATTCTGTTCTTTTAATTTTCATAATTATTTCTTTTAGTCTATGAATTCAGTTAACCTATTCCATAACTCTCTGTTATCTTTATAAATATAAAATATTAATTTTCTATCATCGTGGTTTAAACAAGGTGTAAAATAATAACCTTCCCCACTTACGTGAAGTCTATCATCATCTTTTACAAATCCATTAAAATTAGAATCTGTTTTACCGTTGACTAGAAAATCTACAAAGGTTTTAATGTATGGATAAGCTCT
>JGI1221J11331_1000028_pt1 | contig 40181 bp, 38 predicted proteins | sample LakVidmifraction_4_FD_11331 | JGI IMG/M metagenome (IMG submission 11331) | reverse complement strand
CTATACCCATTCCCGGAAAGCTGCCGATGCTTCCCTGCAGGAATTTTTAGACGAAAATAACCTCTTTGCGATATCAGATGTTGATACCCGGGCCTTAGTTACTTACATTAGGGAGCACGGAGCGATGAATGCGATTATCTCTACCGATGTGGATAATATTGATGCCCTAAAAAAGGAATTAGAGGAAGTTCCCGATATGAATGGGCTTGAACTTGCATCTAAAGTTTCCACAAAAGAACCTTATTACTTCGGAAATGAGAATGCCACTTACAAAATTGCTGCCCTGGATATTGGAATTAAAAAGAACATCCTTAGAAATTTCGAAAAACGCGATGTTTATGTAAAGGTGTTTCCCTATAACGCGACCTATCAGGAAATGAGCGAATGGAACCCGGATGGTTATTTTCTATCTAATGGTCCTGGAGATCCCCAACCTTTAAAAAGTGCTATTAGTTTAACCAAAACCATTCTGGAGAAAGATCATCCTTTATTTGGGATTTGCCTAGGGCATCAGGTTATAGCTATTGCCAACGGGATTAAAACCTATAAAATGCACCACGGTCACCGCGGAATAAATCATCCTGTAAAAAATCTTAAAACCGGAAAAGGGGAAATTACTTCTCAAAATCATGGTTTCTCTGTAGATAAAGCAGATACTGAAGCTAATACCAATGTAGAAATCACCCATATTTGTTTAAACGATGATACGGTTGGGGGCATAGCGATGAAAAATAAAAATTGTTTTTCGGTACAATATCATCCAGAGGCGAGCCCCGGCCCCCACGATGCCAGTTATTTATTCGATGAATTTATGGAGCGGATAAAAAGGGTGAAAGTTTAAGAAAGTTTGGTTTTGATGTAAAATAGGTTATTTCTAAACAGATCCTTAGCATCATTACGAGACTTTATTCATAAATTTTGAACAACAGCGGTATTGACGTAATTTAAAGTGGTTCATCTTTAAAGCATAAAATAATTTTCGCCACGAATACACAAATAATTAAAAATATTCGTGCATTCGTGGCCTTTTTTTATCCTTAATAGTTCGCCATTGTTGGGACTATTTAATTATTTTAGGGTGTTTCAAATAATTTTAATTTCATTAAACTACCTTGGTGCAACCCCACGAGGCATTATATATGAAAAATATTTTGATTTCGAGGCAAGCCTTGGAGTATTTAAATTTAAACCAAATTCATTAGAAATTGCGNTCAAAATGGTCAGTATTCATTATTGAAAAAACAATNANTTTTTAGCTTTTGTTGCCTTTTCTTTATTTTTGNTTGNATATCCGCTTTTATTCATAAAATTAAATTTATGAATAAATCGTCATGCTGAACTTGNTTCAGCATCTAACATGAACAGTACCTACACACTCAACTTAGACCCCCAAATAATTTTCGGGGCGGGCTCTGAAACCAGTTCAGGATGACGTCCAAATTTTAAAGTATGACTGTTTACGGATATTCAATATTTTTATTAACGCATAAGTCCTATCGAGTGTGAGATTTATCTAATCTTGAATGTTCTGAAAACGATTGAGTTGATTTCTAGTGTTATAAAAGCTTTAAAACTCTTTGTTTCCTCGCTAATTTAGCCCTCAATTTGTATCTTGCATTCTAATCAATTAACTAATTAAAAGAAGACTATGAGTGTAATAATAAATATTCATGCCCGTCAGATTTTCGATTCAAGAGGAAATCCAACCGTAGAAGTAGATGTAGTAACCGAAAATGGAATTTTAGGAAGAGCAGCTGTGCCTTCGGGAGCTTCTACAGGAGAACACGAAGCTGTGGAACTTCGTGATGGCGGAAGTGACTATATGGGAAAAGGTGTAACCAAAGCCGTTGAAAATGTAAACGATATTATCGCGGAAGAATTATTGGGTTATTCTGTTTTTGAACAAAACCTAATTGACAAAGCGATGTTGGAATTAGACGGCACTCCAAATAAAGCGAAACTTGGTGCCAATGCTATTTTAGGGGTTTCCCTGGCCGTGGCAAAAGCAGCTGCCAATGAACTTGGCCTACCGTTATACCGTTATATTGGGGGGGTTAGCGCAAACACGCTTCCTGTACCTATGATGAATATTATTAATGGCGGTTCGCATAGTGATGCTCCCATCGCGTTTCAGGAATTTATGATTATGCCCGTAAAGGCTAAAAGTTTTTCTCACGCCTTAAAAATGGGAACCGAAATTTTCCATAATCTTAAAAAGGTATTACACGATCGTGGTTTAGGTACAGCTGTGGGAGACGAAGGTGGTTTTGCGCCAACTTTAGAAGGTACAGAAGATGCTTTGGATACCATTCTTAAGGCTATTGAAAATGCAGGATATAAAGGTGGTGACGATGTTATGATTGCCTTAGATTGTGCCGCTGCTGAATTCTATGAAAATGGAAAATACGATTATAAGAAATTTGAAGGCGAAGGCGGAAAAATAAGAAGCAGTGAAGAGCAGGCCGAGTATCTTGCTGAACTTTCTTCTAAATACCCAATTATTTCCATTGAAGATGGAATGGATGAGAACGACTGGGATGGTTGGAAAGCCTTAACCGATAAGATTGGAGATAAGGTGCAAATAGTTGGAGACGATCTATTTGTAACCAATGTAGAAAGATTATCTAGAGGAATTGAAGAAGGTATCGCTAACTCCATCCTTATTAAAGTGAATCAAATTGGTACGCTTACAGAGACTATTGCTGCGGTAAATATGGCACACAATGCCGGCTTTACTTGTGTGATATCCCACCGTTCTGGAGAAACAGAAGATACCACCATTGCAGATCTTGCTGTGGCACTAAATACCGGACAAATAAAAACCGGTTCGGCTTCCAGAAGTGACCGTATGGCAAAATACAACCAGTTAATTAGAATTGAAGAAGAATTGGGAGACGTTGCTTATTTTCCGAAACGTAAAGCTTTTAAAATCTAATTCACTTGCTCATTAAATGAGATTTGAAATGCTCTAGAGCTTCTTCCGAGACAGTTTTAGGCGTAAAAAAATAAGGTCCCTTTTGAAGAAAATTCAAAAGGGATTTTTTTTGAGCGGGAATTATACCAATTTAGCAATGAGATGTCGCATTCAAACTCGTTCATTTTCCGTTCTATTTTCTTGTTCACAATTTCCGTAGCTAAGGCTATGCAAATCGATCACAGCGGCATAGAACAAAAAAGCAACTTCGTTTTCTATACGACATTTCATAATTAAATTGGTATTAGTAAAAAAGTGCTTAAATTCTATTGTTTCCATAGAAATCTTATTCTTGCTTAACGCAAAATTAACAGTAGATTTCTTAAATTAGCAATTCTCGAAAAAAGTTGAACTAAGTATATAAAATTAAGATATGTCAAAAGTTGCTACAATAGAAATCAATGGGAAAAAATATGAATTTCCGGTTGTAGAAGGTACAGAAAAGGAGCAGGGAATAGATATTAAGAAATTACGTGCAGAAACCGGGGTAATTACGCTGGACCGTGGTTATAAAAACACCGGAAGTTGCGAAAGTGCGATTACTTTTCTTAACGGGGAAGAGGGCGTGTTGCGTTACCGTGGCTATGCCATAGAAGATGTGGCAAAAAACGCCGATTTTCTCGAGGTTGCTTATCTGCTTATCTTTGGAGAATTGCCAACCAAAACTCAATTAGATAAGTTTTACGCCGATATAAGAGAAGAGTCTGCCGTAGATGAGGAAATGAAAAAAATCCTTGACGGCTTCCCAAAATCGGCGCATCCAATGGGCGTGCTTTCTTCTCTAACCAGTGCCCTTATCGCCTTTAACCCTTCTTCGGTAAATGTGGAGTCTGAAGAAGATATGTATAAGGCTATCGTGAAAATATTGGGTAAATTTCCCGTATTGGCAGCCTGGACGCTTAGAAAGAAAAATAGCCTACCATTAAACTATGGCGACGATTCTCTGGGGTATGTAGAGAACCTTCATAAAATGATGTTCGAAAAACCAGGAAAAAGCTATAAAGTAGATAAAACGGTAATAGAAGCTTTAGATAAGCTACTTATTCTTCACGCCGATCACGAACAAAACTGTTCTACTTCTACGGTAAGAATGGTTGGTTCTTCCCAAGCCGGTCTTTTTGCTTCTATTTCGGCAGGGATTTCTGCGCTTTGGGGACCACTTCACGGTGGGGCAAACCAAGCGGTTATTGAAATGCTGGAAAGAATTAAAGAAGACGGTGGGGATACCAAGAAGTTTATGGCAAAAGCCAAAGACAAAGATGATCCTTTCCGCTTAATGGGCTTTGGTCACCGTGTGTACAAAAACTTTGACCCTCGTGCTAAGATTATCAAGAAATCGGCCGACGATGTTTTAGATCAGCTTGGAGTTGACGATCCTGTGTTGGATATTGCTAAAGGTCTTGAAAAAGAAGCGTTGGAAGATCAATATTTCGTAGATAGAAAACTCTATCCAAATGTAGATTTCTATTCAGGAATTATTTATCGGGCGCTGGGTATTCCGGTAGAAATGTTTACCGTAATGTTTGCTTTGGGCAGGCTTCCAGGCTGGATCGCACAATGGAGAGAAATGAGATTAAAGAAAGAACCAATTGGCCGCCCTCGTCAAATTTACACCGGGGAAAACCTACGTGAATTTAAGTCGGTAGATAAAAGATAGGTTTCTTTAAAATTATAATCAAAAACCTCGGGGTATTAAACCCACTGGTGGGAATAAATTCGCAAAAAGCTTCATCATCGTATGGAGCTTTTTCTATATTTGACAAAAATTTGAGCAGTGAGATTAAATATCAATAACGAGACTTCCCTTTTAAAAGCTGTGGTGTTGGGTACCGCAAAAAGTATTGGAACAGAGCCTTCCCTTGCTGAAGCTTACGACCCAAAATCGGCCGAATATATTAAAATGGGGACCTATCCCAAAGAGGAAGATATGGTGAGGGAGATGGAAGCCGTAGCAAAAATCCTGGAGAAATATAAAGTAAAGGTTTTTAGGCCGAAATTGATTGAAAATTACAATCAAATCTTTACCCGAGATATCGCTTTTGTGATTGAAGATAAATTTATCAAATCTAATATCCTACCCGATAGGGAGCAGGAAATTGAAGCTATAAGTCACGTAATAGCCGAGATTGATCCTTCAAAAATTTTACAGTTGCCGGAAGAGGCCCACATAGAAGGCGGCGACGTGATGCCTCTGGGAGAATATTTATTAGTAGGAACTTATAGAGGTGCCGATTATAAAGATTTTATCACGGGCCGTACTAATGTACAGGCCGTAGATGCATTAAAAGGATTGTTTCCGCATAAAAAAGTGGTTTCTTTTAATTTGAGAAAATCCAATACAGAGCCCAGGGATAACGCGCTTCATTTAGATTGTTGTTTCCAACCGGTTGGAAAAGGCAAGGCGATAATTCATAGAAACGGATTTTTGGAGGAAGAGGAATACAATTGGTTAGTAAATCTCTTCGGAAAAGAGAATGTTTTCGAAATTTCCCGGGATGAAATGTATTATATGAATTCCAATATTTTTTCTATTTCTGAAGAAGTAGTTATTTCAGAAATGAATTTCACAAGATTAAACGCGTGGTTAAGGGAACAGGGAATTACCGTTGAAGAAGTGCCTTATGCCGAAATTTCCAAGCAGGAAGGACTTTTACGTTGTTCTACTCTACCATTAATAAGAGAATAGAATTATATGATTATGAGACAGATTACAGATACGATTTTTATGGTACGTCCCGTGGCGTTTAGAATGAATGAACAAACTCTCGTTAACAATTTTTTTCAGAAAAGTATTACGGCTGAAAATGTGAACGAACACGCTCAGGCCGAATTTGATGCTTTTGTTTCCAAGCTTAGAAAAGTAGGCGTGAAGTTGATAGTGGTAGATGATAAAATTGAANATGATGCGCCAGATTCTATCTTTCCGAATAACTGGGTTTCCTTTCATCAAAATGGACAAATTGCGCTTTATCCCATGTTTGCCGAAAATCGGAGAAAAGAGCGCCGCTTAGAATATTTCGCAAAACTAGAAGAAGAAGGTTTTAAGATCAAAGAAATTGTAGATTATACCGCTGGTGAAGAAGAGGATGTGTTCCTGGAAGGTACGGGAAGTCTTATCTTAGACCGGGAAAACCGGAAAGCCTATTGCGCTTTATCGCCAAGGGCCGATGAGGATTTGCTGATAGAATTTTGTGAAGATTTTGAATTTACGCCGGTAATTTTTAATGCTAATCATAACGTAAATGAGCAAAGGAAGGCGATTTATCATACCAACGTAATGATGTGTTTGGGCGAGGAATTTGCCGTGATCTGCCTGGATACCATAGACGACAAAAAAGAGAAAAAAAATGTGGTAAATCATTTAAAGCAAGATGGCAAGGAGATTATAAAGATTTCTGAAGAGCAAATGCATGAATTTGCCGGTAATATGTTGCAGGTACAGGGAAGTGAAGAGAAAAAATATTTGGTAATGAGTGCTCGGGCACATCGTAGCTTAAACGAACAACAAATTACTAAAATTGAAAGACATTGTGAGATTTTAAGTAGTGAATTAAAGATAATCGAAACCTGCGGCGGCGGAAGTGCCAGATGTATGATGGCTGAAGTGTTTTTACCGAAAGCTTAGGTTTTTCATAAAATCCTGCGAGGTCTTCAAGACCTTGTAGGTGTATTTTTGAACTTGCACGATTACAAGATTTTGTCGCGGTGATTATGGGGATTAAAGACTCTTTATTTAAACTAAATAGAATTTTTTTAAACTGGCTCTCAATACTTCTTAAACAATTCCCTTAAGAACAAAACCATAATAACGGCGGTAAAAAGCGCAAAGGGAAGGGAACTTATTATAAGAAACTTCTGCATGGCAGTGAGAACATCGCTATCTGGTTTTATATTTCCCAATACGATGATTGCTTCAGAAAAAATTAGGATTAAAACCGCCCAGATTAACCTGAACTTCTTTTTTGGATGCTCCTTTCCTTTATCGCTAAACATACTCAATACATAAATTGCCGAATCTACCGAGGTCACTAAAAAACTAACCAATAAAACCACGGTAATTATATTAGTAAAATTTGAAAAAGGAAAAGCCTCAAAGAACCGGAACATAGAAGTGAAAACACTGTCAAATTCTCCATTATAGGAATTCATATTTTCAATTAAATCGAAAGAAGCCGAGCCAAACACGCTAAACCAGAAGAAACTCCCCAGAGAGGGAATCAGCAAAACCCCAAGAATCATTTCCCTAATTGTTCGGCCTTTAGAAATACGGGCTATGAAAATTCCTGTAAATGGCGCCCAGGCCAACCAGAACGCCCAATAATAGTATGTCCAATCGGTAAGGAATTCTTTTCCGGGGTTATGATTTCCCATCGCCAGGCTTAAGGGAACAAAATCTATAATATAGCGATAAAGGGATTCAAAAAACTGACTAAACACTTTCCCAATATCAATCTGAAAAAAAATGAAAAGCATTAAAAAAATGGTGATGTAAATATTCCAGTTAGAAATACGTTTTATTCCTTTTTTTATTCCGGCGAAAGCCGAAATAAAAGCTAAAATACAGATCATCAAAACCAGCAAAGCAATGAGCCAAAGCGAGCCCGTTGGTTTTGAAATTATATGGCTAATACCACCTTCTATTTGAGTTGTTCCCAATCCAATAGCCGCTACTAATCCAAAAACCGTGGTGAGAATAGTAATTAGATTAACCCCGGCTGGCAAATACTTTATTTTTTTTAGCTGGGGTAAACTCGTTCCTAAAAGGATATTAGATTTTCGCACAAAAAGATTGTAGGCGATAAGAAGGGCGAAAACGCCGTAGAAGGCCCAGGCGGTAAATCCCCATTGGTAGAAAGTATATTCTAAAGAAATTATCTCGGCAGCAGCTCCCGTATTAATCGGCGGATTCAAAAACATAAAAACCGGTTCCTGTACTGCTCTTAGCAGAATACCTGCGCCCATACCGGCGCTGTATAACATTGCTATCCACGAGAGACGGTCGAATTCCGGCGGGGTTTTTCCCAATTTAATTTTGCCGAATTTTGAAAAGGCGATAAAAATAAGGAAAAACACACAAATTAAACCCAGCCATAAATAGAAACCTCCAAAAATTTCGCGTACCCAAATAGAGCCACTGTCTATGAGTTTGTAAAATTCTGCAGTAAAGAAAAAAATAAAAAGCGCAAGGAGAAATAAACTTCCCGAGGCAAGATAAAGTAGTGGGTTTTTAGAAATTGTGCGGTAAAATTTAGTCAAACTTGAGGTGTTTTACTCACCAAGTGAGGTTCGAAATAGTTTATGCAGCTGTTAAAAGTATCTGCTTCCGGCTGTAAATTTAAATTTTCTATCAAAATACTCGTGTCACTAAATGCGGTTAAATTTCACGCTCAATTTAGGGATTTTAAAACTTTTGGGATAGTTCCTTAAAGTCTATCTTTCTAACTTGCTGTTCTGAATTTGGAAACCTAACAGGTTTTTGATCACGATAATTATCGGGATCAAATCTCACGTAGTGAGTAAAACTTATTTGTTTTTTGGTTCACTGTTAGCAATCTTACTGCACATTCCCTCAAAGATAAAATAATGAAATGGATACATAGAATACCAATAAAGGCGTCCCCAAATTCCCCGGGGTCTAAAAGTCGCGGTTTGGTGTAATACATTGTCTTCATCTATTTGAAATTCCAGCCAGGCTTCCCCGGGGACTTTCATTTCAGCGAATAGCAATAATCTCTTTTCCTCTTTATCAGCCAACAATACTCTCCAGAAATCTAATGAATCTCCTGCGTTAATTTCGTTAGGATTTGTGCGTCCACGTCTCAAGCCTACCCCGCCAAAAAGTTTATCGATATAGCCACGAAACTTCCAAAGCCAGTTTCCGTAATACCAGCCGTTTAAGCCGCCAATAGACCAAATACGCTCCAAAACTTCCTCAGGATTCTGTGCTTTGGCAGATTGCTTGTCTTTTAAACAGCCGTAAGTTGGGACTTTAATATAGGCGTTGAGGTTTTTTTTGAACCTTCCGCTGCTTAAGGAATCCTTCCAGCTGGAAATAACCTGATTTTGCTCTATTTTATAAAAAGCCAACTGGATCGCTTTTTTATAAGAAATAGGCTTAATATTTAAAAGTTCCTGCAGGCGGGTGTCCCGGGTAGTTACTTCAATTTTCATGCTATCCACCAGATTTTGCGCTAGTTTATAAGAGGTGGAGGTTACGAAATAAAGCCAATAAGAAGAGAGTTTTGGCGACATAACCGGGACATTAATAATCCATAATTTTAGGTCTCGTACCTCTGCATACTTTTCCATCATTCCTTGATAGGTGAGGATATCTGGACCACCTACATCAAAAGAATCGTTATAACATTCTTCTTTGCCAATTACACCGGTTAAAAATTTAAGAATGTCCCGAATAGATATGGGTTGGCACTTGGTTTTCACCCAGTTGGGTGTAATCATAAAAGGAAGCTTTTCGCAAAGGTCTCGTATAATTTCAAAAGAAGAACTCCCGGAACCTACAATGATAGCCGCCCGCAAAACCGTTAAATTGAATTCGCCTTTATACAGTATTTCTTCTACTTTTTTACGGGATTTTAAGTGCTTGGATAGATTATGTTCATTAATAATTCCGCTCAAATAAATTACCTGATCCACGGAAGTTTCAGCCATTATCTTGTTGAAATTCTTGGCAGCCTGTGCTTCCTGACTATCAAAATCTTCAGTAGAACCACTCATCGAATGGATAAGGTAATAAGCAACGTCTATGTTTTTGATTTTCTGCGGCGCGGACTCATCTTTTAAAAAATCCAATTCTACAATTTCAACCTGTTTCAGGATTTCTTTGTCTGAAGTAAAGCGACTTTTACTCCTTACCGCACAAATTACTTCGTGACCTTTTTCTAATAACTCAGGAAGTATTCGCATTCCTATATATCCATTGGCGCCTGTAAGAAGTATTCTCATAAAAATGTTTTACTCACTCAGTGAGGTTTAAAATGTGTTGTAGTGCGTGTGTCACTATTCATCTAGATGCCAAAATCTCATTTCTTTATTTAATTTAATTCGATATTCAGTCTGGGGTGAATACTTACGTTCGTGTCGAAATATAACTTGAGCTGCCTAAATTGGATTACAGCCTTGCTTTCGGCTTATTTTTATTCAAAATAGGAATTAAATTCTTACTTTGCCGGGGGATTAGTAAAACTTTATATAATGAACAACGTCCTTAAAATAGTACTGCTCGTAATTGGGGTGGGAATGATTGGCTATGGCTTATACACCTTAATCACCCCTGCATTCTCCGTGGATGCCGGTCCTTTACAGATAGAGGCGCAGGGCGATACAACCCAATCTTACGCGATGATTGGCTTTGGGGTTTTGTCTTTAATTGGCGGCCTGGCTTTTGGAAAACGCTAAACGATAGTTAAAGGTCTTCAATTTGGGTAGGTGCATTATCTGCTTTATAATCTAAAATCTTCCTGAAATATTTATGAATTGTCGGCGTATTTGCTTTCACTTTTATAAAATAGTGATCTTTATAAATGCTGTATTCTTCGGCTTTGCCTTTGTATAGGTGCAATTTATAATAAGGGATAACCAGGGCGTATGTTTCCAGTAAAGCCCGGAACATAACTATAATTCCGTTTGGACGCATCTCAACATTGCAAACTTTAATCTTATTATCTATAACCATTAAATTATGGATATCTATAGACACGTTGGTAATATGTAATTTTGGGGAACCGGTGCCGTTTAATTTCATTCGCTGAAGCAGGGTAAACGGCGTTCCGACTTCATTGTTGATTTTTTCCTTAATTTTTGGCCTATTATAGGAGATATTCAATAACATAACTTTTTGCTTAAAGATAGGCAAAATTCTATTTTCTGCTATCTTTGCAGGGCTTTTAAACTATAAAACCAAAGTAGAAAATGAAACTTCAAAGTACCCTGGCAACCCATGTAAAAAATGCTGTAAANAAAATNTATGATGTAGAAATAGATGATTTTGAGTTTCAGCCCACACGTAAGGATTTTGAAGGTGATATTACTTTGGTGACTTTTCCTATGCTGCGTCAGTTAAAGACAAATCCGGTGAAACTGGGGGAGGAAATTGGGAGTTATCTCGCCGAAAATGTTAACGAAGTTTCCGGATTTAACGTGGTGAAAGGTTTCTTGAATATTGTTTTAAGCGATGCCTATTATCTCGATTTTTTCAACGGGATAAAAGACAGAAAAGATTTTGGTCTGGTTCCACCAACTGCAGACGCTAAAGGAATTATGGTAGAGTATTCTTCGCCAAATACCAACAAACCCTTGCACCTGGGGCATATTAGGAATATCCTTTTAGGTTTTTCTGTAGCCGAAATTTTAAAAGCTGCCGGCAACAAATCTTATAAAACTCAAATTATTAACGATCGGGGCATTCATATTTGTAAATCTATGTTGGCCTGGGAGCACTTCGGGAAGGGAGAAACACCGGAATCTGCCGGAATAAAAGGCGATAAGTTGGTAGGGAATTATTACGTGAAATTTGACCAGGAATACAAGAAAGAAATTGCTCAATTAATTGAAGAAAAAGGAATTTCTGAAGAAGCTGCAAAAGCTGAAGCACCAATTTTGGTAGAAGCCAAGCAGATGCTTTTAAAATGGGAAGCCGACGATCCAGAAGTAGTCGCGCTTTGGGAAAAGATGAACCAATGGGTTTATGACGGATTTGAAAAAACCTACGATGCCCTGGGCGTAGATTTCGATAAAAATTATTATGAAAGTGACACCTATCTGCTGGGAAAAGATGTAGTGAACAAAGGCCTGGAAAAAGGCATTTTTTATAAAAAAGAAGATGGTAGTGTTTGGATAGACCTCACCGAGGAAGGCCTGGATGAAAAAATTGTATTGCGAAGCGATGGTACCGCGGTTTATATGACGCAAGATATTGGTACGGCCATCCAAAGGGTGAAAGATTTTGATATAAACGGAATGGTTTATACCGTGGGTAACGAGCAGGATTATCACTTTAAAGTCTTGTTTTTAATTCTGAAGAAACTCGGATATGACTGGTCAGATTATTTATATCACCTTAGCTATGGCATGGTAGATTTACCCAGTGGAAAAATGAAAAGCCGCGAAGGAACCGTAGTAGATGCCGACGATCTTATTGCTGAAATGACCGAAACCGCAAGGAAAATTTCAGAAGAATTAGGCAAACTTGATGGATACACCGAAGTGGAAAAGGAAGATTTGTATCGTATTATTGGTCTGGGCGCTTTAAAATATTACATTTTAAAAGTAGATCCTAAAAAAAGAATTTTATTCAATCCTGAAGAATCGGTCGATTTTCAGGGTAATACGGGGCCGTTTATACAATATACTTACGCGAGAATTCAATCTATCATTAGAAAAGCCGATTTCGATTTTGAGCAAGTCACGCCAAAGGATTATAAACTTCACGATAAAGAGCGGGCTTTAATCAAACAGCTTCAGCTATATCCTGAAACCATTCAACTGGCTTCAGAAAATCATAGTCCGGCGTTAATCGCCAATTATACCTACGATTTGGTAAAGGAGTTCAACTCTTTTTACCAAAATGTAACTATTCTGGGAACCCAAGATCTTTCAGAAAAAACACTAAGGGTGCAACTGGCTGAAAGCGTGGGAGAGGTGATTAAATCTTCTTTTAATTTACTGGGAATCCAGGTGCCAGAAAGAATGTAAAAAAAGCCCCTAAAAGCCCCCTAACCTCCCGAAGTAAATTCGGGACAGGCACCAAAGGGGGAATAAAAGTGAAATATGAATGGAGTTTTGAATTTTTCATGGACAAACCAATAACCGACAACTCACAACCGATAACGGAGAACTGATAACCGACAACCGATATCTGATAACCGAAAACCGACAACCCAAATAAAAACTTTTCACTTCAATTTCAAATGATTAAATTTGCAACTCGTAGTACAAAACGAAATGAATAAAGCCTATGGATCCAGAGGAGGCGTTATTTGCTGCAAGATTAGAAAGCCTTGCGGATATAGCTGCTTTAGAATCCAAAAGGTGAAATACCAAACTTCAGGAGGAAATCCTGAAGTTAGTAGAAAAGGTTTCAAAATTTCGAGGTGTGTCTGCCTTAATCCCGATAGTTATCGGGACGGGCAAGCTTCGGTAGAATTACACCCTCTTTAAGGGATTAAATCACAGGAAAAATTATGTTTGATAGTTTAAGCGAGAAATTAGATAGTGCCTTACACGTTTTAAAAGGACACGGGCAAATTACCGAGGTAAACGTTGCCGAAACTTTAAAAGAAGTAAGACGCGCATTGGTTGATGCCGATGTGAACTATAAAATTGCCAAAGATTTCACCAATATCGTGAAAGAAAAAGCACTTGGTCAAGATGTGTTAACCGCATTAAAACCGGGGCAAATGATGGTGAAACTCGTTAAAGACGAGCTTACCACCTTAATGGGAGGTGAAGCCGAGGGTATAAATCTTTCTGGAGATCCATCTGTGATTTTAATGTCTGGCTTGCAGGGGAGTGGTAAAACTACTTTCTCTGGGAAACTGGCGAATTATTTAAAGAATAAAAAGAGCAAAAAGCCACTTTTAGTGGCTTGCGATGTTTACCGTCCTGCGGCTATAGACCAGTTACATATAGTTGGCGAGCAAGTTGGGGTTGAGGTATTTTCAGATAAAGGAAACCAGGATCCGGTAGCGATTTCGAAAGCTGCAATTGCCCACGCTAAACAAAATGGCCATAATGTGGTGATTATAGATACCGCTGGTCGTCTAGCGGTAGATGAAGCGATGATGACCGAGATTTCCAATATTCACCGCGAAATAGAACCACAGGAAACTTTGTTTGTAGTAGATTCTATGACGGGTCAGGATGCGGTAAATACAGCAAAAACCTTTAACGAAAGACTCAATTTTGACGGGGTAATCCTTACAAAATTAGACGGGGATACTCGTGGTGGAGCCGCGATTTCAATTAAATCTGTAGTAAATAAACCGATCAAATTTATTGGTACCGGGGAGAAAATGGATGCTTTAGATGTGTTCTATCCCGACCGTATGGCCGATAGGATTCTGGGAATGGGAGATGTAATTTCCCTGGTAGAAAGGGCGCAGGAGCAATATGATGAAGAAGAAGCCAGGAAAATTCAGAAGAAAATCGCTAAGAATAAGTTTGGTTTCGACGATTTCTTAAAGCAATTACAGCAAATTAAGAAAATGGGATCTATGAAAGATCTTATGGGAATGATCCCCGGCGCCGGGAAAATGCTGAAAGATGTAGATATAGATGACGATGCTTTTAAAGGAATAGAAGCGATTATTCATTCTATGACCCCAGAAGAGCGTAGCAATCCCAAGCTTATAAATTCCAGTAGAAAGAAACGTATAAGCCAAGGCTCGGGTACTACCGTGCAGGAGGTGAATCAGTTGCTGAAACAATTCAACCAAATGGGTAAAATGATGAAAATGATGCAAGGCGGTGGCGGCCAGAAGATGATGGAAATGATGAAGGGCATGAAATAAGTTGGCAGTCTCAGTAGGCAGGGGTTAGATTGGCAGTTGTAGTTTCAGTGTGCAAGAATATTAAACTTTAAATATGGATTATAAATCTTTGAAAGTTTATGAGATTGGTTTTGCTCTGGCTATGGATATTTTTGAAATTACAAAGCGATTTCCTAAAGAAGAAACTTATTCCCTTACTGATCAAATACGCAGAAGTTCAAGATCGGTCTGTGTGAATGTTGCGGAAGCGTATAGAAAAAGAAGATACCGAAAGCATTTTATAAGCAAATTAACCGATAGCGATGCGGAAAATGCCGAGACTCAAAGTTGGTTGGAGTTTGCATATGCTTGTAATTACATAGATTTAGAAACAAAAGAGAAATTGATAAAAAAGAGTCATGAAGTTGGAAAACTTTTAAACTTTATGATTAATAATCCCGGGAGATTTGGAGTTGACGATGATTAGCGCACTGCCAACTGCTACTGCCAACTGATAACTGCAAACTGAACATGACTATTTTAGACGGAAAGAAAACCAGCAACGAAATAAAAGATGAAATTGCTGCTGAAGTTGTAAAGATTAAGAAAAGAGGTGAAAAGATACCTCACCTGGCGGCTATTATTGTAGGAAATGATGGTGCAAGCCTTACTTATGTAAATGCAAAAGTAAAATCTTGCAAACGGGTTGGTTTTGAATCTTCTTTATTTAGACTTCCAAATACGGTTAGCGAACTGGAATTACTAGACAAGATTGAAGAGCTGAACCAAAATGACGATATAGACGGATTTATTGTGCAGTTGCCTTTGCCGCCACAAATAGACACCCAAAAAGTACTGAATGCTGTAGATCCCGATAAGGATGTAGATGGTTTTCATCCCACCAATTTTGGGAAAATGGCTTTAGATATGACCTCTTTTATTCCGGCAACCCCTTTTGGGATTCTTGAATTGCTGGAGCGTTATGATATTCCTACCAAAGGGAAACATACCGTGGTTATTGGCCGAAGTTATATTGTGGGGAGACCTATGAGTATCCTGATGGGAAGAAGTGGATTTCCCGGGAATTCAACGGTAACCTTAACCCATGAATTCACTAAAAATATCACGCAAATTACTTCCCAGGCAGATATTATAATAATTGCTGTAGGGATTCCAGACTTTCTAAAATCGGAAATGATTAAAGACGATGCTGTAATTATAGATGTTGGAATTAGCCGCGTACCAGATGAAGAGGCCAAAAAAGGCTATGTGCTAAAGGGAGATGTGGATTTCGATAATGTGAGCAAGCGTGCGTCTTATATTACGCCTGTTCCAGGTGGTGTGGGACCAATGACGGTTTCTATGCTTCTAAAAAATACGCTACTCGCTACCCAACGACATAAGAAAAGGACTTCAGAAAAAAATAGAAAATAAAAGGTATTTTTTCCTGAAGTACTTAGGGTTCGGGATGAAATAAAATGACCAGAATGAGAGACCTCACGGGTTTTAAAAGCCTGTGAGGTCTAGCCCAACCTGTGAGGTTCGGGTTTTTCAATTAATCTTCGTTATCTTCCAATTTCCAATCTAGATATTTATGTAAATCGGTTTCAATAAATCTTAGGGTAACCGTCATAACCGCGAAATCGTCTATATAACCAATTCCTGGTAGAAAATCGGGCATAAGATCAAAAGGGTTCAAGACATAAAGTACGGTAAATGCTATGGAAGCAATGGTAAACCAGGGTATGTTATTATAAATACCGCTGCGATAATCATTGAGCATTGCGAACATGAGCTTTCCTAATTCGGTGTATTTCCTTAGAGCTCCAGAATTAGCAATTTTATCTTCAATTTGTTCCTGGTTTTTTGCAGCTATTTCTACATCGCCATCTTTTACCTGGGCAACACCTTTTTTTAGGTATTCTTCATCGATCTCTTTCTTTTTTTTGCTGAACATATTCATAATTCTTTATTTTTTAGATTAGTAGTTATTTAAAGTCGGTCCTGTGAATTGCCATATTCTTTTTTGTAAATTTTTAGAATAAGCAAAAACAACGAGACAAGCAAAGGCCCAAAAATTAACCCTATAAAGCCAAAAAGCTGAACTCCCACGATAACTCCAAAAAGGGTAATAAGCGGATGTACCGAGGCTAATTTCTCTAAAACATAGAGTCTTATCAAATTATCTGTAGAGCCCACTACCACAAAACCGTAAATAAGCATGGCAATTCCCTGCCAATTATCGCCTTGTGCAAATAAAAGAACGACCACGGGCAAAATCCCTATTGTGGTGCCAATAAAAGGAATCACGGAACCAATCGCTGTAATTACAAACCAGAAAAAAGGATCTGGTACTCCCAGAATCAAAAATCCAATTAGTGCTATAATTCCCTGGCAAACGGCAACTAGAGGAATTCCCAATGCGTTAGATTTTACTAATTGATCACTTTCTTCTCCTATAATTTTTAGGTTTTCTTTACCTAAGGGAATATAAGATATTAGTGAAGTTTTCATAGAGTCGCGCTTTATTAGCATATAATAGAGCATAAAATACATTACGCCAATGGCAATAAAAGCATCAAAAGTACCACCGGCCAAATTTTGGAGATTGTTAGAAATCCAACTGGTAATGGAGGTAGTATCTATGGCATCGCTTATATTATAACCAACATAGGTTTCTGCTTCGGTTAATTGTTCTTTTACCGCACGTATTACCCTTTCAGAATTAACTACAGCCTTACTTATTTTAGAAGTAATCATGACTATTATAAGGCTAATAGGTACCAGAATACCAAGAAAGGAGCCGGTCATTAAAAGAGCCGCCGCCAAAGAAGGATTCCAGCCCCGGTTACGCAAGCTGTTCATCCAATTTCTTAATAATACATATAGCGTTATAGCTCCCAATACCCCAGAGAGGTACGGAATGATTTCATGAAAAATTAAAACCGCTAAAAAGAGAAGGAGCAGTAATACGAATATTTGTCGTACCAGTGCCGGTTTTAATTTATCCATATTTTTTGGTTCGTTTGGCTAGTTTGCAAATAGTTGTTTTTTATCTTTAAAAGCTTTAAATTCTAATGCATTTCCGCAAGGATCTTTAAAGAACATTGTGGCTTGTTCGCCCACCTGGCCTTCAAATCGAATATACGGATCAATTTCAAATTGAACTTGTTTAGACTTTAACAAGCTGGCAAATTCGTGAAAAATATCCCACTCCAGTACTACTCCGAAATGCGGAATAGGTACTGATTTGCCATCTACAGGATTATTGTGCGCTTTTGCCGTTTCTTCTTCGGGTTTATAATGAATGACCAATTGGTGCCCAAAAAAATTGAAATCTACCCAATGCTCACTACTGCGACCTTCGCCACAGCCAAGGATATTTTTATAAAATTTTCTGGCTTTCTCTAAATCTGAAACCGGAATGGCTAAATGGAAGGGCTGTACTTTCATAAATCTTAGCTTATTTATTTTGAAACAAATCTAAACACGCCTAAAATTAACAAGTTAAACTTAACCTGATGCAAGAAATTGCGCTAATAATGTGTTAAGATTTTTTGCTGTGAAATCCTGATCGATTTTGATGTTTTGTTGATACCGATTTTTCGGAGTTCGGAATTTCGTGGGTTTTACTGGAGCCACCTACCAAATTGTTGATAGCGTCCAACTCATTCTGTGTAAGATCGCGCCATTCTCCCACAGGAACATCCAGGTTTACATTCATAATCCTTATCCGTTTTAGGGCGGTAACCCTATAACCTAAATATTCGCACATTCTTCGAATTTGTCGGTTTAAACCCTGGGTGAGTATAATTCTGAATTCATTTTTGCCCAATTTCTCCACTTCACATTTACGGGTAGTTGTATCTAATATTGGTACCCCATTTCCCATGCGGCGAATAAAATCTGCGGTAACCGGTTTGTTTACCGAAACTATATATTCTTTATCATGATTGTTTTTAGCGCGTAAAATCTTATTTACAATATCGCCATCATTGGTGAGAAAAATGAGTCCTTCGCTAGGTTTATCCAGTCGGCCAATAGGGAAAATCCGCTTTGGATAGTTAATGTAATCTATTATATTGTCTTTTTCTACCCGCGTGTCTGTAGTGCAAACAATACCAATAGGCTTATTAAAAGCAAGATAGACGTTTGGCTCTTCTTTCTCGGCTTCAGAAACTGCTTTCCCATCCACTTTCACCAGATCTCCAGAGGTGATTTTAGTACCCATTTCAGGAACTGCTCCATTTATAGTCACCCGGCCTTGATCTATCAATTTATCTGCAGCACGGCGCGAGCAATAACCAATTTCACTTAGATATTTATTTATACGGGTAAGCTTTTCTTCAGACATAATAATGAATTCTGGGGTAAAGATAAGGGGAAAGCAGGGGAAAGTGAAAAAACTTTTCAAGAAACACGATTCAAGAAACAAGAGACAAGAGACAAGAAGCAAGACTCAAGACTCAAGACTCAAAATAGAAAATCCCCCAACATTAAACAATAAACCCCAAACCAGTTGGCAGTCGCAGTTTTCAGTAGTTACTGAAACCCCACAACCGAGAACTGAAAAAAACAGAACAGCAGATTGCCACGTCCGGCTATCGCCATCCTCGCAATGACGAAACTGAGAACGCACAACCGAGAACCGAGAACCGAAAACTCCTTTTAAATTTTTAAAAAAATAATCGGGGTACAGGCAACCTTTTGTAACTTTCATGCGTCTATGTAAATAGAAGGCCTTTAATAAAAAAAACCGGGTGAAAGTTATTCCACTTTTTAAAAATGAATCTCGGCTTATAAAGCGCGCGGCAAAAAACAATCGTGATGCGCAGCGGGAATTATACGAACTGCATTCTGGAAAAATGCTGAGTGTTTGCCGGCAGTATATAAAGGATATACACCACGCCGAAGAAGTAATGCTCAACGGATTTTTAAAAGTGTTCACCCATCTCAAAGATTTTGAATATAAGGGAAGTTTTGAAGGTTGGATAAGGAAAATTATGGTTCGGGAAGCGATTTCTTTTTTGCGAACCCATAAGAAATTGGAGTTTAGAAATGAAGAAATAAGGGAAGCCGAAATTTCGCACGAAATGGAAACGGAGTTGCATGTAGCGCATCTGCAAAAGCTGATAGACGGTTTACCGGAAGGCTACAAAATGGTTTTTATGATGTATGCCGTAGAAGGTTATAAACACGCCGAGATTGCAAAAATGCTGAATATTTCTGAAGGCACTTCCAAGTCGCAGTTGTTTAAAGCCAGAAAAATGTTGCAGGAGAAGTTGAAATTACAAAATAAATCGGATTATGGAGTCAAATGAGTTCGACAGGAAAATAAGGGAAGAGTTGGGGAAGAGGCGAATAAAACCTTCTGCCGACAGCTGGGATAAATTGGAGGCAAAGTTAAATACCGAAGAAAACAAATCCACTTCAAAACCCTGGAAATACATCGCTGCGGCAGTTGCGATTTTGTTAATTGCAGGCACCTTAATGTGGAATCAGGATTATTCAGAAAGTCCGCAGGTTGTGGAAGATCCGGTAAATGAGATTATTAGAAAACCAGAAATAAAGCAAGAAATACCGGCAAAAACGCAAATCGCTTCAGAAGAAAATAATAGCGAAGAAGAAATTTCAGCTAAAAATAATGAGATAAATGAAATTGCCGGAAATAAGGAAACTTCAGTAAAAAAAGAAAAAACTTCTGAAATACCGGTTTCCGAAGAAAACAAATATGAAGAAGCGATTGTTTTGGAAACAATTAGTCTGGAACCACCAATTTTAGAAGAAAAATTGATACAATCTAAACTTGAAGAAGTTATTGCTGTAGCCGGTAATGAAGAAGTCTCTGATGATGAAATTGAAGCATTGCTAACTCAAGCCGCTGCCGAAATTAGCAGGGAAAGAAAATTGAAATTATATGCTTCTAATGCTCAGGTAAATGCCGATGCACTTTTGGCCGAGGTAGAAGACGAGATTTACCAGTCGTTTAAAGCAAAGGTTTTCGACGTTTTGAAAGAGGGTTATCTCAAAGCTAAAACGGCGGTAGCGAACAGGAATAATTAATAGATCATCAAAAATCCCACAAACGGGTCATTCATCAAACATCAAAATCAATACTTATGAAAACAATTACTTTTTACATCAGCCTTTTATTATTCAGTTTTGCATTTCAGGAAGCTTTTTCACAGGAGGTTGCTTCTCAGAATTCTGAGCTTACCTCAGAAAATAAATCGAAAGCGTTTTTTGAAAAAGAAAAAGCTGAGATTGTAGCCAAAGAAAAGGAAAAATTGAAGGTTCAAATAGAACGGATCAATACACAACTGGAAGAAGGCGGGATTAAGAAAGAAGAAGCCGCGAAGCAGAAAAAAGAATTGGCAGAAAAACACGCCAGGAATATTGAAAATAAAATAGCCATTTTAGAAAATGAAATGGCATTGCGAGATCGCAAGGGGGAACTTGCAGAGAATTATATTGCTATTGGGGGCAAGGGCAAAGCGCTAGATATAAATATAAATACACAAGATAAATACGACAATCGCACCACCGGTGACCTGGTGATTGCTGCCGGATTTAACAATGCTTTGGAGAAAGGCCAGTCTTTGAATGATTCCGATTTTAAAATTGGGGGAAGCCGGTTTTTCGAGCTTGGCTGGGCCTGGAAAACCCGGGTTTTTAAGAATACGAACTGGTTGCGGTTCCGTTATGGGGTTTCCTTTCAGCTTAACGGTTTAAAACCAACCGATAACCGGTATTTCGTACAAGAAGGGGACGAGACTTATTTGGAAAAGTTTACGCTAGATTTAGATAAATCTAAGTTTAGAATGGATAACCTGGTAGTGCCAATCCATTTTGAGATGGGACCTTCTAAAAGAACCGAAACAGAGAACCGACTTCATTTTTCAACTTACAAAATGCTAAAAATCGGGATTGGAGGTTATGCAGGATTAAATATTGGGGAACGCCAAAAACTGAAATATAAAAGAGATGGGGAAAATGTAAAAGAAAAATTAAAAAGCAGCTACAATACCCACGATTTTGTTTATGGACTTAGCGCATACCTGGGATGGGCCGGTGTCACACTTTATGGGAAATATGATCTTAATCCAATTTTTCAAGATCCAAATAGGGAATTGCATAACTTCTCTCTCGGACTTCGTTTTGATGTTGACTAAAGAGATAATACCATTATTAGCCGATTAAAATTTGTAATTTTGTTCAGACTTCACAGGTTATAAAAACCTGTGAAGTCTAGAAAACCTGTGAGGTCTAAACGCATTTTATTTGATTTCAAAAACCACCATAGACAATGTATTTGAAACCGCCCGGGTAGAGGAGGTGATCGGCGATTTTGTGCAACTCAAAAAATCGGGGGCAAATTTTAAAGGTTTGAGCCCTTTTAGCGACGAGCGAACCCCCAGCTTTATGGTGTCCCCCGTAAAGCAAATTTGGAAGGATTTCTCTAGCGGAAAAGGTGGAAATGTTGTGGCTTTTTTAATGGAACACGAGCATTTCACCTATCCCGAGGCCATAAAATATCTCGCCAAAAAATATGGGATTGAGATTGAAGAAACCCAGCAAACCGATGAACAAAAGGAGCAGGCAGATGAGCGGGAAAGTATGTATTTGGTTTCTGAATTTGCCAATAAACATTTTCAGAAAAACCTGCATAAAACCGATCCGGGAAAAGCTATTGGCTTAAGTTACTTTAAAGAACGCGGTTTTACTCAGGAAACGATTAAAAAATTCGAATTGGGTTACTCCCTGGACGAGTGGGACGATTTCACCAAAGAAGCGCTGGCTGAAGCGTACAAACTGGAATATTTGGAGAAAACCGGAGTCACTATTGTAAAGGGCGAAAAGCAGTTTGACCGGTTTAAAGGAAGGGTAATGTTTCCCATTCACTCCATGTCTGGCCGGGTGTTAGGATTTGGAGGAAGAATTCTTACCAACGAGAAAAAAGCCGCAAAATACCTCAATTCTCCCGAAAGTGATATTTACCATAAAAGTAAGGTGCTCTACGGAATTCATTTTGCGAAGCAGGCGATTGCCAAAGAGGATAATTGTTTTTTAGTGGAGGGTTATACCGATGTAATCCAGTTTCACCAAAGCGGAATTGAAAACGTGGTATCTTCTTCGGGTACCGCATTAACTGCAGAACAAATTAGGCTTATTAATCGGTTAACAAAAAATATCACGGTGCTTTTTGATGGCGATGCAGCCGGAATTAGGGCTTCGCTACGTGGCATAGATCTTATTCTAGAACAGGGAATGAATGTTCGAGTTTGTACTTTTCCGCAGGGAGAAGATCCCGATAGCTTTGCTAAAAATAATTCAGTAGAAGCTTTAAGCGAATATCTACAAAACAATGCGCAAGATTTTATAAGCTATAAAGCGTCGCTTTTAATGGAAGAAGCGAAGAAAGATCCGGTAAAGAAAGCCGAATTGATAAGGGATATTGTAAATAGTATTTCTAAAATCCCAGATAACATTCAGCAAGAAGTCTATTTGCAGGAATGCGCACGCATTATGGATATTTCTGAAAATGTACTTTTTTCCAGCCTGGCGCAATTAAATGCTAAAGAAGGTCGAAGTGCTGCACAACAAAAGAAACAAAGGAAATCTTTTGATGTGGTAAAAGAAGATCCGCAGCCCAAAGTAAAAGTAGATGAGCAGTATGAACTGGAGAAACGTATTATTAGCTTACTATTACTTTATGGCTCTGAAGAAGAGGAGTTTGAAGACCTGGTATTAAAAGAAAAAGAAAATGGGGAATTTGAGCTGGAGAAGGAAAAGCAAAAAAGTAAGGTTTTCGAAAAAGTTTTTCTAGACTTACAGGAAGATGAAATTGCTTTTACTAATCCAAAATTCCGCGATATTTATAATGAATTAATCACTCGTTTAAATAGTGAGGAAACCTTTGACATAAAACATTTTATAAATAATATAACTTCCGAGCAAGCTTCAGAAGTTACTTCAATTCTCATGGAAGATGAGCAATATAAACTGCACGAATGGGATAGACAGAATATTTTTGTAAAGCAGAAAACCGAAACTATTTCCAGATTGGTAAGCGAAACAATCCTTTCTTTACGCCGATTTCTTATCAATCAAAAAATAAACGAACTTTCCGAATTGGTAAAATCCCCCGAAGAAGAACAGGGGTCGCAAACCATTCTGGCAGATATTATGGACTACCTTAATCTTAAAAAAGTACTTTCAGAAAAATTAAATCGGGTTATGTAGGGTTTAGTTGTAAGAGTCGCGCTCGGGTAATGAGATCTGCTATATTATCTACTTGCAATTTTTTTAATAATCGGGTTTTATAAGTGCTTACAGTTTTCTCATTAATAGATAGTGCCTCGGCGATGTCTTTATTTCTTTTTCCGGATGAGATAAGGTTGAGCACTTCGGTTTCGCGGGTAGAAAGTTTTTTGAACTTCCTAATAAAACTTTTGTCGCTGGCGATTTCGGTATTTAAATTATCGGTAATTTTCTTGTTGAGGTATATCCCGCCCCGGGCTACCTGATAAATAGCAGCTTCAATTTCCTCCAATTTAGAGGTTTTGCAAATATAGCCTGCGGCCCCGGCTTTTAAAGCACTAAGAGCGTAAACCTCTTCTGGGTGACAACTGCACACCAGGATTTTTACTTTTACGTAATCGTTTTTAATGATGCGTAAAGCGTTTATACCATTAATTCCCGGTAAATCTATCTCGATTATTAAAACATCTGGTTGGCTCTCGCTTAAATAGCCATATAATGCCATTCCGCTGCGAACGCTACCTACCACTTCCAAAGATGGATTGTTTTTTAAGATGCCGCGGATTCCCTCGTGCACCAACGGGTGATGATCTGCAATTAAAACTGTACTCATAACTTCTGTTAGTTGAAAAACACACGGGGGTAGGACTAATATGTTTGTTTTTTAAAATTAACAGATATTATGCTTACTTCTTAAGTTTTTGTGCATTTTTCGACAAAAGGATTAGTTTTTGAGACTAACGGGAATTCCGCAAACAGGTATGGGTTTCATTTTGTGTAAATTAGCTTTGTTTCTGCCTTTGTAAATCTTAAAAACTTCGTTCTGTCTGCCTTCAAACTCCTCAGCGGTTTTGCCTTTTTCGGCTTCCTTCATGGCCCATTCCAATTCCACATAAGTAGCGCCTATTTGCTCTTCATCGCTTCGGCTGTCTCCGTATAGACCATCGGTGGGAGCAGCGTCAATGATATCTGTAGAAATTTCAAGAAATTCTGCTAGTTTATAGACTTCGGTTTTTATAAGATCTGCTATGGGGCTAAGATCTACGCCGCCATCGCCATATTTTGTGTAAAATCCCACGCCAAAATCTTCAATTTTGTTCCCGGTGCCTGCTACCAGGTAATTATGCAATCCGGCAAAATAATAGAGTGTGGACATTCTAAAACGCGCCCTGGTGTTGGCAAGACTAAGCGCTAAGGCATCAGAATTTGAAGCTTTGGGAACCACTGTTTTAAAATCTTCAAAAACAGTAGTGAGGTCAACTTCCAGACTACTCACGTTGGCGTAATGGTGTTGCAGCCACGCTACGTGTTCTTTTGCGAGGTTTACCTGAGATTTATGTTGATGAATAGGCATTTCAAGACAAAGCGTGCGCAACCCGGTTTTAGCACAAAGGGAAGAGGCCACGGCAGAGTCTATACCGCCACTAATCCCAATTACAAATCCATCCATTCGCGCATTCGTAGCGTATTCTTTTAACCAATTGACTATATGGTTTACCACTTTTTCCGGTTGCATAATTTTGGGTGTTTAAGTTTGTAAATAATACCTTTGCACACAAATCTACCATGAAAACATAATTATTGAAAGGGCAGGGCGTTAAAGCCTTCATAAAGAGTGTATATGTACAAAAAAATATTTTTTCTTCTTGCCGTCTGCACGTTACTGTCTTGTAATGACGAAGCTAAAATTGAAAAAGAAATCGCTGCAATTCCGGTAGATTTTCAAGTGGTGCGATTTGATGAAAAATTTGCTGAAACCACGCCCAAAAATCTTCCTCAATTGAAACAGGAATATCCTTTTATGTTTCCCAGCCAGTTTCCAGATAGTCTTTGGGTAGAAAAGTTGAGCGATACTATTCAGCAAGAACTGGATACCGAAGTTCAGAAAGCCTTTCCCTCCTTTGAAAATAAAAAGCTCGCGTTGCATAAGCTCTTTCAGCATATAAAATACTATTTTCCAGATTTTGAAGCACCAAAAGTGTTTACGGTAACTTCTGAAGTTGATTATAAAAATAAGGTCATTCTCAGTGAAGATTATCTGTTTATTTCCTTAGATACTTACCTTGGGAAAGAGCATCGGTTTTATATAGGGATTCAGGAATTTTTAAAGAAGAATTTCAGAAAAGAGCAAATAATTCCCGATGTAGCTAATGCTTATGCCGAAAAATATGTACCCCGCCACAAGTCGCGTACCTTTCTTTCCCGAATGATTTATTACGGAAAATTGTTGTTTCTGAAAGATAAATTTATTCCAGATGTTGCAGATGCCGAAAAGATAGGTTACACTCAAAAAGAATTGGATTGGGCAACAGGTAATGAAGCCCAGATTTGGCGCTATTTTGTGGAGAACGAAGTTTTATTTGATACCGATACAAAACTCAATTCCCGGTTTCTGTACCCCGGGCCATTCTCTAAGTTTAGGTTGGATCTTGATGCCGAATCTCCGGCAAAACTGGGACAATTTATAGGATGGCAATTGGTGCGGAACTATATGGAGAAAGAAGAGGTTTCGCTACAGGAATTGCTGCAGGCTGATGCCGAAAAAATATTTAATAATGCTAATTATAAACCGAAGAAATAATGTCTGAATTCAAGAAATCTGAAATAAATATAGAAGTAGTTACCGATGAAAATAAGGTGCCCGAAGAAATTACCTGGAGTGCCGAAGACGGGAATATATATAAAGAAGATGCCAAAGCGCTGATGCTTTCGGTTTGGGACAGTAAGGCCCAGGAAACTTTAGGTATAGATCTTTGGACCAAAGATATGCCGGTAGATGAAATGAAGAAATTTTTTCATCAAACCCTGGTTTCCATGAGCAATACATTTAATCGTGCAACTCAAGACGAAAAAATGACCGCAACCATGAAGGATTTTTGCGATTATTTTGCCGAAAAATTGGAGATTACTAAAAAATAAATCTTTGGAAAAACTCATTTTTGTTTATAACTCGTTTTCCGGAACACATAATAGTGTTCTGGATTCGCTGCATAAATTGGTAAATCCTAAAACTTATGCCTGTAGCCTTTGTAGAGTGACTTATGGTGTTTTTTCTGAAAATTCCCAATGGAAAAAGTTTAGAAAAGAGTCTAAAATAACTATGAATTTTTTGCATATAGATGAATTTCAGAAACAATATGCTTCAAAATTCGGTTATAAATACACGTTTCCCATAGTTTTGTGGGAAGACGAAAAAGAAATGGGAATATGTATTACCACTGAAGAATTAGATGATTTACAAAATGTAGAAAGCCTTATTGGGTTAATTGAGGAAAGGATCTAAAAAAGCTATTCGACAATATTTTTGCCACTAAGGCACGAAAGCACCAAGATTCACAAAGAAAAGAGAAGTATTGATCTTGGTGTTTTTTCTGGAATTTTAGGGTCTTTGTGGCTATTGTTGTTTTCAACGATCTAAACCAGATATATAGAAATTGGGTTTATAGTTACTTCAGTAGATCACTTTTAAAAGAAGGTCTTCGATTAGCTTTGGCTGAGTTTGCCGAAGTGCTCCAACTGATGGGGTGTATTGCCTTGCCCTTGTCATAGCGCACTTTGATACACACAGTACAGGCGCGTCGATGTTCTCCGTCACACTGAGCCTGGTAGAAGTTCTTAAGGCTAAAATCAGGGTGAAATATTTTTGCCACTAAGGCACGAAAGCACCAAGATTCGCAAAGAAAAAGAGAAGTTTGCTCTTGGTGTTTTTCTTAGAGTTTTAGAGTCTTTGTGGCTATTGTTGTTTTCAACGATCTAAACCGGCTAAATCTAAGTTAGGGTTTTATAGTTCGTCTTTCAGTAGATGGCTTGCAATAGAATAAGGTTTGCGTCAAGCTCAAACTGACGGGTTATTTGTTGTTTGCCTTCAATTCTTCATTGATAGCCTGGATATAGTCCAAAACTTCATCCTGCCCCAATTTTGAGGTTGCCGAGCTAATAAAGAATTCGGGCATGGCTACCCAAGTATCCAGCATCTTCTCTTGGTACGTATTGATGTTTTCCTCCAGCTTTTTAGGCTTGAGTTTATCTGCTTTGGTGAAAATGATGCAAAAAGGAATATTGTTTTTACCTAACCATTGCATAAATTCCATGTCTATGGGTTGGGGTTCATGCCGACTATCTATCAACACAAAAGAACATACCATTTGCTTCCGTTTTTCAAAATAGGCAGTGATAAATTTTTGAAAAACCTTTTTCGAAGATTTTGAAACCTTGGCATAACCATAGCCAGGTAAATCAACTAAATGCCAATTTTTGTTGATTAAAAAATGATTGATAAGCTGGGTTTTTCCCGGTTTCGATGAGGTTTTGGCAAGAGCTTTCCTACTGGTAAGCATATTGATTAATGATGACTTCCCAACATTACTGCGGCCAATAAAGGCATATTCGGGTAAGCTGCTATCGGGACACTTATCTACTTTAGCATTGCTTATCACAAATTCAGCCGACTTGATTTTCATCTGTATAAATTTTATTTTAGAAATTTCTCCTTTTGCATCAGGAACCGAATAATTTCGTGGAAATTTCGTTTTTTTTCTTGAAAGCTATAACCTATCAATAATTTTATTGGGAGATTTTGAAACCTTTAGAAGTTCCGTTTTTGTAACCAGGCGTGCAGAAGTTCGTTAAAAATATCTGGATGTTCCATCATAGCTGCGTGCCCGCATTTATCTACCCAGTAAAGATCGGCATCGGGAAGTAAACGATTAAAATCTTCGGCTACTTCTGGCGGCGTAACATTGTCATCCTTTCCCCAAATAATACAGGTGGGGGTTTTCATTTTTGGTAGATCTTTACCCATATTATGCCTTATGGCACTTTTGGCAATAGCCAGGGTTTTTACCAGTTTGTTCCGGTCACTTACCGTTTGGTAAACATCATCTACTACTTCTTTGGTCGCTATCTCGGGATCGTAAAAAACATCCTGTGCTTTTTTCTTTATAAACTCGTAATCTCCACGCCGCGGATAACTTTCACCCATAGAGTTTTCATAAAGTCCCGAGCTTCCGGTAATTATTAAAGCTTTTATGGTTTCGGGGTATAACTTTGTAGCTAATAAAGCAATATGACCTCCCAGGGAATTCCCAAGAAGAATCACTTTATCATAACCTTTATGGTCGATAAACTCTTTTAAATATTTTGCGAAGGTTCCTACACTGGTTTTTAATAGCGACATAGAGTATAAGGGAAGTTCTGGAATAACTACTTTATAACCCTGCTTTGGGAAATACTCTGTGACTCCATCAAAATTGCTTAGTCCCCCCATAAGTCCGTGTAAGATAACTATTGGGGTTCCTTCTCCTTGCTCCAGGTATGTAAATTTTCCCTCTTGCCTTAAATTACTTTTCATTGATTGGCTTTGCGGTTCGCAATCGCAAATATAGCGATTTCATTACAAGTATAATCATTTTTGAGAAATAGCAAAGTGATTTTAAAATGCTTTTTATCTGTGTTTTTTTATTTTTTTAACAACAAAATAGCAATAAAAACCAAGCCCCTGAATGTTAAACAAATAGCGCTATCACATAGTCTTTCAGGTAAATACAATAGGGAAACTTATCAACAAAGTGGTAGAAAGTGGTAAAAAGTGGTAATTTTTTCAATATATTTGACTCTATAAAGATATAGTGTGGTAAATCTCATTGGAACATACGAATGTAAAGCAGATGCGAAGGGGCGGTTAATGGTGCCTTCAGCGTTAAAAAAGCAGCTTGCGCCTATGTTGCAGGAGGGTTTTGTGCTAAAACGTTCGGTTTTTCAGCCTTGTTTGGAGTTGTATCCTATGCAGGAATGGAATGTTTTAATGCAGAAAATAAATGGCTTAAATCGTTTCAAAAAGAAGAACAACGATTTTATAAGAAGGTTTACCGCTGGCGTGAAGATGGTAGAAGTAGATTCTAACGGTAGGTTGTTAATTCCGAAAGACCTTATTGGTTTTGCCGGAATTAGTAAAGAAATCGTGTTGTCTTCCGCAGTAAACATTATTGAGATTTGGGATAAAGAGAAGTACGAAAGCACCATAGACGAGAGTTCAGACGATTTTGCGGAATTGGCTGAAGAGGTTATGGGAAATGACGATTTAGATGCAATATCATAAACCAGTTTTATTAAAAGAATCGGTGAACGGCCTTAATATTAAGGAGGAGGGCGTTTATGTGGATGTGACCTTTGGTGGTGGCGGCCACTCGCAAGAAATCCTCAATAGGTTGGGCCCAAATGGAAAGCTGTTTGCTTTCGATCAGGATAAAGATGCTTTGCAAAATAAAATTGACGATCCCCGTTTTACGCTAATTCATGAAAACTTCAGGTTCGTTAAACGGTTTTTGAGATTTTATGGAGTGAAAGAAGTAGATGGTATTTTGGGAGATTTTGGAGTTTCTTCTCATCAGTTTAATGAGGCTGAAAGAGGTTTTTCTACCCGTTTTGATGCGCGCCTCGATATGAGAATGAACCAAAGCAGTGCCTTGAGTGCTTATGAAGTAATTAATGAATATGACGAAGCGCAACTTAAAAATATTTTTTATGCGTATGCCGATTTAAAAAATGCACCGAAACTGGCAGGATTAATTGTAGATGCCAGAAAGCAAGAGCCCATAGAGAATAGTGAGCGATTAAACGATTTATTGAAACCGCATCTTTTTAAAGGGAAGGAGAATAAAGTGCTTGCACAAATTTATCAGGCAATTCGTATAGAAGTAAACCAGGAAATAGGGGCTTTAAAATATTTTTTAAAGCAAACCGAAGAGCTGGTGGTAAAAAATGGGAGAATCAGTCTTATTTCTTATCACTCTCTGGAAGATCGGTTAGTGAAAAGATATATAAGAAATGGACTTTTTGAAGGGGAGGCAGAGAAAGATTTCTACGGAAATATTTCTGTTCCTTTTAAGAAAACAGGTAGGCTAATAGTGCCTTCTGCGGAAGAAATTAAGGAAAACAACAGGGCAAGAAGTGCAAAACTAAGAGTGGCCAAAAAGTTATAGATACTAATGAAACCAGCATGATGCTGGACGCAAAAATGGGTAACCCCAGGGTAATGATTAAATCCTGTAGTCATTTGTCAAGCTTGGAACCTAGAATATAAACAGATGAAAAAAGGTTTTTACAACATATTAAAAGCTAATTTTTTAATTAGCCGTGATGCGGTAAACAACTGGCGTTTTATTGTTTTCTGCACCCTGCTGGCTATTGTAATGATAGCGAGTTCCCACAGCGCAGAACGCAAAGTGCATAAAATAGCAAAGTTGCATAATGAAGTAAGGGAATTGAAAAGTGAATTTGTAGATAGACGATCTGCTTTAATGCGGGTTAAAATGGAATCTACCATTACCCAGAAGATGAAAGAAAGAGGGGTTTTACCATCGGAAAATCCACCGTATAAAATAAAAGTCAATATCAACGAATAAATGGCAACAACCGAAAAAGGCATATTGAATAGATTGTACTTTGTGGCAGCTTTTATGTTTCTGTTCGCTATTGGTGTGGGCGTAAAACTCCTGGATATTCAGTTTGTTGATGGGGAACATTACCGGGAACTTGCCGAAGAACGTACAGTAAGGAGTTTTAAAATTCCCGCCAGTCGTGGCAATTTATACGACACCAATGGCAATTTACTGGCCACCTCAGTGCCCAAGTACGATATTAGGTTTGACGCTGTAACTGTTTCCGATAAAGATTTTCACGAAAATATAAAGCCGCTTTCTAAAAAATTGGCAGCAATGCTGGGGAAATCGACTACCTATTATTCGCAAAGATTGCGACAAGCCCGTGCCAATGGACAACGTTATTTATTTATTACCGAAAATCTGGGCTATTCAGATTATTTGAAAATAAAGTCTTTTCCCATGTTTAACCTTGGGACTTATAAAGGCGGAATGATCGTAGAACAAAGAACAGTTCGTGAGCATCCGCTGGGAAAAATGGGAGAACGTACCGTGGGTTATGAGCGCCAGGACGAAAACGGATATTTTACCCGCGTAGGCCTGGAGGGTGCTTTTAGCTCGTATTTACGGGGTACCGATGGTCGCAGGTTAAAACAAAAAATAGCCAAAGGCCAGTGGAAGCCCATTAGTGATAATAATGAAGTGGAACCCAGAGATGGGTATGATGTGGTTTCTACTATAGATGTGAATATTCAGGATATCGCTCATCATGCCTTGTTAAGTCAACTGGAACATTTTGAGGCCGATCACGGTACTGTGGTAGTTATGGAAACCAAAACCGGCGAAATAAAGGCTATGTCCAATCTTGGACGTACCGATGACGGAAATTATTTTGAGAAAAGAAATTACGCAGTGTATGAATCTCACGAACCTGGTTCTACTTTTAAATTAATGGCGTTAACGGCCGCTCTGGAAGATAATGTAATAGACACCAGTACGGTAATAGATACCGAGAATGGTGTGGTGCGGTTTTACGGAAGAGCGGTTAGGGATTCTCGTCGTGGCGGTTATGGAAAAATCTCTGCGGCACGTGCTTTTGAAGTTTCTTCAAATACGGCGTTTACTAAAATTATTACAGAAGGTTATAAAGATAATCCTTCCAAATTTGTGAATACTTTATATGACATGGGGCTTAATAAAAAAATTGGGCTCGATATAAAAGGAGAAGGGCAGCCCAAAATTCCTCATCCTAATGACAAGGGCTGGAACGGGTTAAGCTTGCCCTGGATGGCTTTTGGTTATGGAGTTTCCATGACGCCGCTGCAAACCCTAAACTTTTACAATGCCATTGCCAATAATGGCGAAATGGTGAAACCCCGGTTTATAAAAGAAGTGAAAGAGTGGGATAGAACTGTACGAAAAATAGAAAAGGAAGTGATGAATCCCAGAATTTGTTCTCCGGAAACCGCTAAAAAGCTTCAAAATATCATGAAGCATACGGTAGAAAAAGGTACGGGTGCCAATATTTACACACCTAATTTCTCTATGGCTGGAAAAACGGGAACCTGCCAGGTAGAATATTGGATAGAACCGGGAAGGTATATCGCTTCTTTTGCTGGATATTTCCCTGCCGAAGATCCTAAGTATTCCTGTATTGTGGTAATTCATAAACCAAAAAGTAGTATCGGTTATTACGGCAGTACAGTTGCTGCGCCGGTTTTTAAAAAAATAGCACAAAAAATTTATACCGATACGCCGGTGATGGATACTCTGCCTTCTTTAGAGGTGAAAAACAAGAAAGTGGTGGACGATTTTGAGGCTTATTATGCCAAAATAGAAAGTGAAAAGCTAACCATGCCAGATGTAACCGGAATGCCGGCTATGGACGCAGTTTCCCTTTTAGAAAATCTTGGGTTGAAGGTGAATTTTAGAGGTTCGGGGAGAGTGAAAAATCAATCGGTTGCGGCAGGTCAGAAAATAAAAAGTAATCAACAAGTAAAATTAAATATAGGTTGAAAGTCTTTAAAGACATATTATATAGGGTGCATATAGAAGCCGTGGTAGGTAGTACCTCGGTTAGTATCAATAGGCTGCAGTTTGACTCCCGCAAGGTAGCGTTGAACGATGCTTTTGTGGCTATTAGAGGAAGTGTTTCAGATGGTCATGAATTTATTGAACAAGCGATAAACCAAGGTGCTTTGGCTGTGGTATGTGAGGAAATTCCGAAGCAAATAGTCAATGGGGTAACCTATGTGGAGGTTAAAAATACCCAACAGGCTTTAGCTTTTATGGCTGCCAATTATTACGATAATCCATCAGAAAAATTAAAATTGATTGGGGTAACCGGTACCAACGGTAAAACGACCATCGCGACCCTGTTATACAATCTATTTACTAAAGCGGGCTTTAAAGTGGGTTTACTTTCTACGGTAAATGTTATGGTAGGTGAAAATTCTTATGATGCCGTAAGGACCACGCCAGATTCTATTACTATAAACGAGTATTTGAAGCAGATGAATAATGAAGGTGTGGAATTTTGCTTTATGGAAGTGAGTTCTCACGGAATAGATCAACACCGAACTACCGCACTTGATTTTGCCGGTGGGATTTTTACCAATTTGAGCCACGATCATTTAGATTATCACGCCAGTTTCGCAGAATATCGCGACGTGAAAAAACGATTTTTCGATGAATTGCCGGCTTCGGCATTTGCGCTGGTGAATATAGATGATAAGAATGGCCAGGTAATGCTGCAAAATTCGAAAGCTCAAAAATACACTTACGCCTTAAAGTCTTACGCCGATTATAAAGCGCAAATTCTCGAAAATTCTTTTACCGGTTTATTGCTAAAAGTAAACGACCAGGAATTATGGTCGAGATTAATTGGTTCTTTTAATGCCTATAATATTCTGGCAATTTATGCTGCTTCGGAATTATTAGGCCTGAAAACCTTAGAAAGCTTAAAGATAATTAGCGAGCTTAATTCGGTAAACGGAAGGTTTCAGTATGTGATTTCTGAGCAAGAAAAAATTACCGCAATTGTAGATTATGCGCATACGCCCGATGCTTTAAAAAATGTATTGGAGACTATTAATAATATTCGAACTAAAAACGAAGAGTTGATTACTATTGTGGGTTGCGGAGGAGATCGGGACAGGACCAAAAGACCTAAAATGGGACATATCGCTTCGGCTTTGAGTACTAAAGTGATATTCACCAGTGATAATCCAAGAACTGAAGATCCCGATAAAATTATTGAAGAAGTAGAAGCCGGAGTGGAACCGCAGAATTTCAAAAAAATCCTGTCGGTTACCAATAGAAGGCAGGCCATTAAAACAGCCTGCCAAATGGCAAATCAAAACGATATTATTCTTATTGCTGGAAAAGGCCACGAAACCTACCAGGAAGTAAACGGAGAACGAATAGATTTTAACGATTTAAAAATAGTGAGTGAATTTTTGAAACAACTAAACAAATAATACCAAACTTTTTCTGAAGGAAGAAGCAACCGAAATTATGTTATACTATTTATTTCAATTTTTAAATGAAAATTACCATGTGCCTGGAGCGGGTTTGTTTGAATATCTTTCATTCCGCTCTGCTATGGCTATTATTCTCTCGTTGGCAATTTCTACCATCTTCGGAAAAAGGATTATCACATATTTATTGGCAAAACAGGTTGGGGAAAGCGTTAGGGAACTCGGTTTAAGAGGGCAAAGCGAAAAGGCCGGTACTCCAACTATGGGAGGACTTATTATCATTTTCGCTACGCTTGTACCCGTTTTATTGTTCGCCAAATTAGAAAATATATATGTCATCCTACTTATCATAACCACCATTTGGATGGGAACTATAGGCTTTATTGACGATTATATAAAAACCTTTAAAAAGGAGAAAGAAGGCCTACAGGGAAAATTTAAGGTGATTGGCCAGGTGGGGCTGGGACTTATTATTGGAGGTACCATGTTTTTTCATCCTGGTATTACAGTGAAAGAAGGCACTAATAAACCTGCGCAGGAGCAGCAACAATTGGTGCAGGGATTCCAAACTGTTAGGGAAATGGGGCCGGAACAAAAAACGACAACCACGACCATTCCTTTTGTTAAAAACAACGAATTTGATTACTCCAGTTTAATAAGCTGGATTGATCCTGCCTTAAAAAATTATGCCTGGTTAATTTTTATTCCCATAGTGATCTTTATTGTAACTGCAGTTTCTAACGGCGCCAATTTAACCGATGGAGTAGACGGACTTGCCGCGGGTTCTTCGGCTATAATTGTGCTTACTCTGGGGATTTTTGCCTGGGTGTCGGGGAATATATTTTTCTCAGATTATCTGAATATTATGTACATCCCGCGCTCTGGCGAGATGACGATTTTTATAAGTGCCTTCGCAGGGGCGTTAGTAGGATTCTTATGGTACAATACTTACCCCGCGCAGGTTTTTATGGGAGATACAGGAAGTTTGACTATTGGCGGAATTATCGCCGTATTGGCCATTGCTACCAGAAAAGAATTATTAATCCCGGTTTTATGCGGCATTTTTTTAATGGAGAACCTATCGGTTGTCCTGCAGGTGGGCTGGTTTAAGCTCACCAAAAAGAAATATGGTGTTGGCCGCCGTATTTTTTTAATGTCGCCCTTGCATCATCATTATCAGAAAAAGGGATATCACGAAAGTAAAATAGTAGTCCGGTTCTGGATTATAGGAATTTTCCTGGCTATAGTAACCATAATTACTTTAAAAGTAAGATAAGGATTAGTGAATAGTGAATAGTTAAAAAGAGTGTTGAAATGGGTGAAAAAATAGAAAGAAAAGAAGGGAAAGATATTTCGGAAATTAAAATAAAACATAATATCCAAGATCAATAAACAAGATTAAAATAAGAACAAAACCGATAACTGAGTATTGAGAATCGTGCAAAAAGAAAAGAAAAATAACGAGTATAAAAAAGCCTCTCCTTGGGGGAAGTTGAGTGGGGCCTCTTTGGTCATCCTGGGTGCCGGCGAGAGCGGGGTGGGGACTGCTATTTTAGGACTAAAACAAGGCTTTGAAGTTTTTGTATCTGATATAGGAAAAATTAAAGATAAATATAAAGAGGTCCTGGAAGAGCTTGGTGTGGCCTGGGAAGAATTACAACATTCTGAACAGCGCATTTTGCAAGCAGATGTAGTGATGAAAAGTCCCGGGATGCCGGAAACTGTAAGTATTGTTAAACAACTGGAAGCAAAAGGGGTGCCGGTAATTTCTGAAATTGAATTTGCTGCCGCTTTTACTTCAGCAAAAATTATTGGGATTACGGGAAGTAATGGGAAAACCACGACCACAAAATTTGTGTACCACATTTTGAAGAATGCAGGAATAAAGGTGGGGATGGCCGGAAATGTGGGCGATAGTTTTGCCCTGCAGGTTGCTACAACCACTCCCGATTGGTTTGTGTTAGAGCTGAGTAGTTTTCAGTTAGATGGAATTAAAAATTTTAAACCAGAAATCGCTGTTTTAACCAATATCACGCCAGATCATTTAGACCGATACGAGTATAAGCTGGAAAATTATATCGCTTCAAAATTCAGGATTACTAAAAATCAATCAGCTGAAGATTATTTTATCTATGATTTTGATGATGAACTAATCACTTCCTGGCTGGAAGAATATCCGGTGAAAGCAGAAAAAATGCCGTTTTCCCTTCAGCAAAAGGTAGAAAACGGAGCTTATATAGAAAACGAAAATATTATTGTCAACATTAAAAACAACCAATTTAATATGCCAACATCAAGTTTAGAATTGCAGGGAAAACACAACACTAAAAATGCAATGGCCGCTGCCACCGTTTCCCAATTACTGCGCATTAGAAAAGAGACCATTCGCGAGAGTATGGAGAGTTTTCAAGGGGTGGAACACCGTTTGGAACAAGTGCTTAAAATTAATAATGTACAATACATTAACGATTCTAAGGCCACGAATGTAAATGCTACTTTTTATGCCCTGGAGAGTATGACTACTGAAACTGTTTGGATAGTTGGTGGGGAAGATAAAGGAAATATCTATGACGATCTTTTGCCGTTGGTAAACGAAAAAGTGAAGGCCATTATTTGTCTGGGAATAGATAACGAGAAGTTGGTTCGCAATTTCGGAAATTGTGTAGATACGCTATTGGAAACGCAATCTATGGCCGAAGCTGTAAGAATGGCTTATGGTCTTACCGAAAAAGGGGATTCAGTATTATTATCTCCGGCTTGCGCAAGTTTTGATCTTTTTGAAAATTATGAAGATCGCGGCCGGCAGTTTAAAGAAGCAGTAAGAAATTTATAGAATGAAGAGGCTCTCTAAAAAGGTTTAATGTCGTCAAGCTGTCCCGAAGCGTCGGGGCTTTCAGGCTTTATCCCGAATTTGCTTCGGGGCTCTAACATGTTTTGATTATCAGCATCTTAGATTTTGAAATAAATTAAGAAGGACGTTTAAAAAAAATGAGACAGACTCTAAAGAATATTAGTAAGAATTAAATGAGCAACATCTTTTCAAATCTTAAAGGCGATAAGGTTATCTGGGCTACGGCCGGGCTGTTGGCAATATTTTCATTTTTGCCCGTTTACAGTGCCAGTAGTAACCTTGCTTATTTGTATGGAGACGGTAGCACTTTCCATTATGTGGTGATGCACTTTTTTCATTTGCTTTTAGGCTTTTGTTTATTGTTCGCCGTTCATAAAATACCCTATCATTATTTTAGGGGATTATCTATTTTATTTCTTCCGGTAATAATTGTCTTATTAATCTATACCGTGGCGCAAGGTACTGTAATAGAGGGATCTTATGCCAGCCGTTGGGTTCAAATTCCGTTTGTGGGGGTTACCTTTCAATCTTCTACTTTGGCTTCGGTGGTACTTATGGTTTATGTTGCGCGTTACCTCTCCAAAAAGACTAACGATAATCTCACTTTTAAAGAGTCAATTTTACCGCTTTGGATGCCTGTGGGCGTGGTATTATTACTAATTTTGCCGGCCAATTTCTCTACAACAGCTATCATTTTCGCTATGATTCTGGTACTGATGTTTTTAGGGGGGTATCCGGTTAAATACCTGGGAATTATTATGGCTGCAGGTTTACTGATACTCACTTTTTTTATTCTAACAACTAAAGCTTTTCCCGGACTTTTACCAAATAGAGTAGATACCTGGGCCAATAGAATTGAAAGTTTTACCAACGGGGAAGATACCGAAGCCGATTACCAAATTGAGAAAGCGAAGATTGCAATCGCAACGGGAGGTATTACCGGCACTGGAATTGGCAAAAGTGTACAGCGAAACTTTTTGCCACAGTCTTCTTCCGATTTTATTTATGCGATAATTGTGGAAGAAATGGGACTTATTGGTGCGTTTGGGGTCATGCTGGCGTATTTAATGTTGCTCTTTAGAATTGTGATTGTGGCTACCAAAGCCAATACGATCTTTGGAAAATTGGTGGTGATGGGAGTGGGCTTGCCTGTTATATTTCAGGCTTTGATAAATATGGGAGTCGCAGTAGAATTGTTTCCGGTAACGGGACAAACCTTGCCGCTTGTTAGTAGCGGGGGAACTTCTATTTGGATGACTTGCATGGCGCTGGGAATAATTTTAAGTGTAAGTGCCAAACGCGAGGAGATGAAAGAGCGGGAAGACGCAGAAAAAGAAGTGGATGATGAGAATCCGTTGGATATTTTAAGTGAAGCGATTTAAAGATGAAACCAGCATGATGCTGGACGCAAAAGATTAGCAACACACAGGAAAATGATTATAAACCTGTGATGAATTCCCACAATGGGATTAAAATTATAAATCGATGAAAAAGGATTTACGCGTCATATTATCTGGAGGTGGTACCGGCGGGCATATTTACCCGGCGATAGCCATTGCCAATGAGATTAAGGCGCGTAATCCCGAAGCGAAAATATTATTTGTGGGTGCCAGTGACAGGATGGAGATGGAGAAGGTGCCACAAGCCGGTTATGAAATTAAAGGACTCTGGATTAGTGGAATTCAGCGAAAACTAACATTAGATAACTTAATGTTTCCTTTTAAGTTGATGAGTAGTTTAGCCAAATCCAGAAAAATATTAAAAGAATTTAAGCCCCATGTAGTTATTGGTACCGGCGGGTTTGCCAGCGGGCCATTGCTTAAGGTGGCAAGTTCTATGGGAATTCCAAGCCTTATCCAGGAGCAGAATTCCTTTCCGGGAATTACCAATAAGCTTTTGGCAAAAAAAGCCGATAAAATTTGTGCGGCTTATGAAGAGGTGAAAAGATTTTTTCCGGCAGAAAAAACGGTAATCACAGGAAATCCCGTAAGACAGGATTTGTTAAAGATAGACCAAAATAGGGGAAAAGCACTTTCCCATTTTGGGTTGGATAATGAGAAGAAAGTTGTTTTGGTGCTGGGTGGTAGCCTTGGCGCCAGAAGAATTAATCAATTAGTAGAAAAAAATTTAGAAAAATTTAAACAGGAAAAGCTTCAGGTAATTTGGCAAACGGGAAAGCTGTATTACGAGGAATATAAAAAGTATAATTCAGGGGTAATACAAACTCATATTTTTTTGAATGAAATGAACCTGGCTTACAGCGCTGCCGATGTGATAATCTCACGGGCTGGCGCCGGAACGATTTCAGAATTGAGTATTGTTGGGAAAGCGGTACTTTTTGTGCCTTCTCCTAATGTTGCTGAAGATCATCAGGCTAAAAACGCGAGTTCGGTAGAGCAAAAGCAGGCCGCATTAATGTTGAAAGAAAATGAATTGGAAGAAAAATTTGAACGCGTTTTTTTCGGTTTAATGGCCTCGGAAGACCAGCAAAAAACACTGGGAGAGAATATTAAAAAATTGGCTTTACCAAATGCCACCTCGAAAATTGTAGATGAAGTAGAGAAATTGATTATTAAATAGAGTAAACCTCACAGGTTTCAAAAACCTGTGAGGTTTGAAAAAAACATAAATGCAGGATTTAAACCACACACAAAACATTTATTTTATCGGCATTGGCGGTATTGGGATGAGTGCGCTGGCGCGTTACTTTAAGTTCCAGGGAAAAAACGTTGCCGGATACGATAAAACTTC